>Ga0307515_10008894_pt1 | contig 19507 bp, 14 predicted proteins | sample 17_EM_MG_FD_194513 | JGI IMG/M metagenome (GOLD analysis project Ga0307515, IMG submission 194513) | Populus trichocarpa ectomycorrhiza microbial communities from riparian zone in the Pacific Northwest, United States - 17_EM | ecosystem: Host-associated > Plants > Roots > Unclassified | place...
AAAAAATATTTCAAAAATTTTCAAAAGCGCGGTTGAACTGCAATGCCAAACTAAGTCAGAAAACCAGTAAAAAATAATGGCCCTCTAGAAAACCTCTGAATTTGATGACTTTATATCAATGGATCAAAATATTTTAGGAAGGTTCATTCTGCGATAAATCTCATACAACCATGTTCTAGTGTTCATGACTCCACATGTCTTAGTAGTTGAAGAATTTTCCCATGTTATTGAATACATGCTGTTTTCCCATGTAAAGAAAAATGTCTTGACTTACATGTTGCAATTGATATTTCATTATTATTCTTCCACTAATTACATGCAACTTGTTAACAGGGAATGAGAAAGAGCACTTGAAAGTGACTCTTTTGCGAATTGATTCTTCATTGCAAGGGGTTTTATCTTGCTTACCTGATTTCAGCCCGTCCTCCAGGAATGGGATTGTTGAAGATACAAGTCATACTTCTTTCTTGATAGCCGGAGCAACTGGTTCAAGTGTTGGCAGCACTGGACTGCGTGAAAAAGCTGCTGAGATTATACATGCAGCTTGCAAGTAATGTTTGGATTTTAGTATTTATCTGGATATTATTTACCCATATTGAGCAAGTCTGATTTGCTAAAATGCTGTTATATTTGCAACACTGGCAGATATATGTTAGAAGAAAAATCAGATGACAGCATCCTCTTGATACTCATTGTCCGTATTATGGATGCTTTGGGAAACTTTGGTAATGAACTTTATGTTTGGATGAATAAAATTCCTTTCAACTTTTTTGAGATGCTTAGAGTAGTTTTTCTGTACAACTATTTTCAACATCCTCCCTTTTCATCTCTTGACATGTGTGTTTCATCTCCCAACCTCGGTCAAACAGGAAGTTTGGAGTATGAGGAGTGGTCAAATCACAGGCAGGCTTGGAAGTTGGAATCTGCTGCTATTTTAGAACCTCCAATGAATTTTATCGTGTCTTCTCATTCTCGAGGAAAAAAAAGGCAAGAAGTCCTGTCATGATAGTCCCTGTATTGTTACGTGAACTTTGCATTGGAGACTGGAATTTGAATGTTTAATCTAATCCATTTCAGGCCCAGGTGGGCTCTTATCGACAAAGCATACATGCATAGTACTTGGAGGTCATCACAATCCTCCTATCATCGGTTTCGTTCAAGTGGGAACTTCTCTCCACCAGATCATGCAATTCTTTTGATGGATGATCTGCTAAACCTTTCTTTGCATAGCTATGAAACTGTTCGTGCGTAAGTTGTTCAGTCTTCGATAATCCTTGGTTGATCAAACTGGATTTTCTTATGCATATATGATTCTATTGGGTGATACGGTTGCAAATGATTTTAACGTGCAATTCTTTTGATGGATGATCTGCTAAACCTTTCTTTGCATAGCTATGAAATTGTTCGTGTGTAAGTTGTTCAGTCTTCGATAATCCTTGTGTGATCAAACTGGATTTTAATATGCGTATATGATTCTATTGGGTCATAGGGTTGCGAATGATTTTAACTAAAGGTTTGACTTGTTTACCATGAAAAACAATGAGTGGTCATATCATATCTGATATTCATTGTTAACCTTATGCCAGGCTTGCTGGAAAATCTCTGCTGAAGATGATTAAGAGATGGCCATCAATGATTTCAAACTGTGTTCTCTCACTTACTGAACACTTAAAGAATCCCAGCTCACCAGAATATGCAGTGCTGGGTTCTTGTACAATCCTTTCTATGCAAACAGTTCTCAAGCATTTGACAACAGTAATATTCAGCATAAATTGGTTGCAATACATATCTGGAAATAAAATTATTTGATATGCCATCTTTTATTTCAGGATCCAAAAGCATTGTCTTCTTTTCTTCTTGGTATTCTTTCAAGGTGATCCTTGATTCCTTTTCTTATATATTGGAGGTTGTTGATAATTGTGAAGTCATATGACTCTACCCTGCTTTTCCTTTTTGTTTTTGCAGCTCACATCATGAATCACTGAAAGCCCAGAAAGCAATTAATGAGGTCAAGGCTCTCATCAGTAGTAATTTAGGGTTGGGTCATTGAATTTTCTTCCTCTAATATTTGATTGCCAACAGCTTTTTGTTATGTACAACATCCAATTTTCGGGAGTGTCTAGAAGCATTTTCAGGACATCAGATAATCACATAGATGGACCAAATTTTGCTGATTTGGTTTCTCAAATTGGATCGATGAGTTTTGATTCTACTGGTTTGCATTGGCGGTAAAAATCTCATTCTTTGTTTACTTTCTATTTGCAGTTTGTGCCGAGCTGCCTGGAGAATTGCATTTAAGTTTATTATGAACTGTCTTGGCTTGTTTATGAAGGACCATGTATTGGCAGACTTAGAAATAGTGTCTGGTTGATTAAGGATTACCTTTGATGCAAACTGCATGTATAGTTTTGACTGGAATTTTTGAAAATGCAGAAGCTCTATTTGTTCTAAACTCTTGGCCTTCAAATTGCCATGGATATTGATTCAATTTCATTCCTTGTTGTTTTTACCTGGCAGGTATAACCTGATGGCTAACAGAGTTCTTCTTTTGTTGGCTATGGGTTCTAGAAATGTTCCAAACATCTCTTCTAAAATCCTGAGTGAAACTGCTGGTGAGTACCTTCCCTGTCAGTTTGTGTGATTGACTCCTTGCCCTTTTCACCATCACTCTTTCCACAATTTAATGATATTATCATTTACAATTTCTTCAACATTGTCTTACTAATGCCTTTTCAGGTCACTTTCTTAAGAATTTAAAAAGTCAACTTCCTCAAACAAGGATACTAGCAATCTCAGCTCTAAATACACTATTAAAAGAATCGCCTTACAAACTCTCTGCTGAGAATCAGTCTGCAGTATCTGAGGAGTTACAAACACATGTCAAATCATCTCTAGAAGGGGCATTAAGTGAAATTTTTCAGGAAGAAGGGTTCTTTAACGAGACTTTGAATAGCCTGTCTCATGTTCATATAATCACTGATACTGAGAGCACATCTTCCCGAGGAAGTCACAGGAATTCTTCTATCCAAAGCCTTGCAGACAAATCAATTACCCGTTTCTATTTTGATTTTTCGTCTTCATGGCCACGTACTCCTAGTTGGATCTCTCTATTAGGAAGTGATACATTTTACTCCAGCTTTGCACGAATCTTTAAACGGCTAATACAAGAATGTGGCATGCCTGTCTTACTAGCACTTAAAGAAACATTGGAGGAGTTTGCAAATGCTAAGGAAAGGTCTAAGCAGTGTGTTGCTGCTGAAGCATTAGCTGGGGTGTTGCACTCTGATGTCAATGGTCTTTTAGGAGCATGGGACAGCTGGATAACAGTTCAGTTGCAGAGTATCATTCTTTCTCAGTCAGTGGAATCTATTCCAGAGTGGGCAGCTTGCATACGCTATTCAGTGACAGGAAAAGGAAAATATGGTACAAGAGTCCCCATCCTGAGGAAACAAATTTTGGACTGTTTGATGAAACCTTTACCTCCAGCTGTAAATACCACTGTTGTTGCAAAGCGCTACACTTTTCTTGCAGCTGCACTCATAGAAATATCCCCACAAAAGATGCCAATGGCTGAGATAGAGCTCCATAACAAACTTATGAATGAGTTGTTGGATAACATGTGCCACTCATCAGCCCAAGTAAGCATGGCATTTTCATACATTTTGTTATTCTACTTTTCAAATTTTGTGTCTGCTGGCATATTTTGCCACTCTTGTGAATCATATGATTATGTTCTAGTAAGTTGAACTTCCTTTCTATTCCACGCATGAAAAAGGGAATGGAGGAAACAAGGAAGAAATTTAATTTTTTCCAAGGAAGAGATTGATCTTATGTAATGATGTCTGAAAAGAACAACCATATTTTTTGCATCCTTCTGTTTCTGTGACAGATTGAGTTGTTTTCTGATCTTGTTTCAATGGAAATTTGTCACGGAACAGGTAAGGGAAGCCATAGGTGTTACCCTGTCCGTGTTGTGCTCTAACATTCGTCTTCAGCTGTCATCTGCTCATGATTATTCACGTGAAGGAGGCAGTGAGATTGACAATCAATTGAAAGAGGAAAAGTGGGTTTTTGTTCTGACTGACCGAGCATCTGATGTGGTCACAAATATTCAGAATACTAGCCCAGCAGATAACTTGGAGACTGATGGGCATATAGCTCTGCAAAACAGGTCTTTGAATGGGGATGCACTAGATGATGTTAAGTGGATGGAAACGGTATTAATTTTCAGAATAAATTTATATTTGCATCTATAACTAATAAGAATGACTGATTTATCAGTATATTTCTTGTTTGATGTAGCTATTTCATTTTATCATCTCAACGTTGAAGTCTGGGAGATCTTCTTATGTACTGGATGTTATCGTGCAATTTCTCTATCCTGTACTTTCTTTGCAGGTATTTATGGTGCATTTTCATTGTTTGTGTTACTTGACTGGTCTTTGCCAGTGGTTTCCATCTAATTGCTGCATTGAGTGCTCCAATTTTCTGAACACCCCAACTCTTTTCCATGATTCCTTTTATGCTCGCCTACACTCTAGGGTTGGCTTACATGTGTTTGGACACAAACAATAAGAATGACACTTTTTATTACAAAATAGATCAGAAAAGGGGGAAAACATGGTTCCTTATTTGAGCAGAATAGCATTCTCTTTTGGCATGCAGTTTCCTTATTTGGCCTTGCATACAAGTCTTCCACCCAGAGCAGCACAAGCTGCGGTCATCTTGCCCACTTGTTGCTAGCATTTTGTTTTAGTGATTTTACAAACACAGATGCCAATGTGATGTACAATATTGTGGACTGCTTCAAATTCTCTGGGCAATTTGATAGTGGTAACAGCATCCTTGAATTTATTTCCTTAATGTGCCTAATGTTGCTTCTGTGAAGGAAACATCAAATAAAGATTTGTCAACACTGGCAAAGGCATGTTTTGAATTGCTGAAATGGAGAATTTTCTTGGCACCTCATCTCCAGAGGGCTGTTTCAGTGATTCTTTCTTCTGCCAATGATTCTAACTGGCGGACCCGATCAGCTACTCTGACATATTTGCGTACTTTTATGTATAGGTAGTGTGCCTTTTCTGAATGCATCATCTCTTACATTGTGGACTCTTTTTTATCATATTAAACATGCTAAACTCCTTTCAAGGCAAGCTATGAATTTTGCTTTGCATTTCCCACACAAGAATATGTATTAATTGTCTGTTGTGGATAACAGTTTTATTTTCCGTGATCTCATGTTTAACAAGATGTCTGTTATAGACCTGAATGTGAAAATATATTTTATCAGCTTGAATGTGATTAGAGCCATGTTGAGTATTTTCTGGGAATCAGCTTGAGCCTGTGGGTTAAGCAGGTATTTGTTATGATGTGGATTATAATATAGTTGGCGTGCTCTTTTTATTACAGGCATACTTTCATCCTCTCAAATGTGGAAAAACAACAAATTTGGAGCACAGTTGAAAGTCTCCTGAGAGATAATCAAGTAGAGGCAAGTTCCTGGCTGAATCTTCAATTTAAAGAGTACTATAGATTTTTAGGTGCAAATGTAGATTAGCTGTTGAAGAATAATCCTCTACTTTATTAATATTTAATAACTATCGACCTGACTGACTCTTATTTGTGATAAGAAGTGGGACTCCCAAAATAAAATACAAGTACTGAAATACTAGGTCACCAGGTGCGTTAGGATAGTCCTTTATACAAAGGTTTCTTTCATTGTGGGAGTTAGTGAGGGAATGAAGTCCTTGGACAACAGGACTAGTCACTATTTTTGCTTTCAACATAAAAAGCTAAATTCTTGGTCAGGTAAGGGAGCATGCTGCAGCAGTTCTAGCAGGTTTGGTGAAGGGTGGGAATGAAGATCTTGCAAGAGACTTCCGTGAAAGAGCTTACTTGGAGGCAAAAACGATCATCCAAATGAAGAGAAAGCAGAGGTCATATCACTATCTAATGTTCTATAAGTTAGATTTATCTTTCACTGAGGATACAATTGTCATGCACACATTCATGCACTTGCTTTTGGGGTCTGCATGTCAAACTTGCAAGGCTGGTGTTTTGCGTTGAAATTTCTTTGAAAATTCGTTTCTTATTGAAGTCAAAATACTATACATGTTATTCGCCATCATCATGATTATTGTGAGTGGATCACTGCTGATATACCTTGTTTTCACATCCCCTTTGCTTTTAGTACACAAGCAACAAGTCCTGGTACGGATAATCTTGTAATTTTAACCTAAAGATTGTTTGCATGATTGCAGGAATCTAAAAAATCACCAATCTGTAGCATCTATTCATGGTGCAGTACTTGCTTTGGTGGCTTCTGTATTGTCAGTTCCATATGATATGCCCAGGTGTGTTCATGTTAATATAAGGAACTGATTGTATCATGTGTTTCCAGAATGATCCTATAATATTTTGGTTTTCGTATGAAATGGTGATGGTGTGCCACTAATGGAAAGTTCATAATCATGTCAGATCCTCTGTGTAGTTGAGTTGTCAAGTGATCATTTTAATGTCATCCAACTAGCCAATCTGTATAATCAAAATAGTGATTTGGAGTAACAATAAGCCCAGTAGAGTTAAGGTATCCTAAAACACACCCTTGCTTAAGAAGATGGTCAAAGGGTTGTTTTTTGTGGTTCTTTTTTTATTCGTAATAACACCATCATGGATTATGTCAATCACGACAGCAGAAATGGGCTGATATGCTGGGGGTTTAGTGGAAGGAGACTTCGAATTGAAGTACCTGTATTGCTCAAGACTAGCTGAAGATCTCTCTCCCCCTCTGTTTTCTTTTTTTGTCTTTCCTGGCATCTGTTATTAAACGAGGATTCTTTGAGGGTGACTAAAATATTTTTGAAACAAGTGAATGGCTTCCCGGTAACTATCCTATTTTCAGCTCTTGTAAACCACACCAGAAAGCCTTTTCGTGACTCTAACTTAGGGGATAGGATTGAAGAGATCTGATTGTTGATATTTCATTGAATAATATATGAATACATATAAATATAATCCCATTGGCCCCTGTATTTTACCTGGTAATTTGTATCCTTTCAGTTGGTTGCCTGAGCATGTTACTTTGCTGGCTCGTTTTGGAGGAGAGCCATCACCTGTGAAATCTGCAGTTACAAAAGCAATCGCTGAGTTCCGACGGACTCATGCGGATACATGGAATGTCCAGAAAGATTCATTTACTGAAGAGCAACTTGAGGTAGCTTTGTAAAAGTTTATCTTCTTAGATGCCTTAGGTTGTATTGGAGAATTTTAATTACCTTGATTTTTAAACCTCTACTTATTTGATACTTGCAGGTTCTGGCTGATACATCGTCGTCGTCGTCATATTTTGCTTGATATACATTGGGTTTCTAGTAAGAGAAGATACCATACTACTAATGATTGAAAAGGTTGTTACATCAATGATTGGAAGAACAACAAGAAATTATGTAATTCTAGGGTGTGATTAATATGATAAGTCTTCATTTACATTATTCATATTTTCATTGCATAAGATATATGTTATTGCCAATAAATGAAAGGTGTCAGCCTATTTTGTGTTGTAATGCTCTTAAATAATTGGGTTCATTAGATCATCAGATGGCATATCCCATAGCACGCAGTCTGTATTGAATATGGATGAGACTTTTCTAATCTCTTTCCCACCCTCGAATTCTTCTCCGTTTTCATTGTCAAGCATTTCATGCAACCTACCTTGTTGGTCACCTGTTGTGCATGTGCTTCCAGTGCACATGCTCTGATTCCACGGTGACAAAGCTCCTTCGTTGCCGAAAGAAGATGGACAGCATAAAAATGCATTAACCGATGAAGGAAAATCACAGCAGGTGCCTGCCAAATTGGGAGAAGTAACACCAGTGGAGTCCCAGATTTTGTTTGGAGGCAACATTCCAGGTTCTTGCATAGCTCTTGATAAACCAAGCTTGATTTTCTCAATGGTATCATCATTTTCATCATGTTTAGTGGAAATACATGGGGATGAGGTGTTCCCTTGTGCTACATTTGTGTTGCAGTGTTGCAGCTGGAAGTCGATCCGCTTTTTAGTGAGGAGGTGGAGCATTTCATCTTTGAAGCAGCCAAGGGCTGCTTCTGCTAGGTGGGTCACTTGTGGTGTTGCTAGTGTGGTGGCAATCTCTGCCATGAGATGGGAGAAGGGTTTGTGGGTAACTGGATCTATACCCATGCCAGAAAGCTTCTTTTTCAGCTTGGTGTTCCAGTGATTTTTAACATCATTGTCTGTGCGTCCTGTAAGCTGAGCAGCAATCAATGACCATCTGTGATGCCATTTCGCAAAGTCATTGAATAGCTAAACTCGATACAGAATTAGGTATAGACAGCATGCTTAAAAGTTTAAAAATATATCTGAGGTTTTGAAAACAATCTTGACAATGGTATTGAAAGATTGAACAATGTAGATTAATCGGTGTACCGGTTGCCAACAACAGAGTGGAGCTTGACAATGGTCTGCTCTTCCGCATCCGAAAACTGGCCATGCTTCAGATCAGGACGAAGATAATTTGTCCACCGCAGCCTGCAACTCTTCCCGCATCTTTGAAGACCTTATTTAATTATACAAGTAAATAAGAACAATTAGGTTATAGCATAAGATGAATGAATGAATGATGTTATGGAGAACATTGATGTGGAGGGAAAAGGACAGAAACCAGCATTCTTGGGGATGAGCCGCCAGTTACGGGTGCCGTGTTGGGCGATGTAAGAAGAGAGTTTGTTATCTTCTTCAGGTGTCCACTGTCCCCTTTTCACGTTGTCCTTCTCACAGCATGGAATCCTGCCCATCTTTGTGTGCTTGTCTTTTGTTTATTCTTCTTCTTTCACCTTCCTCCTTGAGAAATGCTAATACTTAGCCTACTATATTGTCTACTAATGAATGAAAAGTAAAAGAAATGACAGGTAGTAATAGAGAAATCCTCCTCAGTGCCTCAAATCTTGGGTGACCAAATTATAAAGAAAAGAGAACACAAGTGAGAGTGTCAAAAGAAAAGAAAAGTTAGGTGTTGCATATTGCAATATTGCATGGGTTTAAATTAATTTTGAAAGAATAAAAATGGCATCAAAGGTGCATGATTTTACTAAACAATTCAACGCCACCGAGGGTGTGAGAGGTGGGCCGGTAGCTCACCCACAAGACACCTCGGAGGTCAACTCTCTTTCTCTCTCCCTCCCTTGTTGACAATCCTTTGGAGGTCATTGCAAATGTTTTCGGTAGGGCTTTGGTCACACAAGTTTACCACCTCCTCCATGCTAAGACTCTCAAATTCCTTGAGACCAGAACAAGCGAAGTTTAAGGTTGTTGCACGTACGTGGGGGTCATCATTTTGACACCCATAGCCTTGAGACAGGGAATGGAGGGAGGGGTTTGTTTTGTACAACTTGTAAGAAAGAAGTCCGTTGATGCATTTGAGTAGACCAGACATAACTGTTCCTCTACACTTTCTAATGGCTGATGATTTATTGACGATTTATTGACATCATAGTTTATGGACCCAGCACAACCCTAAACCAGATCTAACCCTAGACCAGGTCTGACACTATGGTTGTGTGCAATACTAGAAGCATTAGACAAATGGATTCATCATCTTAGGGAAAGACACTTTAATATCAAATGGACCGCGAAAGTTCAAGACACATACTACATGAAAGATAAATGCAGGGATTTCATTAACAAGACTGAAACTACAAGAACTGCATTAACCAAAAAAATAACTACAGGGTCTATATTAACAGTTGTGAAAGAAACACGGATGAAATATATCGTCAATCATTATTGTGAACAAATGATGTAATTCAGCTTGTTACAGTTGCTAGTCAATAGAATGGGGTATGATTACAACGGGGTATGATTACAACGAATAAAACGAAAAATACAACAATCATCCGTTCTTGTTTACAGTGGGTTCAGGATGCATATTTGGCATCCATGATGTTGAGAGAGATCACCAGGGCATTCACAAACTATCAACAAGTCCATTCCTGTAATTGGTATGTATATATATGTGCACAACCATGTTTGGGAAAAAGAAATGCCTCAGCAGAGAACACAGCTTCAAAGATGTTGAGAGAGATCACTAGGGCATTCACAAACTATCAACAAGTCCAATCCTGTAATTGGTACACACACACACATGTTAGGAGAAAAGAAATGCATCAGCAGAGAACACAGCATTAAAGATGTTTGATATAAATCGGATGAGTTTTGCCAATCACATGGAAAATTTACTTTTTGTAAAGTACTATTGACAAAATATTTCATTTGAACAAAAGAGTCCAGCAACAACAATGTAAACAATGTTTCAAGTCCCTCACTTCCTGTTTCTTTGATCCAACAAATTACAAGTCAAAATCAATCTTTAATTTTGACTCGTAAATAGTTGACGAACAAGTTTTCTTAATGTCAAACAACTAGATCATACCAAACACCTCTTAGAGCTTAAGAAATCTAATCCGTTCACTTCACTTTGGCATTGACTCGAAATTTTAATTCTGAAGATAAAACAATAGTTATTTCATTGATAACAGAACATAGTATCTCTGCTCAAATACTTACACTTTATAATGTAGATACTGATCTACTGTGAGAGGCTTAGGACCACCGAACCAATTGATCAAAAATATATCCTCGATGTCTAATTTGAAGAACTGGAAGTTGTGACCCTTAGGCCAACCTGTAAACCATCCAAAAGCAAAATACGCAAGCCTGCTAAGTGGGCGAAAGACAATAAGATAAACAGGTGCCAGAACAAAGCTCTATTTGTTTAATATTTTCAGATTTGCAAAATATGGAAATGGTAAAAGGCTGTTGCTAATATGTGAGCATTACCCCTCATCTCTGGATGCTTCACAAACAGGGCGCTTTTAGCTATTTCTGCTTCCTTAGAATTTTCTTTTAGTACCTTCAACTAACATATTATGCAAGGCAATACTTCCAGTTAGTTCAACTTTCCAGAAAACTCGTATTCAACAAGCTACCAATTAAAAAAAAGATCAGAAAAACAGCAGCAGCAAGACGTTATCTCTTCTCGCTTCAGAACTCAATAAAGCTGCACCTTGTACCTTGATGGTGGAAAAGTTTTCAAATTAAGGAAATCAAGAGAAACTAGGGAGTAATAAGAACCTTAAAATACAAAATAAATGATTAAATGTTTAGCATCCATCCATATGTGAGTTTAAAATGACAATTTAGTTTACCTATCTGATGCAGGTAGAAGTGAGAATAGAACAAGAATTATTTTTTAGGAGGTTTATTTCTGTGCTGTGTTTTTTTGCTCTTTGGTGATGACACCAAGTTTGGTATAAGACTGAGCTTTTGTGTTAGGAACTTATAACAAGCAATGAAAAGGAAAGGGCTTTCGAACTAGAAATCAAGGGAAGAACTTTGGCTGGATTTGGCAAAACACTTGGGTGGTGTATCACAGCAGCCATAGCTGCTGCATCAACAGCAACCCAGTGATGGTCATGTGCCAGACAACACAACCGTTGCAGGAAGAAGGGAATCAGGAAGGAAACTTTTATGAAAATTCAGATTTTGATGCTGAAAGTGATCAGTCAAATGGGTTAAATTCAATCTTCAATCTTTTTCACGAGGATTGCAAAGATGAACAATCCAACATTGATAGTTTCATTGGTTGGCAAAGTTTGACCCTTATTCTGAAGAAGAAGATATAACAGAAGCAAATTTTTCATGACCTAGTCAAGAAGAGAATAGTGGACGCTTATAGAGAGATCAACACAAGCCTAATAGTGCCATTTTGGAGTTAGATGGTGCAATGACAGCATATTTAAATTCCATTTTAGCTCAATAATGTTTCAAAGCATTATATTTCTACCAAAATAAGTTTTTCAGTCGCTATCATTTTTTCTTTCCGGAATGATAGTTGCTTGGGTCATGTTTAAGACTCTTTTGGCTGGTATGCTATTACTTTTTTTTTTTTTTGAAAAATTTCAGTTTTAAGTTTTCATCTATACTCTATATCGTGTGCAGTCGCACCACTATCTGAATGACCTAATCAGAAAAATTAATTAGAATGTCTAAGAAGAATCATAAAAGTAGCAAATTCAGTTTCTAGGCTTTGTTACATGTACATATAGAATAGGCTGGTTGCTCTCCTAGAAAATGGTTCTTAGGCACCTTATTCCATACAATTCTTGTGTACACTAAAACCAAATATAAATATGAATGTAAGATGCTTGACTTTGCAACATACCTTTCCAGTCAACGTAATTTTTGCACAAGAGGGGTTCTCAGGGTCTTTCTTTCCACAAGTTCCTAAAGGGTACTCGCTGATAGTAAATGAAGACCTCTGGTCTTGTAATGCATTTTTCGCAGTTGGATCAAGAGTTGTCAAATAAAAGTATGGGATGCCACTACCTTTGCCAGGTAGTCCATCACTAAATGAAACAACATTCCTAAAGCACAAAACAATGCATCAGAGCATGAGAATAACAAGAAAATCCAGAAAAATGGAAATCGATAGATGTGGGAGAAAAACTTACTCAATGATTTTTAGTCCAAGAAATGTGAACATGTTTCACCATGATTGAATTATATAAAAAAAAAGAGTATCACCAAAGTTGCCAATCTTTGGTAAAAATGAAAAGGTAAGGAAATATAAAAAATGTTCTGTTTATTTTGCTTCTGCTATGTGTTTGATTATACCATGGTTGTTACCAGAGGACGGAACGAAAAGATGGTTGTACCTCATACTGGTATAGTTAAAAGGAAAACCTAGTTTTTATCATTTAATGTAGAAAAGGCACAAAGAAAATCCAGTAAATGTGTGATCAAATGGAAAAGCAAGGGTATAAAATGCTTATAAATGGGTCAAGATGACCAAACTGATTGACAATCACCAGCGGATTTGTGTCCTTCAAGTATGAGTTGAGACAATCTCAAGTCTAACAATTAATTTGAGTAGTATCAGGATCTTGTAATTGTACTAGCAGGAGACTTAAACAAATCAAAGCCCCTCCAAAATATTTGAACCTTTTGCAGCCAGTTTGTCTCTTGAATTGTTAGAATAAAAAATAAGTCTCATGATAACAATTAGAATAATACATTTTGTTAATCCCAGGCAAGAATCCTACCAACACAAAAGTTCAGAAAACGTTAAAACCAGGCACCAAGAAATGTATATGTTCCCAAAAGGTCTCAAATGGTTACACTCAAATGTAAAGGCCTTCGCAATCTCGGGGGTCGAGACCCCAGGGCTGGTGCGAAAAAATAGCACAGCTCCCCTTGCTTCAAAAACAATCTTAATCATCTCAATCATATGAATAAGATCCGATACGAACTAAACCAGAACAGATAATAACAGTAACTTCAACTCTCCTATACATTTCGAGGACAAAATTTAATATTTCGAAATAAAAGAGCTAGCAGAAACCATAACTCATTCACTTGTATAAAATTTGTTTTAGCATTCTCATCCTTCACCAAGAAATAAAACATATTGTCAATGTTTCAAAGAGTCCCTTCTGAAGAAATCACTTAAAAAATGCAGCTCTAATCATAAGAGATTAAGAAAGAACTCTATAGCAAAAGAAATGGCAAAACATACCCAAATGGTGCTCCTCCCAGATCACTTGAAATGGTACTGGAACCAAAAAAACAAAAGAAATTCACAATCTGAACTTGCCAAAAGCCAAACCATATCAAAATATTAAAAAATCTAATCAGCACAAGCAGTAAGGCAAATGATAAATAAAGAAAAAATCCAACTGAAATAAACTTAAGTAGTGAGGGGGAGAGAAGACATACTTTAAGACACCCCAAGAATTTTGAGAGACCAGCCAACGAGCCGATGCAGCAGGATCATTGGGGTCAGGTTTATTGATTAATAATAACCTTCCCTGCACAGAATCTTGAAAACCGACAAGGAGGAAGAAGAGAGCATAGAAACAGTTAGTACGGCTTTTGGTACCCATTCTTTCAAGGGAAAAAACCAAGACGAAGACCTTCTGCACAGTGGCTCTGCTCTGTAATCACATACAAAGGGAAAGAGGAAGGAAAAAAAGAAAGAAAAAGGAAACCAAATAATTCGTCGCTGATGATAATTGAACTGTGCTGCTGTTTGATTTTTGTTTCTGAATTATTAAAGTTTCTTACCACATAGGACAAGAAATAAAAGCACAAAGACGACTTTACCCTTAATTATAAACTATTAACCGTAGTAGACAAACCTGACCTGGGGTTGATTTGAAAAGGAATATGGATAATTCGATCAGGATCAGGTCAGTATAGCCGATCATTTTGTTTGGTAATATAACCCGAAGCCGTTTTTAAAAAAAATTAAAAAGAATTTTTATTTAAAATTATTTTGATATATTAATATTAAAAATAATTTTAAAAAAATATTATTTAAATATATTTCTAAACAAAAAAGCAGAAACATAACGGTCGCTTACATTCTCAAAACGGTAGCGTTTTCTTTCTATCATTAAAGATACTTTGGGTACTCGAGGAGAGCCGGACCTTCCTTAACAAGGCTTCCGGTATCCATTTTGTAAGAGCAAAACCAAAGAAAATCTTCTGCACACTGTGTCTGCTATGTGTTTAATATATACAAAAAGGGATAAAGAATTTGAAGATATCTTCGGGCTAGCTTATGCTTCCTCTGAAACTAACTTCTTTTCTGAACGAAGACTTTAATAAGTTTTTCTTGATGCTGATGATGTTAAGGATAATATTTAATGGGATCAATGCAACAGATACAATGCAGTCCTTGGCTTACTCTTGCTCTGATAAGCCCTTCAACTGATCCAGTCAAGATAAATGCTGATAGACTCACATAGCATCCAAAACATCAAGACATTAATGACACGATGGGAAAGAATCTGTGTGCGCCTGTACTAGACTACTGTTGCTTGTGATCTGAGGTTTCTCATGTAGTAGTAAAAAATTTTCACGAGAAAATCCTTGACATTATTATTTCCAAATGCCCTTTTTTTTAATTAATTTCAATGACTAGGTGCTCCTTGTGATGCAATGAAAGGGATCACACTATTTTTTTATGCTCAAATTGGCAAATATTATTTATTTTGTGTCATTTTCATATATGCAAATATTGTTTTTAAGAACAAAGATAGTTGACAGTGCATCCACCAATTATTGCTTGAAATGGAATTCTGACAGTGCATACTTGAGGAGAAAAGAGGCAACTGGTTTCGAGTATATGCACAGGAGTAGATTGCATGAGCGGTGGTTTTGCCTTGTGCATCTAGTAGCCCCGAAAGGTATGGCCCAAGCTCCACCCTTCCGTTACTTTCTTCTTTCTTTGTTAAGGTTTAATATGTTTCTTTACCTCAAACTTGTTGGTATATTAGTTCAAATTGTATTATTGAAGACACGATGAGAACCTCTCAGTACCCTGCTGTAATCAGATTTGTCCCTTTACATGTTTTCTTGGTGTTAACTAAAGTGATTTGGAAGTCCTATCATGACTTGATTCTCCCTTAAACATTGAATCAATTTGCTGTTCCTATTCTATGCAACATGCCTGCTGATCACACGACTTCAGTTAACCAATGGAAGACAGCCTTGCACTCCAATTTGAGAGCTAGCCTAGCCGCTAATGAATGAGTTTGGTCTTGGCATGAATGCTCTTAAATATGAATGTTTGGACATACCCAGTTGAGAAAATTAAAAGAGCAGACTTATTGTCTGTCTGTCCAACTCATGTACGTACTGGTTTCATAGAACATGGGCCCTTCTGGAGTTTTGTCATCATATCCACACTAAAAAAAGGAGCAATTTTTTTGTTAAAGTGTTTCAATGTTTGATGACAACTCGTCATCAAACTCTGACAACAGTAACAGAAAAAAGAAACACATGTTAGTGAAAGGGCTGTGAGTGCTGTTAACCATCATCTGGCCCTATAAGGCTAAAGGCAATGTTATTGACCAACAAGAAAAGTTGGGAAAGGTGAACAGAATATGGAGTTAAAATGGGGCTATCGGACATGGTGGTATGTTTTAGATTCAAGTATCCGAATCTTTAATCAACCTTGATGAAAAGGGTTTTCAGGGTAGAATTTCTTAATCAACCTCCAAACACGAACAGGTCGGAGTTCTGTCTTTTCTTAATTACTACATCAAATAGTTCTCAATTCTGTGTCTTCCATATAGGATAGCTGGTAGGATATCTCCAGTAAAGTTCTGTCACTGACACTGATATTCTCACCAAGAGAAATGGAGAAATCTTAATGATGTGAGAGGGATAGATACAAATGACCACATCAACTATTATGACGTGTGTAGGGCATAGTGTTTTACATCATTGCTATGCATAGGGCACAGTGTTTCTTTCAGATCTTGTTGAGCTTAATCCTTACATTCTGGGTTTACAGGTAGGAAATTTGTAGCGAACTTCATTGCCTCCCTTGAATTTGATAGTCATGGCAGTCAAACATGAGCTAGAGAATAGTTTGTTGCTTGATGATGATGGGCGGACAAGAAGAACCGGTAATGACACTTCCAACTTCCCAGTCTAATTTGTATATTTTGTTGCGTGCTCTGTTAATCTTGAGTTTACCTCCTGCCGGAAACTGAACCAGGAACCTTATGGAGTTGCATAGCTCATATAATTACGGCTGTCATCGGCTCTGGTGTTCTGTCTTTGGCTTGGAGTGTAGCACAGCTAGGATGGATAGCAGGTCCAGTTGCCATGCTTTGCTTTGCTATTGTCACCTATGTTTCTGTTGTGCTTCTTTCTGATTGCTACAGATATCCTGACCCTGTCACTGGAACACGAAACTACTCTTACATGGATGCTGTTAGAGTGAATCTTGGTAGCAAAACACCCACTCCCTTTTAAACCATGAGCTTATTTTGTTCCCTGTATATTCATGCTTGGGAATGTTTAGATGATCTACCTTCTACAAGCATCCTAATTTTGAGTGGTGACGGTGCAGGTAAAACCCAGACATGCCTTTGCGGATTGTTTCAATATCTGTTCATGTATGGGATTTGCACTGCATATGTCATTACCACTTCGACTAGTATGAGGTACTTCCATGGTGAATTTCTTGATTTATGCCTTGTTTTATTCCAATTATCGAGCACCATTATTGTCTATGCCATAGTGTTTCGTTTATTGTGAAGTTTGAGCCATTATCTAACAACATTGCAGCGCAATTCGACGATCAAACTGTTACCATGAAAAAGGTCACAATGCACCTTGTGAATACGTGTATACTCCGTATATGCTGATATTCGGAGCTGTTCAGATTGTAACATCGCAGATACCAGATTTCCACAGCATAGAATGGCTTTCAGTTCTTGCTGCAATCATGTCTTTTGCCTACTCTCTTATAGGATTTGGACTTGGCTTGGCTACAGTAATAGGTAGATGTTTATTCATTCTCTATTATCAGAGGCATCTGGCTTTGCAATTGAAATTCAATCCTCAGATACGAACAAATCTGTGAAAATTCAAAATTGCAACAAATATGTTGTATTGAAAAAAATAATCATGGATCACATGTTTTTGTAGTCAGCTTCTTTGCCTTTAAATTTTTTTTTTTCTAATTGCAGAAAATGGGATGATCAAGGGAAGCATTACGGGTGCCCCAGCTGCTACTAGAGCTAAAAAACTATGGTTAGTCTTTGAAGCTCTTGGGGACATTGCTTACGCCTATCCATACGCACTAATTCTTTTTGAAATTCAGGTCTGCCCTCTATTGTCCAAAATTCATTATCTTACAAACTATCAGAGCTAAAATGAACTAGAAAATTGTTAAATGAAGGATACTTTGAAGTCACCTCCACCTGAGAACAAGACCATGAAGAAGGCATCGATGATTGCACTCTTCTTGACAACATTATTTTACCTCTTATGTGGATGCTTTGGATACGCAGCTTTTGGCAACAGTACTCCTGGAAATCTTTTGACAGGACTTGGATTTTATGAGCCTTACTGGCTCATTGACTTTGCTAATGCTTGCATTGTTCTACATTTGGTTGGAGGCTATCAGGTACATCCCTTTTACTCTCTTCCCTGCTTTAAAAGTAAAAAATATCCTACGCTAACTGCAAACATGCTACCTGTTTCCATCAAATCCATTGCATCTCCTGTGTCCTAGGCGATGCTCTCTTTATTCTGTCGCGAACAATAGTTGGACGAGGATTTCATTTTACAGCTTGCAGTTTGATAAGTTTTTGAGTAACTATGATACATGTTTCTTTCTCTGTCAGCTCTTCAGTCAGCCAGTATTCACGTTTGTAGAACGTTGGTCCTCGAAGAAGTTCCCAAACAGTGGATTTCTGAATAACTTCTACAGCATCAAACTCCCACTGTTGCCTTCTTTTCACATTAATATTTTCAGGATATGTTTTCGAACTGCATATGTTGTGTCAACTACCGTGATTGCCACTGTTTTCCCTTACTTCAACCAAGTTCTGGGGCTATTAGGGGCCTTAAACTTTTGGCCATTAGCCATATATTTCCCAGTAGAAATGTATTTTGTACAGAACAAAATAGAGGCTTGGACAAGAAAATGGGTTGTTCTCAGAACATTTAGCTTTGTTTGCTTTCTTGTATCAATTGTAGGCTTGATTGGGTCAATTGAAGGAATTGTAAGTGCTAAATCTATTTAGAACCGTTTATGTTTTTACTTGGATCAAGGATTTATTAAAAAGAGGTGATTTAAATAAATATTGTAGGCAAATATTAATTTTCTAAAACTAAACAACAAAGAAACCAAGCTTATGAAGCAAATTCTGGCAGTGTTCTTAGCTAGCTAGCCTGTAATTTTCAGCATGATATCAGACAATATCACAATCCCATAAGTTAAATGAATTCATGATACTTTAAAATCACCTCCCTCAGAGAACAAGACAATGAAGAAGCCCTCGAATATAGCGATGATTGGCATAACATTTTTCTACCTCTGCTGTCAAGGCTTTGGTTATATATGCTAGGCATCGCCGCCGCCATCATCCAGAGTCATGGTGGAACATATTCCACGGCTGGCTCTCCTTGAAACAATAGCAAAAATGGAAAGGCTCTGCCGATTGGCAAATGAGAAGTACAATTATCAATTTGTCACCATGTCCAGTACACTTACTTGGCATTAAAAACAGTGGATGACAATCAGCATACAACTGCATATATAAAATGAAACTCTGCTTGAGCAACTAAACATGGTAGCTAGGCATATGACCAAAGTCAGGAGCTATGTTACAGAATAATATAAATCATATCCTGGGATCTCACCCAATAGCTTAAGCTATTGGGTTGAGATGGTTCTTTGACATGGTATCAGAGCCTTGATGACCAAGCGGTCACGAGTTCGAATCTCACCATCCCCATTTATTTGATAAAAATTAAGCACAAGGTAATGTGGGCATGTACAAGTTTCAAGCCCAAAGGGCTTTCACTTGAGGGGGTGTGTTAGAGAATAATATAAATCATATCCTGGGACCTCACCTAACAGCTTAAGCTATTGGGTTGAGATGGTTCTTTGACAAGCTATACTTG
>Ga0307515_10008895_pt1 | contig 19507 bp, 6 predicted proteins | sample 17_EM_MG_FD_194513 | JGI IMG/M metagenome (GOLD analysis project Ga0307515, IMG submission 194513) | Populus trichocarpa ectomycorrhiza microbial communities from riparian zone in the Pacific Northwest, United States - 17_EM | ecosystem: Host-associated > Plants > Roots > Unclassified | place...
AAAAACAGCATCTTATCTTTAACCTATTACTTTGTATTATTAGATTTTTCAGTTAGGGTTAGAGAAGAAAGAGAGAGAGAGAATAGTCAGTAAAGGAAATGAATTAAATTGAAAAGTAAAGGAAGGGAATTAAATTGAAAAGCTTATTACACGGAGGTATAGTTTTAAAATCAAATGTAACTAATAAAATAATAATTTATTATTATTAATTATTATATTTAAAAACTAAAAAAAAAAAAAAAAGGTTTTGCAGGGGCCTGGCCTCCTCTTAGTTCCGCCGCTGTATATATATATATATATATATATTCTTAACGGTCTTTTTGGTATCCGTATGCATAACGGGCCCGAGTGTAAAAGAAAAGAAAATCAACCCGACCCGTTTAAGAAAACAAATTGGTTGAAACCAAAATATAAAACGAGTCGGGTTTTTTTTTTTTTTTTCACGTATCGTAAAATCTTCACTGGATCTCTCTTACACTCTCTGTCTTTCTCTCTCTTTGTATAAAACCCTAGCAGATCGAAATTCCCTAATCTCAATCCTTTCTACTCCATAGTAAGTTATCTTTCCATTTATTAATCTATATAGGTTATATTATCTTAGTCTGATTAGAAATTAATCATTTTCTTTTGTTATATGTTATTCAGTGATTAGGGTTTTCAATCTTGAGATGAATGAAGAATTCAGTGACTGGTTTTAATTAAGGTTAGGTTTTTTTTGGACCGGGAAACTGGTGGGTTCTTATTAAAAATAATAATAAATTAATCATTTTGGGTTTTCGGGCTCTCTGCGTTCTTATAAATAAAATTTATTGCAAAGTTGTTATTTGCAGGTATTTTTAACTAAAGAATTTGTGGGGATTTCTTTGGCGAGGAGCTGGTTTGATGTGGGTTGTTTTTGGGATTTTTGATTGAGACTTGGAGAGAAAATAATGTCTTCCACAGCAATCTTACCGCTTCCAGCACCTCCTGTTAATGGAGATGGGTCTCCTCCTCCACCCTCGCAAGTGGTAGAACAGCAGCCGAGGGAGGATAGACCGGCAAGTGAGGAGCAGAGCAGAGCACCAGTTGCGACCCATACGAGAACTATTGGAATTATTCATCCTCCACCTGATATTAGGAGTATTGTTGATAAGACCTCGCAATTTGTGGCAAAAAATGGACCTGAGTTTGAGAAGAGGATTATTGCAAACAATGCTAATAATGCCAAGTTCAATTTTTTGAATTCGTCGGATCCGTACCATGCTTATTACCAGCATCGTTTGGCAGAATTTCGTGCTCAGAATCAAGCTCCTGGACAGCAGCCTACTTCACAGCCTGCGGATTCAGCTGCTCCTGATTCAGCTCCGAAACCTGATTCAGCTGCTGATGAAAATGAAGCTGCTACGAAACCGGATCCTTCAGCCCAGTTTAGATTACCTCCTCCTAAGGTTCTTGAACCCCCAGAAGCTGAGCAGTATACTGTTCGGCTTCCAGAAGGGATTACTGGAGAGGAACTTGATATTATTAAGCTCACAGCTCAGTTTGTAGCTCGAAATGGGCAAGCATTCTTGACTGGATTGACGAATAGGGAGATGAACAATCCTCAGTTCCACTTTTTGAAGCCAACCCACAGCATGTTCACCTTTTTTACTGGACTTGCTGATGCATATTCTAAAGTTTTGATGCCTCCAAAGGGTTTGACCGAGAAGTTGACAAAGAGTGTTTCTGACATGACCACTGTGCTTGAAAGGGGCTTGCATCGCCTTGAATGGGAACGCTCACAGGAGCAGGCAAGACAGAAAGCTGAGGATGAGATTGAACAGGAGCGGATGCAAATGGCAATGATTGATTGGCATGATTTTGTTGTGGTTGAGACTATAGACTTTGCAGATGATGAAGACGAGGACTTGCCCCCTCCAATGACACTTGAGGAAGTTATAAGGAGGAGCAAGATATCTGCTATGGATGAAGATGAAATCATTGAGCCTGGAAAGGAGGTGGAAATGGAAATGGATGAAGAAGAGATGCAGCTTGTTGAGGAAGGCATGAGGGTTGCAAGTATTGAAGAGAATGATGGTGAGAAGGGCACAAGAACAAATGAGGAACAAGAACCACCTATGAGGATTGTGAAGAACTGGAAGAGACCCGAGGAGAGGATCCCTGCTGAAAGAGACCCAACAAAGTTTGTTGTTTCTCCTATCACTGGTGAGCTAATTCCAATTAGTGAGATGTCCGAGCACATGAGAATTTCCCTCATTGATCCCAAGTACAAGGAGCAAAAGGAAAGGATGTTTGCCAAGATTCGGGAAACTACTCTTGCACAGGATGATGAGATCTCTCGTAACATAGTGGGACTGGCACGCTTGAGGCCTGATATCTTTGGCACCACAGAGGAAGAAGTTTCTAATGCAGTGAAGGCTGAAATTGAGAAGAAGAAAGATGAGCAGCCAAAGCAGGTCATATGGGATGGTCACACTGGTAGTATTGGGCGCACTGCAAACCAAGCTATGTCTCAGAATGCTAATGGCGAGGATCAAAATGAAGCTGTTAACAATGATGTAAGGAACCTTCCTGGTCCAGCAGCTCCTCCTCCCCGACCTGGTATGATGACTGTCCGTCCCCTCCCTCCACCACCAGGACTGCAGTTGAATCTTCCTCGTGCACCTCCAAATACAGTTCAATATTCTGGTCCCACTGCTGGGGCATATCTTGTACATCCGCAAAGGCCAGTCAGTATTCCAATTATGCAGCCAAATTACCCCCCTCCAATGCAAATGGCACCCGGACAGCAACACATTATGGTAAATCGACCCCCCCCTATGCCTCCATTAATGTCTGGCAATCCAAGTTTACCTGTGCCGCCTCCACCTGGATCGGAATATAATTCCATGGCAGTTCCTCGATCTTTTGCCCCTCATCCTGTCTCCCAACCTGGATTGCATATGATGCCACCACCACCTCCGTTGCCTCAAGGAATGCCTCCACCACCCCCACCTGAGGATGCTCCTCCTCCACTTCCAGATGAGCCAGAGCCGAAGAGGCAGAGGCTTGATGACTCTGCGCTTGTTCCTGAAGATCAGTTTCTGGCTCAACATCCGGTATGGCCTTTTCTTTTATCAAAATTATGCCTCTTACTCTACAGCTGTTGGATTTATCATTTCTGATCTGTATCTCAGTGTGGTCTTTCTTCCTTTATCTGACTGCATGTTAGCTGATATTGTGCCTTTTATGCAGGGACTTGTGCGCGTCACTGTTGCTGTTCCCAATATTGATGAAGGAAATCTCAAAGGCCAAGTTCTGGAGATTACAATGCAGTCCTTGTCTGAAACTGTTGGCAGCCTAAAGGAGAAAATTGCTGGAGAGATCCAACTTCCTGCAAACAAACAGAAATTGAGTGGAAAAGCTGGTTTTCTCAAGGATAATATGTCACTGGCATATTACAATGTTGGACCAGGAGAATTGCTGGCTCTCTCTTTGAGAGAGCGTGGTGGTAGAAAGAGATGAAGAGGCTTCTCGATGTGGCCCCATTTACGGTTTTTGATAGAACTTTCTCATATCAGAGATTTTCACATATTGCTGTGGGACTTTGTTATTTTCCTTCCTTTGATGCTATGCTGGAAATTATAATGGCTGTGTTGTTAGCATGATTATATTTTTCGTTGCTGCTATGTAGAATTGTCATATTTTAACTGATAGCAAGTGGTATCTAATACAGATTGGCGTCATGGCAAGTGTTTCTTTAAGGGCAAATGTGAAGTAGACCATTTTCTTTTGCTTAGGCAGGACAAGCCATCTGCTTACATCACCAACTACAGCTTCCTTCTGCATGTGGAGTTATTTCTCTGGAAAATAAGTGCTTCATGGTCTTATTTCACTCTTGATCGTTCCTTCTCGTTGTCAAGAACTCATATTTTATAAACTCAATTTTTTCTGCTAATTTTTAGTTATTTTTGCTCCAAGTTAATTTCTTGGTAAATGTAGTGGTGAAGGGTGATTTACTAGAACTAGGCTTTGTTTTGTAGGTGAGTGATTATGCCTGGGCAGTAGGGATCAGTGGGTGCATGCAGATTATACTAAGCACCCAACTTGCTTTCTCTTGTCAAGGGCTTATGCTTCAATAATTCGTTTCTATTTTGCTGTCATGCTTTCCTCTAACCAGCCAAGTAGCTGGCGGTGAGTTGGTGTTTTCTGATACTTTTCTTCTACGGAGACAGAAAAAGCAATTAATTTGTATGGATGGAATGGTCTCTGCAACCTAGTACATTTCTGTTGCTTAAAACCGCTGAGCTGGAATGATCTCTGCAACCTAGTACATTTCTATTACTTAAAATCTCCGAGGCAAGTCGGTGATTCATCCATATCACAAGTAGTGCTTTCAACTCATATGCTGAATCCCGAATGGCAGTGCCTGAACCTGCTGTTTTTTGTTTTCTCATCTGCAGCTATTTTCCCTCGTGTGTTACTCCTCTGTGAGCTGAAAAACTGGAATTAGAATCCGTTGGAACCGGCGGCCACCAATAATTACTTGTCTGTTTTTTCATTGCCAGCCTTTTTAGCTAATTTGCATGGGCTCTTAATTTTTCTAGCTATAAGCTGGTTACCATTGCAGCATTTCAGGTTCTTTTAGCCCGCTACAGCTTAGTTTATTTGCTATTTCCATGTTTCATGTAAACCATTATCAGAGTTGCCGTTTATCCTTAACCTGCTTTTCTTGGTCTACAGGCCGTTGCCCTTGGCCCGGGCACGGTTATCGGTTCCATCTACCCCCAACGTTCCGTAGACAATTGTAGTGTTACTGCTTTCATGTTTCATCACAGAAAAGATTGCATCAGAAAATGAAGACGAAAAAATCAATCTTAATGATCAGAATTGGCCTCGGTGAATCTATTATCATTATCAAAATCGCCCATTAGACCAATGGAGCTAATTCTAGACTGGATTAACATCAGGCGTTGATGAAAAAGAATTACAACAGATCTAGCAAAAATTTACACTATAATTTTTTACGAGGAATATCCACTCAGCCAAGAAGAAAAAGCACCGTGGACCCAGCACAAAACATCCTTCTTTGCTGTCTAATTGCCAACCAATTACGCAGATAAGGTTGTTGTGGTTATATCATATACTCTATACTTCCAATACAAATGTGCTAGTGTATTAGAGGAGACAGGGAGGGAGAGTGAGGATGTCAGAAGCTGGCCATTTGGTATCTGCTCAAAGCATCAAAGAATTTACTACCAACTATCCATCGAATACAAGAAGATCACAAAGGTTGACGTTTCAGAGATCCAAAATCATAGCAGCTTCAAAAAGAAATGACTTCCCGCCGGTAACGTGAAAGACTACCCCCTTACAACACTTTAATTATAGCCAATCTTCTTCTGAAAATAACTTGTTTCATGCTTACTATCGCCTTATCCCTAGTCTCTTTCGTATCTTTATCTGGGGATTAATCAATTGACATGCATGCTTGTAGTAATTGGACTCTAGTTTATTTATTTATTTTTTTCCTCTTCGATTCTTGGATAAAAATCACAAAACTTGTACTTGAACCCTATATACCACGGGACTTGCAAATTGTTTGAATCCGTTTTGTTATTGTCACTGGTTCAGCAATGAAAATGACTTAATGATTTTGTTGTTGAGCCAAATGGCAGATAAGCAAGAAAAATTCCAGGGCTCCCCGCCGTTTGGTTACAATATCAACCGCAGATGGGAGATGGCAAGGGAAATGGACTTCTGACTACCTACTGTCTCTTCAAGACCTGAAGTTAGAAGACTTGATCGAAGATGAACAAAAAGATGCTGAGGTTTCTGTTAATCTCTCCGTTCAAAAGGTCATTCCATTGAATCCATTCCCTTTCATATTCTCTTAACCAAGCATGGTGACCTGAAGTTGAAATGCAAGTTATAACAAGTTTAGGATCATTTGGCAGCAAGAAAGTATATCAAAATGACAGAAACACCTCAAGTGGTTGTATGATGCAATTTGAGTCTGCATCAGCAAATAAAAAAAAGAAAGAAAGAGAGACAAGGACAATGTAGATTGCATCTAATAGTCTTCCTTCTATTTTTAACCAGCATGCCGGTTTTGGTTTCTCAGTGGATGGAAGGATCATCACATCTTTCACAAGAAAATGCAGCAACTGCTTTTCCCCATACTGTAGAAAGGTCTGTCATTTTAAAGAACCATGTTGTAGTAATTCGTTAATATTGAATTGGTCTTCAAGAATTACTTACTATTCAAGTTGTAAAATATTTAGCTGTTTCTTACTCATTATTGAATCGGTTATAGAATGTAATGCGAGTGGACCTTTTTTTTCTTATTTTCTTGCCAGATTGATACAACCTTCAATGTTTGGGTTCTTCCATCAAGAGCCAATCGTGAAGTTCATCTGCCTGACATTGGTGGCGACGACCCATCATTAAGTCTCTTAAACCTCTCCTCCCCACCCCACTGGTCCCTTCTCTCTCAGACATGTAATTAACACAATTGATCGTGCAGGTTATATACGTGAAGCCTGGATATGAAGCTGATCTTGACTCGTTGATACAAGACACACTAAGGCTTACCACCTCAGTCAAAGTATGAACAATACACTTGCTTCAAAACAAAGGGATTTATGTGATGAAAAATGATTAAAAAACAACTAATCCTGATTAAAAGTCCTCTCCTACTCACCAAGTTTATATCCTGCAGGATACTTGCTCAGAATCGTGCGAGAAATCCAAACCCAAATTGATACGTGAGTGTTCTTGATGAACTTTTGCCAATACAGTAACAGACTGACTGTAGGTTGAGTTGCTGAAGCAATTTTCTGTTTTGATTCTCAGATATAGGTGGACAGAAAGCAGCTTCTATTGATAAGAGGTGGTCTATACTCTTGGAGCTGAAGAAGGAAAATTTGTGAGAAATATACACCTTTATGTTGTGAACGAGCATTGAATGTGTTGTGCCATGTACTTAGCTCGGAATATAATGGGAGGATGGATCTATTCATTGTCTTTGTTCATTGCTGGTATTGAGTTACTTGTCTCCTAATAGAAAATTGTAGATTAACTATGAACCATTGCTGCTGAAACACCGATTACTTTTACGGCAATTTACTTGGTATATCATGAAAGTTCACCAATTTAGACCTGTCACTAGAGTCTCTTTTTGTGAGAAGAAATCAAAGGGAAGTATTATCATCTGTTGTTTTCTGATTTATAATGGAGTCGGGGAAAGGGCTCGAAACAAGATCATCTGTGCCCTCTGTGGTTAGTTCTTGTGACCTTGAATGAGTTGAGTTTTTTATTCTTGAACAAATGCTAAAACAATGGACCTCTATGTGGTTGTGTTGCGTTTCAGTAACAAGGTTCCTTTTTCTTTTGCCCCTGGAATTTACTCGGCTATTGATATATGAAGAGCAAGGCTCATACGGTATCGAGGCTCATTCTGTTCTTCAAATAACAGATAAAATAAAGAATTTCAGAGCTTCTCAGTTGCACTGAATCTTTATATAAAGACAGAACGACTGAAAACTTTATTCGTGATTCAGAAACATCACATCATGCGAGACATATTCTTCCAGGCTTAAGATACAACCGACGTTACAGGCACATATATGGCACCAATCGACGAGCAACCTCATTTCTGCCTCTTCCTTCCATGAGTCGAACAAAACTACGATAAGATCTCTCCTTCCCCATCCACGCAAGAAAAAAGAAGGAAAGAACTCGGGATGTCTGATCCCTTCATCTGAAAATATCCACCATCCCAGGTCATCCTGAGACCAAACTACAAATCCCGACCCCAAAAGATATAATTCAAATATCTCCTATAAAAAAGTTTCCACGTTAATAATAATAATAAAAAAAACCAAAGAGTATGCAGGCCCATTCTTCATCACACATCGTTTGCTTTTAATTTTTAGTTTTTTAAAAAAGGGACGAACAACATGATTTTTTTTTTGTTTTTATTTTTATTTTTCATTTTTGGATTTTGTTTACAAATTTTTTTATTAACGCATGATTGCATAAAAAATCCAAAAACTTCCAATGTATTATGCACATTTTTTTTAATATATTCGCTGCATAATAATGAAAACATTATTTTAAAAATTTTGCTTTTATGATTCTTATAATTTTTTGCTGCAACAAATAAATATTTAAATAAATAAATTGCCAAAAAAAATTCACATTAATAGAATAAAGAAGTTTCAATTGGAGAGATGCCTTTCTATCCTTAATTTATCTATTCTTTTGAATATCTATTCTAATCACTTTCGGTTTTTGTTAAAGGCAGTACAATGCTAAAAAAAAACAGTATTTTCATATTTTGTAGAATTTAAATTATTAATTTTCTTATAAAAAATTATTGAAATATAATTAGATAAAAAGATTTGAATAATTCTTCATGCCACGGGATTAAATATTTTAATATGCTTCTCTCTCTCAATTTTTTTAATTTTTATTTTTGATTTACATTAAAATTTATTTCTGATATTTATTAGCATATATAATTTTAAGTTTATTTAATTAAACATACACATTAATTTTTTTATTTACAATTAAAAATTTCTGATAATATTAGCAAATATTTTTTATTGAAAAATAATTTTTGCTCGAGCCGTTGTATAGCAGGAATGAGTTGTCTGGTTGTATTCTATTAAAAAGAAAAAAAAAATGAAGAGAGGGAATTTAATGAGAAAAAAGGGTAATTAAATGTGACGGAGTCCAACTGAAACTAGTATTTAACTTTTTATTTCCGTTACGATAAGAATCCAACACCAACAAGAAGTAATTCATGAGGTCATTTCTGTCACTTTACACACTCTTAAACCCTTATAAATCGCTCTCTACCCTTAGTAGACAAACGCACGCTTAAGGTAAAAAAGAGAGAAAGAAAGAAAGATACCTTCTAGGCTTTTGTTATTTTTCATCTGCCTTGTTGTTCTGTGTTTTCAGATTCTCTTCCTCGATCGACAATGTCTTCCTCGATCGATAGTCCCACCCTGACGACCGAGACCACCCAGCTTTCACCCCAACCAGACACTGAAACAGCCCAACCCACCAAGAAAATCACCCTCAAAAGCTCTGATAACCAGATCTTTGAAGTAGAAGAAGCTGTAGCCATGGAATTTGCGACTGTGAAATCTTTCTTTGAAGACTCACCGTCATCGACCGACACTGTGCCACTCCCTAATGTGACGGCCAAGCCACTGTCCCAAGTTATAGAGTTCTGCAAGGAGCAAATAAAGTTTAAAGCAAACCCAGATGAAGCACAGAAAAAAAAGTACCATTCGGAGTTTCTTAAAGAAAAGAGTGACAAAGATCTGGTGGATATGATTCCGGTGGCTAACTATTTGGAGATTAAAGATTTGCTTGATGTGCTTAACCAGGCTGTTGCTGATAGGATTGAGAACAAGAGTGTTGAATATGTGAGAAGCTTCTTTGGGATTGACAACGATTTTACTGCTGAAGAAGAGGCTGCGCTTCGTCAAGAACATGCTTGGGCTTATGAAGGTGTTGATGAGGACTAATCAATCGGAGTTTGCTTCTTTATGAAAAAAGATCAAATATTTAGACTTGTTTTGAACAATTTTCATTTTCATTAGGGTTTTTGGTTTTATTTGTATATGCAGGGTTTTAGAGAAAAATAAGTATGGAACGGAGATGTGTGATATTGGTGCTTTTAATGGAATGGATTAGGATTTTGTTTTTGATTAACGGTGTTTTTCGTATATGGGTTTTCATTTTGACACTTTTGGCTATGATCTTGTTGAGCCTTTTTTTCTTTTTCCTTTGTCAATGGGACTAGATGAATGATGGAATAATGGTTTTCAACTTCTTAGTTTCTATGGTTGATCAGAGCTCCAATCGGGCTTGATGGTAATTTTATTTTTTAGGGTTTTGCCTGTGTAGATTGTTTAGGGGGAAAATTGGTGGAATTTCATAAAAAGGAATATATATAAAATAGCAGTAGTTTTTAAATGTGATATTGATAATGGGGTTAGGTCTAAGTTTGAAGTTTTTTGGTGGCCATGGGTTATAGATTGCTGAGTAGCTTGTTAATGAATCGGATTACAGTTCATTGCCCTTTTCTTCTGGTTCTTATGTTTGCTTTGTGTGCAAGTTCTTGAATTGATGAAGGGTCTTGTCTTGGCACACTAATCGATTGAATTAAGGTTTTGTTTTATAGCTGTTTTCACCTCATTAATCCTTTTTCTGTCCCCTCGTTTTGAGACACTGTTTTTACTGAATGCAAATAGGATTTGGATGCACAAAGTTTTGTAACTGTTCAGTGTTAATTGTCAACCCAATGGGATTAGAGTTTGTAACTGCTAAATTTACCTTTGTATTTTCTGGTAAACCTGCTTAGTGGCCACGCACAAGTCTTCTCAAGGAGAAAACTAATCCTCGAGAAGTTTTGCTGAAAATGATGACTTTTTCCTCCTGTTAAGTTGATGTTGTAGAGACGCAAAAACGTATGAAAAGGAGGAGCAGGGCCAGAGATTATTGTTGATAGAAGGAAAATGACGGACTAGGTTTTTTTCCTTCTGATTCTGTATTATCTGGGCCTTGTCAAATTTATTGAACAGGCTGGTTATGCAAAGTGCCATGTGCTTGACCAGTTAAGTTCAGTTGGCTGGGTTTTGCAATCACAGCAGTCACCACCATCCTTGGCAGAAAAGGGACTAAAACTCTTGATTGCTTAGAAGTAGTGTCAGTTTTGTGGCAATCTGACTGCAACTTGTTGAAGTAAACTCACTCTTGCCTTCTATGCAGCCAAGAATCACATTGAAGCTTCCAATTGAAGGAAGAATGGAACGCCTGGTTTTGGTGTGTGTATATATAAACAAAACTACGTTCTTTCTAAATCGCAGAAAATCTAAACTCCCGATAGCTGCAAACCATAACGAAGCAAAGGTTTATGATAATGATTACCGGGGATTACCATGAAGCTTGCGATTTATGACTAACGATCTTTTAGGCAAACAACAAATAAAAGGTCACTTAACTTCTAATACTCTTTTATCAACATCCTTCTCTTTAAGCATAAACCACCAAAGATGCTAAGATCCATAAAACCATCAGGATTTTTCAAGAGTGCAAACAAGCGCATATAAACGATCACATGTTGATTATCATAAACAACTCAGTTTTGGTTTCACAAAGACGACTGGTGCTGAGCTTAATCCCTTCACTAAAGATTCAAGACACTACTTCACAATCAGACAGCAGCTACACTCCTGCCACATTTCCTGGATGTTCTGATCAGGTGTCGCTTTGCCGTTGTTGAGGTTGTTGTGGTTGAGGTTGTGGCCATGGCATGAATGCCATTGGAGGTCGTGGCTGCTGGGCTCCATAGGTAGCTGCTTGATCAACTGGATTTCCCATGATCATCCCTGGAGGTCCCACAGGATGTTGAGGAACATAATAGTAAGGAAGATCAGCTGGAGAGCCAACAACAGGAATAGTTGATTTAGTGACCCCAAGACCCTCCTCTTTCAACTCATCTCTTGGAATAATATCAACCAAGAAATCAAAAACATCAGTCCTGGAAATTGCAGCTGCAATATCATTCTTTTGTAGTGTCCTCCTTTTGTTCTCTTCTGTGTGGATCCAAGAGCGCAGAGTGAGCTCCAAGATGAACATTTCACATGCTTTGGCAAAAATAACAGGAGCCTCTGCTGAAATCATTCGTACATCTTCATCAGCTTTCATTATCTTCTTAATCCGAGCAAGTGGAAGGCTATGGTTCTTGAAGTCAGTTGTTTGTTCAATTTCATGCATTTGGTTAGTCCAGAACATCTGAAGCTGCTGTTGCTGCTGTTGGTGGTGGAAATGTTGGGCTTGCTGGTAGGTAAGCTGGTGGGGTGAATTAGAGAAGGTGGCTGGAGGCTGAGTTTGGGAGGGAATGGCTATGGAAGGAGTCCCAGAAGCCACCATTGGAGCAGTTTGGTAGGGAGTAGAGGCATAGGCCACCTGACCTGCACTAGCTGCTACTCCCATTACTGGTTGCTGCTGCTGCTGCTGGGACTGTTGCTGTTGAGTTTGTTCTGATTGGTCCATGGTTGCTTGTAGAGTTTCTTTTGCCCTCTTTCTAGGTATCTCTCGTCAGAATACTATAAAGGCAAAACGAAAAAGAATACATACTCAGGACTAATCACAAACTCAGAAATGTTGATGAGAAGCCAAAAAATGTCAGAAAAGGTTTAACTTCTAAAACATAATTCCTGCGATCAGACAGCCCGCCAACAGAATCTGAAGCCCATTTAAAATATTTCAAAATGTCTAATTTTTTACAGAAATGAAGGAAAAACAGAAGTGATTAGATTAATAACATCCCTAAGAGTCAATCTCATAATCGGTGAAATAAGTAAATCTTAATAATGACAAATTTCATATTCAGATTGGATCTCCTCAAACTTCCAACAGGAATATGATACCACATTATTAATTGATCATACAGGTTCTCTCTCCTTGCACAGAAATTGGCGACTCACAGTAAATGATTCTATGGCACAACAACCTGACGTAGACAAATTATTTGGATTCCCTATCCATCATTTGTCTTCTGATGGTGCACGCATCCATCCATCCTTGCCACTGAACATATCTGGTTATGCTTTTGCACCACAGATTTGTGTGCATATGTATGTGGGCAATAAGACTATAAGCAAGTCATTCATCCTTCTTTGCTTGTTTCACTATTCTATATCTAGTATACTGCTAGATAGTTGAGCTAATGAATACACATGATATAGAACCTTCTCCTAAGGGTGGTTAGTAGCATTACAAACCCAGTTCCAATCCTTAATTAACTAAATCATCCATCCAATTACCTACAAGTGTCCAGGAATCAACATTCATCTTAAACTTCAATACATGTATGAGAGTAGTACCTCACTTTGGAATACATGAGCATACAGTTTGGTGGTGTACCCTCCAAGTTTAATTGTAACAGCATAACCATTTTTTTTCTAGCTTCACTGCTGTGACATATATAAATCATCCAGAAAAGTTTGCTCATGATAAGACACCTTTACTTAAAATTAGGTTTTCTTAATAAAATCAATCAATGGCTTCCTCTATTATCATAAATATAAATGTTTTGATGCCAGGTCTCTCTGCGTAATATAATTTCAAATCCTATCACTTTTGCACTACCTTAAAGAATGTCGAGCCTTGTGTTGTCATGTTTACTTCATTAGATTTCAAGACAAGTACACCCCCAGACTTTTACCTTGGATTGTGCATCAATACATGGAAAAAATTCAACAACATATGCACTTTTTGCTGCCCTCTCAATTTTGGGGTTCATCCAAATCCTTACCCCCCTACTAAATCATTATCTAGGGCGAGCTATTCCCTTTTACTGATGAAATATGTAGACACAGTATATCAAAGGCCATCACCCAGCTACTGTTCCATGAAAAAATGAGATCCTAGTGAGGAAATTGAGTCTTACCCTTCAGCATTTTTGCATGAAGTGACTGCTCTAAGAAATTGAACCATAACATTTGCAAATTCATGACTTCTACCATTGCAGCAAACAATGGCCCCATAAAGATGCATGCAACCAAACAACAAAATAAATCATGATAAGACCAAAAATAATGCATGCCATCTAACAAAATAAATTTTGTACAAGTCTCGCAATACAGAGAAACTGAAAACTTGAAAATTCTGAATATCTAAATATGTAAAAGAAAGAAATTGCAACTCCGATCAAGACAGACATAACTTCAATGACCTCTGATTCGGTTAAATCAACAATTTTACTTTCTCTTAAAACACCTCAAACCTCATTCATACATCATAAGTTGGGAAATTAACACAAGCACGACACATGCATGGACTGAACCAAACACATAAACATATCAGAACAACTCCGAAGAAGGAAGAATTCCAGAAAATCAACAAAAACCAAACACATCAACCTCATTCATCAAAGAATCTCAACCAACACACTTGCTTAAGATTCACTAGACAAATCAAAAATATCCCTTCAATTTTTCACCACTAAATCATCAACAATCAAGGAATACTCACCACTTACTTGGAACTAAAAAAAGAAAAAACTCATGCATGTCATACTGTTAATTGTTTGGCAGCATAGAAAGTGAAAGAAAATGCAATAAAAGACAGAAACTTTACGCTCTGTTAGAAATACAAAACATACTAAAAATCGAAACTTTCCTTTCAAATTTCTCAACTTTACTCACCAACCAAGCAGAAACTTAGATACAGCACAAACTTATGCCAGAAAAATCAGCAATTCAAGATAAATAAAAAGAAACCATTAATTAAAATCTTAACAAGAACATACCCATCAAATCTGTTAGCTGAATCTTCTTTGAGAGATCAAAAACCTATGAGAGGGGTTTTTTTAGAGAGAGAAAGGGAGTGAAGTTAAAAAGGAGGGAGCTTTTGAAAGTGTAGAAAGAGAGACTTCTAAGAGTCTGAATGTTGAGCCACGTGTTCGTCAATGAGAGTTCTGACTATCACAGAGGGCTTTTTAAGATCACACGTGGCTGAATATTAGTGAGTGTTTCATAAGTGAGAGGTGCTCAAGTGAATTACTGTGACGTTTGAGAAACAGACAGAGCACGTTGTCATGGTATTTTCGTAATAATAAGAAATTGTGAGGGTGTTCAGGGAAATTTTCTGTGTAACGTCACGCGGAGAGCGCGTGCCAATTAGTGGTGGAAGCCTGGAAGGGAAGAAGATGACCGACTAGTGCCTCATAATGTCTCTTCACGTGGTAAGAAGGAGGATTCGCTATGTTGCTCATATGATATGATGGTGATGACTCAGTGGTAAGAATTTGGAATTAAAAAATTTGTTTTCTCTGTGGTTTCAGGTTTAAGTCCTATGGTTGCTCATATGATGGCTACTGGAGGCTTACGTGGTCGTTAACTTCAGAGCCCGTGGGATTAGTCGAGGTGCGCGCAAGCTGGCCCGGACACCCACGTTAAACTAAAAAAGGAGCATTCGCTTAATATCGGTAATATTTGTTATTTAGTTAAAATCAAAAGTAAATTAATTAATCTAAATAAAAATCAACCTAAAATTTATAAAAATTCATTGACTAAAAAACGAGACTCAAGATTTAATAAAAAAAAAGATGAGATAAATAATGTCACATGAGAAATAAATGAAAAAAAATAAAAATAGGTTATTGTAAACACATCAAAGTTCTGTTTTTTACGCACTTAATACTATTAGAAAGATATCGAAGAAATGATTCTAACTATACATTAAAAAACAACTAAACGAGATCGCAATTAACCCTAAATCAACCCCGAACAGAAACCCTAATCAATTAAGATATCGTTTGATGTATGGTTACAATCATCTCATCGAGATTTTCTAAAGATACTGGATGTGTCAAAAGCAAAGCTCCAGTATATCTCTAGTAACCTATTATTTCATTTTCTTTCCTTCTATATTAGCTCATCTCCTCTCTTTTTCTTACAAATCTTGAATATTATCTTGGTTATTGAATATTCATAAAATTACTTTTGTAAATTAATTTAAGCGAGATATAAATTTTAAAATAACCATTATTTAAATAATGATTGTGAACATGCATTTTATTTTCCCAATGCTTTTCTAACCTGTATCATTTTTTCAAAACTTTTTATCAAGATGTGTTAGAATGGTAAAAGACCCAAATTCCACCTCACGTGACCTTAAATTAGTCAGTCAAATATTCAAAAATTTATTTGAAAATATACTATTATAAGTGGATATTAGATAAGTAATTTGCACTATGTAATGTGCTGGATAAAAAAAAATATAAAAAAAAGGATATTCACATATTGCTAGAGTGTTTTAAAGGATATGGTTTCACTAAATCATATGATTACAAAAGGACAACGATAATAAACGAATAGAATTAAAAAATAAATTATAATGACCTGCAGAAAAAAAAACGCTTGCTAAAAAACAAAAAAAAATGTAAACAAAATCTAAAAATATAATGGAATAAAATAAATAAGTAAATGTATATATATTAAATTATCTAAAATGAAGTTTTATCTATTAAAATTTTGAGGCAAGACAATTTGTATTCCTGGTTAAGAATCATGTTTTTGGGCATGGATTAGGAATGAGCAATGAGTGAATTGTGAAAAAATTGAAGAAAACATATACTTCTCTTTGAATGGGTATTTTGGGCAAATTAATATGAATAATTCTGAAATTTTTATCCAAATTGACATGAAATTAGTGTTTAATTATGATATATAATGAAATAAATGATTGGATGAAGAATTAATTAAAAAAAAAACTAAATTGTTATATGATATGCTATACAAATCCATTGACCTTTTAGAATTACTAAATGATTCAATTGACATAAAGAATAACAAAATTAATTAATCAAACTAGTTGATCGTTTGATTGATCATTAGGAACACCAATGAAGGATCTGAATTAAGATTATTCGACCAACAGCTAGGTAATTCAAATAGACACGTTAACACTTTTATTTATTTATTTATTGATATGAATAATTCTTGATTTATTTAATTAAATATATACATAAGTTTTTTAATTTTTAATTTAGATTTTTATTGAAAAGTTTGCATATTTACTTAAAAAAATATATTATTCAATCCGCCACGAAACACACGAATAAAATAACTAGTTTTATGTAATTCCATCATCTTTATAAACTGCCGCGGCTCATCTCTTTTCACAAAATGACTTATTTTCTTCTTCTTCTTCTTCTTCTTTTCTTGGAAGCCTATATCTCCAATTCTTATTTTCCTGTTTTTGTTTTCTTCATCTTTTGTTATATCATCTTACTAAAAAAGAGAGCTCCATTTTCTACTCACAAAATTTCCAGGATCATAAAAGGCGCTCTGCTTTGTTACATTAGTAATCGAGTGCGTGCTCTTCACTTTGATATTTTAGCAATAGAGAACATGGAGGAAAACCCCGTGGTGTTCACTATAAAATTTCAGAATTGTGATGATTTGTTTTGAAGATAAAGAGATCCGACACCCACAAAGCACGTGCTTTTCATCTTGCTTGTGTTTTTTCATGGGACCGGCCTGAAAACCTGACTTGACAGTCACCGGCACAAGTCAAGCAACAAGACTTATATATAAGCCCGGCTAGAAACCAGTTCTATATTGTTATCAAACCCGATCCTGGGTTGATCCGATTAAGGGACCAGATCCCGAGTTATATACAAGGTTACATAGTTATTAAAGAGAGGTTTTTGGCTAGGAGAAAAAACACATTTGAAAAAAAAATAGGTCTCTACCGAGTCGACCCGGCAAGTCAACCAAGGTTGATCGTTTTTTTGCTCTTGCTGGTCTTTCACCTTACCTGAACCGGTCCAACCATCGGGTCGGTTTGGGTTTAATAACTATACTTGGTTCATGATTATATCTAGAACTCTCACCGTATATAAAAATAGCCAATAATTATATAAAATTCTATAAATAGTTTTTACATTAGTTTTGAGTTAAAATAACGAGCTTTATGTGATTTCTTACTGATTATAGATGTTCAGGGTAGTGTATGCTTATCAATTATATATGAATTTATTATTGTTTTAAAAATTATATATGATTTTGTAGATTACTACATCATAATACATAACTTTTGGTTTTGAACGTTCCTTAGTAAAATACTATCAGATTTACTTGACTAAATAGTGAACGCAGTGTCTTGAACTATTCAGTCTTTTATTTAAATCAAAACAATAGTATCATATAGTTCTCCATCTAATAGTGGATAATATCATTTTAGGAATAGAATTCACCAAATGGTTATTTGTATTTGTCATCTCTATCACTTTTTATTACATTTATCTTTTTGTTAAGTTGATTTTCAACTTCGTTCTTTTATGTTTGAACATTTCAAGAGCTTCTCTTGAATAATGAACTTTTTGTTAAAAGTTTTTCAAAGTGTTTTTTTTACACTCTTAATTGAACTATATACATCATATTGTGTATTATTTAATCTATTTAAAATGAATTTTTTTAGCGCATAAAATCAATACGATTTCATATGTCCTAAGCTACCATAATAATGAAATTAAATTCATTATTTGCCAACTTTAATATTTTCCCTACAAGAACTTAACCAAGTTCGAGGTGGATATATATATAAATCAACATTTTATGTTATTATCATTTAAAGTTCAATCCATTGAACTTTTTAGATTTCTCACTATGCACCACAAAAGGTGATGGTGAAATCCTTACTATTGAAGTAGTACTTGCTAAAGAAATATTAGTTGGAAAAATCAATTTTTGAGTTAAAAACATGATATAAATTATAAAAAATAATAGCCAATAATATTTATAAATAAATATTTTAGCTCTACAACAAGAAAGTAAAATAATATAAAGTTTGAAATAAAGAAACTTGATAAACAAAAATATTTAATTTATATAAGATAAAAAATAAAAACTTTTGTTTATTTTAGTTCAAATTAAACATACATCATGTCAAAACATTATGGTTAAACAAGAAAGACAAAATGCATGATTATACCAACAAGTTTATAAGTAACATGTATAAACTAAATAAAGACATAAACATGGTTTATAAAAGCTTAGTTCATGAAATATATATCATCCAATAACTCAAAGAGATTCAAATAAATTGCATGAATTATGATTTTAGAAGATAAATTATAACTTTAAAACAAAGATTTATAATAACCTTATAAAATTAAATAAAAAAATAAAGCTATAAACAAAACAAAAGGTTATATAATAAAACATATAGTATTGAAATAAATCTATATGTGAGAATATAACAAATTAAATAAAAGTTAATTTATAATCTAAATTTTAAAGATGCTAGAATCTTTTAATTAACAATAATCTATATAATTATTTTTTTAACATGATAAGCTAAACAATAATTACTTGGTTAAGTTGTATAATTAAGTGAGATGCAAATATGTTTAGTTTATCATACAAGAATGTAGTTAAAAAATAATTAGTATGGATTGGTTGTTTATCATCTCAAAGACATGCTAAACAAAAGACGTCTTAGAAAAAACTAAAGTTTATACATGTTTAAATCTATAAACTCTAAAAAAAAGATGATTAAATCAACCATGCTTAAATTAAAATAAGAAAATTACTTTTTTGTTAAAGCACTTTAAAGTAATAAATCTTAATGTTGTTGTTGTCAAGAATGAATCCTTTGTTCTTAAAACTTTGTTGCTTCTCACTTATACAACTAGAATTTATGCAATATATCTCCCAAGATTTCAAAAACACCACCTGAATTTAGATGCACTTCTAAATCAAGGTTTTTAAACCAAATAATATAAAACTCACACATATCTCAATAATATGAATTTAAACTCTAGATTTAAGAGGAAAATCAAAGCATTAAAAGGAATGAAAACATTAAAAATAAGATAAAAAAGAGTGAAAAAAATCTGAAAACTTAAGTTTTTCACCCCTTTTTTCAACAAATCTTTGGATATTTGTTGAGTGTCTTTTGGGACGTTCTCCTTATTGACAAAAGAATTTCTTCCCCATCGCTTCCTTGAGAT
>Ga0307515_10008896_pt1 | contig 19507 bp, 15 predicted proteins | sample 17_EM_MG_FD_194513 | JGI IMG/M metagenome (GOLD analysis project Ga0307515, IMG submission 194513) | Populus trichocarpa ectomycorrhiza microbial communities from riparian zone in the Pacific Northwest, United States - 17_EM | ecosystem: Host-associated > Plants > Roots > Unclassified | place...
CAAACTCGCTCGATCACAGCCTCCAAGTGTATCTCCAAACTCGCTCCATTACGTCGCCCAAGTGCATCTCCAAACTTGGTCGATCAAGGCTTTGGAATGCATCTCTAAGTTCACTGGATTACGGCCTCCATGTGTATCTCCAAACTCGCACGATTCCGGCCTCTAAGTACCCAAGATGACGGCCTCCAAGTGCATCTCCACAATTGTTCAATCATGGTCTCGGAGTGCATCTCTATGTGCACTTGATCCCGGCCTCAATGTGTATCTCCAAACACACTCAATCACGGCCTCTATATGAATCTCCATACTCGCTCGATCACGGCCTCGGAGTGTACATCTGAGTTCACTCGATCATGGTGTTGTGAAACGTTGGAGCGAGAAGGAAGGCAGCCCATCATCAACACTCCACCACACCTCCCATGGCATCCGAAGGGAATTCTTGACAAAGAGAGGTTCGGGCCCCAGGAATGTAGGAAAAGGGTGGGCGGATCTGAAGGGATACCTGGCCATGATGAACCACACAAATTCCGTGGATCTATGAAAGCTCGGCAATAGTGTGTGAGACCAAGAGCTGGGAAAGATAGACTGTGTATTTCATATAATGAGATGATGTCTATCTACCCGAAGGTCTCCCAAATATATACTTCCTGTCCCTGAGTCCATCTCCGGTATCCCTCTATCTCTGTATGTATATATATAGAAAGACTTAGATAATACATGCCATATTATGATGTAGCGAATCTTGTGACTGTTATTTATTCATACTGTATTCACGCTTACTAGAGTACAACAGGACCGGATATCCCCTCCGTCTCCGGGCTAGCTGGCTCGATGGTGGAGCTCCTCTCCGCTACTGTTGGTCCCCGCAATCCTGTGACAAAAAGAAAGATGAATATGACAAATGAAATGCCTTGTGGTTATGGAACCCGAAGAATCACTGCTGTGAGAATATGGCACGAAGTCTCCCGCAGAGCTTGTGCAGAGGTCTCAGTTGCTCTCGAAGTGTCCCGTAGACCTGCGCAGAGGTCTCAGCCGCTCCAACATATGATCATTCTAATACTCAAATCTTGTAGCATCTTGAATGCACCTCCATAACTGCAGGTGCTTTCTGTAGCACATCAGAATGCTCTTGTAGAGTCTGAGAGCACTTGGCAAAGCTCCAGGTGGGGCTGGGAGCATCTGGAAGTACTTAGAAGCACTGGTGAGGGCTACCGGAGTGTCTGTGAGGATTGTGTGTCGCTTCGGGATCGATTTACATCTTGCTGATGTTAACTTTGTGTCCAGGGTTATATTTTCAGTGGCTGCATTTGCAGCGTAGTGGTGAACTAACTGGCGTCTGCGTTGTAGTTGGGTCTCAGCAGGTGGCGTATCGGATGAAATGGCCGTAGTTCTACTTGATACTGTTCTAATTTCACCTTGCTGCGGTGCTTGTGGAGTCATGATTTGCTGCTGTGGATGTGAAGAGATGATGATAATGAAACAATGTGGGAAGTCCTGAGGAAGAAGATAACGAAAAGACATGGGAAGTTCTGAGGAATATATAGTTAGCTTCAAGTCAAAATGGCATGGGTAACAGCCAACTTGCTCGTTCTACACAAGATGAATCCTGTTCCACATAGCTGCTCATTGCACAGTTTGGCAACCATCCTGCGAGTTGCACCAAGTCGGGCCGATGAAGTGTGTTTGTTCACCGGGCTAAATCGCGGTGAATGACTGCGGAAATCTCGTCTTTGTGATATATAAACGGTACATTCTTCGATGGAAAGGACGTCTGCTGATGTTTGTTGCTAGAACTCCCTGGGATGCTGCATGCAAAAGACTTTAAACATCATGTCCTGATGTATGGGTAGCATTGCGATTCCCAGTGTAGTGACGGTCAAAACGCAGATTTTGCTTTGTCCAAATCGATTAAGCGTACCAACATCGACATAAAAGATGCAGCTTGCCTCTATGTGGTCAATATCTTGCAACATCCAACATCTCGTCCATCAACAAAGTCAACAGAAAATACAATCGGCAATGCTCCGAAAAAGAACCCGTAACCACTCAGGGCAGGCAACTACGGCATATCGAGAAAGCTCTCAACCCGATGACAACATCAAGCAATTGAAGGCAAGAGCAGCTTCGAAGCAGAACACGTCCGAGCCCTTGAAGCGTTGCGCAGCTTGCGTTCCAACAAGCAGCCTGCAGCAGGGAAAGGAGGAGAAACTCACTTCTCAAGGAAAGAAGAGAAGGAGAATTGGATCAAGGATTATGTGGAAGGAGAGACCGCTGTGGCAAGAATGTGAGTTGAAGATGCAGAGACAGCAATTAAATAGGTGCAGGATGATATGAGAATTGCTGAAAAGGCAGGATTGACAACCACCAAGCCTGAAACAACATTTGAGGAGATGTTGAACGCCATGGGTGATAGTCTGAGTGATCTTGCGAGTTCCCACGATGAGGAGGATGGGGAAGACAAGGATGATGAGGAAGAAGATTCTGCGGAGGGCAAGCTTAGTGAAGATGACGAAGCGGGCCGGGTGATGGGCACAATCTCTAAAATGGTATAGTATCCCATGGAGCCTTATTGGCAGAAGCAGATGAAGCTTGACGAATTGATCCAACCAGGCTGAAGAGACGCGGCCGACCACATCTGTGAGAGGGATAAAGAGTAGGGGACAACCAAATGGAAGGGTCCGGCTGTCGTTTAACCTCAAATGGTGGATGATTCAGCGTCATGAGTGCCCATGACATTTGGTGAGCCTATGGAGACTCTTGATAGCGTCCCCGGAAAATTACAAATGCCGCAAGTGACTTCTTGACCCGGGAGTAGTCATATAATGCTAGGTTCGCGGAGTCCACAGGCACTCGAACCCATTCCGACCCTCCCGCCCGCCCCGAAGCCCAATTCATCCCTGATTCAGTAATCATAGTATTTCGAACCTGTAAGCTCTAACCCCTGCATATCGCATCCCAACCTAATTACAGTATAGAAATTGAATTCCCACGGAGACATGGTGACGGCTCCTGAGTCGCGGGAGGAATGAATAGGCAAATTGGCATTTCTGACGATGGATCAATTTGAAAAGTAATACCTGTACCCATTTTGTTACGTGGTAGCTTTTACTTGGTTTAAGTGACGTAATTGTAAGACATGATAATTCGTCTATGCCTGTGCTAGGGTCGGATAAGCCATGCCAATGTTTCAGACTTCAAATCTCATTGACTAACGACCAAAGGACGTGATATCGTCCTGCCCGTTACTGGTAAGTCAGACAATTAACACTGAATTAGAGATGAAACTCACTAGCAAAATATAAGTCAGTGATGTCATACGAGTCATAGATGCATTGGTCAAAGCACGACGCGAAGCTGAATGAATGACGACCGTCATGGTGCATACGATCATTCATCCAACTGCATAACTCTCTGCACAGACCTGGTGCACATGGTCAAGATGTTGAAAATTGCTAATGGTTGGCCTTGGAAATCGCGGAGAATGAGCTGGATGAGGGAAGGTGAGTAAGTCGGGCTAAATATATCCAAAACTAGTGTACGGATATATATGTGGTTAATTGCTGGCCGAAAGCACTGGGACGTGATAGGCCAACATTATCTATCACTCAGATAACGTGTCTAGTGGTGGATCAGACATTGTGAGGCTTGGAAGGTTTTGGATTCAAATGTTTATAAATAGAAACGATTTATTGGCTTCCAATAACGATGATAAGCATTTTTACATACAATTGGTGAGCATCAACTGACTGTTAGTATGTCAGTAAGTTGAGCGTCAATGGAGCGTCAACGATATTTGCTCTCACATTTTTCACAAACAAAAGGCTGCATAGTTACATCCTTCCAAAGTGATTGGATTGGCGGTTTTTATAGTGAAAAAGGATTGTGACACACTCGTTAAACCATCCTGGAAATGAGCGTGATCAATGTCTCAATGATTTTTAGTGTTGTGAGTCTGATAATTAAACAAAAGACATCGTCTCTGTGACACATAATCAAAGTATTGGCCACCGCTAAGGCCAAAAATTCTAGCGTCGAGATCGCTACTATCTTTTAATACTGAGCGTCCAAGGAGCGTCAACGATTTGTGTTCTTGCATCTTTGATAATCAAACAGCTGAGCGACTACATTATGCTATAACGGAAGTGTTGGCCGCCATTATGTGTAAAACTGGCAGCGACAATATGGCTACCACCTCCTCAAGATGAACGTCAACGGCGCGTCACCAATGTTTGGTCTTGCATTATGGACACCCTAAGCGCTGTGCATCAGCATTGAATCTTAATCAATCCATCGGCTGCCTTTGTTGGCAAAAATGCGACTGTCAATATCGCTACCACCTAAAAATGAGTGTCAACGGAGCGTCATCCATTTTTGGCAATACATCTTGGATCATCGAAGAGCAATGTAACCCCGCCAACCCATAATCACAGTTCCGGCCACCTCCATGGGCAAAAGTTCTACAGACGATATTGCTACCACCTCATAAAAATCAGCCTCAATGGAGGGTCAACAATTTTTGGTCTTGCATTATGGACACTCAGAGTACTGTGCATTGGCAGTAACCCGTAATCAATGTATCGGCCGCCTTTATGGGGGAAAACGCTAGTGAGGATATCACTGCCACCTCCTAGAAATGACCGTCAACGGAGCGTCAATGATTTTTGGTCCTGCATCTCAGACAATCTAAGGGTTATGGAACCGCATTAACCCATAATCGACTCATTGGCTGCCTTTATTGACGAAAATACTAGTTACGATATTGTTAACATCTCCTGAAAATGAGTGTCAATGGAGTGTCACCAATTTTTGTCTTGCATCATGGACAGTCAAAGAGCTGTGCATCGCCCTTGACCCATAATCAATGCATCGGCCGCCTTTATGGGCTAAAATACTACGGACGATAACGCTACCACCTCCTCAAAATGAGCATCAACAGAGCGTCAACGATTTTTGGTCATGCATCTTGGATAATCTAAGGGCTATGGAACGACGCAGTACCAGAATCAACATATCAGCTACCTTTACGAGCAAAAATACTAGTGACGATATCGCATCCGCGTCCTACAATTGAGCGCCCACCGAGCATTAACATTTGTTGTGGGGTCTTAGTAAGCTGCATAGCAATGAACTGCATTGCATTGTTACTGAATTGAGCCTTATGCGGTTGGTCTTTTCAGTATATCCTTGTATTCAACTTCACAAATATGCATGCATTGTCTCACAGATCTGATTTTGTTCCTTGTAGCCGTAGAGTCAACATATGAAAACCTGCAGGATGCTTCAGTGTATCGTTCCTTTCGGCAGTCTTTCGAGTCGGATTTCCCTGCATTATAATTCTTACCACCACGTCGGAGTCAAAATCTTTGAACAGCTCATTGCTTGAGGTTATGATCTCTTCCAAAAATGAACAGGTCTTTATTCGTGATTTAAGGGACCTTACTTTGCAAATCGTCTTTGATGTTTGGTGGAGTTCAATGAATGTAGGCTCGAAGTGGCATGTTGCTTGGAATGATTCTAGACAGGCAACTTCGTGGCGATTCTATTTGCACTGCGGGATGGAGGAGACCGGCAGCACTGGCACCATATGTATCGATTGCCATCAAGTCCTTTGCCATCCATCAAAACATGGGACCAGCTCAATGGGGAAACACTTACTGGCAAAAGCTGAAATCGCAAAGTTAAATGAATTAACAGAGTCAAAGGTTACTGAATTGACTAGTTCGATGGTTGATGAAATGGCTTTGGCCATCCTGAAGAGGCAAGGAAGTTGAGGAATCACAATAGTAAGTTTACAGAGGAAGATCACATCAGACATCCAGGTGAATCCATATTGACCACAATGACAGACACAATGTTCCAAACGGCAGATAAGGACTGTGAAATATCTGAATTTCACCAAGACACATGGAATCGTTACCTCATGTTAGGATTTGTTTCTGCTCAGATTCCATGGAACGCTATATCAAATCGAGAGCTACGATGGTCATATAAGGCATTATGCGATGACCTAGTGCTGCCGTCCACTACCACCCGTCCCGACATTTCCCAGAAGGAATCGGCAATGACCGTGGATGCCATTAAGAAGCAATTGCCATCACGAAATATAGTTAGTTTAGGTTTGGACGGATGGACATCAGCGAACAAACTCGCCATAACCTCAGTCATTTCTTACTATGTGGATCGAATTTGGGCATTGCATGAAGTTCAACTCACATTCGATGAGGTTGATCACCTGTGCTCTTCCCGTTTTAAAAGCTAATTAAGGATGACAGATCAAGGGCCACCATACTGGAGCTAGGCTAGCCGCATATTTGAAGGATGTGCATGACCGTTTTGAGCTTACCGACGGCCGTTGGCTTGGTATTACGACTGAGAATCCTTCGTCAATTTAGTCGATGACACGCCAGCTGCAATCAACACTGGAGGACACTGCAATCAATCAGCCTGCTTTGAGGAACCACATACCATGCATGGTGCACGTCATACAGCTGGCTTTAGGTGCATTCATGAGCAGTCTCCATGTAAAAGGCCACACCAAGTCTTGGGAAGCCCATGAGCACAATGAGCAATTTGGAGAGATTGAATGCATGGAGGTTGGGAACAGTAAAAGATTTCGAAAGGAGGGCAACGCTTGAATCAATAAGTTGTCGGCCATGAAACCAGGTATAGCAAAGATAATTAAAATAGTATATATTTCATGATATTTTGAAAGTCCTGAAATTGACCCTCATATAGCAGAGAATACATGCAGTATTGATTACGCTGACACCTGGTCGTCGAAACGAGTTCATTGACTGTCGAAAAGCCAGAGTTTACATCATTGTACTACCGATTATGGATGTGAAGACACGTTGAAACTCAACACTGGAGTTGCTCAAGCGCGCCTACCACTTATGGGAGTCACACGCGAGTGGCTCCAAAATCCAAAATCCACTGATTACCGGTCACCTTTCACAACTCAAGATGAATGGCCCATTGTAAAGTATGTCATCGAAGTATTGAGGCCATTTCGATACTGGACCCTTTGGATGTCCAAGAGGCATACCGTCACATTGCATCACGTTATCACAGTTTACAATGACATGTTCGCTCACATGGACGGTGTGATGCGAGCTTTGGCTACGATGAAGACTCCATGGAAGGAAGACTTGTTCTTTGGTGTGAAGTTAGCTCGACAGAAGCTGTCCGCATACTACTCTGAAGTAACTCCAATGACTGGCATGCTTCTCATTTCTGCACATATCCTCGATCCTTTTCGAAAGTTGCAATCGTTTACAAAGTGGGACACGGGAATGCCTATTCATCCTGAGGACAGGACATCCTATACTACGCAATACCAAGAGGCCTTTCTGAAGTATGTGGAGAATGAATTCTGTGCCAAACTTCAAGGTGTGCCAGTTAACAAGCAGGAGCGATTTCCAAACAGCAATCTCATCCACTCTGCAATGGCTTCATGATCCTGTCAATGATCCTTTGATCCATCTGATTTGTCCAGCGATGATGAAGAATACTTAACGCCTAACAATGTGGCTGAGACGACACCCGGACGAAGCAATCGCACAGCACGTATATTGACCGCGGCCCGGCTATACTTGAACTTGCCGTCTAATGCAACAAAGAACTGGGGGCAACTTGATTCAAATCTAAATGATTACCACTCCGACCCAATGGAGATTTGCATTACATTTTGGTTGCCGGATAAAACTGACTTGTGGCGTCAACAGGAGGAAACGCACTCAAAGTCCACCGATCTTTCCAATGTGGCGCGCAACATATTCTCTATCATACCACATGGTGTCGGAGTGGAGGCCAGTTTTTACTTTGGCCGCAATGTTATTGGTTAGAGGCAGTCAAAAACCACAGGTGAGACCCTTCGCGAAAAAGTCGTTGTAAGGAAGTTAGCTTGGGCCAATCACGGGATTTTGGCCGGCGCTGACCCATCATTGGATAGAACAAACACAGAAAACGACTCGGAAAAGAAGACAGAGGCGGAGGACAGGAAATTGCACAGAATGGCCAAGGTTCACAACTTTTTGGAGATGTGGCAGGGCAGCCAAAACTTACGTGCTACCCAGGAGGAATCTCAAGCTCAACATAAGCAAGGCACTGCCATGTGATACATTTCGGACACAGGAGATATCGTCAAAACATTGTGGTCACTCTTTGAACATGATGGTGCGGCTATATTTAAATTGTCAGAAAGATCACCTTTTCCACCACCTTTGTCTGCAAAGGACGTTCCTGGAGGACGAACTCAAATATTCAATGTACGCCGAATCCGAAGAATCAACCATCATCCAGTCGAGAGTGATGAGGATAGCGCATCTGAAAGCATTTCAGACACTGACAATTGGCTTAACTGGAATGGGGACTTGGATAATCCAAATGACACTGAGGACAATTGCGCAGCAGATGTTTAATCTGATATAGAGCAAGCCAATAGCATCAAGGATCCGGAATGCCCAGAGCAGCTGGATGTGAGTGCATTACCGAATGTTCCAGGATTGATTCAGCAGACACAGAAGTCACAGAGATACGCCGAAAAAGTGTTGATGACGGTCAATGCAAATGAAACAAGGAGGAATAAGCGAGTGAAGAAAATGTAGGACAGAATGCAACAATGTTTCACCAGCTTCTTTATTTATCTTGACCGAGAGTTTTAGATAGAGATATATTATGGGCTGATAGTGGGCAGTAGCTTGTGAATATCGGTTAATAAACAGATGTATAGCAGGCGCAATGAAGCTAGTGGCAAGATACCTAAATTTTAGTCAGGTGAGAGCAAACAGTGCAAGAATGTTACCGTGCTCGGCTTTGCCGCAGGGCCAGGTCTTATTCTGTGACAAAGACTACCAATAAGTTCAAATCATGATGAAAACTATTATCAATGGCAGCAGATATTGAATCGACAATACATTAAAATGAGTGTCAAAGGAGCGTTAACAATGTGTGGTTTTGTAAGTACAGTAATTACACATTGATTTGGTTGCTCTTATGGGTAATCGATGTATTGGCAGCTTTAATAGGTGAAGAGACCGCAACACGGTCACCGCCCTATACTGAGAATGAGCGTGAACGGAGTGTCAACGATTTTTAGCTTTGCCTCCTGGATGATTTATGTTCCGATTGGTTGCAGTCATCCATTTATCACATATTGGCAGCCTTTATGGGGAAAAAGAACAGTGACATGCTCTCTGACACAACCTGAGAATGTGCATCAACGGAGCATCAACGATTAGTGGTGTTGTAAGTACGGTAATTACACATTGATTTGGTCGCTCTTATGCATAACCACTGTATTGGTAGCTTTTATAGGCCCATCAGACAGCAACAAGGTCACCGCCTCATTCCCAGAATGAGCGTCAACAGAGCGTCAACGATTCGTTGTTTTGTAAGTTCGGTAATTACACAGTGATCTAGTTGCGCTTATGCAGAACCAATGTATTGGCAGCTTTCGTAGGCCAAAGAGACGGCAACACAGTTACCGCCCCATTCGCAGAATGAGCGTCAATGGAGCGTCAACGCTTTGTGGTTTTGTAAGTACGGTAATTACACAGTGATTTGGTTGCTCTTTTGTGTAATCGATGAATTGGCAGCTTTTATAGGCAAAAGAGAAAGCAACATGGTCACCGCCCCATTCTGAGAATGAGCATCAATGGAGCGTCAATGATTTTTAGCGTCGCATCTTGGATAAATTATGTTCAGATTGGTTGAAGATATCCATTTAACTGATATTGGCAGCCTTTACTGGGTAAAACAACAGCGACATGCTCCCTGTCGCATGCTGACAATGAGTGTCAACGGAGCGTCAACAGTTATAGTTGTTGCATATTTGGAAATCAAGGCATCATGCAAATCTTTGCGTTCATAACAGAATTATTGACCGCTCTGATAGGCCAGAATGCATTCAATCTAAGGTAAAACACCGATTCCAAAATAATCGATATTGCAATCTGCAAAGCTTGCAAAAACGTATCCTTGGGAGTTGAAAACGCGGTTTTGATAAGATACTATTAACCTACTACCAAAACAAGTGGCTTAATTGAATCTATGGATGGACACGCTGGGCGACCCGCTGACAATCTGCTCAATTCGGATCGATTGGGAGTTCACCATTGAACCGTACCCAAGTTGACGGTTCGGGTATATTGAAAACCCGGACTGCCATTTTGGCAGCGGATCTGTCACGACCCGGACCCGGACCTGAAGTGACGATCCGGAACCATTGCTAACAATACTCAATGCTAATGTCGTGCTCTATATGAGATTCAACGTCTGTCACACAATCGTCTTCGCTATCATTTGGATTGTGTAAGTCCCCATTCCAGTTGTTAAGGGTAGTCCCCAGGCAGCGATAATGATACTTGAATTATGATACAAGATGCATACATATCCACGATATGCAAAACACCTCTGCATGTGAACGTTCAAGTGGTCAGCAACGTGCTGTATAAAGGAGTACACGTTGGTCGCGGGAAGTGTGGGTACTTTGTCCACACCTAGATACTATGCGTGACTTGTGAGGTAATCTCACATGGCAGTTGATAGTCATATGCAATTAAGAGGGCTCTTCTCCACCAAATAGCGGGACGGGATTCCGAGAGGCATGTCCCGGTCTGGAGAGAAGTCTCGACCTGAGCATGATGTAACTGAGGGATTAATGACGTAGGCAACGTGCCTAGAGCGAGCACTATCAGGTTGACTCTGATAGTCTGGATCGCAATGTAACCTTCGTATAGGATACGAGTTTACGCATTGCATATCGCCCTCCGATCGCGGTTTCACCGTTGCTTCCCACTCTGTCGGTATCCTATTGGAAATGAACACTGTGGAGTTGTGGCCAACTGTGACCATACGTCGGAATGGGTTCATTGGGTACATCAGCACAATGTAAATCAGTCAGGAAGCCACACGCAGGGTTGCATACGCAAAAGGTATTTCATCTATCATATTCGTCTTCATTACAGTCAGAAGATTCGCTACCTCATAGTATGGCATGCATTATTTAAGTATATCTATATAAATATACACGGTCAATCTGGCCACAGATGGTAGTTGAGCATAATTGGAGGTTCTAGCTCGAGGAGCCTAGGAAGAAAGTGAGAAGATATGATACTACCCGGCCATGAGAATCCATGCAATTGCGTGGATCCAGATGAGATGAATATGTGATGATGTCTATCTACCCCGGGGTCTCCCGAATATGTACTCCCCGTCGCTCAGTCCACCTCCGTTACCCCTGTATCTCCGTACACCCGCCGTCGCACATTAATGATGTACTTGGCGGCCGTGATCGAGCCAGTTGAGACATGCACTTTGATGCTGTGATCAGGCCAGTGTGGAGATGCACTTGGAGGCCGAAATCGAGTGAACTCAGAGATGCAGTTGGAGGCTGTGACAGAGCGAGTTTGGAGATGCACTTGCAGGCCGAGATCGAGTGAACTCAGCGATGCACTTGGAGGGCATGATAGAGAAAGTTTGGAGATGCACTTTGAGGCGGTGATTGAGCGAGTTTGGAGATGCACTTGTAGGCTGTGATCGAGCAGGTTTGGAGATGCACTGTGAGGCCGCGATCGAGCGAGCTTGGAGATATCCACTTGGAGTCTGTAATTTTCTGAACTTGATGGCCATGATCCTGCGTGTTTGGAAATACACTTGCAGGCCATGATCGATTGAAATTGGAGGAGTAATTGGAGGTAGTCGATTTGGAGGCGGTAGTTTAGGAGGGAGGTGCGACTGCAGCTGAGACTCTATTTATTGGTTAACTCGTAATCGTGGGGATCTAGAGAGTTGAGTACAATCCGGTCTGCCGAGAGATGAGAGCTGGCTGGCGGCAGGAGACAGTCGATCTTGCGATGATGCAGTACTAGGTGTATGCAGTACTCGGTATATGCAGTACTCGGTGTATGCAGTACTTGGTGTATGCTGCATCCGGCGTTAACTCATGATCATTGCATGGAGAGAGAGAAAGGGATGTCCTAACTTCATGATCTTAGGAGATGGTAGAGTTGAGCACAAGAAAGAGAGAGATCAGAGAGGATGGGGGAAATCATCATGAGGAACTGAGACTTAGAGAATTTCGTGTGCGAGTCGATTGACGATCCCCGATACGGGAGGTACGAGTCCCGATCCGCCGTGTAATCACACCGATATGAGGTCTTCCCAACCCAATCACGCAAGTCGTACTCCTGATTTCTCATATCCACTCGTATCCTCCATATTATTCTCATCTCCATCCCCCATCTCTCTCTTTCCCGTCCATAACTCAACCATCATCGCAGAACACAAAGTTAGGTCATCCCTCTCTATCTCTCCATGACACGATCATGAGTTGACACCGAGGACACCATACACCGAGTACAGCATCCACCGAGCACAGCATCCACCGAAGATTGTTTGTCTTCCCTTCAATCTCATGATTACGAGTTGACCCCTGCATGTAGCTTCAGCTTTGGGCCTACCTCCCTACACGATCGACCGCCATCAGCCAGCCCTCCATGAGAGCTCAAAGGTAAGGTCACATTGTCACATTCCCACAGTTGCGAGTTGACTAACTGATGGATAGAGTCTCATCACCCGGTGCACCGTCCATCGACCACCTTCAGGTGCTCGTCTAATCTCGCTCGATCACGGCCTCCAACTGCATCTCCAATCTCGCTCGATCACGGTCTCCAAGTGCATCTCTAAACTCGCTCAATCACAGCCTCTAAGAGTATCTCCAAACTCGCTCGATTACAGCCTGCAAGTTCGCACAAGCATGGCCTTCAAGTGCATCTCCAAACTTGCGCGATCACGATCTCGGAGTGCATCTCTAAGTTCACTCGATCACAGCCTCCAAGTGCATCTCCAATCCCGCTCGAGCACCGCCTCGGAGTGTATCTCTGAGTTCACTCGATCGTCATTTTTCAGCTGAACCTTGAATTGCTCTCATGCACCGCCTGCAGCCAGTCCAGATATAGCGTGTGTAGATGGGTAGCTATATAGATACATAGATACATAGATACATAGATGAGAATACAAACTGAATACATGACTGTGATTCGAGGTGCCCCCAGACATGTCGCCGGCGCTGCCAGGTTTGTAGCTGGCGCTCCCAGGTGCTCCCAGGCTTGTCGTCAGCCCTCCCAGGCTTGTCGCCGGCGCTCCCAGTTACTCTGAAGGCCGGCAGGCATGCCCTCCCAGGGTCTGATACTCCTGAAATTGACACATCCAAGTTTACACTCCACATCCTCTCAGACCAGTGACTAAAATACATTTTGCTGATGCTATGCAACGCGACCCGTCACCTGGGCCACGGGTAGTGTATAATTCTCCTTCAGTGGGTACGAGGTTCTGTCAGAGCCGTCAGAGCTGTCCGGAACTCCCAGGTGTTTCTGACGGAAGCTAGAGTTGTTGCTGATGGTATCTCTGTATCTATAGAGGTATCGATCTACACACTGTATGGCAGGACTGGCAGTGGGCAGTGCTACAGAGCACTTCGAGGTGAGCTGGACAATGATGATCAAGTTAACCCAGCGATTTACTGGAGGCTGTGAAGGAGTGCGATTGAAAATACAATTCGAGGCCATGGCCATGCAAAGTCAGAGATGCACCTGGAGGCCACGATTAAATGAGTAGGGGGGATGCACTTGGACGCCAAGATCGAGTGAACTCAGAGATGCACTGCAGGCCATGATCCAATATGTTTGCAGATACACTTGGAGGCCATGATGATGTGATCTTGGCCATGTACTAGGAGGCTGCGATGAATCCAGTTGGGAGATTCACTTGGAGGCTGTGATCGAGTGGACTCAGAGATGCACTCTTGTGCTCTAATCGAATGAATTTGGATATTTGCCTGGAGGAGGTCGAGCTTGGAGGTAGTTAATTGGAAGAATGCCTGGTGTTGAGATTCTATTCATCGGTTAGTTAATTCCCAATGATGGAAAAGCAATGATGTGATTTTATCTTTGATTGCTTATGGAGAGCTAGATGGTGGTGGTCAATATCAATGGAGGTACACTGGATGCCGAAGCTACATTCAGTATTCAACATGGAGTTGTGAGAATGAAGGGAAGACTGACAATTATGAGTGGATGCTGTGCTTGGTGTTAACTCATGAACATGGCATGGAGAGAAAGACAGGTATGACTTAACTTTGTGTTCTATGATGCTGATAAAGTTGTGGACAAGAAAGAGAGATGGGGGATGAAGATGGGAATGCTAGGGAGAATACAAGCAGATATGAAACATTAGTGGTATGACTTGCCTGAATGGCCTCATTTCGATGGACTAACCAGCCTGATTTGGGGTGGTACAATAGCAACATGTAAATCGGTCTGGAAGCTACACACCACCCTCCCAGACACTCCAGTCGACTTCACTGGTGCTTCCAAATACTTCCAGAAGCTCCCAGGCCCCTCTGGAGCCCAGTAAAGTGCTCTCTGACTCTGCAAGAGCATTCTCAGATGCTTCTGTAAGCTCCTGGAGTTTTGGAGGCTCATTCAGAATGCTACAAGATTTGACATATAGGGTAGTCAGATTTTGGAGCACCTGAGACCTCTGCACAGATCTACAGGGGACTTTGAGAGCAGCTGAGACATTTGCATAGCTTTGCCGGAGACTTAATGCTGTATTTTCACAGTGTTAGGGGATATCTCTTAACTGAGATAATGCTACTGAGTGATAGTCAGATGAATACAAGTCACACAGTGACTGCAGGTCTAGACACGTGATTTGCAAATCATCAATTCAAAATGTCACAAGTGAGCCAGCCCTGTGGGCTATCATCAGCAAAGAACAATTCGGTCTGGGCAGAATTGCTGCGTCAGAGTTGACGCGCACTGTCCGAGCCATCAGAGTCACCCCATTGGCATAGTACTCTGTGCCCGGCACCAATGCCACGAGTCGCAATGCATATCGCCCTCAGATTGCAGTTTCCCTATTTCGTCTCGCTCTGTCGATAGCCTATTGCAAATAAACACTGTGCTGTTGTGGCCAACTTTGACCATACGTCGGAATGGGTTCATTGGGTACATCACGAAAATGTAAATCCGTCTGGAAGACACACTCACACCGCCTAGACACTCCGGTTGCCTTCACCAGTGCTTCTAAGTCGTTCCAGATGCTCCTGGGCCCCCCTTGAGCTTTGCCATGTGCTCTCAGGCTCTGCAAGAGCGTTCTCGGATGCTCCTGAAAGCACCTGCAGTTATGGAGGTGCATTCAGGATGCTACGAGATTTGACTGTGAGGATAGGCGAATTTTGGAGCAGCTGAGACTGCTGCGCAGCTCTGCGCGAGACTTGATGCCGTATTCTCAAATCAGTGGTTCTTAGGGTTCCCTAGCACAAGGCATTTCATCTATCATATTCGTCTTTATTACAGTCACACAATTTGCTACCACATAATATGGCATGCATTATTTGTATATCTCTATAAATATACCTACGGTCAATCTGGCCACAGATGGTAGTGGAGTAAAATTGGAGGAGTATCTGAAGACGCCCATTGAGAGCACAAACAGAATTCGTGAGAATGAACTGTTCTAGCTCAAGGAGCCTAGGAAGAAAGTGAGAAGATATGATACTCCCCGGCCGTGAGAATCCACGCAATAGCGTGGATCCAAATGAGTTGAAGATGAGATAATGTCTTTCTACCCCAAGGTCTCCCGACTATGTACCCCCCATTGCTCAGTCCACCTCCATGACCCCTGTATACCCGTACACCCAGCTTCGCACATTAACGATGTACTTGGAGGCCATGATCGAGCGAGTTGACAGATGCACTTGGAGGCCGAGATCGAGTAAACTCAGAGATGCACTTGGAGGCTGACATAGAGAGAGTTTGGTGATGCACAGGGAGGCCGTGATCGAGGGAGGTTGGAGATGCACTTCGAGGCCAAGATCGAGTGTACTCAGAGATGCACTTAGAGGCTGTGATCGAGCGAGTGTGGTGATGCACTGCGAGGCCGTGCTCAAGCAAGTGTGGTGATGCACTTTCAGTCCGTGATCGAGCGAGGTTGGAGATGCAATTGGAGACAGGGATTGAGTTAACTGAGAGATGCACCACAACGCCATGATTGAGCGAGTTTGGAGATGCACTTGCAGGCTATGACCGAGTGAGATTGGAGGAGTACTTGGAAGCGGTCAATTTCGAGGGAGGCGCGACGGCAGCTGAGACTCTATTCAATGGTTCACCGGTAATTGTGGGAATGTAGAGAGTTGAGTACAACAACATCCGCCGTGAAATGAGAATCTGGATCTGGGTGGGAATCTGGCCGGGAGTGGGCATCTGGCTGGGAGCGGGAGACTGTCAATCTTGGGATGATGCTGTCCTTGATGCATGCTGTACTTGGTGTTAAGTCATGATCATGGCATGGAGAGATTGAGAGGGATGACTTAACTTCGTGTTCTTAGGTGATGGTAGAGTTGAGCAGAAGGAAGGGAGAGATTAGAGGAGATGGGGGAAATCAGTATGGAAAACTGGGACTTAAGAGAATGTCGTGTGCGAGTGAATTTATCATCCCTAATACGGCAGGTACGAGTCCCGATCCGGCAGGTACCAACACCCATGCGAGGTCTGCTAAATGAAATCATGCAAATCGTACCCCGCGGTTCTCAGGTCCGCTCGTACACTCCATATCGTTCTCATCTCCATCCCACATCCCTCCCCTTTTTGTCCACAACAACTCTACCATCATTGCAAGAACACAAAGTTAAATCATCCCTCTCTATCTCTCCATGCCATCAGCATGAGTTAACACCGAGTGCAGCATACTCCAAGTGCAGCATACACCGATTACCGCATCCCCCTAAGATTGTCTGTCATCCTATCATTCTCTCGATTTCGAGTTGACCTCTGAATGCAGCTTCAGCTTCTGGCGTACCTCCCTACAGATCAACTGCCACCAGCCACCTCTGCATAAGAGCTTCAAACGTAAAGTCACCTCGTCACATTCCCACAGTTACGAGTTAACTAACCAATGAATACAGTCCCAGCACCGGGCCCCCCTCCCATCGACCTCCTCTAGATCGACCACCTCCAAGTACTCTTCTCATCCCCCTCCCTCATCCTCTGCTGCAAGTGCATCTGTAAACTTGCCCAATCACGGCTTGGAGTGCATCTCTGAGTTCACTCTATCTCGGCCTCCAAGTGCATGTCCAAACTCGCTCAATCATGGTGTCGTAGTGCCTCTCTGAGTCCACTCAATCTCGGTCTCCAATTGCATCTCCAAACACGCTCAATCACGGCCTAGCAGTGCATCTCTGAGTTCACTCAATCCCGAACCTTAATTGCATCCCGAATCTCACTTGATCACGGCCTCAAAGTATATCGTTGACGAGCGACGGCGGGTGTACGGAGATACACGGGTAATGGAGGTGGACTGAGCGACGGGGAGTGCATATTCATTGTCATCCACAGTCACACCACGAATTGCCGACAATCACCGCGTGCTGCCCGTCCAGATACACTGTGTGTAGATAGGTAGCTATATAGATACATAGATACATAGATGGAATCAAAAACTGAATGCATAAGTTTTGCAAATTGTTGAATGATAAGTTGTAGCTATGATTACCAGGTGCACCAGCATCATTCCCAAAGAAGATGTTCTTCCCAGACTGCTCTACAGTGATTCAACATGCTCCCAGGTGCTCCCAGGTGCACCTGAAGGCCACTATAGCAGTCGAGTAAACTCGGATCCATAGCCTGGGTGACTGGAAACCTGTAATTCTCCGTCAGAGGATACGACGTTCCGTCAGAGCCGTCAGAGCTGTCCGGTACTCCCATGTGTTTCTGATAGATACTGGAGTTGTTGCTGATATCAGCAGGTCTACATCGGAGTTGCATGTTGATTTGATAAGCAAGTCTGATTGCTTAGTCGATTCACATTTGATGGTGCAGCTATGTCCCCATTACCGGGAAGACAGGGTTTCACCTGGCTTTGGCAGTGCACATTGTTTCCAACCACATTCATTATCTCTGAAACTAGCAGGACATGTCTGATTGAATTGGAGATTACTCCGACACACAGACACATCAGTCATCAGCTGATATGCAACTCAGTGGCCAATCTGACCTATCGCCTCAAGCAATAGCAGTTATCAGGGTTCTCCCTGGCCAAAGAGAATAGTCTCGGCCCAAGCATGGCATAACTGAGGGAATTATGATATCGGCTGATGATACGAGGCCAGAAGCAACCCTGTCTGGTGGTTTGAGTTGGTATGCATTGCAACGTCAGTCTCGTTAGTCAATATGAGCTGATGCGTCAACTTCTACCTTAGCATACTATTGGTTGGTCACGAATTATATCCATGAGGTAAGCCAAATTGCCTACGCAGTTGAGGCAATCATTGCGCTAAACACTGACTGACTCTGATCAGCTGATGTTGCAACTACTGAAGCAAACGGAATGCGAGATGTTGATGTTCAAGTTCGATCTGTTGTAATGGGATGGTTTCTCCTAAGTAACTATACTTAATCACAAGTATCGATGGATACAGTAAGTACTAGGTTCACAGCTGTAGTTCCTATCGTAATATCTTATGCGTACCTCCAGACCAAATGTATTAGGGGTCTGTCTAGATCAGATATGCACAGAGATCAAATATGTATCGTCCTATCAGATGCGTCAAGGCAGATAGCGACTAAATCACATCGTGGTGTGACACAATACTGACAATACCTAAAACCCGATTAATAACGTAAATTATAATCATATAATTATTCTTGGTAATTGATTAATAAAGTACAGTGTATTTGTATAAATAATCTTGGTTATAAATGAATATTAAAAAGTGTATTTGTATAATTAATTTCGGTGATTAATTAATATTGTAAAGTCTATTTGTCTAATTAATCTCGGTGATTAATTAATATTGAAAAGTGTATTTCAATAATTAATCTCACTGATTATTTAATATTGCAAAGTGTATTTGTATAATTAATCTCGGCGATTAATTAATATTGTAAAGTGTATTTGTATAACTAATTGTGGTGATTAATTAATATCGTGGCGGTAATAATTTGCCTGTTGATAGTGCAATCTTAAATGACACGTATCTTCTCAAAATCCGTCTCACTATCTTCTTGATTAATCTGGCATTGAGATACTATCAGCAATAATACGTCTAAGCGTAATCTCCCTCACTATCCATGTCTTTCATAGACTCAATCGTAGACCACAATTCTATGCGGCCAATTTAAGCTTATAATAGTAAGCCATCCTTTCGTAAGGAATGCCTTATTACTTGTAGTTGTGTGTTGCTACAACCAGGATAATGCTCCTTAAGATCTAGTTGGTTAACTTTCTGCGATCTAAACACCTCACCGCTTCGAGTATTACTCAATGTCAGAAATTGTTCAGATCTGTGACGGGGGTAACAACACCTATCCAATAATACTTCGCTAAGTACTATGGGTGCGTACGGCCGTAGATCCTATATCTTAATTTAACTTAATCTAAGGATTCCTCGGAACCACTCTGATCGATATGATTATCCTTTATCGTGTATTTCTGGTTTAATTGC
>Ga0307515_10008897_pt1 | contig 19506 bp, 28 predicted proteins | sample 17_EM_MG_FD_194513 | JGI IMG/M metagenome (GOLD analysis project Ga0307515, IMG submission 194513) | Populus trichocarpa ectomycorrhiza microbial communities from riparian zone in the Pacific Northwest, United States - 17_EM | ecosystem: Host-associated > Plants > Roots > Unclassified | place...
TGCAGGGACAGCGGCCCAGACGCGGGAGCACCTTTTCCGCCATTGCAGCCGGTGGAGAGTCCAGCAGAAGGCACTCTGGAAAGCGGTGGGAAAGGTGACAGGCTGGAAAGCGGGCAGATGCTGACACGTGCAGGTCTCTGAGCTGTTTTCCACAGAAGAATGCGATCAAGTGGTGGTGGACTTCCTGGCGGCTACTGAAGTCGGGAAGTTCCTGCCCAAATGAATGGAGATGGCACGGAGCGGGCCCAGAGGATGACTCAGGTGCGGGGAGCGTGCAGGGAGCGGTGGCAGGGGGCATATATCTTCTCTTTTCTTTTCTTTTCGTTTGTTTCTCTGTTTTTGATCTATCTTTTAGCTTTCATTTGTCAGCGGGGATGAAGGGTAGCGGGGGGGGAGCTCCGCCATCTAGCCGGCTCGCCCGGAGGCGGAGGGGGTATTAGGTCCTGTCATACTCTAGTCAGAGTGCATACAGTATGAATAAACAACAACAACAACCTATCAGGTATTGTTACGATATGGAAGGGGAGAACCGTGTGCATAGACTAAGGTACAAAGACAAGAGAGAAGGAGAGAGATGCGATATATATACAAGGTGGTTGGGTGCCTTATGCCCTACCGGCCGAGTGCCTGAGCTGAAGTTCAGCTCGGTAAGGTCCACATGCAACAGGTATTTCAACAGAAATGTCGAGTGACAGCTCATGCATCTCTCAAGTTCATCCAGAGTCGCTAAGATATTAAAGTTTCTGAGCGTGCCTACTCTACTTACTAGCGTGACACCGCCCATCAATGTGACTGACCACTTGCGAGAGCTCTAGAATAGAGCATCGCTTGTTACCTCTCACTTCTTCATAACACCACTTGAGAAGCAGCAAGCCTCTAACGCCAAGTTCCTTCTTTCACGTCTCATATAATATCGAAACCTACTTCAATGAGAAGGGCGTACCTCTATTCATATCCGCGACCCCGCAGGAGTGGCAAGAGAGCGGGCGGTTCTTGGACCCCATGAAGCATCCATATTACACGCTTGAATATGTGACTGACCACAGCACCGAGCTAGACCTCGAGAACCTAATCTACATCATGATATTCACAGATTATGTAGATTAACTCATTGTAGACGTCACTGGCGAGGAAAATAATGAGATATGGATGTACAGTCGTGTTCGGAAAGCCTTGGCACCCCCGGGATTTCTGGTTTTTGATGCTAGTGTTAAGCAACAATAAAGAGATACTACAGTATAGAATCTTGTATGCTCTTAATGGTAACCATGAACATCCTGTATATGGGGGGGTTTATGGTGCTGGTCTGTAAGAAGTGGATAATTCCTACTGTCCTTATGGATCTTTTGGCTTGAACCTTAGACTCAGGTCTCTTGGACAATACATGATCTTATTGGTCATTCATTCAGTGGTATACCTTGTTGCTGGGCCAGAGAAACGCTGTTGTAGCCATCTCCAGCAATAAATTTCCTATATGTAATTTAAATAGCCCACAGTAGACTGCCTACTGAGGGCCTTGTACCTTGGCTCCCATCTCAAGAACACAGTATGGCATAGTCTGGACACAGAAGAAGTATACGGAAGAAAATGGGATCACTGTTGCTGATGGGGTTGAGAAATAACAAGTCGACTTTGATATTTTGGGGGGTGCCAAGATTTTCCGGTAATTCTACGGAATCAGAGCTGGGAAACCATGGAGGATCGCTTGGGATTCAAGATGCCTTTTCTAAATCGCGGTTGGAAGATGGTATTGAGGATGATTGGGCCCGCAAGCGGGAAGGGTGTTGTCAGTTTGTGGAATAGACGGGCTGCGGGCTTGACCAAAGGAGATACCGGAAGGCGACCTTGCGGGATGTGGGGTACGTCCTATATCATGTGAATCATTAAGCCGGAGGGAGAGGGAGAGTAACGAAAGTGGTGACAGTGGTGGTGACGGCAGAGGGTTGGAAGACGAGAAAGGAAATGGAGACCCGTGGAAAGCTGCCGCCGACAGCGGAACCGTTTGTGAGAGAGCAAACGTATTGACATGCGGACTGGAAGGGACTGGAAGGCGTCTCACCCTCTTGACTATTGTAGACTTGAGAAGGAGGGCACTAGCGCTAACTTCGTTTATCAGGCCATTTGCATATACTCGGGTACGAGGATAAGTGATCGGACACACCTGCTCTGGTATTGAATTTGGCTGTAATAGCAGGGGGTGAATATTAGTTGTAAGTCAGTGCGCTTCAGCTTTTGCCATTTCTACTATTTCCTGGTGCTATTTGGGCTGTTATATCTAAGCTGTGTGTACCACGATCGCGTCTGTGCGGCTGCCTGCTAGAACAGGTGTTCGATCACTTATCCTCGTACTCAAGTACTTAGCCTCTCATGCCAAAGCTATAGTACCCGGATACAGGGATGAGGGCAAGTTCATTTTGGTTTCTAGTGAGAGGTGTTTGGAGGTGTATATTGCTTTGGATTCCTCTTGGTTTCTTCCGTCTTGTTTGCGTCCAGTTGTATGTACTATACAATATTAAGGGAACGAGTAACTATTCAACGACATATAAGAGAGAGAGCAGAAGAATTAACACTACAGGTTTCGGACCTTGATTGATGTTTATAGCACCTGGCTGGCGTTTACAGCGCCCTGCGCCTCCTGCTAAGCTAGACATGAGTTCTTGTTTATTGGAAGGCCATGCGAACATGGTTTCTAATAATCCTCTGCACGTTCAAACACAAGAGAGTGAGTCGAAAGAATCAAGAGGAAATCGCTCCTACGTGCTTGCGTCAGGTCTGTAGCCTCAGGCACAAGTTTGGAAGCAAGACTGCCTTCTTCGTACCAGCAAGTGATAATTGAATTGTGGGAACGAATCGGTGTAGATTTCCTTCCTGATTCTTTCATTCCATAAAGCTCTCTTTTGTGTCTCACTACCCGGTCAATAAACAAGAACAGATGCTTAGCTTAGCTAGCACGGGGTGCTATAAACACTAAGATTCGAAACCCCAGGTTGGTGCAGTAAACACCAGAGTTCACAGGCAAGGTTCGAAACCTGTATCCTCATTCTTTTGGCTGTCTAGACATGCAGAAGGCATTTTTTCCTTCAGGAGAGATATACGTACGTGTAATTGGAATTTTACTCGTCCGGGTACGATAGCTATAATGCGAGTATACATACTTCTCACGGTCTTATTCTCTTTAACCTCTATGCCCAGGAACTGCAGCTCTGACGCGAGTATAACCACTATCTCGTCGAGTGGTGATTCTCACGGATTTGATCAACAAAAAAAGAGAACGGTCAAAGTTGGCTGGCGCGATGCACTGACTTTCAAAATTGATGTCCGGAGACCCGGCGATACCTTATCTTACGACCGCGTATCCGGCCCTGTGGATAAAGTCTGGTTTCCTATAGTGTTGTGTGATTGCTTAAATTTAGACTTTATCCATGGGGTCGGGATAAGGTGCGGTATTAACAACCCCATAAACGTACCTACCATATTGCATAATATTGCATATATAGGGTGACTAGTACTTGCATTAGTGTAGAATACTCTACTACCTACTTTAGCGGAGGTCCTCCGTTTCGTATAAGGCTATATGAGGCGCATGTGAGGTTGATCTTGCAGCCACCTTGATTTGATTTTGCATACTCATGACAGTACTAGCACAGTTGATACCAGATAGATTTGCAGCGGTTGCAGCTAGCTGCAAGCATGGCACTCCTGGTGGTCTGTCTTGCCTGCCAGACTCACATCAGAACCTGACAGGATTTTGGTAGCCGCCCTCACAGCCGCGCTTCAAGTGCTAGGTGGGGAATGAGTAGGTACACAGCAGCACATACTTTCACCATGGCCCATAGGTCCATGACAACTATCATCACTATCACTATCACTATCATCACGTGCACTATCGCCATAATCATCACTAGCATTCTGCCAGTGCTGCAGCGCGCTGCCACTGTCACCACCTGCACATCCAAAATCACGGGTGCAGCGGGAAATAATTGTAGAGCTAAAAGTAACTTCCAGAAGTGACAACTTCATCACAGAATACCTGCTATGTAATGTTTTATTTGGCTATGAAGGTAGAGAGTTTTTAGTTTTTGCAGCATTGCACAAGAATCTCCAAAATGCTGATTGTGAGAATACTTAAAATCTTCTACCTGACTAGTTACTGTGGCATGAGAATTTCAACTGAGGATAGTGTGTCTCAACTGTCACCATTGTAGTCCACTGCAATGGTGTCAAATCTGCCTGAATGATTTGTGTGAGTGACAGTGGCAGGATAGTCATAAGTTTGAGAGGTTACCATGAGCCAACAAATATCCTCACATCAACATGATATTTCAGTCACCCTCACCTGAAACGGAGGACCCCCGCTAAAGTAGTACTTAAACCGTCTCTCCTTTATATATAATATACACACACGGCTCCTTCCATACCGTGTTGACTCGATCTTCCATTTTGAAATATACATCGATGAGATGCTGCACATTCTGAATTAAAAGAAGCCTTATTCTGTTTACGCAACCCAATCGTATTTTTAACTAGCAAACACGGTCCAATGCAGTGAGCACATGGTGCGACGCGTGTGGAGATGGCATGAAGTTGGCCGCCGAGGCTAGTAAGCAGTTCAGCTCAGCACTATTCCCAATGACTTACTTAAGGTCCGCGAAAGGTAATCTCATAAAGATGAATCAAATCACGCAACGGGATATTCCGCGGATGCGTAGCTCTCCGTCTATTGTTTCAGTGTCATCATGTGACTCGGGTTGCGGGATTTGTGAGTAAGTGCTCTGGACGGTTTTGGCAAGGGTTTATTGCAGACTCTATCTAATCTCGGAGACTTCGTCGGAGTGAGCTTGTGAGCGTAATGAAATCTGGGGGCGAGATAGGGTGTAATGGTCAACAAATGATATGGTCCGAATCTCCCACACTTGTTAAAATACTGATTGCTAGAGAAGCTTGTATATCCTAAACTACAGGAGTTCGTGTGATCTTATATACGGCGTCCAGAGTATGCCTTGTACACATGCATGCGCACTCAGCTGGCATCTCCAGCTGAGTCTAGAACGACCATCATCATGAGATCATGATCCCCATCAGCCCAGCTGAAGCCCATAAGCCGCACGTACGGGAGGCGGTCCATATATGCAACAACACTGGTAAAGGAGGCTCCGAGTGATATCAAAGGCATGCCGTCTGGTGGGGTCTGGTGGGACAGACTCTTAGAATTTAAAGCACGACTGGCCAGTTAAGCATAAGCCAGGAGCACGCGGTAAGACTACCTAGGTAATTTGTAGCGATATTAATACTGCAGGGATAACTCCTAGCATAATGGCATTTATGTAAGGGTAGGATGAGTGTATTTTGATGTCATAGCCACATGCGGACAAATATAATTTGATTACATACAAACAACCAAACAATCAATCAAACAAACAATCGATTAGTCGAATAAACACTTGAGCAATAAGTCGATCAAGCAAACAAACAACAATCAGTCAACAAATCAATCAATCAAATAACAGGCAATGGTATTCCGGAACGTTCCTTGGACTCCAGCATGGGGAACCTCTTCCACACGTTCTCATCAAGCTTCAACAACTCCTCCGGGTGGTCCATGAACTCTGAGGTTGAGCAACTTGCCTTTGCCTGGCTATTACGCACTTTCTCTTTGTTGCAGAGTAACAGTACTCTCCCGTTTCGCCTTTTCCACTTGCTCGAGTAGAGCAACAAGCTCCTTTTTCGCATTTTCCACTTGTTGAAGAACAGCAGTAGTAGTAGCACTCTCCTGTTTTGCGCTATCCCCTTGCAGAACAGCACTCCTCTCATGTTCCTGGCTCCTTTTGTGCTTTAACTCCTTGAGTTCCTTGAACTTCTTAGTTCTTTGGGCTCTCTTCTTGTGTTTAGCGCTTTTCAAATGGGCTTCCCATTCCGGAACGCTAGTGCTGATCACATTGCAAACCTCGCAAGTGCGCCGACCCCACAGATCCGGTCGTTGTGAGATATCATAGTCTCTTTTCGGCGTGAGACATGCCTTTGCGAGCGGTGACATCGCCGTCGGGTCTGGGAGCTCTTTTTCGGCAAGGAACGCTGGAATTCATGTTAGCATTCTGGGATATGCAGTTCAGTGCGGAGTTTTCTTACTTTCGGTGATAGTGAGAGCTGGCTTTATGACATTTTCGTCGTACCTGGAAACATCTGTCGAATCGACTAGAAATATATTTCTAGGGGAAGTCGAAGCGGTTCCTGCTGTCTGCTGAGAAGATTGTAGCGCATTGAGAAACTTTATTCTGATCCACCGAACTTGCATTTTCGCATAGCGCCTAGTTGCAGTCTTCATTTCGTCGATGGCTTTGGCCTTCGTCTTCTGCATTTCCGTTTCCGTCGCCAGACCAACTTTTCGCATCCTCAAGAATGGGAGGAACTCTTTGAAGCCGATACTCTGCCAGATACCAGAATTTAGACTCACCGAATTTCCACCAAGAGATTCATATAGCTTCTCCATCTCCTCAATTTCTTCCCACATCCTAGAGTTAATCATCTTCCCTACACGCGAATCTAGGCGAGCGCGTAGAGGGTCAGTCTCAGCGTGGACCCAGAATATCAAGTTACGATATTTTGATCCGGATGAATCCGTTTCCGATGATTGTTCCTTTGCAGCTCTTTGCGCTGCATACAGTTCGCTCGCAGTCTGCTTGCATCCGGTAGAGTAGTAGATTTCGAGGGAGCGACGGATCTTTCGTCGGTCATTGGGATGCCACCGTGCTGCCATAACGGGATCGACGGCTTTGAGTGCAGCGTAAAGTTCATTAGTTGGGGCATCTCTGAGTTGTACCTAATCAACATTGGATCGGTTTTATAGTAAGTTGGATCAAATTGGGGGAAACTTGCAGGATTGGATATTTTTCTGCCAGATTCACCTCCGCTGGTGGGAGCGAGTTCTCGCCTTCCTCGTCATGTGTAATCCCCGATTCATCGCCGGAACGGGAAGCGGGGGCCGGAAACAACAGTGTCTGCACATAATAGTGTGTCCCACCAACCAAAATGGGTAGCCGTCCTCTCTGTCGGATATCTTGAATCTGCACAATCAGTTTCTCCGACTGATAATAGACGTAGAAAGCCTAGACAAACCGTCTTCTCGGCTTCTTTTACGAATCGACCAACTTGCCACGCATCCTTCGTGTCCAAGAAACCGAGCAGATGGTGAGGAACATCCTTCCGTTCTTCGTCCGTGATTTTGTTTGTGATTATGGGTAATCCCTTGTACATCTGCATTGCATCCGCATTAATCACTTCCCCATTGAAGGCGAGAGCAAGTTCCACAGCGAGCTAAAACCGATAAGTAATTTGAGCGAAACCAAAAGGTAAGCAAGATAAATCACCTGGGACTTTCCTGTGCCTGTTGCTCCGATAACGGATATCAGTGGTTGAGGTGTTGCTGGTTGTGCTTGCATTTTTTCTGCAGAGGGGATTGTTCTAAAGATTCTGTGCAGGACGTTTTGTGCAGCGGAGCTCGTTGCTCTTAAGAGGTTGTATAGGACGTTTATGCCTGGCATTGTGAGTGATTTATATCGATGACCATCCACTCCTAGTCCATTTTTGGCGGGGATCCCATTTTTGGTGTAGTCTTGGAGCGTGGTATCGGCGTTTGGCATGTAGAGTACCAAGTTGAAAATGAATTGTAAAGTCAAAGGAGGTGCTAGGAGGTTTCGGGTTCGAGTCAGGAGCTCACGATTGAGGTGCAGAAACGGGCTGTATGTGTGAACTAACTTTTGCGGAGTGAGTTGCCCTAACCCTATGAGCCTCATCAAACGCACGGGCCCGAGTGACGTACTTGGTCGGGTACCCATCTGAAACATGTTTAAAACGACATTAAACCTTTTCTCAACGTCACTTACTGTATGCAAATCTCAAATTTCAATCACCGCCATCAACCATGTGCTACTGAAGCTCGTATCGGGAGATATCTGGATATAGTTATTACATCTATCCTTATTGTCAGCAAGCTCTGAGCTACCTTTATAGCAATTTGACCAAGAAAGTACTGGTACATAGGTGCTTAGATTATTCCAGGGCGTATTGGAAGAGTTTATATAATTGTTCAGAAATCCCCTCTCGAGACCATCTCAACTGTTTTGAGCCAATCGGGTTGGGGGATCACAGCACCTGCATGTTTATTCTCTATGGTTGGTTGCTGTCGGGTTTGGTTCTAACTGAAGCACCACGTTAGAATGACTGTGGTCTAGGCAGCTTTAGTCCCGAACTTCAGAGCTCTAGAAGCCACTCAGCTCAGAAAATCATTGGGGCCTTACCAATGAGAATTTTCTGGGATTTCCACTATATAGATGGATTAACTTCACATCTGCGTATGGCTAATGGATTTTGGGCTGTTGCACTGGAGGTTATCCATTCTCTAAGCTCAAACTCGGGAGGAAAGTTTGGTTTATGAGTGCTTGCTTTGGGCATCATGGAGATAGATGAGGATTGAAACCTCAGTCTGCAGTTGAAGAACAACCAGAGAGGCACGCGAGCCGATCCAGACTGCCGGAACAACAATTATACATCAAGATTCAACGTTCAGATCCACAGCCTGACCCTTGCAGCTTATCGATATTGTGCTATCTAGAATTCTGATATGTATACAGAGAGACTGGCCATCTGGCACGTGCTCAGATCGAAATTTCGGTGCAAGTTATCCGCTCTATGTACTATAGATGAAGTATCTGATGAGTTTATATTGTCACCCACAATCTGCTTACCACGTTTTGGTTGCAGATACTGGAACTATCGATGGCAGAGAACACTCATCGACTAGGAACGGGAGTCATTTAGATGAAACAGTATGGCAGACGTCCGCGCCGGGCATTCGGGACCTACGCTCCCGCTAGTATGAGCAAACATCCCACAGGGTAGATATCGGCAAGCACGATGGGCCAAACGATCTATCAAACGACATGGATTTCTGTGATGGCAAGATCTCTGGCCCGCCTTCTCAGTGAATGGCATCTTTTGCGAGTGATGAAAGATGAAGAGCTGATGGAAGATAAATTTTTCATTGTTGGACCCCGAAGAGATGTCGACAAGGGGTCCAAATGAGCGTTCCTGAGGAAGGTAGGGTTCATTCAGAATTAACTTGTTTAATCTAATAAAGTAGGTATATATGAAAAAAATGAGAAGAAAACAATTTCTTTTTCGCCGTTTAAGTGGTATTACAGGCGCCATCAGTCATCTTCCCCACTTTTCGCTCCATCCGGTTCGATGTAGCACTATGGATAACTACCGACCTCGCCGTGCTGCCAATAATTTCATCCGCCTTGTCTTGTTACGGTTGTTTGATGCGGGGGGAATTCTTTTTTGACACCGGCAGATAGTCACTGTGGGTAGTGCCAGATTCATTTTGCCACTCCTGGACGACTCACCGAAAAAAAACTTTTTTAAATCACATCATGTGAGCCCGCCGTCACTTTGAAGAGATTTCGTCGCCCCCCTGGAAATGGCAACCCTGATCAGCCCTGTGTCTGCGGATAGAACCTCAATCTACTAGTTAACCGCAGGAAGGAAGTTAGGCTGGCCTATGCAATGCAGGCTACAATGCGATGCGGAACGCCTCGTGATTGATCAGTTTTGACACGAGCGGCGGCATGCAGTAGCTGGGGCAATAGCCCGTTCCGGGCTCGAAAGCTCCACGTAGCTGTTGGAGCTTCACAATTTTGTTTCCCGTTTACTTTATTTGTTTATGAATCTGTGGGCTTTATCTGGTATCTAGGTGCGTTGTGTTGGTGAACGGGATGATATCGGGTTATCGGTAGAATGGGGTGAGCAAGGCTTATCGGCTGGTAGCGATAACGTCATGGGTTGTTGAGCAGGGAACGATCAAATATAAAAAACTGACCTTAGAGATGGCAGGTTTTGTGCGAGCTGCACACAGAATTGCGACCGAGACTCATCACCTGTGCGAACTACGTGCTGACTGTTTCACTGCCGGTGGTCCAGGATTGGAAATGCAAATTGAGAACGGTTGTCTATACGCTGTATTTTGCGGTTATCTTGTGCGATAGACCGTAGTGTAGCGTAGGAGCTTATAGTGACGGAAAGTAAGTTCCAGCGCCCAACGGCGAAAAATAGGCTCAGCGCACAACCGAGTGCGACGTCGCTAACCGTTTGGAGCTAGTTCCCCGATACCTCTCTTGCTTTGCTTCTTCATATTCCTCCTCTCCACCTCCACCTCCGCCCACCACTACCACCACCTCCAGATATCATCAAGGAACGCCTGCGCTTCTGCTTGTCAACTCCTCCGTTCTCCTCCTCCTCTATCCGCCCTACTCTGCCTTACTTTTTGCTATCTTTCCCCCTCCCCGACCTCGACCACTCACAGCAACAGCCTCTATCCGATTAATCTTCATCGGAATGTCTGCCTGAATCCTCTTTTGTTTCACCCCGCCGTTATTGTTTCGTTTGTTTGACGATTGCGTCCTCTCCTCGGTCGTTCTGTTAGTATAAGGCAAGCTTTCCCCAAGGACATCGAGGCTCTTCTCCAGTCGTCATAAAACAGATTTCCTGTTGCATTGTCCTTCGGAATTCGGAGCCATGTCGTGTGATGATTCTAGCTCGACGAGATCTAAGACTTCCGCCCACGAGGATTCGTACGGAGGAAGCCCGCACAACATCTCACCGTCCTCGAAAAGCCCTGGTATAAATATTCCATCGTCTTCTTTTGGCTCTGCTGGAGTTCGAACACGAAGGTATATATTTATTAAAGAAAATTCCTTTTTCGCTACCAATACGATTTCTGTTACGTACTTTCCGTACATTACAATTTTACGTAACTATTTGAAGATAGACTAGGGGCTGACGTTGAATTAAACTTTTAATATAGACCCTCGTTTGGTCTCTCTGAGCTGCGCCATGTCGGTGGTGTCAATTCTATAGATGCCTTCGCTCGCTCATGGACTCGTGCGGCCCATTTCTTGGAGATAACACCTCAGCAGTCATATGTTTCTGTCTCAGCTCATGTGGATGAGGATGATACGGCAAGCCACAATGAATCGGCGGTTTTGGACTACGATGCGGACCACGTGCCCGCCGAATATACGCATCTATACCCGAACTATGGCTCCGTTACGCATCCCCCCCGAGGAGCAATGCCAACAGAAGGATTGCGAGGTAGTGTCATTCGGCATGCGGATGAACTCTTCCACGAGCAACAACAAGCTATGGATGCGGAGCAGGTGGATAAGGAACGAGAGCCTCTACTGGTCAGGACTGTTGAGACGGACACAGGGGTCATCCAGCAGGTGATTGTTGGCCAGAGTACCCTACCGCAGACAGTGTTCAACAGTGTCAATGTCCTGATAGGCATTGGCTTGCTGAGTTTACCGCTGGGTCTGAAATATAGTGGATGGTAGGCGATAGGCATGTTCTCTCAGGCTGGAAAGGTTTGCTAACGTGCTGTACAGGATTATTGGTATGTTTTTCCTGGCCGCGTCAGCGTGGACTACGAATTACACAGCAAAGTTGCTGGCACGTTGTCTCGAAAGATCCCCCAATCAGGCGCTCGTAACATACTCGGACATCGCGTTTTTGGCCTATGGTCAGACAGCGAGGATAGTGGTCTCGGTCTTATTTTCTCTCGAACTTATTGCCGCATGTGTTGCTCTGGAGGTGCTGTTTGCGGATTCGCTATCCTCACTGATTCCGTCAGTCAGTAACACAACTTGGAAGATCATCGGCGGTTTTATCCTAACTCCATTAAGCTTTGTGCCTCTGCGGGTGTTAAGCTTTAGCTCCATCCTTGGGATACTCAGTACTACCAGCATTTTCCTCATTGTCCTTTTCAATGGCTTATTGAAACCGAAGCATCCAGGCAGTCTAATCGACCCAGCACCTCAGTACCTCTTGCCTCAGAGTTGGCTTTCTCTACCAATGGGTATTGGATTGTTAATGGCACCTTGGAGTGGACATAGTGTGTTTCCGAACATCTTCAAGGACATGAGGCACCCTCATAAATATGACAGGTCCGTTAATATAACCTATTGGTTCTCCTACTTGTTGGATGCGTCTATGATGGTTGTTGGGATTCTCATATGGGGAGATGGGGTGATGGATGAGATTACGGCGAATGTACTGAGTTTCTCGGGCTATCCTGAATCGACGAAGTTGGCAATGGTAGTTATTATTGCAATCATTCCAATAACCAAGACACCGTTGAAGTAAGTGGTTAGGAGATATCGTTTATTAAAGCATTGCTAACACAAGTGTAGTGCACGGCCTATCATAAGTACTGCGGAGATCTTACTTGGCGTCGATGCTCGATCTCTTGCCACTTCTGAGAGCGCTGTAGAGATGTCAAGTCTCACCAGATCAATCGTAAGAGCCGCAATCCGTATTATTACAAATATTAGCTTTGTAATAATCGCAATCCTCTTCCCGTCGTTTGACAGCATTATGTCATTCCTTGGGAATGCACTTTGCTTCTCGATCTGCGTGGTTCTACCGCTGTTGTTTTACTTGAAAATCTTTGGAAATGAGGTCAGCACAAAGGAGAGAGTATTTGCCTGGTTTCTGATCGTGATATGCTCGGTCTTGGCAGTCATTGGGACCACATTTGCGTTTATTCCGAAAGAGAATTTGGGGATCTCATGATTGATATTTATGATTGATACGTATAAAAGTTGGGGTTCCGGGGGTCTTTTGTTCAGTTATTGCATTGATTTCGGCGATTGTTTCATTCAGTCTTGAGCTTATTCAGTCCGTTTCATTTGCAGATGAACCTTTGGGGTTAGTGTTCATCTAGGGTGTGATAGTTATACCAGGTGCCTGTTTATAGTATAGGATGTAGTTGCTCATCTTGCATTTGGGTTAGATATGATTCATGTAAATTTTAAACCTACAAACAATCGCAGTGATTAGAACAGGTGTGGATAAACGATTCAAAGTGTAACCTAAACTCCTATCCAGTAGCCCAAAACGCCGCCATATATATAACACTGCCCTTCAAATCTCATGCACTGTACTATTTCTTTTGCACTGCCAACCCTCCCCTAGGTGGCGCCGGTGTCCCGCTGCGTTTTGCAACCTCAGTTGCTTTCGTGCCTGGCCCAATTGCAGCACCGGGTTGCAGCAGACTCCCAGGATCTCCAAGTAAGGGTGCATGGTCATCCATAAACTCGCCGCGATGGCGCTGCGAGAGGTTTAGAGCCCGTTGGAGCAGCGTCGTATCCTGTAGGACCTGAGTTTGCGAAGTGGCGGCTTGTGAGGGAGTGGCTGAAGTCTGTGTGGAAGGCTGCTGCGAGGAAGACGGGGGCTGTTGCTGCTGCGACGATGGATCTACCACGGGCTGTGGCAGGGGCTCCGACGAACCAGAAGTCGATGTCGCCGCCACCGCAAGAGCCAATGTTTTTCGCAAATCCCTGGTTATTGACAACTATGTGACAGTCCGTCAGCACACCTCCCCCTCTCTCCCCCCTCACGCGCAGAAAAAATTTACCACACGATTTTGCAGCACAGCCCCCACGCTTGGCGCCTGATATATATTCTCCCCTATGATATAGTAGTCCGCGACGACGGACACATCTTCGACTTTGGTTTTCTGCCCTGCTACCACAACCTCGCGCGGTGGTCGTCGCACCTGCTTTCGGATCACCCAAACCCCCGACTCATCACTGCCTGCCGCAATCACGTATTCCGTCCCCCGGAAGCTCTTGAGCGCCTCATCGAAATCTGCAGGACTCTGGATGCGCGCGGCAGCTATAGGGTTTCGCTCGAGTTGCTGCATGAGCTGGCCGTTGGAGGAGGTGCTGTCGAAGAAGGGAGAGAGGTAGAAGTAGTGCATCACTGTTGCTGTTAGCAGGAGACGCTATGGTTGGAGGGAGGGAAGGAACACAGAACCCATGTTGTGGTTGAGCGGGCCGAAGTGGCGGCAAAAGTTTGGATCGCGCCAGAGGGTTTCATCGATCGGAGTGCGTGGGCGCGGGATAGTCGCTGCCATGGCGTGTGGCTGCTGTTGCTGGCGAGGCGGCGGTGATGGGAAGTTTCGCGTGTGGGGGCTCTGCGTGTGGATACGAGAGATGAGGTCGAACCAAAGTTGGCGCGGGTTAGGGTTATTCCACTCATCTCGGGGTGGACGAATGCAAACGAAACAAAACCAACCCCTCTCTCCCCCCATTAGCAAGTTCAGCCCCGGATTTCCATTCCCCTGCTTGCACTTTCCCAACTTGCGCCTTTTTCTCATGCCTTTGCTTTTTTACGCTTTTTATTTCTGCACATGTTGGTCACTTTCTTTTTTTTTTGTGCTCACGGATTTTGCGGGGTACATACAGCCTGCATGTAATGCATGCACGTTCCGGTGCACGGAGTAAGGTGGTATGATTGGATTAGCACGGATCACGGATATCTAGCTTGTGTGTGAGCTCGTAGTACGTACCCTTTTGAGCGGTTACTTCGGCGGTGCATGCGCGGGGTAAAATAACTTGGAAAAAGCGCAGTTTGTTCGTTCGTTTGTCTTGCTTTTGTTGCAAACGAAAGTTTCGATTTATAGGTTTGTGGGGTAGTGCAGCATAGATCTCGATGCCGCCATAAGCATATGTTAGGATCTTATACATACACACACCGATACAGAGTAATTCGTGGCGTCGGAAAGTCTACGTGATGCCTTTCGTTCGTTCGAAATTCGAATAACACGATCTTATCTTATCTTCCGTTTGAGGTTTCGTCAATGCGCATGCCGACGATGGCTGGCGTCATGGAAATGGCTAGAAGAATGTTAATCACAGATAGTGGCCGCCGGCGGGAGTGGGTGGGTTATCGGAGCTGAGCGGGATTTTTTGGGGTGATACCGAATGATTCGAGAGCACGTATCGTGTAGCAGCATATATCGCCGGAATCGTTCCTTGCTTTGCGATGATGATGGTTCGAGTCGCGCTTGATGAAAACTTTTTTGACAAGCCCAATTGGTATACAAAACTTTAGTTATTGATATGTTGCTCATCCCATACGCCCAACCAATCTCCGTGGGGGCAGTTGTATGCGCGGAGATAGAATCTGGAATTAAGGTTTCTGAGCGTGTAGGATTGGGGCTACAGGATTAAAGATTGGTGAAAAAGCAGCCTAGTTCATTATCATTGAATTTTACAACAATATCCTTTTCCTTTTGCTTGTGAGTCAAAAAGGAACCAAAAATGGAAGGGGCGTAGCTTATGTATGGTACAAAGAGAGTCCCATATCACAACATCTATCTCCATAACCTCCGACCTAATCTGGTGAAAACGTGATAACAAAAACGGCGGTACATCGCTGCACCCCCGCAAAGAAGCAATCTATCGATTCATCAAGAAGTTTTACAGGAGCTACGTGGGCCGTTATGCCAATCGCTGGACTGATAACCCCAGAATCTTGAATTCCTTCAGCTAGCCATCAGATGTAAAAAAAAATCGTGAGCGCATACCAGCTCCGGAGAGTCGGAAGGCACGTGGGTTTGCTGAAAGGAGTTTGTGGGGCCTCATGATTGGGCCGCGCGGTACGAGACTTCTCCAATGGGAGGAACGGTTCGGGCGAGAACTTCGACGACGTTCTTTTCTTGTCTTGTCAGCTACTAGATCATCGGAAAAAGGTAGCCTGGTAAGGTGTGGCAGAATCGTTGGTAGGTGGTTGGTGGCGGTTGCGAGATGAGGCGGCTGGTTTTGAAATCCATCGACGATGCACTTCAGGTGGTGGGTGAAAGTTACAAAAATGATATGTTGGTATGTATCATCGATTGGCTTCGCAATGTCGTTTTCCACAACAAGGAAACTTCCCTGGTTGGGTGGTAGACATTGGGATTCGAATATCTAACAATATGGACGACTTGACTCGTAAACGGCACTCCAGGCTGAGTACATCGATGTAAAGGAGCTATTAGCCTGCGGAGACTAGGTTTAGTTAACTTAACGAATTAGTGATTGACTGATAGGCTTCACTAGGCTTTTACAGCGAACAAGGCGCAGAATGCTTTGATGTATCACCCGCATGCTTTTGATATCACTCGTTCGTACGAAAAATCATTCATTTTCAAACAGCTGTACGTTCATCTGTCGGTACAGAAAAGCACCCAGCTCTTTTGTAGCCCTGAGTTTGTCTCCTTTCTCTACCAGCACATACAAACACTGACACGGTTCCCTTCATATTGCAATTAATCATACTCCACTTTATCTGGCACATCAGCTTCGCATAATGGCTTTGAGCTCCGCGACTTTGCTGGTGCTGGTCACACGTTTGCTATCCGCAGCAAATCCAAGCTCACTTGCCTTCCCACCGGGTCCAGGAACATACCCCGAGCAGGACGAATGTACCTCAGTGAATGGCGCGATCGCGAGGATATCGCGGATATTGTCCGGCTTGATTCCGGCGCCGGGCATGATCGAAATCCTTCCCTGCGCTGCATCATATGCTCTACGCAAATTTTCGGCTCCTCTTAACGCATTGGGTGTGCCGCCTGAGGTGAGGATTCTCTCGAAGCCTGTGGAGACCGCGAACTCCATCGCTTCAGCGAAATCTGGGACGAGATCGAAGGCTCGGTGGAGAGTCATGCCAAGACCTCTAGAATGCGCAGCAAGATGTGAAAGAACTTCTTCGTCGAGATGCCCGTCTGCAAGGCTAGCGCCGAGAACGACACCGGCAAGACCCGTGGTACGGATCAACTCGATGTCGGATAGCATGAGATCGATATCTGCGGGGGAAAAGACAAAGTCACCGGCACGAGGGCGTACCATTGCGTAGGTGGTGATGGATAGGCGCGCAGCAAGCTGCATAAGACTGTGGGAGGGGGTGAGGCCGCCGAGATCTAGTGCGGAGCAGAGCTCGATTCGGTCAGCGCCTCCGGAAAATGCCGCAAGAAGCCCGTCGGCATCATCAACGCAAACTTCGAGGATGCGGTGCTCAGCTGTCATTGTATTCCCGCCAGTCTTTGTCGTGCTTGATCATGTGGAGAAGCTTTTGGGGACGAAAGGTTATGTGGTGCCCACAGAATAGGATATAAAGGCAGGGATGATGTTAATGCGGGGTTGGAATGGGAGTATTCGATGGGCATAGCATTGTCCAATCGCATGTGCGGACGTTCGAACGTTCCTTCACAGGGCGGTTAGGGCTGAAATATCGTACCCGACGTTGATCTGCACATTCATTCTCATTAAGTTAAGTAGATATGCTTATACCAACCCCACCGTACTGCATGTCGCTAGCTTCAGTAACCCCTTCAGTTGTATTCGAATCTACATCTGATTCATCACGTTCGCTTTCTTCCCCATGATCATCTTTTGCAGAATCTTCACTCGTGTGACCCTCCTCCTTCCCACGGTCATTCACAACCGTCGCGTCAACTGCCACTTCGTTTGCAATAGTGCATACTGTTGTATTTGGGTTGTACATGAAGGGGCTCGGTCTTAAAGTTTGCTCGGACATGACTATCTGGGGCTATTCCTATGATTGGAAACAACTGGTCATATACATCCGTAAATGCGACCCCTATATAGTTTAGTATATGATGTAGAATAGGAGTGTGGTCATGTTGCCGAGATGTATTCCGTTCTTGGTAAAAGAAGATACGCCGCTCATTGTCAACACCGCATCCCACCGTGTCTCCAATCCTGTAGGTCTCGCTGTAATCGTCACCCTCTCCACCATTTGAAAACTTATAGCCATTGTCGCCATGATAACCCATGTTTCAGGATCACAACCAGGCATTCTGTTGAACTGTACAAGTGGGGCCGTTGCTCAAACCCAGTCTGATAATTCTAAACCAGTCACTAATCAGTAATAAAAGTAAAGTAAATGACATACGTTTCATCGTCAGTTTTCAACACAGTCATTTTGTAATACATGCTCAACCCACTAGTCTCCGTTACTGTCATAGGCTTGTTAGAACTGCTATCGTAGATAATTGCTTGTATAGGTGGGAGATGATGGTCTGCCCGAACTAAGTCACGGTGTGGATTGGGAAACCGGCTAATAACCATAGGATTAGTACAGAAAGTTGGAGTGATTAGGACCTTCAAACATGGCCTCCATACCGCTATCGTTCAATTTGCAAATAAGCAGCCTTATTTGCATGCTCAATGTTGTCGGTGGGAGCACGGGATTTTCTAAACCGGACTGTGGATTTCCTTTAGGTAGTTGAAGGATTTGGGGACTGGCCGGCACTGTGATGCACACAGGACAGCCGTCCAATTGCGTTCGTCCTTCGTAAGAGGATCGGCACCGGTTCAAAGAAGTTGATTCGTGATATCGACATTGCCTTTTACTATTGCAGTCTGTAGTACGGTGTCATATATCCTCTTCCGGTCAGGGTGTGATTACGGCCTAGAAGAAAGGATTTCGTCCGTACCGGTCTTCGGTATCAATGGCAGCGCCGTTTTCGATTAATAATTTGGCTAGGCCTATATCTTCAGTTTCCGTTGCTTGGGGTAAGGTCGTAAATCCATCTTCATCCTTGATGTTGACAGCGATGCCACGGTTAAATAACTGCTCTACTACTGAGAGATAAACCCCTCTTGCAAACTAGATGTAAGGAGGTACGGCCATAGTTGTCTACAAAGTTGATGGCAGCACCTTTCTTGATCAAAAGATGAGCTAACTACTCTTGATCCACCTAAGAATTAGAACTCAAGACTATGTTTAAAGCCGTCTGACTACTTTTGTTTTTAATATTTGTGGCGGCGCTACGAGCGGTGAGTAATGAGGCAACTTCTTTGTGTCCACTTTGGAGAGCTAGGTGTCCTGACTTTGCCCTGACCTTGCCTGTCCTGGGCGTTGGTAGATGTATTGTGCTTAAGCAATACTTTATGGGGGGTTTGATTAAATAGGGAAGCATGACATGAACCTTACATGGGGCTATCATCTTTGACAACCTAGTTTGATATGTTTTCCTCACTCCAAGGCCGTTAGGTATTTTCGGCTTCACAGTTGTTGACCTTGCAGTCCATTGCAAGCCTTACAGGTGTATTTAAGTGTCAGCCTAATGACCTTCATGTCAGCTTGTCAGGTTTGTCAGATTGTCAAGAGATGACCGCTGCGATAGCTATCGCCGAAGAAGCCATCGACATAGCAGCTATCACCGTAGCAGCCATCACTGTAGCAGCCATCACCGTAGCAGTAGCCATTGCCGTAGCAGCCATCACCGTAGCAGCCATCGCCGCAGCAGACTCTGCCATTGACAGCCACCACTCTCACCACCATCACCATCACCATCACCATCATAATAATCACCACCATATATAGCAGCTGCATGCCTCGCACCCATGTATACACATAAAAATTATGGAAGCAGTGGGAATGTAATCTGGAGATGAAAGTAGATCCTAAAAGTGATAAACCCATCATCCCAATTCCAACACTTGCTGCCATATGCTGCAGCAAAGATGGGAAGTTGGTGAAATCTGCAGCTCTACACTGTAACCGAAAAAATTCTCATCACAGCAACACCCTCTACTACTGACAGGTTGATGTCAGGTTGTTAAACCTATTAACCTAACCACTGTGCTAGCATTACACACT
>Ga0307515_10008898_pt1 | contig 19506 bp, 10 predicted proteins | sample 17_EM_MG_FD_194513 | JGI IMG/M metagenome (GOLD analysis project Ga0307515, IMG submission 194513) | Populus trichocarpa ectomycorrhiza microbial communities from riparian zone in the Pacific Northwest, United States - 17_EM | ecosystem: Host-associated > Plants > Roots > Unclassified | place...
CGGCGCGCCGGGCCAGCCGGCGCATCGCCTCGAGCGCGCGCAGGTCGCCGGGCTGGGCCGAGAGCACCGCCGCGCCCACCGTGCCGGCCTCGCGCAGCCGGCCGGCGAGCTCGAGCGCCTCGGCGCGGTCGAGCTCCCACGAGCTGCGCGACGCCGGATCGTCGGCCAGCGCGCTGCGCAGCTCGAGGACCTCGGCGCGCGCGAGCAGCGCGTCGATCACGCTGGCGTCGTCGGCCGCGGACTCGACCTGCGGGATCGCGCCGGTCTCGGCGAGCACCAGCAGCGCGCTGGTGTCGTCCGGGGCGGCGATCCGCGCCGCCGCGACCCGCTGGTTGGCGAGCTCGAGATCGCCGCTGGCGGCGGCCATCGCGGCGGCCCGCAGGTGCAGCGCGGCGGCGGCCTCGGGCATCTCGACCGACGCGGCCAGGCCGTCGTAGGCCACCGACAGCGCGGGTGGATCGAGCCGGCGCGCCGCGACCAGGGCGGCGCCGAGCAGCGCGCCCCGGCGGGTCGGCTCGAGCGTGGTCGCGGCGGCGAACGACTGCTGCGCGCGCTCGAAGTCCTCGAGCACGAGCGCGTACATCCAGCCGCTGTCCTCGGCGAGCGCGGCGCCGAGCCGGGGCTCGCTGGTCCGGCCCGCGAGCGACGCGGTGGCCTCGACCCGCATCACCGTGTCGCCCCGCGCCGACGCGAGGTCGGCCAGCCCGAGCGCGGCGCTGGTCGCGGCCACCGAGGCCTCGTCGCGCACCGCCAGGATCCGGAACACGTCGGCGGCGTCGTCGAACTGGCCGCCGCGCTCGAGCGCGCGGCCGAGCAGCCACTGGGCCTCCGGGCTCGGATCGATGTCGGCGATCGCGCGCCGCGCGGTGACCTCGCCGAGCCGGTCGCCGAAGCTCGCGCGGCACCGGGCCGCGCCCTCGAGCGCGGTGCGGTCCTCGGGCAGCCGGATCAGCCACTCGTCGTAGACCTGCGCGGCCGACGCGGTGTCGCCGAGCCGGATCTCGAGCACCCACGCGGCCTCGCGCAGCGCGCGGCGCGCGGCGGCGCCGTCGGGCAGCGCGCGGGCCTCGGTGCGGCGCTCCGTGACCAGCTCGGTCCACTTCTCCTGGGCGCGGAGCAGGTCGATCAGCGACTCGCGGGCGAACGTGTCCTCGGGCCACAGCGCGAGCACCTGGCGGTACAGCTCGGTCGCCTGCTCGACCGCGCCGCCGCGCTCGCGCAGCCGGGCGGCGGCCAGGAGCGCCGTGCCGCGCCGCATCGCATCGGGCTCGAGCGCCGCGAGCTCGGTGAGCAGCTGGGCGCGATCGTCGTCGCGGCCGAGCTGGGCCAGCGTGGCCTCGAGCCGCCAGCGCAGCGCCAGCTCCGAGGGCGCGAGCTCGACCAGCTCGGTCTCGAGCTGGACCACGGCCTCGAGCTCGCCGTGGCTGCGCGCCAGCCGGATCGCGCGCTCGACCAGGGCGCGGCGGGCGTCGCCCTCGGCCGCGGCCGCCTGGGTCTTGAGCCGGGCGAGCGCCTCGGCGACGTGGCCGGTGGCGTCGTCGAGCTCGGTCAGCGCCTCGAGCGCGACCGGGTAGTCCGGGATCGCCTCGAGCGCCTTGCCGAGCGCGCCGCGCGCCTCGTCGAGCGCCTCGGTGCTGGCGACCTCGTGGGCGAGGAGCTCGGCGGCCTGGACGTAGAGCGCGGCCGCCGCGCCGGGATCGGGCACCGGCTGCTGGCCGGGGCCGAGCCAGGTGCCGAGCAGCGCGGCGTGCGCGGCGGCCAGGTAGGTCCGGGCCAGATCGCCCGCGTCGCCGCGGCCCAGCGCGTCGCGCTCCGCCGCCGAGGTCAGCACGATGAAGCCCGGCGCGCTGGCCTCGAGCGACGCCAGCAGCGCCCGCGCCTGATCGCGCTGGCCGCCGCGGAGCAGCGCATCGGCGCGGCGGATCGACAGCACCATGGCGCGCCCGGGGTCACCCTCGACCGCCTGCCAGCTCTGGACCAGCTCGGCGAGCGCCTCGTAGCGGCCCAGCTCCTCGGCGAGCTCGGTGAGGTCCGAGAGCACGAGCGGCTCGCCGGGCGACATCGCGATCGCCAGCTGCAGCACGTCCCACGCGCGCTCGGGCGCGTCGCCGCGCGCGAGCTGGGCCTGGCGGCGGCGCAGCGCGACCAGCTCGTGACGGAGCTGCAGGGCGCGCTCGGTCGCGTCGGCCGCGGGGGCGGCGGCATCACCGGCGTCACCTGCGCCCGGCCTGGGCCCGAGCGCGTCGGCCAGCTGCGCGGCGAGCGCGTCGATCGCGCTGCCGACGTCGCCCGGCGCGCCGTGGGCCTCGGCGAGGCGCAGCCGCTCGCGCGCGATCCGCTCGGCGGCGGCGCCGCCCTGCGCCAGGGCCGCGGCCTGATCGAGCGCGGCCTGGGCGCGGCCGTAATCGGTCTCCGCGGCGGCGCGCGCGACCTCGAGCGAGTAGGCGATCTTGCGCGCCGGGTGCTCGACCGCCTCGGCGAGCCGCTCCCAGACGTCGAGCAGCGCCGGGACGTCGCCGGCGCGCACGACGATGCGCTCGAGCTCGAGCAGCGCGGCCTGGTGCTGCGGCGCGATCCGCGTCGCCTCCTCGAGCGCGGCCCGTGCCTCGGCGGCGTCGTTCATCGCGTCGCCGGCGATCCGCGCCTTCTCGAGCAACAGGTCGGCGCGCTCGTAGTCGTCGCGGGCGTGGGTGACCTCGGCGGCGATCAGCTTGACCAGGTTGGGCCACAGCGCGCGGCGGTAGAACACGCGGCGGATCGCCCACAGGTTCGCGCGCAGCGCCGGATCGAGCGACAGCGCCCGGCCGTACGCCCTGGCGGCGCGGGCCTCGTCGGCGAGCCGGCGCTCGTAGAGCTCGCCGAGCTCGTAGGCCAGCATCGCCGCGACCCCCGGATCGCTCGCGGCCTCGAGGTCGCGGGCCATGGTCTCGGCGCGCTTCTCGCCGCCCGCGTCGCCCAGCTCGTCGAGCGCGCGGTCGAGCACGGTCGGCGACTCGAGGTGGGTCTCGAGCGGCTGGTCGACCACGATGTTGGCGATCTCGGTCGAGACCTCGACGCCGCCGGCCGACAGCGTCGAGATGTCCGGGCTCGACCCCATCATCCGCTCGATGCTGTCGGCGAGCGGCGGCGGCAACGTGATCCGGCTGGCGCTGCGGCGCTCGTTCGGCCCCGGCGTCCCCGCGGCCGTCGTCCCCGCGGCCAGGGTCATCGGCGGCTCGCTCGGGCGCCGGGTCGACTCGGCCGCGCCGTTGGTGGTGTCCGGGCTCGCCGGGGCCGCGGCGTCGTTCGCCGCGCTGGCCGGCGCGGCCAAGCCGGGCTCGGGGCGGGCGTCGCGCGGCGGCTCGGCGTCGCGCGGCGGGATCGCGACCACCGCGGGTGCGGCCATCGACGGCACCGCCAGCGGCGTGGGCGAGCGCGTCACCCCGGCGGGCCGGGTGCCGAGCGCCGGCACCTTCACGCTGGGCGTCACGCTCGGCGTCCGCGGCGGGACCACGACCACGGGGACCGACGGGCGGATCGGCAGCGGCGGCGGCGTGGGCGCCGGCGCACGGATCGGGATCGACGCGCGCGGCGGGGGGATCGAGGGCACGTCCTCGACCTCCTCGATCTCTCCTTCGATCTCGCCCTCGAGCTCGTCGACATCGTCGGCGGCCGCGGCCGCCGCGGTGCGCGGAGGCTCATCCTCGTCGTCGGCCATCATCGCGTCGACGCGCGCGGCCAGCGACCTCGCGCGGTCGCTCAGCTGAGGCAGAATAGCCGTCTGCGGCGCGCCGTCCCCTGGCGTGCCGGGGTCATCTTCCGGTGGCGCTCCCAAGTCGATCGAAGATCATCAGACCAAGCCCGAGGTGTCAACGCAGAGGCACGACATTCCCGGCATTTGGGACTTCTTCGCAGGTTCGTTCGCCGGCGGGGTGCGATACACCTCCTGCGTGACCGCGTTCCGGCTCGGCGACCAACCACTGACGCTCGAAATTTTGATGGCCATCGCACGCGGCGGCCGCCGCGTCGAGATCGGCGCGGGCGCACAAGGTGCGATGCAGCGGGCGCGCACCGTGGTCGACGCCGTCGTCGCCGGCGGTGACGCCGCGCCGGCGGTCTATGGCGTCAACACCGGGTTCGGCGCGCTCGCCGAGGTCCGGATCTCGGCCGACCAGGTCGCCCAGCTCCAGCAGAACCTCGTCCGGTCCCACGCCGCGGGGGTCGGGGCGCCGCTGCCGCGCGACGCGGTGCGCGGCATGATGCTGCTTCGCGCCGCCGTGCTCGCGACCGGCCGCAGCGGGGCGCGCCCGGTGTGCTGCGAGCGGCTGTGCGAGCTGCTCAACGCCGGCGTCCACCCGGTGATCCCGACCCGCGGCAGCGTCGGCGCCTCGGGCGACCTGGCGCCGCTGGCCCACCTCGCGCTCGGCATGATCGGCGAGGGCGAGGCCGAGCTCGGCGGCGAGGTCGTCCCGGCCCGCGAGGCGCTGCGCCGCGCCGGGATCGCGCCGCTGGTGCTCGAGGCCAAGGAGGGCCTGACCCTGCTCAACGGCACCCAGCACATGACCTCGGTCGGCGGGCTCGCGGTGCTCGACGCCGAGACCACCTGCCGGGTCGCCGACATCGCCGGCGCGCTGTCGCTCGAGGCGCTCAAGGGCACCGTCCGCGCGTTCGACCCCCGCGTCGTTGCCGCCCGCCCCCACCCCGGCCAGATCGCGGTCGCGACCCTGCTGCGCGAGCTGCTCGCCGGCTCCGAGATCGCCGAGTCGCACAAGGACTGCGGCAAGGTCCAGGACCCGTACTCGCTGCGCTGCATGCCGCAGGTCCACGGCGCCAGCCGCGACGTCCTGGAGTTCGCCCGCACCGTGCTCGAGCGCGAGGCCAACGCGTCGACCGACAACCCGCTGGTGTTCGTCGACACCGGCGAGATGATCAGCGGCGGCAACTTCCACGGCCAGCCGGTCGCGCTCGCGCTCGACGCCGCGGCGATGGCGGTCGCCGAGCTCGCCAACATCAGCGAGCGCCGGATCGAGCAGCTGGTCAACCCGCACCTGTCGAGCGGCCTGCCGCCGTTCCTGGCCCCCGACTCCGGCCTGCACTCCGGGTTCATGATCGCGCAGGTCTCGGCCGCCGCCCTGGTGTCCGAGAACAAGATCCTCGCCCACCCCGCGTCGGTCGACTCGATCCCGTCGTCGGCGGGCCGCGAGGATCACGTCTCGATGGGCGCGACCGCCGCGCTCAAGCTCGCGATGATCCACGACCACGTCCGCACCGTGCTGGCGATCGAGCTGCTGTGCGCCGCGCAGGGTATCGACCTGCGCCGGCCGCTCACCACGACCGGCCCGCTCGAGGCCGTCCACGCCGTGCTCCGTGCCCGGGTCCCCGCGATGCTGGTCGACCGCCCGATCGCCCCCGACATCGTCGCGGTCCGCGCGCTGATCGACGACGGCTCGCTCGTCGCCGCGGCGCGCCGCGCCGGCGCGAATCCCTGACCTCTGCTTCGCAGATCACGGTCCGCTCGGGCCGTGATACCGTCGTCGCCCGCGCGCGAACCTGCGCACGTCAAGAGGGACCGATGGACAAGCAACTCGAGATGACCCAGGAGCTGAGCAAGGCGCGAAAGTGGATCCTCGGCGTCGGCCTGGTGATGTTCATATTCGACATGATCATGCTGCACGCCGTGTACGGCGACCGGCTACCGAGCGCGGTCAAGAGCCGGTACACGATGTACTCCGGCGTCGTGCTCGCGTTCTTCATCGGGATGTGGGTGTTCGCCAAGTTCAGACCGGTCATGGCCTGCGTGCTCGCGCTGTGCGGGTTCTGGGCACTCCACCTCTACCTGGCCACGCAGGACGGCACCTCGCTGTTCCAGGGCATCCTGCTCAAGATCCTGTTCACGCTCGCGCTGATCCGCGGGATCAAGAGCGCCAACCGCGCCGAGCAGCTCAAGAAGGAGCTCTCGCAGGTCTTCGGCTAGAGCGTTCAGCTCGCCAGCGGTGACAGCGCCTGCGCCAGGCGCTCGCCGGCCACGAACACCGCGTCGATCAGGCGGGAGGCCGCGCCGTAGCGGTACGGGACGTGGGCCGGGTCGTCGCAGTTCCACAGGATGGCGTCGCCGCGGGCGCCGCGGGTCAGCGTGCCGGCGCCGGTCAGGCCGAGCGCGCGGGCGGCGTGCCGGGTGACGCCGAGCCAGGTTTCTTCGACGGTCATGCCGAAGTGGGTGGTCGCCAGCCACATCTGGATCGGCAGGGTCTCGCAGTAGCTCGAGCCGGGGTTGAGGTCGCTGGCGACGGCGAGGGAGACGCCGGCGCGCCGCAGCCGCTCGACGGGGGGGACCGGGAGGCGGAGCTGGACGCAGGCGCCAGGCAACATCACGGCGACGGTGCCGGCGCGGGCGAGCGCGGCGACGCCGGCGTCGGAGATCTGCTCGACGTGATCGGCCGAGCGGCCGGACAGCTCGCCGATCAGCTCGGCGGCGCCGAGATCGCGGAACTGCCCGGCGTGGCCGCGCACCGCGAGGCCGGCCGCGCGCGCCGCGGCGAAGATCGCGCGGGTCTCGGCGAGCGTGAACGCGCCCTCGTCGCAGTAGACGTCGACCGAGGTCGCGAGCCGGGCCTCGGCGGCGCGCGGGATCAGGCGGCCGGACAGCTCGGCGACGAACCCGGCGCGGTCCGCGGTGCGCTCGGGCGGCACCAGGTGGGCGAGCAGCGTCGGCACCACGCGTTGGTTGCGGCCGCGGGCGGCGGCGGCGATGCAGCGCAGCAGGCGGAGCTCGCCGTCGACCGTCAGGTCGTAGCCGGTCTTGACCTCGATCGAGGTGGTGCCGGCGGCAAGTGCGGTGTCGAGCCGCTCGCGCAGCCCGGCGATCAGCTCGGCGTCGCTCGCGGCGCGGGTCGGGCCGAGCGAGGCAGCGATGCCGCCGCCTGCCCCGGCGATCTCGAGGTAGGACTTGCCGGCCGCGCGCATGCCGAACTCGTTGGCGCGCTCGCCGGCGAAGATCGCGTGGGTGTGGCAGTCGATCAGGCCGGGGGTGACCAGCCGGCCGCCGGCGTCGAGCTCGCGGTCGGCGCGCGGCCGGTCCGCGTCGGGACCGACCCAGCGGATCTCGCCGCCCGACAGCGCGATCGCGCCGTGGTCGATCATCCCGACCCCGAGCCGCGCGGGATCGCAGGTCATCACGCGCGCGTTGTGGATCACCAGGTCGCTCACGCTGGCCTCGGTTCTGCGATGGGTGGCCACGATAGCCGATCCGTCGCGCGGCGGTGCGGTGGACCAATGCCATCGCCTGGCAGTGCGCGTCGTACGCGCGGCGGCTGCGCGACCACCCGGTCACAGCGAAGAATTCTGTACCGGCGGCGCGGGATGACCACGCCGCGCTCACTGATCGAGAGGGTCGCGCGCCGAGAATCGACGCGCGCGGCGCTGCTGCCTCGAGGCGGGCGCAAGGCGCCAACGCAAGCCGGCGTGGGCGCGTTCTCCCCGCGCGTTACCGGCGGCGGGGGATCACGACGCCGCGCTGGTCGGCCGCCTGGATCGCCTCGTCGTAGCCGGCGTCGGCGTGGCGGATGATGCCCATGCCCGGGTCGCTGGTCAGGACGCGCTCGAGGCAGCGCGCGGCCCGCGGCGTGCCGTCGGCGACCACGACCATGCCTGCGTGCAGCGAGTAGCCGATGCCGACGCCGCCGCCGTGGTGGAACGACACCCAGGTCGCACCGGCCGCGGTGTTGACCAGCGCGTTCAAGATCGCCCAGTCGGCGACCGCGTCGGTGCCGTCCTTCATCGCCTCGGTCTCGCGGTTGGGCGACGCGACCGAGCCGCAGTCGAGGTGATCGCGGCCGATCACGATCGGCGCCTTGACCTTGCCGGTCGCGACCAGCTCGTTGAACCGGAGGCCGACCCGGTGGCGCTGGCCGTAGCCCAGCCAGCAGATCCGCGCCGGCAGGCCCTGGAACGCGATCCGCTCGCGCGCCATCGTCATCCAGCGCCGCAGCATCGGATCGTCCTTGATCTCGTCGAGCACCGCCTCGTCGGTGGCGCGGATGTCGTCGGGGTCGCCCGACAGCGCCGCCCAGCGGAACGGCCCCTTGCCCTCGCAGAACAACGGCCGGATGTACGCCGGGACGAAGCCCGGGTAGCTGTTGGCGTGCTTTGCGCCGCCGAGCTCGGCCTGGGCGCGCAGGTTGTTGCCGTAATCGAACACGTGGGCGCCGGCGCGCTGCATCGCGACCATCGCCTCGACCTGGACCGCCATCGACGCCCTCGCCCGCCGGATGTAGTCGTCGGGATCGCGACCGCGGAGCTCGGCGGCCTCGGCCAGGGTCAGGCCCTGCGGGATGTAGCCGACCAGCGGATCGTGCGCCGAGGTCTGGTCGGTCACCAGGTCCGGGGTCACGCCGCGGCGGACCAGCTCGGCGTAGACGTCCGCGGCGTTGCCGACCAGGCCGATCGAGCGCGGCGTCCGCGCCCGGCGGTGCTCGTCGACCCGGCGCAGCGCGGTGTCGAGGTCGGGCGCGATCTCGTCGAGGTAGCGGGTCGCGATCCGGCGCTCGGCGCGGCTCGGATCGACCTCGACGCCGAGGAACACGCCGCCGGCCATGGTCGCCGCGAGCGGCTGCGCGCCGCCCATGCCGCCCAGGCCGCCCGACAGCACGAACCGGCCGGCCAGGTCGCTGTTCCAGTGGGTCCTGCCCGCGGCGGCGAAGGTCTCGTAGGTGCCCTGCACGATGCCCTGCGAGCCGATGTAGATCCACGAGCCCGCGGTCATCTGGCCGTACATCATCAGGCCCTTGCGCTCGAGCTCGCGGAAGTGCTCCCAGGTCGCCCACTGGCCGACCAGGTTGGAGTTCGCGATCAGCACGCGCGGCGCGTCCTCGTGGGTGCGGAACACGCCGACCGGCCGGCCCGACTGGACCAGCAGCGTGTGGTCGTGGTCGAGCCGCCGGAGCTCGCGCACGATCGCGTGGTAGTCGTCCCAGCTCCGCGCCGCCTTGCCGGTGCCGCCGTAGACCACGAGATCCTCGGGCCGCTCGGCGACCTCCGGATCGAGGTTGTTCATCAGCATCCGCAGCGCGGCCTCCTGCGGCCAGCCCTTGCAGCTCAGCTGCGTACCGCGCGGCGCACGAATCGTCTCCATGCCCGGTCCTACCACCAAAGTCCGGAACGACGAAGGGCCCACCCTCGAGTGAGCCCTTCGATCGCCAGGGGGCTTTCCCGCCCCCTCTTTCCCGGCAAAGCCGGGAAATTCACCCCTCCGCGCGTCGTGTCGCGCGGCTGAGTTCCAATGGCTCCGGTCCGCGAGCGAGCTTGGCCGCGGTCACACCGCGGCGTCGTCGGGCCCGGCCTTGGGCTCGGGGTGGACCTCGGGGGTGGCCTCGACCTTGGGCTCGGGCTGGACCTCGGCCTTGGCCTCCGGCTTGGCCTCGACCTTGGGCTCGGGATGAACCGCGGGCTTGGCGGCGCCCGTCTTCGAGGCGCTCGGCGCCGGCGCGTTGCCGATCCGCATGCCGTAGAACGACCGCCAGGCGAAGATCAGCGCGATGAGCAGGCCCAGGACGGCGATGGCGTAGCGCACGTAGTTGAACGTCGGATCCTGCGCCACCTCGGCCTTGTGCTTGAGCTCGATCGCGAGGCCGACGGCGAGCACGCCGAACAGCGTGGTGAACTTGATCACCGGGTTGAGCGCGACCGACGAGGTGTCCTTGAACGGATCGCCGACCGTGTCGCCGACCACCGTGGCCGCGTGCAGCTCGGTGCCCTTGGCCCGCAGCTCGGTCTCGACGATCTTCTTGGCGTTGTCCCAGGCGCCGCCGGCGTTGGCCATGAAGATCGCCTGGTACAGGCCGAACAGCGCCATCGAGATCAGGTAGCCGATGAAGTAGTACGGATCGATGCAGGCGAACGACAGGGTGGTGAAGAACACCACCATGAAGATGTTCTGCATGCCCTTCTGGGCGTACAGCGTGCAGATCTCGACGACCTTGTTCGAGTCCTCGACCGAGGCCTTCTGCGACGTGCCGTCGAGCTTGATGTTGGCCTTGATGAACTCGACCGCGCGGTAGGCGCCGGTCGAGACCGCCTGGGTCGACGCGCCGGTGAACCAGTAGATGATCGCGCCGCCGGTGATGAGGCCGAGCAAGAACGGCGGGTGGATCATCGACAGCTTGCCGATCTCCTCGGGCTTGAGCCCGTTGGTCACCAGCATGATCAGCGCGAAGATCATCGTCGCGGCGCCGACCACCGCGGTGCCGATCAGCACCGGCTTGGCGGTGGCCTTGAACGTGTTGCCCGCGCCGTCGTTCTCCTCGAGGAAGGCCTTGGCCTTGTCGAAGTTGGGCTTGAACTTGAACTCCTTCTCGATGTCCTGCTCGACGTTGGGGATCGACTCGATCATCGAGAGCTCGTACACCGACTGCGCGTTGTCGGTGACCGGGCCGTACGAGTCGACCGCGATCGTCACCGGGCCCATGCCGAGGAAGCCGAACGCGACCAGGCCGAACGCGAACACCGTGCCCGCGGCCTGGCACGCGAACGTGGTCATCGTGAACTCGGTGCCGGCCGCGAGGTTCTGCGAGTACAGCAGGTCCGAGATCCCGGCGAGCGACGAGATCCCGTACGCGATCGCCATCAGGCCGGCGATCACCAGGCCCATCCAGTAGGCGGAGAAGTTACCGGCGGTGAGGCCGGCGAGGATGTTGAGCGACGGGCCGCCCTCCTTGGACGCGGTCACGACCTCGCGGACGTGGCCGGAGTTGACCGAGGTGAACACCTTGACCAGCTCGGGGATGATCGCGCCGGCCAGCGTGCCGCACGAGATGATCGCCGAGAGCTTCCACCACAGCCCGAACGGCAGCGCGGAGTTGCTCGTGCCACCGATCAGCAGGTACGACACGACGAACGTCAGCGCGACCGAGACCAGCGACGTCAGCCACACCAGGACGGTGAGCGGGTGCTCGAAGTCCATCTTGGCGGCGTTGCCGTAGCGCGCCTTGGCCATCGCCTGGTTGACCAGGTAGCTGCCGACCGAGGCCAGGATCATCACGATGCGCATCGCGAACAGCCACACCAGCAGCACGGTCTGGGTCCACTGGCCGGGGTCGGCCGGGCTGTCCCCATCGGGCCCCAGGCCGCTGGCCTCGAGCCCGGGCAGGTTGGGGAACGCGACCAGGATGAAGGTGATCAGCGCGACGCCGGTGACGCCGTAGGTCTCGAAGCCGTCGGCGGTCGGGCCGACCGAGTCGCCCGCGTTGTCGCCGGTGCAGTCGGCGATCACGCCGGGGTTGCGCGCGTCGTCCTCCTTGATGTTGAACACGATCTTCATCAGATCGGAGCCGATGTCGGCGATCTTGGTGAAGATGCCGCCGGCGATGCGCAGCGCCGCGGCGCCGAGCGACTCGCCGACCGCGAAGCCGATGAAGCACGGGCCCGCGTAGTGGCCCGGGATGAACACCATGATCGCGAGCATCAGGATCAGCTCGGTCGAGATCAGCACCGTGCCGATCGACATGCCGGCCTCGATCGGGATCGCGTAGACCTCGTACGGCTTGCCGCGCAGCGACGCGAACGCCGCCCGCGAGTTGGCGAAGTTGTTGACCCGGATGCCGAAGAACGCGACCAGCGAGCTGCCGAGGATGCCGACCACGGTGAACCCGGCGATCGCCAGGACCTTGGGGGTCGGCACCTTCTCGAGCGCCGCGAAGTACACGACGATCACGATCGCGATCAGCACCCAGAGCTGGAAGATGAACTTCGCCTGGGTGCGCAGGTACGTCTTGCAGGTGGCGTAGATCAGCTCGCTGATCTCCCGCATCGCCTTGTGGACGGGCATGTTCCTGAGCCGCTGGTACTGGATCAGGCCGAAGACCAGGCCGAGCGCCGACACCACAAGGCCGAACGCCAGGATGTTCCAGCCCGTGGTGCCCAGCATGTGGACCTGCTTGAAGTCAGGCAGGACGAGCTGGGCCTCGCTTCTCGGGCGCCCGGCGCTCTCGGCGGCGGTGGTTGCAAGCCATTGAACTATCGAGGTCATGGCCGGCGTTATAAAGAGGAGCGGATTGCGAGCGCAAGGGCCAAGGGTGCAGCAAGCGGCGATCGTGAGGTGATACGCCGGCGAGATTGCTGACCCACCACAACCGATACGTGGTATGGAACGCTGCCAGGAAGCGTTCGTCGGAGCTTACCCCGCCGGCGCTGGACTCCATGGGGCGCGCGCCCGATCACCCAGCTGCGGCGTCGAACTCGGACGCGCCCGAGGTACTCGCACCGGCCGGCGACCGCGACGCGCTGGCCGCCGCGCTGGCCGCCGGCGCCGACGCGGTGTACTTGGGGCTCGACGACGGGTTCAACGCGCGGGCCCGCGCGGCCAACTTCGCGTCGGACACGCTCGGCGAGGTCGTCGCGTGGATCCACCGCGCCGGGGTCCGCGCCTACGTCGCGCTCAACACCCTGGTGTTCGAGCCCGAGCTGCCGATCGTCGAGGAGCTGATCCGCCGGGTCGCCGCCTCCGGGGCCGACGCGATCATCGTCCAGGATCCGGCGGTCGCGCTGCTCGCCGGCGCCATCTGCCCCGGGCTCGAGGTCCACGCCTCGACCCAGATGACCGCGTCGAGCCCGCTCGCCGCCGAGCTACTCCGCGGGCTGGGCATCGCCCGCGTCGTGGTGCCGCGCGAGCTCTCGATCGATGAGATCCGGCTGTACGCCGCCGGCACGGCGCTGCCGCTCGAGGTGTTCGTCCACGGCGCGCTGTGCGTGTCATGGAGCGGCCAGTGCCTGTCGTCGGAGGCCTGGGGCGGCCGGTCGGCCAACCGCGGCCAGTGCGCGCAGGCCTGTCGCCTGCCCTACGAGCTGATCGTCGACGGCCGCGAGCGCGACCTGGGCGACGTCGCGTATCTGCTGTCGCCCAAGGACCTGGTCGGGCTCGACGCGGTGCCCGCGCTGGTCGAGATCGGCGTCGCGGCGATCAAGATCGAGGGCCGGCTCAAGGGCCCGCACTACGTGGCGGCGGCGGTCGCGCAGTACCGCGCCGCGACGGCGGCGGCCGCCGGGCAGCCCGCCCCCGCGACGCCGGTCAAGATCCCCGACGACGAGCCGTCGCTCCACGTCGCCTACAGCCGCGGCATCACGCGCGGGTTCCTCGCCGGTGCCGATCACCAGACCCTGGTCGAGGGCCGGTTCCCCAACCACCGCGGCGTACCGCTGGGCCGGGTCGCCCGGGTCGAGCGCGACGCCGTGCTCGTGGTCCCCGATCCGGGGCAGCGGGTGACCACCGGCGGCCTCGCGCTCGACGCGCGGCCGGCGCCGGCCCCCGACGGAGCCACCCGCGATCGCACGCGCGTCGCGCCCCGCGCCGGGATGGGCGTGGTGTTCGATCGCAGCCGACCGCGCGAGCCCGAGGAGGGCGGCCCGATCTTCGCGGTCCACGACGGGCCCGATGGCACCTGGCTGCGGTTCGGCCGGCCCGGACCGGAGCTGGCCAACGTCCACCCCGGCGACCTGGTGTGGATCACCTCGGATCCGCGGCTGTCCCGCGCGGGTGAGAAGGCCGCCGAGGCCGGCCGGGGGCCGCTCGGCCGGATCGCGATCGACATGGCGCTGCGCGGCGCGCTCGGCACACCGCTCGAGCTCGTGGCCGTCGCGCGCGGCCGCGCCGTCCGGGTGCAGACCGCGTCGCTGCTGCAGGCCGCGTCCGGCGCCGGGCTGTCGCGCAGCGTCGCGGTCGACAAGCTCGGCGCGCTCGGCGGCACGCCGTTCCACCTCGGCGCGCTCGACACCGACGGGGTCGAGCCGGGGCTGCACCTGCCGGTCGGCGAGCTCAAGGAGCTGCGCCGCGCCGCGGTCGCCCAGCTGACCTCGGCGATCGAGCACCCCGAGCGCTCGATCGCGGCGGGCCCGGTGCGCGGCGAGCTCGAGGCGGCGCGCACCGGATGCGGCCCGCTCGACGGCGATCCGATCATCGTCCCTTTGTGCCGGACCGACGCGCAGCTCGACGCCGTGCTCGACGCCGGCGCCGCCGAGGTCGAGCTCGACTGGATGGAGCTGGTCGGGCTGTCGCGGGCGGTCGAGCGCGCCCGCCGGCGCGGCGCGCGGGTCGGCATCGCCACCATGAGGGTCCAGAAGCCCGGCGAGGACCGCATCGACCAGCACATCGCGCGGCTCGCGCCCGATCACGTGCTGGTGCGCAGCTGGGGCTCGCTCGCGGTGTTCGCCGGCCAGCCCGACGGACAGGCCGCCGCCCCGGCGCTGCACGGCGACTTCTCGCTCAACGTGACCAACTCGATCACGGCGGGCTGGGTGCTCGGCCACGGCCTGACCACGCTGACCGCGGCGCACGACCTCGATCGCGATCAGCTGCTCGCCCTGCTCGACCGCGCGCCGCGCGGCCGGATCGCGGTCGCGATCCACCACCACGTCCCGACGTTTCACACCGAGCACTGCGTCTACGCGCACCTGTTATCGACCGGGCGCGACTACCGGACCTGCGGCCGGCCGTGCGAGCACCACCAGGTCGCGCTGCGCGATCGCGTCGGCCTGGTCCACCCGGTCGTCGTCGACGTCGGCTGCCGCAACACCGTGTTCAACGCCCAGGCGCAGAGCGCCGCGGGCCTCGTGCCCGAGCTGCTCGCGCGCGGCGTGCGCCGGTTCCGGGTCGAGCTCGTGCGCGAGTCCGCCGATGAGACCGCGCGGGTGTTCACCGCCTACGTCCAGCTCGCCGCCGGCCAGCTCGCGCCGCGTGACGTGGTCCGGCGCGCCGCCGTGCACGAGCAGTTCGGCGTGACCCGCGGCACGATGCGCACGCTGACCGTGCTGCGCTGAATAGGAACACGTTGACTCTTGGGTCAACGGTCCCTGTTCCGCCTCGATTCCAGTAGGGGATAGTAGGGCTTTCTCGATGCCCCCGGGGGAATGGCCGGCGAAGCGATGCCCAGGAGCCGCACGACGCCGACCATGCTCACGCCTGCGTTGAGAAGTTCGGTGGTGTACGTGTGTCGGAGTCGATGGCTCGTGGTGCGTGCAGGGTCCGGCAAGCCGCTGACCGACCCGGCTACATTCCCTGCCGCGGCTTGGTCTCGACGATGAAGTATGCGTGCTTTCCCTGGAACCACGATTCTCGATGACGCCCTCGGAGACCAGAGCTGCGACCAATCTCTGCAACTCGTCGTGGTTCGCGCGCTTCCGCCTGTCGCGAACCTTGTCACGAATCTCGCGAGCCTTGATCCCGGGGCTCTCGCGGATGACCTCGATGATGAGCGTCCTCACCCCTGCGTCTTCTGCGGCTTGCTGTCTCACATCTTCACCCAGTCGCCAAGGGTGCGATCCCAGACCGCCACGGGTGCGAGAACGTAGCGCTCCCATTCGAGCGATGGCACGTCTGCGTGTGGCTTGAGAAGCAGGTGCTCGACAGGTGTCACGATACAGCCGCGAGCGCGACGCAGGACGTCCTCGATACCTTCGATGTCCGGTCCGACGGCAAAGAGCTGCTGGCGGAGCTGTTGTCGTGGCACGACATGATCGTGTTCGGCACACGTTCGAGGATCGGTACGGCCCTTCCAGTCGAGGTACGGCCCGTCGTAGCGCCACGTGCGCGGTGCCTTGTTGTGCTCCTCGATCATTTCCTTGACGCCCTTGCTCACGAACTGCGTGTCGTACTTGCGACCAGGCGTTATCTCGGTCACCGCCCAGAGCGACTCGTCGAAGAAACGTACGCACTCGCGGAGGAGAATCTCGTTGTTCGGGTCCTGACGAACCACCTCCAGCACGGCTGCCAGAAGTCGCTTGTGGACATCGATCAAAGCGTCGCGTTCGCTCTGTCGATCCACGAAACCCGTCATGGGGATCGGGTTGAGCATCAAACACCTGCCTCGTGGTCGCATCCTAGCGCGTCGCGAGTTGAACGCATAACGCACGCTCAGTAGTAGCGGTCAAGTTGCCGTAGAACGTTCCGTACGCGCCCCTATCGAGTGGTCCTCGGGTTTGATTCGACGCTGCTGAGGAATGCCGTGAGCTGCGGCCTCGAAGGACACTGCGTGCTCATCGATTCCCGGGTTCTGGCCGAGCCCTACGGACGTGCCTTGCGTCCCCGCTTCGGTGGTCCGAGTTCCGGCCACCAGGTAGCGAGCCGCGTGCGGATCACATCCACCACGAGCGAGCCGGAACCACCTTCCGCGAGGATTGCATCCGGTGCGGCCTTGAACGCGAAGTGGGCAACGGCTTCGGAGTTCGTGTGGATGATCTTGTTGATGACGATCGGGTTAGGTGTGATGGGCGACTCGGCGTCGAGATCGAACACGTAGATCCACGCGTTGACGCTCGACTCGGCAGGGTCGAGCGCGAGCCGATACGTTCCATCCACAGCCGGAGCGAGGATCGGCGCAGAGAGGTGTCGTTGCCAGCTGTCCCAGACCGCGGCAGGAATGGCGAAGGCTACGCCGGCACACGAGCCCTGACTGGCGAGCCGGAACTTCATCAGCATCTGGTACAGCGTCCGCTTGAACACGTTGGCGATGTTCGGGCCTTCGATCTTGTTCGAGAGCCAGTCGACGTGGTTGCGAACCTGCTCGTGAAATCCGGCAGCATGTAGTCGGAGTGCGTCGCTGAGGTTCGCTACGGCATGGCTGTAGCTGCCGTGAAAGTCCATCGTCTGGACCTCCAAGATCGCGTAGCGCCCGACCGTTGGAACCGGCACGCCGGCGATCAGCTCGACGAGCGTCACATCGAACGACAGCTCCGGCGACTTCGTCGTGGAGCTGAGCGAGACCTCACCGCCGAACTTGTCCTGCATGTACACGTACACCGCGCAGCTTCAGCGACCAGCGTATTCGCAGCGTGAATCACGACCTTTCCATCGAGATCCACTCCGAACAAGCGCCGCGCCGCGTCTTCGATGAGTTTCGGGTCCATCGCTCGGTATGGGCAAACCAACCAGTCCTGACGCGGACCGTTACTCGTCGAGCTGACCGTGCACACACCCTTCGACTTGGCGGCCTTCACGCAGACGGTGGTCGTGGCTGTCGCGGTGGACAGAAACGGGCAGCGCTGCGTCTGTTGATCCGCCAGCGCTTCGGCGGTAGCCGCCACCATCGGATACACCCGGTGACCGAACCACTCAGCGAGGACGTTGTTCGCGCCGCTCTTATCGCGCGACGCCATTTCGTTTCCGCGAAGCAGGAGCGCGTACAGTACCGCGCGCGGCGGTGCCGCGTGCGGCCTGAGCGAAATCGGGGCAGAGGTCGAAGCCGATGGCCCGTCTGCCGTGTTCGACCGCGATCGCCAGCGCTCGGCCGGTGCCGCAGAACGGATCGAGGACGAGCCCCTTGGACGGACATGAGCTGAGAATGCGCGGCCGGATCAGATCCGCTGGAAATGTCGCTGAGTGACCGTCCTGACCAGCCCGTACCGGCACCTCGATGACATCGTGCGCGCGTGGTTCCACGGCGGTGAGATCGTAGTGGTAGCGTGCTCTGCCTTCCTTCGGTCGAAGCACGAAGTGAAAGAAGTGCTCGTGCGAGAGACGAAGGCGATCGTTCTCCGGTCGGGGCGGCACGTTCGGCTTGAACCAGATGACGTCGTTGCGAAGGATCCAGCGCTTGGATTGCATGGCGATTGCAAAGCGTGCAGGCACCATGAGGAGTTGCTTCTCCTGACGGAAGTCTCCCATCGGCGTGCGTCGCCGGACGCGAGCATTGTCTCCGAGTCCTTGGCGACCGTTCTCGCGGATGCTGGCCCATCGGGCGAAGTAGGTGTCGCCGAGGTTGATCCACACGCTCGCGGACGGCTTCAAGGCCGGTCGTGCTCGTTCGATGATCTCGGCGAGGTGAGCGACGTACCACTCGGGGTACGGCTCCAACCCGAGAACTCCGCCTGCGTTGCGATACCAGTCGTATGACGGCGACTCCTCGGGGGCTCGTCCTTCGCGCTTCCACGCTCCGAGCGTGTCCCAGTTGTGGTCGAGGCCGTAGCTCCGGTGACCCCAGTAGGGTGGGCTCGTGATCAGCAGGTCGACGCTGGCGGCCTTGAGTGTTCCGAGGAGGTCGAAGGCATCGCCATTCGTGACAATCGGTTCGCTACGCGCATCACCGGCGTCGAGACGGAGTTCGCTTGCGTATGATGCGTCGATGGAGCGACGCCGAATCGAATCGGTCATGGTGCGGATCTCGCGAGACTGGCCGACCTGCGCACGGTCGGAGGTTGATCTTCGCGTCATCGTATACGCCTCACCTCTGTCAGTGACGATGCATCGTCGGCTCGTTCCCCCCGGGAGGATCTCCCTGGCGTCTGGGGAGCGCGACCTGGGAGCCCGATGACGATGGCCGGATTGCGACGCCTGTTCGCCAGCACCGCCGCGACCGCGCCATCGCGCGAGCGAACCCGCATCACTTCCGACACATCTTCGGCGCGGACACGGCCCGCTCTGGCGTTCGCTGTGGGCGACACGAGCCAGATCTTGTGCGAAGCGGGAGGATGGCGATGTACACTCGACCGGCTCCGTGCTCCAGCGCCCGGCTTGACCTCTCCATAGCCCGCCACGACGCGCAGGAGCAGAACGCCGAATTGCCCGGGGCACCGTCAAGCCTGGCCCCTCCGTGCGTCGCGTCGCGCGTTGAGCTCGCATAGCTCTCGATCAATGCGACTGTGTTAGGCCGCGGCCGAGATCAGCGGGATCGACGTGGCCCGGGTCTCGGGCGGCAGCATCGGCTGGACCTTGGCCGCCCACCGGGTGCAGCAGTCGATGCCGTCCATCCCGGGGAGCTGCGCCATCCGCTTCTCGACGTAGCCCATGACCTCGAAGATCCGGTCGCCCGGGAACAGCTGCGCGACCAGCCGGGCGCCCTCGGCGTCGGTCTTGACCCCGTTGCCGACCGGCGCATAGAACCTCTGCGCGATCCAGCGGGTGAACCGCTGGGCCCACGACTGGCCGTCGAGCCGCTTGCGCGCCTGGCCGAAGTAGTACGCGAAGTGGCGGCGCTCCTGCTTGGCGATCCGCCGGCACAGCTCGGCGAGCACCGGGTTCTGGGTGTCGCGGGCGAGCTCCTCGTACGCCTGCGTGGTCAGGCACTCCTGGAGCGAACCCCAGAACATCCACAGCGCCACGAACGTCCTCGGCATGAGCTTGGCGATCAGGGTCTGGGTCAGGTCCTCGATCCGGGCCTTGAACCGGGCGCCGGCGCGGATCTTGGTCGACCGCTCGGTCGCGCTCTCGACCGGCACGCCGCACTCGGTCAGGAGCCGGGTCAGCGCATACGAATGGAAGTACTCCTCGTAGTTCCACATCGTCAGGAAGGTCAGCAGCTCGGGGTCGCGCGCCACCTGCAGCTTGGCGACCTCGAGGAAGTAATAGACGGTCTGGCTCTCGATATCGGCGAAGTACGCCAGGCTCTCGATCTCCCGCCGCGTCAACCCCACCTTGCGCGCCGTGTCCCAGTCGAGATCCTCGAACTCCACCTTCTGTGAGACCGCGATGTGCTGAGCGATGTCTGACACTTCTGAATCCTCATCTTGGCGGAATGCGCCGTCTCACCAGGTACGTCAATGCCTGAA
>Ga0307515_10008899_pt1 | contig 19504 bp, 13 predicted proteins | sample 17_EM_MG_FD_194513 | JGI IMG/M metagenome (GOLD analysis project Ga0307515, IMG submission 194513) | Populus trichocarpa ectomycorrhiza microbial communities from riparian zone in the Pacific Northwest, United States - 17_EM | ecosystem: Host-associated > Plants > Roots > Unclassified | place...
TCGGATAAACCAAGATAACAAACTTTTGTACTTCTTAAGGTGTGCCACTCGTTCTCTGTACAATTTCTTCCCTTTAATCTTTATCCAAAAAATACACACCCACACGCAGAATATACTTGGTGACAATGCACAAAGGAGTTAAAAACAAAGCATAATTAAAAACATGTCCTTTAATTGACTGTGACACTGAGACACATCATTCTACATGACATGGCAAATCCTCAGTAGGCTGACCATACAGCAGTGCTAATACATACAAGACATGGGCTTAACCTGTTAGGGAATGTGGCCGACCGCATGGTAGGCCGCACCCAAAGCATTAAAAGCATCAAAATGATTCTTTGGATCATCAAACTTCAGAACAGTATCTACGCAGAAGTTGTGCGTCCTGATTCAATTCATTCTTGCAGCAAAGAATATCTATTGGCAAGCTGTTAAGCACGTTGTAAGCATCGAAAAGATGTCTGCTTGGATTTTAGCTTCAATATTGCAATTTGCAATAAATTAACTCCCATATCATACCTCCCAGCAAAAAGATCTGGTTTTTTATATGAAGCCTCAGAACAAGCATGGAGGCACATCTGAGGTAGCCCATCCAATGTACTACGGGAGGGATACCCCAAAGAGGCTACGAAATATGAACTTCCTATTAGGAGGTGATTCTTTTACAAAAGTATCAAACCACAGATTTTTCCAGCAGGTTGTTCTAATTTGATTGTACTGAAAAAGAAGTTTACTGTTCAATCCCTCAAATTTCTCCTCTCTCTCTTGGCTTCCGAATTTTCTTTTTCAGTACCATAGCAAGATCTACTGGGAGTCCCTGCTTCCATGCTTATGTTGTTTAGAATATTTTTTGCTGCTTTTCTTTTCTCGAGAGGACCTTTTCTTTCTTCCTTTTGACTTAGAACGGTATCGGTCTCGATGATCGTTAGATGAATCACTATACGAGTCACTAGTACTGTCCCGATGTCGCCTAGACCGTTTCCTACTCCTTTCATCTTCTGATGATGTACTGCTCCTTTTTCTATGGACACTACGAGGCAATTTAGCTTTCTTCTTATCTTCTTGGGCTATCTTTCCTGAATAAACTTTGTCAGATTTGTCTTCAGATGGCCTAGGCTGTTCATCCTTTCGGGACTCACCCTTTTTAGCAGTCTTTTCATCATTAGCCACCCTATCTTCTTGGGAAACACCGTGGGCAATAGGAATGGAAAATGATTTTTCTTCAACTGACGGGATATTATCATTACCAGCATTGGCAATTGCAGATTCTTTTTGATGAGAAGACCTGGCAATATTTGTTGAGTAAGGTGGATTAGGAGGGACCTCTAATCCAAGTTCTTTCCCCAGTGATTCTAGAAAGTCACCGGCCATCAAGCGATTTAATGTTGAGTGAGCCACCTCAATCTTCTTTTCTGGATCCTCCTTTGCGTTGAAATTTGAGGCTTCAATCTCATCATCAGAATCATCAGAGAAAATCGCCTGCACCAAAAATGAACGTTATTGCAAGAAAAAAGTGCAGCACATCCTCTTGAGCGTACTCATCAATGAAAGAACATCTGAATTGGCTGCTGGTGTAAGATTGTCAGGAAAACACGAGCAAGCACATTAATACAAGTATCCACACAAATGCAGGTCTCAATCACAATAATTGGCAAGTTCAATGTATGCCAATTCAAGTATTCTGTGAAAGCATATACTCAACAAAGAGCAGGAAAAAAAGACCAGAAGTTTATTTTGACGAAAGAACTAAAATCTTTAACATTACCTCTACATGATGGGGGCACATTTTCCTGATTGTCAGCATATTATGCTCACAGTATGAACATAATACTATGAAAAGTGCTCAAACACATTTTTTTTTCTTATCTTGGTTAACTCATTTATGATAATCAGTCAACAATTATGGGTTACAGGGTAAAGTGAAGGCTTTTATCCTGCTTTCTTATTAGATGGATGAACATCTAAGGATGAAAAACAGGTCTACAGATACAGCATGTATAGAGTAAAGTTGAGATGGGCAAATTGAACACAATATCAATATACAGAGCTTAAATAGAAGACAATATTAAGAGCTATATGAGATGCTTTGCGCACAAGCAAGGAACTGGGACATAATGAAGGCCCTATGAAGACAAGGAAAACGACTCCCATACACTTGGATGCAGATGCTTGGGGAAGAGAGAAATGAAATGATAATTTTTAGCACATTTGAAATATTTAGGTCAAAGTTGCAAGTCAAGCAGAGAAGAGAAATGCATGCTGTAGAGTGTTCAGTGAATAGTAATTTGGATTGCAAGTGTATTCCATTTTCAAGTCCCAGTGACAAGTGCTCCACACAGCTAAAAAGGACTACCATGCACGTATCCATTCCTGATGCAAAACCTTGAGCATGTCAACAGACATAAGGAAGTACAATTCAGCAGAAAAACTATACCTTATAGAGGTCAACTGGCCTCTCCACATTTTCAACTTGAACCTCAGGTTCAGTTTCCCTATCAACTACATCTTTGCTTACTTCTTGAGGTGAAAATTGAAGAGCCAAAGGTTGATTTCTATCTGCACTAAAAGCTTCCTCCATTTTCATTGCTTTTAAATCTGATGTAACTATTAGAGAATCCATCTTGCTTCTCATCCGTGGAGGTGGCGGCGGCTGTAAATAGAAATACAATACCTCCTCAGTTAATGCACAGTTGTGGAAAAAAAAAAAAATTCCCCAGCCTGACAGCTTCAATAACCAAACCACGCATTTTGGACTAAATATGGATCTACCATGAAAAAAAAAGCTTGCTAATAAATAGGATCCAATGCCGAGGCAGAGAAAGGAAAATGACTTGCACCTAGTGAATGGAAAGCTAAAATTGCTCTCACCACCCAAACTACACTATGCCAACCCACCAAAAAAGGGCAAAATTCCAGCCAAAAAAAAAAAGATAATCAATAAACAAAGAACAAGAGAACTTTGAAAAAAATTTATAGTTGTTTATATCATGTTCCTAGCCCTTCAAACGAATCATAATATCTAAAACAAGGAAAAAAAATTGCTCATTACTCAATTACAATGCCATCAAAGTAGGGTGTCATGGAAAGGGAAATCGAACAATCCCCTTCAGCATTTTAGTTGATTACATCATGTTCCTAGCCCTTAAAACAAATCATAATATCTAAAACAAGAAGAAAAAAAATTTCATTACTCAGTTACAATGCTATCAAAGTAGGGTCATCAAAAGGGGAATCCAACGATCCACTTCAGCATTTTCACAAAAAGGTACTTCTCTCACGCTCGCAACATTCTTAGCTGCAAGCCCAACCCTTTAATCATTGAACTAAACAAGGCGCTTATCCAGAACATGTAAGAAAATGGTTGAAAATGTAATGGTAACATAAGACTGTTATCCAAAGAGGCCTGCTTTATTGAGCTACACAAACAAGCATGTTAACGATATTTCTTTTCTAAATTTGAGTCGATGAAATTGAAGATCCAAATTTGCATTTGCATTTTAACATTTAAGGATTAAATACATGAATTGCCCACCAGAAAGCCAGCATGTAAGATTACCTTCCCCATAGAAGGGTCAATTAGATCAAAGCGCTTGCACAGGACAGATGAAGGACGCCATTGAAATTCTTCCCTTCTGGGGTAAATTTTCTTAGTTGCTAAATCTTCATCCGGAGTATCTTTACCTTGCTGTTCCAGAAACTTTTAGTTTAGACAAATTGTTCAAAGCAGTTACCTCATATACTAAAATTATTGCACTTGAAATACACCTGTAGTCCACCAAGAGTGAATTGCATCCCTCCACTGGCAGGAAACGCCATGAGCTGCTGACTATGGAGTTTGTTTTCCTTGTTGAGTTTCCCTTTTTCTATTGCCTCAGTTGCAGCCTCAAAATCTAATCTCTCGCGTGCACGAGCTGCTTCCGACATATTGCTAGCTCCAGCAGAAGCTGTCGAGCGAATCCCTCCTTGGTATTTTTCCTTGAGAAACTGCTCAAATCTTTCTTGCTTTCCAGGATCATCTTGGAATGGTTTTGCTACTTCTGGGAACTCACTCTTAAAAAGGACAGTAATTAAGAAACATGAAAACAAAAGGAGGAAAAGGAAAAAAAAAATCTCTACTCAATTGTAGAAATAGCCTACTTCATCAAAGCAAAGTATTGATCCAAAGAAATAAGAGTTTACCAATTTATGCTTGCAAGAAACTTTATTACTGTAAAAAGTGTGTGAATTTGAAAAAAGGAATGCAAATGCAGAAGAAATTAAACCACTTACAAAAGATTCAGGCTTTGTAAATGTATCTGAAAGATTGAACGGGAGATTGACATTTACAGATGCAATGGATGAACTTAAATCTCTTGAGCTTCTTTCCAAAGGCATTTCCCCTAAAATTTTGCCACGGCTCTCTACAGTCATCTTGTCCACACTTGAAGATAATTTCCCATCCAAAGCGATCTTCTTTTGACCATTACGTTTCTGTTGCTCCTCCCACAACTTTCTTGAATAATAGTCATGACCATTTCCTCCAGTAAGAAAACTAAATAAAGGATTTGATTGATTCTTCTCTCTAGAAAGATCTTCAAATAATTTACCACATCGAGCAACTAAAGTTGCAACCCCCTCAATTAAGACTTTCGAGTTATCATCCTCTGGAGGAGGAACCTCCGGGGGAGGGGGGGAGAGAGTGGCAGGCTTCTTGTCAAATTCAAGAGGACCGGGAAATTTATGGTGCGGCAAAAAATCCTTTGGAATTACTGGAGGATCAAATCTGAAGAAAATTTCAATTTTGAAACACAGAAAAAGGAACACCCAAATAGAAAAGTCAGTGCATAAGATGTCCATTGTTTTCTCCAGTAATACTACTACAACATGGTAAGGATAATTAACTTGATGGTGGTTATGATAACAAAAGTTAACTCAAGTTCAGATTTTCCTTATCCTCAAAATCACTAAATAATATGAAATAGATGTACAAATTTGTATGCCTTATAAACCCATGATTTCCCAATTACCTCTCCAACTGGTAGTCAGAATTCGATGCAACTTTAAAGCCAGGTAGAACACCCTGCTCTTTCCAAACCAATTTTGGCTTATTTTCAGTGTTGGATCTCAAGGGCTCTTCATCTTCTTGGATATATGTATCTTCAATGTCATAAGCTGATCAAGAAGTAGAGTGAATAAAACTAACCTTTGTACCAAAAAAAAATTAAAATAGAAATTGACATCTGATGAGATGAATAACAAGTGAATAAAGAAATGGTGAATTTATGCACGATAATAGAGCCAATCTCTCATGAATGCAGGTAAGCATAATTGGAAAAGTGAACTTGTAAGAATGAATGAAAAAGGAACTTCCAAACTTTCTATTTATGGAGTTAGTAGGAAATAAAACAACACCAGAATTGCACTGTATTATATGTATACCCCAATGCTAAATTGATCAGCAAATAAAGTGAAATAGAAAAATAGACCCCGATATATTTCAAACATAAAAAAAAAATAAAAATAAAAATGAAATTCTTACAAAGCAAAAAAGTCTAAACTTCTTATCAGTGGCACTGTAAAAGATGAAGTAGAAACAATAAAGCAAAACATGAATAACCAAAGAATGAAGGTGTAGATCAGTCCCTAATCCACCACTAGGTAGTTTAATCCTCGTAGCAACTAACATGACAGGCACACAGCAAAGGAGATCCTATTACTCGAATCAAATAATGTATACTAACCAGTGGCATATACATCTTCATCTTCGGCATCATAATCTTCAAGTGCTCCAATGCCAAAACCAGGCGCAGCCCTTCCTGCTGATGGACCAAAAGTAACTATTTAAATCAACCTTCAAAATAAGCAGAGCAAGGAAACCTAAAATAAATAGTTAAAACAGAGGCACAAAGCAAGGAATAGAATTACAAATAAGGACATGAAAAGTGGTTCATCAAAAAACATTTCTTACACTTCAAGCCAAAAAGACTATCTTTGATAGATAAAGCTTGTTTATTCCCAGAACCTCTTTTTCCAGATACACGTGTTCTTTTCTTTTCTGTAAATAATAGAGAAACAAAAAAGGAAAAGAAAACCCCTATAATACAACAGGATTCATAGAAATGAAATCATTAAATATAAACTAGTCTAGTTCAGCTTAGATACCTCTGAACTCAGGAGCATGCTTGTAAGGATCATACCCTAAACCATGTGTGTCCTCCTTTGGGTTTAGTATATACACCTACAAGACGAGACACGCCATTTTATAAAACTTTGAAAGACTACTCTAACAACAGCTTAGATAAACAAATTATCTTATGGTACATAAATCCAGGATCACTCTTAGAATATAGAAAATCAGATTCTTATTTCTTTTTCATTTCTTCTGCTATCAATGAGGTGAGGGTGCTTAGACGGCAACACAACAGGCAACCCGGGGGGGGGGGGTTCCTGTGAAAATTTCACCTAGAAAGGGAGATGGTACTTGCAGTTTATTGTAACAGAAGAGAAAAGGGAGGATAAAGTACAAATAAGTTCATTTTATTCTATGATATATTTCAAAAGCTAAAAGCCTTCACTCAACGCCTTTCAGGATTTAACCTTAGAGCAGAGTCCACAAACTTAAAGGAATAACAAAGAAACAATTTGTAAGGATCCAAAGTCAAACAAAGAAAAAATAAAACCAAAATAAAATACAGGATAATACAGGAGAAATCCTCACAGGTGTGCTTTGAGAAGAGGGGAAACCATCATCAATAGGCTGGTGGTCTAAAATGCTTTTGTGGTCTTCCTCACCAGGCTCAGAGTCTTCAGGCTGTGATTTTGCATCATCAGATGAAAATGCTAGGAAAGCTTTTCTTGCTTCTCTACGAGCCTCTAAGTAAAATATAAAGGTTGCAAAAATACAAAACATTAGACCTTACTGTACTGAGCATTAATGATTAATGATGCCAAATTGACTAAAAGCATCCCATAGTTGTTAAGTGACAAGGTCACACAGGGAATAAGATGTGCAGAGAGCATACTGTAAAGTGAATTTGCGTGTGAATCCTTGATTGAGTGACCATGTCTCCATCCCATCTTCAGAAGCAATTTTACACCTAACCAAGAACAGCAAGGTGGATTCAGGATTACTCGATTTGCAATCAGAAGTAATTCTACTGAAAACAGGATTGAAGATGAGCTAAAACTAACCAATAGACTCTGTGGCTGGAAGAACTATTTCATCAGGAGCAGGTCCAGGAACAGCAGAAGGTCTGTAATTGGCAATCCAGAAAGAGAATTTCACACTGCCGTCCACATGAAATTGAAAATGAAGAAAAAAGTACCAAATGGTTGAAATGTCCACATGTATGTGCACGCACGTAAGTAAAATCATCAGATGAGGTAACTACAACAATACACATGAAAACAACAAAATGGAACAAACATTCACTAAATAAACCTACCAAATTATATTTGCAGAAGAAGTAGAAAAAGAAATCTATGAATCCACCTGTTGGAAACTTTCCAAATTTCACAAAATTAGACTGCAGTTCTATTCACAAAGCTTGGAAAAAAAATCCTTGAAATGCTATTCATTTGATGAAGTTATTAGCATGAAAAGAGACTAAAATATGTGTGCTCAGAATTCACAATATGCACTAATAGCAGAAACAAACTGAATATCTATTTCAACAAATAATCACCAATAAAAAATAAAAATAAAAACTATCACAAGCACTTAGGAAACCTCTGCTGCTGTTCCTTCTCGGCTTGTTTGCGAGCAATTTCAGCAGCTGTAAACCCAAACGTATCAAACTGGGACGCCGTCCCCAAAGATCGACCTTCCAATTCCTAAAATGCAAACAATAATTATGCTTTCATAATCATTATAAAAAAAAATTAAGGAAATAAATTAAAAATAGCACACAAACGCGTGCAGGCTTACCTCTTTCTCATCTTCGTCTAAGAAGTTGAGCATGCTCTGCTGTTTAAATTCAGCTCTATTTTTCCGAGAAGACGTGAACGACTGAGGAGTCCATCCTACACACAAATTACAAATAAAATTAAGTTTTTTTTATAAAAAAAAAGCAAGAAAACACTGATTTACCTTCTTTTGAACCAGCTGTATTGTAATAACCAGCTGAGAATCCACCAGTAAATGCTCCATGAAATCTTCTCCTTCCTTCTTCATCTCTAACCTAAATTAAATTAAATTTTAAAATCAATAAATTTATATTTTAAAAAAATATTTAAAAATAAACAAACAAAATGACCTCTTGCTTCCAAGAAGGAAGCGTACGGAGGTGACCGGAAGCTTCAGCGACGGCTTTTTTCTTGCGACTGTTGAGCTCTTCCTCACGCTCTATCGGTGTACCGTAGAAGACGAAATCATCTTCATCTATATCCATGCTTAGGTTGAGGTCAGGTTTTTTGAGAGTGAATTTTCCTGGGATTTGTCGGGGGAGAGAGGAAATACCACCGGCACACGACTACTGGACTGTTCGCTCAAACGTCAACTCGTTTCCGTTTACACGCAACATGTCGTTCTACCAATGTTTTCAACCCGGCCCAAAGCCCAGGTCACGAGTTTTAACCGGGTCCTAGATCAACCTCAATTTGTTTTACAAATCAAAATGATGGTATTTTGATAAAAAAAAAAATTAAAAAAAATAGTTAACGGGTTGTAATCGAGTTTTTGATCTGGTCTTGTCGGGTCAACCGAATAACCGAGTCAGCCGAGTTTTTAACTACCCTTATTTTTTCACAAACCCGGCCCGATTCCAGCCTTGAGTCAGCCGGGCCGAGTTTTAAAATAATGCATTCTACTTGTAAAATCATTGTACTTGGTCTCCTCGAGCTTTTATTAGTAGGGATGTTCATAGATATATTTTGTTGAGTTTTAATAAATAATTATATTTAATTTAACTTTTGATTTTTTATAAATTTAAAACTTAATTTTTTTAGATTTAAATGGGTTAAATATATTTGGCTAATTTTTTTTTTAATGAATAATATTCATATATTAAACTTTAAACATAATAAAATCCAAGAGAGAAGGTGATTAACTTTGTTTAATGTTCTAATGTTTACAAACTATAAAACAATACACTCATTATTCACATTGTTTTCTATATTCTACAAAGTCACAGATCTCTATAATAAATCAGTGCAACTCTAACTTCTATAATGAGTAGAAATAAAAAAAATTATGATGGCCACTGGAGACTTACATGGTCATTAACTTCAGGGCCCGTGGGATTAGTCGAGGTGCGCGCAAGCTGGCCCGGACACCCACGTTAAACTAAAAAAAAAGAGAAATAAAAAAGATCAAGGCTCAAACTTAACAAAAGTTTAAGACATTCTCCATTCTTTCTTGTTCTAATATTTGCAAAATAAAAAAGAAGAAAGAGAACTCAATATTATCTCATGAAATTTCATCAAGCTAATCATTCTTTAAGTTTTGTTAAAGCTCTCTAGAATTTAGTTGTTGAAATATACAAATATTGAAATACAAGTTTTCTGAAATTTATAAGGTGTCAAGCTGTCTAAATTTGAATAATTTAAAATATAATAGTATTGAAGCAATTTTCACAACATCAAGAAGAAGAAGAAATCAAAGAACCCTAACCCCTCTCTTATTCTTCTTGTTGTTTCTTGACTCTTGTATATGTATGCTTTTAATGTCAATCTCTTTTTATGTTTCTCTCAATTCCCTAGTCACAAAAAGCTCTCCCTTCCCTTTTTTTCTTTTATTTAAAGTGGTGGTTCTTCTTCACACCCAATAGAGAGACTGTTTCTTTCTTTTTATTTATTTATTATTATTTTATTAACCTCTTACTTTTATTAAATTCATTTATTCCCTCCTTCTAATTTGCATCTCTCACGTTCAACCCTAATATCTTTTTTTCCTTAACAATTTTAGTTTTTTTAAAATTATTTTAGGCCTTCCGAACGAACCATGATTTACTTTGCCTTTTTATATATATAACAAAAGCTTGGGGTTTTACATTATCCTCTCCTAACAGAAATTTCATCCCCAAAATTTATTTATTTTTTCTAAGTTATTAAATAAACTTGGATGTTTTCTTTTCATCTCATCTTCTCTCTCCCATGTTTTTTTTCTAAACTTGAGAGTTCCTCCACAACACCCTTACCAAAAGAACTTTCTTGTTTCTTAACTCCCTTTTGTTTTATCCACAATACTTGTCAGCTTCATTTCCACTATTAAATCCTCTTCAATCTTCATTGAAACTCATGGCAATACCCGTGAGGGATCTACCATAGACTTTTGAAGTAATGACACATGAAACACACTACGGGTAAGTGATCTTCCCACTTTGTGCATCGGTTACAACATTTGCTTTTTCAAGATAAGACTCAATTACACAATCATAATATTTTATCAATTCAACCCAATACCTTTGTCACATTTTCAATTCCTCTTGTGATATTAGATACCTCAAGCTTTTATGGTCAGTAAAAATTTATACTAAAGTGCCATACAAATAATGCCTTTAGACCCTTAAAGCACACACTATTGCTGCTAGTTCTAGATCATGCATAGGATAATTCACCTCATAAGTTTTTAATTGTCTCGATGCATATGATATGACTTTCTCATGTTGCATCAACACACATCACAAACCCTTTCTTGATGCATCACTACATACCACAAATCCCTCAGTCGCTGAAGAAAGAGTCAATATTAGGGCAGTTTTAAGCCTTTTCTTTAACTCCTAAAAACTCACTTCACATTCCCCGATCCATTCAAATTCCACTCTTTTCCAAATCAATCAAGTGAGAAGGGAAACAATAGTAAAGAATCTTTCTATAAATCTTTGATAACACTCAGCTAAGCCCAAGAAGCTTTGAATTTAAAAAACAGTTATAGTCTTTCCCATTTTAAAAGTGCTTTCACTTTCCTTGGACTTATTAAAATTCCTTCTGTTGAGATAACATGTCCTAAGAAAACTATCTCTTTTAGCCAAAACTCACACTTATCGATTTTGGCATACAACTGGTTTCCCCTTAACACTTGCAGCACTCTTCTTATATATACCTCATGTTTCTCAGGTGAACTTGAATAAATTAGAATATAATCTATAAACACTATTACAAACTTGTCCAAAAACAATTTAAATACCTTGTTCATTAGATCCATAAACATTGCAAGTGCATTTGTCAGCCCAAAAGGCATTACTAGGAACTCATAATGACCGCACCGAGTCCTAAACATAGTTTTCTGGACATCCTACTCCTTAATACTTGGTTGATGATACCCAGACCTCAGGTCAATCTTAGAAAATACTATCGCTCCCTTTAGTTGATCAAACAAATCATCTAATTGAGGTAAACGATACCTATTCTTCACAGTTACCCTATTCAATTATTGGTAATTGATACATAATGTAAGGCTGTCATCCTTCTTTTTCATAAGTAATATCGAAGCTCCCTAAGGTGAATTACTTAGGCGAATGAATCATTTGTCCACCAACTCTTGTAATTGCACTTTTAACTAGACTAACTCAGATGAAGCCATTCTATAGGGTAACTGAGCTATGAGTGTCATCCCTAGTAAAACGAGACACATTTTTTATGTTTCTGGTCTCTATAATTTTTTTTTCATTTTTAATCCATGTATTTATAGTATTTTTGTATTTTTTTTGCAAAATTTCATTTAATTTTATGTTTCACAACCTGAGTTAGTGAGAAGAGAGAGTGAGTTGTCGGACCTCCTCCACACTTTTGTTTTTATATTTTTAGTAACATGGTCCTTTTTCATTATTTTTTTAGTTTAAGTTTATTTTATTTGAAATTAAATAACTAAATATATATTATATATGTTACTTTATTTATTTATTCAAAATATATTTGAGTTATTATTTTTTAAAATGCCATTAAAATTTTAGTTTGTTTTTTTTATTAAAATTATAGTTGTCTTTTTTTAAAAAAAAAATAGCAAGCGTTCTTTTAGTACAACCCATCATATTTAGTATTATTTTTTTTATAATAAAAATTGGTTACTTTCTATAAACGTTTATCTTTATTATAATATAATTAAATAAAATATAGTTTTAGAAATGACGTTGCCTCAACCCACTTATTGACGCATGGAATGAATGTCTCAACCATCTTTTTTAATAATATTTATATTTATTCAATTTCTAAGACGCCCTTAATCACTTGTTTATTGCAAAAAACAAAATCATGATGAAAAGACGTAAAAGCCCTTGGATATTGGTTCAAAAAAATTTTCTTTTAAAGGCAAATAAGTAATTTAATGTTCTTTGAAAAACCAAAAAACAAAAAAAATCTCCTTGAGGGAAGTTTTTTAAAAAATACTTTTAAGGATGATTAAGTCATTTTACTATGCTGACAAAATATGAACAGACCTCCCTGTCCCTAATTAATTCGAAAATGACTTTTGGCCATTTGAAAAAGACCGTTATACCCCCAATAAAAGGCTTAATGATTTTTGACAAAACCCAATAATTTTATATTCAAAACCCAATAATTTTGCCACCTATTTTTGTTGTTCAGGTGTGACCATGTGTTGCTCCAATAAGTACTTGAGGCTACATTGATCTGTTTGAATATAAAATTTCTGACCCAGCAAGTATGAACACCAAGTTCGTATGGCTTCAATGATAGATAACATCTCCTTAGCGTATATAGACCAAGACAACTTAGAAGTTCCCAAAGCCTGACTCATGAAAGCAATAGGCCTACTTTGTTGAGTTAAAACCGCCTGAATACCAATATGTAACCCATGTATTGCAATTGTTGTTGACCAAAGACACATTTGCTAATTTTGACAAAAAAAAGCTGATGATGCCTTAAAATTTCAATAACTTTCTAAACATGTTCAAGATGCATAGTTCAATTGGGGCTATATATTAAAATGTCATAAAAAAACTAACACAAATTTACAAAGATAAGGATGAAAAATAGAATTCATAATTGCCTGAAAAGTAGAAGGAGTATTGCAAAGGTCAAAAGACATAACTAAATACTCATAATGACCATTATGGGTACAAAAAGTAGTTTTAAGAATATCTAGTAGGTGCACTCATCCCTGATGATAGCTAGCCCTTAAGTCCAATTTTGTAAAATAAGATGCCCCGTAAAATTCATCTAACATGTCATTTACTGTAGGAATGGAAAACCAATATTTTATTATAATAGTATTAAGGGTTTGATAATCAGCACAAAAGTGCCATGTAACATCTTTTTTTTTAACTAAAAAAACATGTGAAGAAAAATGACTGGTAATTAGACGAATAAACCCTAATTTTAACATGTCTTGAACTTGCTTTTCAATTTAAGCTTTTTGAAAATAGACATATCTGTAGGGTCGATATTGACTAGTTCAATCCCTTCTTTAAGAGGGATACAATGCTCAACCTTTTTAGTTGGTGGTAATTTTGTAAGCTCCTGAAAAATATCAATATAATTTTTCAATAGTTACTACATGTCCATGTGATTTTCTTGTTGTGGCACTTCCTCAAGCGAGTGAATACAGATTGCAAACATGGAGTTCCCTTGCCTTGATTTTTTAGCTACAACTTTTAATAATGTGGATTAAATATAATTGATATTTGTGCCTTGTAGCGTCCTCACTTGATTCTCCCATATAAACCCCATTATCATTGTCTTCCAATTGCAAACCACTGAGCCTAATTGTTCCCACCATTATACTCCAAATACCAAATCCAATTTAGTTAGATACGACAAATAAAGGGTAAAAGAAAAGTAAATACCCTGGAGCATGATGTGCACATGCTCAAACCTCTCTTGGCAGTGCAATTTATTCCAATTGGTAACTCGCACAGTAAATGGCTTGGTAGAAACCACGTGTAAATGAAGTGAATTGGCCATTTTATCACCAATAAAATCATTAGTCGATTCATTGTCAATAAGCACCACAAATTCATGTTGCCCGACTTTGGATGTGACAATCATGGTCTTAGGAGTCGACCATCCAGTCAAGGCATGCAAGAAGATCTCGGGTTCATGTTGGAGCTTAGGTATGTTCTCCTCTAATAGTTCATCAATAACCTTTTTACATCTTGTACTCAACCCATATGCTTGGGATTTTTCTTTATTGTTCAATCATATCTTCGTGGCCTATCACTAATTAAGAGATAATACATATTTAATAAGCTAAATCATTTTTGGTCATGTGCAAAAAGACATCTTTCTCCTTTTTTTTTTTTTTACCTTGTTTACATAATAAATAAATAAATATGCAAAGCATTGGTGTGCGATTTCATTTATTCAATTTATCTTTCTTTTCTATTTTTATTGCTTTCTTTTACGACTTTATCTAATGCTTTCTTTAAATCTCAACACTTTTATTTTATTTCTTTTTTAAACACTTTATTTTCCTTCTTTGAAAACCTGTAACTTTTGTAATATTCAAGGTTTGGAATTTCCGAACTCCGATGCTAATATCTATTTTTAAGTAGGATTTAATTTCTATTTATAGTTTATTGGATGGAAAAAATGAAACATAGAATTATATATCAAGGTCATCATATCACAAAAAAATAGAAATATAAATCGAAAAAAAAAAAAAAGACTACGTGAGTACTAGGCACGTTTTGTTGAGGCTGGCTTGACCCCAGCCCCTTTTTTCAATTAGGTCGACTCGCCAGGCTCGCGTTAAATTATACGTGTGATCGAACCAAAACGCGCGTTTAAAGAGAGAGGAACAGTAGTTTTCAGGGTTGAGCAAATCGTGTGCGAGCAGGACCTGGAAGTCTTATCGTGAAGAAGAGAGAAACAAACACCAAAATCAAATCATGACCTTGGTTGATAAATCCATCATATATCAACAACAACAGCAGCAGCAGCAGCCATGCCTCCTTTCCTCCTCTTGATCTCTCATTCCACCAATACAGCAATAACACGCACTTGCAAATACGGTTCTGAATCGGTTGACTCGGTCTCTGCGCTGGTAGATTCACGCTATTTTATCTCCGTGTTTTGACTCTGTGAGTTTACTCTCTCGATTCATTGATTGATTAATATGGTTGTAGATCTGTGTGTTTATATATCTGTTTGGCTTTTTCTTTAGGGTTTGAACGATTTGACGATGGAACCGATGGATATAGTTGGTAAATCCAAGGAGGATGCTTCGCTTCCTAAAGGTAATAAAAAAATGGTAAATATAAGATTTAATTTTTGCGTATTTTAATTGTAAGTTGTTTGTTCAGTTTTATTTATATTATATTTTTTCTTCTCTTGGCTTGTTATTTTATTAATTTTGTGATGTTGCAAGTTTGATTTTTTTTTTAATTTTTAGATTGAATTTTTGAATCGTTAATCTTCGGTTTCTTCTGAGAGATTATCGAATTTACGAGTTAAGAGTTTAAGAATTATAGTTATGAGTTAGGGTTTTGACATCTGTGACTATATTCGCAGCAAATTGCAATAGCGATGCATATTGAAGGGTTTTGGGACAAGTAGGAATAGCAATGACCTGGTGTTGTTGTGTTTTGTAGTCATTTAGGCGTTTCTCTGTGTGATATCTGTTTGGTGTTGTGTTTGTAACTTCTAAACGCTTTTGGTTGAGGGCTTGTGACTTCGTAGTCCTAGAAATGGTGATGAATGGTCAATAAATGGTCTATTCTTGTGAGGTTAGGTTTGTGGGGTTTGATCAATATGATGCAGTTATGATCAAGCTAGAACTAATGAGGTCCACATTAACTTGTTCTGAATCATTGTTCAATTGAACTGGACAAATAGCAGAAACACTATACATAATCATGCATGTTGGTGTGCACACCTGTGTGAGAGTTTGGAGTTATACTTGATTTTGAGTCGGCTCTGATGCTTAAACTATGTAGCTGAAAATTACTTCATATCGTGTTTTATTTGACTGTTTTTCTGATGCTAGTTATGGATATTTTTTCCAGCAACCATGACCAAAATTATTAAAGAGATGTTACCCCCAGATGTTCGTGTTGCCAGAGATACTCAAGATCTTTTAATTGAGTGCTGTGTAGGTGAGACTAATGTAATTTTGTGGCTTTTGTCTAACTTGATATTTTTTTTTCATAGTATTGGCATTGATAGATTATCATTTTTTTCCCATTAATACACCTCTAGGAAAAACATTTCGTTGGAAAAAAAATCATGTATTTGAAGAGCAAATGAGTGTGGTCCTTTAAATAAATCATTTCTGGTCCTTTGTTTTATGAGACTCGTGTCAGTTTGATCAGATGAAATCTAAATGGCCAACCGCTTCAGACCATGTCATTGTCCACTTCACACACCAACCTTATTAAAAAGGACAGAAAGAAAAGGAAGGAAGAAAAGGAAAAGGAAAGAAAAGAAAAGGGAACATGAATAGAAAGAGAGGCAGGACCTCTGGAGCTAAAGATCCAAAGCCAATGAGAATTCTGAAGCAAGCTTCATTTATGAATTACTTATTCTTAGCCTAAGATAAAATACTAAATGATAATATTTTTAAATTTCAATTTTGGCCTTTTGATTTTGCTACAGTCATTTCCACATGACATTTTCCAAAGACGTACCTTTATCAATTGATTGTTTGGAGCTGTTGCAACAAAGCAAATACCTTAACAAAAGCTTAGTGGTTCATTCCAAAAAATTAAAAATGTTCTCATTTGGGGGATTTTTTTTTTGTTTTCTTCTAAAATAATTTATCTTTCATATGCATGTTTGCAGCTACAACATGCCTTCAAAAACCATTTCATGGCTAGAATTTCTTATTCCAAGATGTGGTTCACTAGATGGTATTGGAAATCTCTCTAAGAAACCCTATGAAAAGTTTCTTTTAAGCTTCCACTAATCAAAATGCTTGCTGGATTGACATTGGTTGGAATATTGAGAGGCTGCTTTTTATTTTGGAAATGACTGTTAATATGTGTAAGTTTCCGACTTTGTGGAACCTACCTTTCAAAGATGAAAACAACTTCCCCATACTAGGCTGTAAGGTATGATCCTGAATAATAAGCAGAAAGATATAAATTAAGTTATAATATTGAACAACAGCTTTGTATCTTGCCCTTACTTTTTATAGGATAACCTCTTAGGAAACTGTTGCTAAGACTGGCCTACTTAAATACTTAAGTTGCAATATCATTTAGAAGTCGCCTGTGGCACCATTTCTTTTGATGATAGCATGTCCAAGAGAAAAACAAAAACTGTTTTCCTATATGATGTGTTAATCTGCACTCTTTAATTTCCTTAATCCAACTTGTGGTCTGAGATTTTTGAACTTAATATTTGTCAGAAGTCAAAATTAGAATATTTTAGATGTAACCAACATAGTATCACATGCAAGTGCCTAATATTTGTTTGGTTATAAGTTTGGCTTTGTTCAATACTATTTAAACCAAGTCATCCATTAACATAAATGTCGAATGTTTTTCATACTTAGTGATTTCTTTTGGCATCTCTGTTTTTTCTTCTCTCTGATTGCCAAATAGTCTCTACTTTTTAATATGGTTTTGTGATTAGAGTTTTAACAATTACTGAGGAATGTGTTTCTTTGCAGAATTTATAAACCTTGTATCATCAGAGTCCAATGAAGTATGCAGCAGAGAGGACAAGCGAACAATTGCACCTGAGCATGTACTCAAGGCTTTACAGGTCTTTGACTAATCCAATCTCTCTAGTGTGTGCTTTTGACGCGCATAATTTCTCGTGTCCTCTATATTATTTTATAGAACCTTTTGCATATCAACATATAGTTTTCTCTCTATCTTAACATTCACTGGAAGCAAGATTTTTTGTGCATGCCAATTTAACCTAGGTTTATTTCTTCCAATACTGACACCTGTTTGTACTTTATGCTTTCATGTCTCATGTTGTTTTCAGAATGATTGGTGAAACTTATTTTCCCGCTATCAATTCACATACTGAGAAGTTTCATAGACCTTTTAACCCATGTGATAATCCTTGAGTTACTTTTTAACTCGGAGAAGCTGTTTTGCTGTAAATGCCTTCAACATCAGTCTCTCTCTCTCTGTTTTTTTTTTTTTTGAAGGAAATGTATTTTATAATGGAATTGATTAGCAACCAGCATTTGAAATCCATGTGCCTTCTCAAGATATTCTGGTTGTCATTCTGCAATTTTGATACTAAAGAATGATTGGGTTCAAGGTTTTACAATTGTTATTCGCAAGTACAATCTGATATATGTTCTGATCTACAGGTTCTTGGGTTTGGAGAGTACATTGAGGATGTTTATACAGCATATGAGCAACACAAGCTGGAGACTATGGTAATTTATACCCCCCCCCCTCTGCACTTTCATTTTCTGTAAGAAGATTATCTTAAATCAGATCTTTCCACGTGTCAAAGCCATGCAACAAATTAAGATAGTCTAGCCAGTTCACAAGATTATTTTAAATTAGACCTCTCCACATGACAAAGCAATTTATCTGATTAAGATAGTCCAGCCGGTTCAACTTCTGCTTTCTTTTATTTCTTTTTGCCACAATGGATTGGTGTTATGAGCTTTATCGAGCCTTCTTTCCATATATATATATATATATATATATATATATTGTTTTTTTGAATTGTGTAGATTCACTGTTTTAGTTGATTTGGCCACATATAATTGAGCTTTGAAAGCACAAAATGATATTTTATTACAGTCGGGCTTATAAAGCTCAACGTAATTATAGTTTAATAAAATCTTTTTCTTCTTCCAGCATGACTCTTTAAAAGGTGGTGGTAAATGGAGCACTGGAGCGGCGATGACTGAGGAAGAAGCGGCGGCGGCGCAGCAAAGGATGTTTGATGAGGCGCGTGCAAGAATGAATGGTGTGGTCAGTGCCCCCAAGCAGCCAGAGGCTAACCAAAGTTTAGAGAGCTAGCCTTAGGGACTTTAATTTCTTGAACCGTAGGCAAGCATCAATTCTCCCCTTTGCACGACAAGTCTTATCATATACAGTGTACAAAGTCATTGGCAAAGTGCAAGAAGTGACCTCTGTGGACATGCCACTTCGATTTGTACTCTTTGTTTATCTTATGGATCATGTTTATAACTTAAATGTAATTAGTGCAAGTTCGTCCAAATCCCCCCCCTTTCTCAGTACTAGCCACGGTGATTATCATATTTAGTTACAATCAAACTTATTTGTTTGCACTATTCATTTGTGTTTCAATCAATCAATCATGTTGGTCTTTACCTTTACAACTTGTGAAGAGGATCAGCCTCTCATGCTGCTCTCATGATCCAAGGCAGCTGAAATTTCAATCCCAGCCGTTGTGCTCATAGGTAAAACCAATATCTGATACCAATGGGGATGCGCCATGTGGACATTTTGTGGTGAAACCTAAACAAATGGAGGGGCATTTTAGGGGTTCTCTAGGTTTTCGTGTAAATGTATGTCTGTAATTTCTTTCAAGCTAAATTTTTACCATATTTAAGAGGTTTAAACAATAAAAATAAAGCAGGTTTATATTAACCTGAAAACATCTCTCTGCGCCAAACGAAACCAGACAAATGGAAGGGGTATTTTAGAGGTCCCACAAACAATGATGTGTCAGTTCCTAGGTA
>Ga0307515_10008900_pt1 | contig 19503 bp, 2 predicted proteins | sample 17_EM_MG_FD_194513 | JGI IMG/M metagenome (GOLD analysis project Ga0307515, IMG submission 194513) | Populus trichocarpa ectomycorrhiza microbial communities from riparian zone in the Pacific Northwest, United States - 17_EM | ecosystem: Host-associated > Plants > Roots > Unclassified | place...
TTATAGTTATTAAGCTATGAGTATTTTAAAACTATATATAAAATAGCTTTAAATTTATTTAAATTTATTTTATAAAAAGCTTAAATTACTATTTAATAAGCTATATTTAAAATTTTATATAAATAATTATAGTAGTTCTTAAGTTATAAGTATTTTAGTAGGGTAATATTGGTACCATATATAAGGTAGCCTATACTTTTATATAGTAGTTAACACTAAGATAATATATTATAAAATATTAAACAGTTATATATTATCTATATATATATATATTATACTAAGACACACTCTCATTATAGGGGATTGCTACTCCAACTACACTAGCTACGCTATTTCCATTATATTATTATCAGCCTACTAAATAGGTTAGGTTTTAAATACCTTATAGAACTTATTAATTGTTATCCTTTTAGTTATTATACGCCTCGCTAATATAACTATATTAATTAGGTTCCACCTATCTATACTATATATTATTAATATAATAACTACTAGCGCTAACTGTCTAGATCTAGCAGCCCAGCTAAATACTTATACCTTTATATCTACTATTATCGCTAGTTTAAGTAGATGGACTCTATACATAGAGACTAAATTTAAACCCTCTCCTCTAACCCTTTAGTTAATAATAAGAAATTAGACTATATTATTCTAGTAAGGACCGCCTATTAAAATACAAAACGCTTTATAGATATCTTTTTAGTCTTTTAGGGATATCCTAAACTCTATCTAGTAAATAGTTAAATATTTAGACTAGCTAAGCCTTTTATAGAAATACTATATTATATTATTAGTAATAGTTTACTACTAGTTTAATGGCTAACTTATAAGGCGTAATAGTGTATATACTGCTGGTTCGTAACTACTAAATAGTAGTCTTTTATTAGGATTCCTTTTAAGTACTTTATTAACATATTTTATAATTAGCTTTAGTTTTTTAAAGTTAGTAATTATGCTCTAATTCCTCTAAAGCGGATTCTTATCTAAGGGTTTATCCTATTTTTTGCTGCGAAACTCATTAACTATATACCTTAGCTTTATTCCAACTTTTACCTTATCCTTTTACTATATATCTTGCCACTTATCTCCTACCTTAGCCAGGCCTAGAAAAATAGCAAATTTTTTTAATAAGCGACCGGCTCCCTCTAGAAATTGATCTATATTAAAGACGGGTTCTTCTCCTTTTCTTCCTTTAGCTTTCTAGTGTTTAAAAGCTTTATTTAGCTATTTGAAAGCATTTAGGGATGCTCTATACTAGAGCTTATCGATATACGGTTTAAATATTAAATCGTTCGTTATATAGCAGTCTTAGTAGACGACCAGTAGTAGCTTATTAATTACCCTCCTATTAAACTATTAGTCTTCCCCTATTTTGCGTATAATTAAGATCTTTATAATTAAAGAGGAGCATTTTTTAAAGCCTGTAATAACCTTGTTTAGAAGAAAAAAGTAATTAGCTACTCCTAGCTTTTTATATTTAATTAATGCTTTAATATTACGATTATTAATTAATTTTATATTTATGGAATCCGCCTAATTAGGGGCCCTAAAAATTTCTAAGGCGGGAATTAAACTTGTAAAACCTTTGCTAGTTAGCGTACCGGAAGTAAACACTACTAAAGGTTAAGAGGTATAGTAGGCTATTTTACTATTACCATCCTTATAAGATAGGCCCGGGCGTTAAAAGTAAGGAAATACTGCTTAACTATTATATACTTATTTAGCCATTTTTATTAGATAACCTGTCTCTAACCTATCTATATAAAACTTATTAGTAAGAATCCTACTAATAATATAATAAGGACCACCGTCTCTATAGAGATTGAAAATAGTCTTATACTGTTTTTAAGCGGTCTAGGTTGTTGCCTAAGTTTATAATATTATAATTATAAGATATAAAGCCGATCTTAGGTCTATTTTCTACTAGACCTTCTTACCTTCTCTTTTGTATTTTATAGGTTTAAGAATATCTTTATCTTTATTTATAAAATTGTACTTCTTTATACTAGACCTAATAAAAGCCAAATGGCGTATGCGAACTTGTAGTTTGCCTCTAAGAATATAATTATTTAGTTTTAAGGTTTTAAACTATAATTTAACGTCTTTAACTGCTTAGGGTAGTAGATTCTATTTAGTAATATATATAGTTAGTCCTACTAGCCAGTAAAGAAAATTTCTGGTAATACTTCCCTTAATATAACAGTACTGTGGCATGCCATCTATTTAACTTAGGTATTGGGCGTTAGGCGGCTATAGGTGTTTATCTATACTAGGGGCAAGGTAAAAACTTTTATCTCTACCTTCTTAATTTTTCTAATTAAGCTAATTAAGGTTAATCTTAGTTATTAACACGCTAGTATACTAGATTAAGAGCATTTAAAGTATCTTACCTAAACCTATTATATCCGCAAGAAAGGTCCTACCTAGGGCTGCACAATTATAAAGAGTATAGGTAATACTAAGCAGCTAATATATCTATATAGCTTTACCCTTTTTTATACTATATAAGTAGAAGGTTATATCTTAAAAAGTGTTATAAATAGTTAACAGAAATAAGAGAAACTGTAGCGCCCTTACCTATAATATTGGGTTAATATATGCTTCTCGCACGTCCTTTAGGTAATTAACTTCCTAATTAACCTTCTTAATTCTATCCTTATGCTTATCTTCTAGTTCCTTATTAGTCGAAATAGGGTTAATTAAGGTATTAAAGTGGCGGCGCTCCTATATATAGTTAAGATTAATTCCCCAATATAAATTAGGTTAGGGTTATTATTTATATCCTTAAATAATATATTAATAAACATTTCGCGATTAAACTTTAGCCATTTATTATACTATCCTTTTATCTTATTCCATGGCATTATCTTAAATATTTATACTTTATCTAAATCTACGCCTTTTAAGAGCTCTAATTTATCTAGTAGGGGCTAGTCTTTACTACTACGGGTCCAGCTATAAGCAGTTTTAATTATAGCTGGCCATACGGCTAATAATACACTAGTAGGTATAGGTAGCGTAGACTTTAAGGTTAACGTAGGCTTTGGATTTAACTGCTTAGATATAGGTGGCGTAGACTTTAGAATTAACTGCTTATAACTACTTTAACCTAGGGTAGGTATACCTATTCTTCTCCTAGTTAGTACTAGTTGTATAATATTAGGGTTAAAGTTAGACTTAAAAGTACTCTTATTAAATCTTATACCTATAAATATACATTAGATAATTCTATATAATATTATATAATATTATATAAGTTATAAAGTCTCTTACGCTTTATAATCTAATTAGGATTTTTAACTCTAATTATAATTATATTAAGTCCAGCCTTCTTTACAGAAAGCACCGTAAATGCTAGGTTTATATAGTTAAGAATTAGTATACTAGTAGTTAGATCTACTATAGCCCAGCTATCCCTATATTTATCCGCTAAGAAGTTTATACTTATTACGGCCTATAGCTTATTATATCTATGGTAATATACATTAACTTTCTCTAGAGAATCGGATAATAAATACTTATACTTAGTTTTTAATACAAATCCGTATAGAATAGGGGCCCCATTTAATAGCGTTTTATCTAGGTAACTATATATAGCAAAGCTTATTTTATAGAATAGTATAGGTATAGTATTTAGCTATTATAGGACTTTAATAGATAGACTACCGAGTACCTAGGCAGCCTTAAAGGCTACCCTTAATCTAAATAAGTTAATAGACTGCTCTCTAGAAGATAAGCCGCCATGCTTTAAAATAATATTAGCTATTATAACCTCTACGCCTTTATATCTATTGGTTGTTATATATTACCATATAGATTTTTTAGCGGCAATAGCGAAAGCTTTAAACTCTAATAGTATATTAGATCTCTTAAATACGTACCCATACTTAGTGTTAAAAAGGTTAAAGACTATACGCTTAACTCCATTTTGTATAGGCCTAGACGCTAGTAACCTACTACTAAACGCTTCGTTGATTTCGCTAGCATAGTATTAGAGGATTTCTTTATATATTTTTTCGTTAATCGCGAGTTCTTACTATAGCTTTAGACCACTTATTTGCGATAAGTTCTTATTAGTTATAGTAGTTAAGTACTAACTAGAGTTTAGGTATAGCGCCGCTATTATAGTTAAGGACCCTATATATTTATAAGCGGGTAAAAGTTTTATATAGAATAGTATAGAGTGACTTATAAAGATAGTAGAGCGGATAATATATTAGATAATTAGTAATAATCTAATAAGATAATCCTAACAGTTATAATAAGAAGGTGTACTAATGGTATTAACTTAAGATAATAGCGGATTCTAATAAGAGTGATATAAGAGTAATATAAGAAATAGAATAGAATGCGAGTCTTAATGCGAGAAGTAGGATAAGATATTAGCTTTAATATAGGCAGTAGAATAAGATATAAGACTTAAAGTAAGAAACGGAATAAAAGGTATATAGCAAGATAAGATATAAGATTTACGCTGCTAACTAAATAAATAAAATTATAAAATGTAAATAGCAAGGCATATAAAAATAAGTGTAATCCGCAGTAGAAGCCTTAAAATGTTAGTTATTATATACATTATATAGAAAGCTAAAGAGTTATAGATAGGATAATAGATGTCCTAATAGGTATACTTAAGCAACTAGACTAGATATATAATAATAAGAGAGCTAATAATTCTATTCTTTGTATTATAACTAGTTAGTAAAGCAGCTTTAGAGAGGTAGAGGAACAAGTTTAGGACAATTTAAGATATTAAAAAATGTTTAAGATTATATAAAAAAGTGAAATATAATATAGCATTTTATTTTATAAGTGTAAGGTAAAGTAAAATATATAGTAAAGAGAGGTGGGGGGATAATTTAAGATATTATAAAAGGTCCGGGATTATATAAAAAAAAGTGAAATATAATATAGTATTTTATCCTATAAGTGTAAGATAAGGTAAAGTATATAGTAGAGAGAGGTGGGGATAATCTAAGATATTATAAAAAGTCTAAGATTATATAAAATAAAGTAAAATATAATATGGTATTTTATCCCACAAGCGCAAGATAAGGCTTTAGGATACCCTTTTACCTAAAGTATAACCCATTTTTAAGCTATGTTACTAATAAAGTAACTTTTTTTGGATAAGCTGTTATATCTACTATATAGGCAACCCAAAACTAGTATCCTAGATCCTACTTATAGCTACTACGCTTTATATTAAAGATATTCGCTAGACTTATTTATATATAGGTCCCGTAGTCTAAATTATATATTAAGCCATCTATAACATAGCTATTGTTACTTTAGCCCTATAATACCATACTCTTATTTACGCGCCTTTTTCTTCCATTTCCTGCTATTATTTACTTGATCTTTTAAACTTCTATAGCCGCCTAAACCGATACTATAGCCTCTTTATCTTTAAAAATATAGCTATATTAAGCTTGCCTTAGCCTTAATTTCTCTAAATATATACTACCTAGAAATGTATCCCGCCTTATATAACTACTATAAGCTTTACCTATAATATAGCGTCTAGTACCCTAGCGCGGAGTAGGCTCTCTTAAAAGCCGCATTATAATGCCTTCTAGAGACTAGATACCTAAAGCCTCTTTAGCTGCTATAAATAAGAGAAATACTAATACGCAAATTAACGGTGGTATACTAGGTGGAGATGGCCCTAATCTTTATAAGCTAGGGTAGGATATTAAGGTTAAGCTAGCCGATTTATAGGCTGACCTAAATAACCTATTCTTTTCTAGTAAATTATTTAAAGAGCTCTAACTATATTTTAGCTCTCCGTACCCTAGTAGTATATAGGCTTATGCTAATATATCTATTTAACAGGAAACCGGAGATATTAAAAAGAATTCTAGAAATAAACTTTTAAAAGCTGTTAAAGATAAGTAGTTAGCCTATAAGATACGGGCTTTCTATTTAGTTACTTTACGGGCTTTAAATTATCTATATTATTGCCGATACCCGTTATTTAGCCTAGCCCTTTAGTGTTACCCTAATAACGAATATAAGACTTTTAGGCGGCAGCTTAAGTTAGATATTAGTTAGAACTCTATATACCTAAGACTGAATATTATAGTTCTAAGTACTAACTTATTTAGTTATCTTAACTTAACTAGCACTACTTTTAATCTTCCCTTTTTTTCTTACTATGGCTTATATAGAAATAACGGAATTTATAGGTCTAGATAGCTAGTATTATTGGGCTCTATAACATTAGTGGTAAATAATATCTTCGCCGTAGCTGTGGTCCTATAGCTATTGCCTAAGAATACTATATATTATTATTTAAACGGATAAAGGTTTTTTAGGTACCATTAAGTCTTTAGTTTATAGTATCTAGTTCTACTACTTTAGACTCTTTAAGTCCTTAAACTCGGTATTAAGCTTGGTGTTAAGCTAGTTATACTTACGCTTTAGCGTATAATTTGGCTACCTTAGACTCTTTTAAGTCCTTAAACTCAGTGTTAAGCTAGTTATACTTACGCTTTAGCGTCTATTCTAGCTGCCTTAAACTCTTTTAAGTTCTTAAACTTGGTGTTAAGCTAGTTATACTTATGCTTTAGCATCCAGTTTAGCTACCTTAAACTCTTTTAAGTCCTTAAACTTGGTATTAAGCTAGTTATACTTGCGCTTTAGCGTTTATTTTGGCTGCCTTAGACTCTTTTAAGTCCTTAAACTTAGTGTTAGGCTAGTTATACTTATACTTTAGTATAACTAGTTTTAATAAGAAAATAAGAGGTATACTCTTAGCAGCTATAAAGCTAAGCCACTTACATAGATTAAATACCGGTAATTAACCGTTAGTACTATAATACGCACTCTTTACGCCTAGAAATAATACCACATTATTTAATATATAATTAGTAATAATATAGTAGAGCTGTCTATAGTGTTTTTATACCCCTAAGAGTTACGGTGGCCTTTACTAATACCTATAGTACTATAAAAGGCGGCTGCCTAGCTACTAATATGTCTATAAAAAAGCACGTAAAGAGAGATATAACACTTATATATTTATTACAGCCCAACTACTTATAATTCGCGATTAATTCTACCACTCTTACTAGTTAGATAACGCGTAATTATAATTAGATAGTATAAATATAGATACTAATAAGTATACTCTGGTAGCGGTAGAATATAAGTAGAATGCCTATCTAGTGCCTCCGTGCGGTATACTATATTAGAAAAGCGTTATATCGTTATTATTATTACTTAGAATAGAGATATTTAAAGTAACTAAAAATATAAAGGCGGGTGAACCAATTTTATATAAGACTGATAATAATATATAGTAAGTTAGCTAGATAATTTTAGATATTACTATATTATAATATAATAATAGCTAAAGTATACTATATAATCCTTTTTATTTAGAGTTTAATTACGCCTTTTTAATATAGCTGTACCGCATTTGCTATATAAAGGGAGACGTTAATATACTGCTTAAAGACACCCGCCTTAGCCTACTTTATAGCCTACTTAGCTTTTAATCTATAAATTAATAGGAAGAACTAATTACCGCTATTCTATTTGGTATATAAGACGAATAATAGCTCTAATTAGAGTGTAAGGTAGAATTAAATATTAAAGGCTTTAAGCAGAGGGAATACTATATTCTTTACTAGGATATTATAAATGTAATTACCTTTCTAATTGGCCATTAACCCTTTAAAGATGTACTGGTATATATACTAAAGAGACTCTATAATACTGAAAACTACTAAGTTTATAATAAGCTATATAGCGGTAACTAGTAGTAGGAGATATAAGGCAAGCTTCCTAGCGGTGCTATAGTAGTTTCTATACTTATAGCAGTTAATAAAACCTAGCTAATAATATACTATAGCGATAAATCGGCCTAGCCGGTATATCTTACTATTGGTAATCTTAATTAACAAGTTTGGCGCTAATAGATATCCCCTATAAATATCCTTATTGGCTTTATACTAGTTATTAAAGAAAAAGATAACAATATAAAAAGTAAAGCATATTATAAGGTAATAAGAACTATACTTAAACGTAAGTCCTGCTTTAGTATTCTAATGCTATATTCCATTAACTAAAATATAATAGCAATTAAGTATCTTATAGAAAGCGGCGTAGACCTTTAATATGCGGATAATTTTATGCGATAATGTTATCCAATTATATATAGAATAATAGCAGACTATAAAGAATAAGTACTGCTTATAGGTATTAAAAGCCAATAGCACTATACTATATACTAGGTCCCCCCTCTAAAGCGTAAGAACTTAACTAAGAAATAATACCCGCTACGCACCTATAAGGAGACGAGAAGATAGATTAAACGCTAGAAATTAAAGAATATTCTTCTATCCTTAGATAACTGGGTATATCCAGTAGAATATTTTATATAGCACTATCGCCTATTTAACATCTATAAGGGCATAATAGTAGATATTCTATATTAGCTTCTAAAGGGTATTGTTATATAACTTATTAAATAGGTACGGAAACTAGTAGGCGATATTATCTAGCTAAGAAGAAAGAGAAGAGGGATAAAGATAACTATAACAAATATATCTGCGGAGGCTTAGCTTAATTAGCGTTTTAAACAAATCCTGGCTTTTATAGGGCTAAAACGGTTTAATAACCTGTTATTTAGTAAAGTTACTTAATAGACAGGTAATAAATAAAAAGCTATAGTTTGTTAACTTGTCGCTATACTAGCCCTACTACTATTATCTAGGGAACTATATACTATGCATTTTACAAAAGCTATATATAACTTTATTATTATAGCTTAGTATCGCACCTATAATAAGAAGACACTATGATATATGTACTATGCCCTATATTAAATTAATATGCTTAAAGGCGTATTTTAAAGTTTCTATTTAAAGGCAAAGGATTCTAATATAGGCTATTTTAATATACTAAAATTCCATGCCCTTATACATTTTAAGGAAAATATCCGCCTATATAGATATGCAGATAGGTACTATACTAGCGCAAATGGCGAAGCTAGACACCGTTATATTGTTAAGGCGTTTTATAACTTAATAAATAAATAGGATTCGTTATCTTAAATCTACTCTTATAATTTAAGATAGGTAGTAGTACTAGTAATAGAAGACGAAATAGCTTTTATAAATAGTAATTCTATACTATAGTCTTCCTAGCGTCTAAAGGTGCAGGTTACTTAACTAATATAGTATTTAGCAGTTATAAAGCTTTAGTGGCCTTTAGAAGATATAGATAGGGTAATAGATCTTATCTAGAGGCGTTTTAGATTAAAGACGTGGCTTTATATATCTTATATAGCAAACTGCTACGAAATCCTAGGGTTTCTAGACGGCATTATGGTATTTATCTAAGAGTGTAGGCAAAAACTATAAGGCGAATGTACCTAGAACTCCAATATAGACTAGAAAGAGAAGGACCCCTTATAGGTTAAGCGCCTACTTATTAAAATATATCTATCTATTCGCTATTAAAAACAAGACGGAAAAAATGCAACTAACCTTAAGGGCCAAATTAGTAAGGTAGTACATTGTATACTAAATTGGTAATATTCTAACTAGTAGAGACGTGATTATATATAGGTCTAGGAGTATATAAATAACGGCGACCGTATTAGAAAGGGCCGTACGCCATTAAGTGGAAGACTTATAGGCCAGCTTTAGCTAATTGTTACTATTCTAGATATTAAAAGGTTAGATAAGTACGGTATATATATACAGTATACTAAAGCTATAGTAGAGCTGCTTTAGCCATTAAACTATAGACTGCCGCATTTAACACACGGCATAGTTAAGGTAAAAAGGTAGCTGCGCTTAAGCGTAAATACTAGGCAAGTACTTAGAGGTAGTCGCTTTTATTTAATACTATCTATTCTATAAAGCGCGCATATTATTCCAGCCGCTACTTCTTGTCCAGATTTATACTACGTTAATAATTATATTAATTAGGACTAATATAATACTCTATACTCGGACAACTTTCTTAAAGAAGGAACTTATATTACGTTATTATATAGAAGCTAGGACAAATAGTAAAAGCAGCTAAGCTAGTATAGAATCTATAATATATAATATAATAATAAACCTATATAAGATTATATAAGATTGTATAAGATTATATATAATATATATTATAAGCTAGCATACTGTAGGTTAAGAAAATAGTAAAAATTCATTTACGCAATTGGCATACAACTTTAAAATAATATATTACATTACCTTAATTGCATGTCAAGGAATATGCAGTTAGCTTTTAAAGTTATTAAGTAGGTTAACTACGTGTTATTTAACTTTTAAATATATTAAGTTGGTTAATTGCGTATTAAGTTAGTTAAGTTAAATATTAAGTTAGTTAATTGCGTATTAAGTTAGTTAATTACGTGTTAAGTTAGTTAAGTTGCATATTAAGTTGGTTAATTACGTGTTAAGTTAGTCAAGTTGCATATTAAGTTGGTTAATTGCATATTAATTACGCGAAACGCGCTAAATAAAGTCTACTTGAATCTCATCCTGCGAATATTTTCCCAATATAGAAGTTATAAAAACTAAAAAAGGACTAGATCCCTTTTACGGTATAAAGGGGTTTCTAGTTACAGATTGCTTTAACCTTCTTAGGATTAACTTTAATTCCTTTTATAGTAATAATAAACCTAAGGTACTTTGTACGTTTTACTCTAAATTTATATTTCTTAATATTAACTTATAAGCCTATATTCCGTAGTCTCTCTAGGACCTTCTTTATATAAACTTTATACTTAAGTTCGTTATCTAAGTATATAAGGATATTATCTAGGTATACTATATAGAATTTATTAAGGTAGTTAAAAAGGACATCGTTTATATACCTTTAGTATATAGCTAGCCCATTTATTAATCTAAAAGGGAGGACTTTATATTTATAGGACCTATAATAGGTACGGAATGTTATTAAATCTTTAAATATAGGGTCTATTCTAATTCGGTAGAAAGCTTAGCGGATATTAAGTTGAGTAAAGATCTTTACCTAGCTTAAATATGTAAGGGTCTTATTAATTAAAGAAATGGGATACTAATCTTTTTAAGTAATAGCGTTTAGCTTTTAATAGTTAATATAGAAACAAAGGCCTCTATTAGGCTTTTTTATAAATAGGATAAGGGAAGTAAAAGGGGCTTGGCTTAGCTTGATAAACCCTTTATTAAGGTTCTTAATTAAGTACTACTTTATTACTTTTAGCTTATCCGTTAATTATTAGTATAGAGGGCTATATCCTAGCAAGTTATTGGCTTCTAATTAAATCTTATAATTATATATCTAGTGAGGAGGTAACTTATCTAAAGCCGCCTTTAAAAAAGCATTCTTATATCCCGCATAAATAGTAGGGAGAAGGCGTTTAACTAGTTCCTTATTAGTTTCCCTAGCTAGCTTTTCTTCCCTCTTATTAATAATCTAGTTAATTTTATATAAGCTAGTTATAAAGACCTCGTTATCCCTCCTGTATATATTAAAGTAGATTGCTATAGCGCTAATTACCGCGATATCTACTATAGGGGGGTTGCGTAACACTAGGGGTATACGGGACCTTAGGGGCTTTTGTAGTAAAGGCGTTATTATAACTCCTTTTAGCTCCTATCGCATTGTTTAAAGGTTATCTTTTATATCCTATTAGTATATTCTCTTCTATATTAGTTAAATCTACGTAATTTAGATATTATCTACATCGCTATCTGTCCCGCTGCCGTATATAAAGTCTTCGTTAACTGTAGCGCTCTAGGTAAGTATCTTTATTAGTATAAAAGAGTTCCTTTCAGCCTTATAACAGGCATCTTCTTAGGTAAAGGCTAGGTCGCGGTCCCTAACATCCTACTAATAGGTAGGGTTAGCCCTTATAGCTAGTGTCTTGCGGTTAGTTTGGATCTCCCTAACAAAAGAAGGTAATTTTAGTCTATTTTCTAGCTAGACGAATTATCTTCGTTATATATTTAGCTAAATATTAAACTAGAATATCTACTTTTAACTAAGGATTATATTATAGGACCTTAGGTCTAGGATGCAAAAGGGGATACCGTACTGGCGTTGTCTATTAAGAGCAATATATAACTTTAGGACGTAGGTAACCGGCTTACCGACCTAACCGTTATATCCTCTTACTTAAATAGGCTTCTTTAGTTTAGTAGCTTTTATATTTGGAAACTTAGCAACGTTATTTATATAAGTAGTATTTATAAAGGCAAAGCTATTTGCTCTAGTGTTAATAAGGGTAGTTGTATTAACACTATATCTATTTTAAGATACTGTACATAAAACTATAAAGTGTTTTCTACCCATTAACTAACTTAGATTAATCTCTTTAAAATTAATAGAGTACCCTAGGGGGGAGTCTTTCCCTAGGGTTCTTCTTTTCCTAACTTATTAGACGTCTCTCCTTCCTCTATTTCCTTAATATCGCCTATATCCTTTAGCTCTAGGCAAGATAAGGCGAAGTAACTATCCTTATCGCAGTTGTAGTATATAACCATAGTAGGGTTAATTGGGGTATTACGGCGATTGCTAGTTAGGGGCATAGTACACAGTAGGTTAGGCGAGGCTTATAGATATATAGTAGTAACCGCTTTTAGAGTAGGGACCGCAGTAGCTTATCTTCCTACTTTAGCTCTTATAGGTGTAGTTAACGGGTTCTAGGGTCGCTTCTACCGATTAGGGCGGGCGTTAATTCGCTTTAGTTCTGAATCCAATAATAGGTAATAAGCCGCGAGTTTTTTTATAGTTTGGTAGGTCGTCTACGGTTACTATAATCTTCTCTTATAGCCTAATCATTAGCTTATTGTATAGGTCCAATTAGTAATTTTTAAAGGGGACTTAGCCTTCTCCTATAAGGTATAGGAATTAAGTTTAGAATTCGGCAAAGGGTTAGTTTAGTTTTATTATTAGGCAATTATAGTTATACCAAGTATCCTATACTTTATTTAGGTTAATATAAATAGCAGCTAGGTGCTATAGTATCTTATTAACAGATATAAATCGAATAGGGGAATTGTCCTTAAACTTAGCTTAAAGGTGCCGTTAGGCGTCCCCTATAGTTCAACCAAAGAGGTAGAGCATTTTAGCTTCTTTAGAAAGGAAATAGTTATAGTTAACGCAGAGCTTTCCTCGTACTTAAATCCTCTAATTCTTAAAGGTAGGGTCTATCCTATTAAACAGTGGTAGGGGGTTAAGGAGCTTAATAGACTTTAATTGCTTTATTATTGTATCCGTACTCTCTAATATATTATATTTAATTAAGTAGATAGGACAACTAGGACTTCTAAAAGGGGGAGCTAAGCTACCTTATAGGGCCGCAAGGCTGTCTAGGATCTCTTATAGGGTCTTCTATATACTTTAAGCTTAAAGATAGTTAGCTTTTTAATTAGCTATTAGGGCACAAATCTATTTATATATATCCGTAATATTTTTTTTTTTAATTTCGGATCCCAATTAAATCTCATATTCTTCTTAGGTTAGGGCAGCTCTTTTAAATAAGCTCGCTTTAGGTACCATTATTAGCTTCCTAAGGTTTGTTAATATTATACACTTTAGTTTTAATTCTGCGGGTATAGGTTCAGTCCTATCTAGCTAATAGAGTGGGATATTATAAAGGCCTTCCTAGGTAGGGTAGAGTTGTTTTAGTGTCTAAGTATAGCGCGTTAACGCGTTATTGCAGACAAAGTTTCTTTTAGGGTAGGATATTATTAAGGCCTTCCCAGGCAGTGTAGGGTAAGCTTAGTATAATATTATGGCTTATATAAATGCCTCTAAACCGAAGCTTATAGAATGCTATATTACGAAGATACTAAGCTAAAGAGAAGAGGAAAGGTATGTATAGAAGGTAGAGACGTAACATATACGCGTTATAACGCTAAGTCCTTAGCCGAACCCCTAACTAGGCTCCCTGTCTAGGTTATGCGTTACGGTGCCGTAATATATAGAGGAATACGAGAAAAAGCCTATACGGATCTTTCTAAAGTAGCGAAGCTATGTAGCTTGCGTTAGGGCTAATAGGAAGATGTTAAACAAGTAAAAGGCTTAAAAGCCCCTTATAAGCTTTTAGTGTATATAATATAGAAACCTCGCGATAGTAAGGAGTAGGTAAGACATTGTCGTCCTCTAAAGACTTAATACGGCTGCCCTCTATGCAAAATACCGCTCTGTATATAAGGGCCTTGCTAGAAGGAATACCTAGATTGTATTAAGCGACGATAGAGTTAGTATATATTAATTTAGAGCTTTATTATCACGATATTAACGTATAATTACTTAATTAAATCTACAGCTTTATTTTGCTAAGGTAAGCCTTAATTTAGACAATCTAGTTACTTCGCTTACTATATTACCTTTATTAACGGCGTATAAGATAAAGAAGAGAACTATCTAAGTAGGGACTATAGTCCTTTAAATATATAATACTGTGCCTAAGAAATGTACTAAGTACGTTAGTATATTATATTCCTATATTTTAAACTTATAATATAACTAGCTATATAACTTAACTACTCTTTATTTTATAGCTTAATTGGTTTTAGTGCCTTATATACTATTTTAACTAACCCATATATATCCTTTCTTAATAGTTATACTACTGCCGATATAAAGTTCGTAACACTATCCTTCTCCTCTTTATTTTTGTCCTTAAAGGTATCTCCTATCTCTAAGTTATTTATTAGAGGTATAATATTCCCGTTTTAACTTAATAACCTTTATTATTTCTAATACCTTTTATTAGATCCTTTATACCTAACTATTATAATTAGCTAGTAACTATAATTCTTTTACTTAGTAAGGTTATACCGTTCTATTTTTAATATGCGGAGAAAAAGTTAGTATATATTATAATCGCGGCTTTATCCGATCGCTAACCTTTTTTATACACTAAGTATATGTAAGTAAATATACAATTATCCTATAATGTTTAATCTGTCTTTAATGCTAAGTATATGCGTTTTATTATTTTATTATAAACGTCTAGTTCCTTATTTAATTTGTCTTAGGGTCCTATATATTAGAAGTAGTCGAAAAACTAAAGAGTAAACTATCTCTAGCCCTTATTAAGGTTTAACGTTACTTTAATAAAGTATCTTAGGCTCTAAAGGCTTAATTAGATGTCTATGCTTAATTAACCTATCTTTTAAAGGTTTATAAGAAAGTACGCTTAAAGGAGTTATATTTTACTAAGTAAGGTTTAGCGGAACTTAAGGCTAAAAAGGCTAGAAAGGATTCTAATTAAAAAAAGGCGGAAATAGTTTATACGCCGGTAGTAGATCCTATAGATAATCTAGCTTATCTATCGCCTTTAACTAATTTCTTTATCTTTAGCTCCTTCTTAATATTACCTAACTCGTTTTCTTCTAATACTCTTATACTTTTCCTATAGTATTCCTTAAGTTTTATAGTAGCTTTTAGGTAGTCTTATTATAGCCTACCTACTTAACTTTATACTAAGTTTTATTGTTAATGTCCTTATAACTAACAATCTTTAAAATCTACTATTTATCTTATTCTTATTCTTTATATATGTCTACTTTATAAACTAGTAGCTTTATATCTTTATATACTAGCTCTAGTATTGCAATATACTATATAGGGTAAATCTTTATTTTTACTAGTAAGTTAAGTCTATATATAACTTTTAAAAATTTAACTATAATCCTAAATAGTTCTAGTTTATATAATCCAACCTTTTACTTAGTTATTAACTTGTAAATTTTTTATATAGTAGCTATACTTTACCCCCCTTTTTAAAATCTAGTCCCTGAAATCTCCTAATATTATAGTACTTTTTTATTCTCTTTTATACTAACTTTACTAATTCTATAAGGTCTTTATAAAGATTTATTAGTATATCTATTTTTTCCTTAACTATATTACTTATTTTCTTTACTTATTATAGTAATAATAATATTCTAGGCTTATATCTATAATTCGCCTAAAATAGTAGTATCTTTATACCTTTCTATGGTGTTGTATTATATATAAACTATATAACTGGCAGTAATAATACCTAATTAACGTAATATCTTAGGTACTACTCTAATATCTAATTATTTAGTTTCTCTATTTAATTATCTATCTATAGATAATACGCTATTAATATTACTGCGCAAATCCCTTATTCCGCTAAGAATACCTCCTAAAATACTGCTATAAATCTTAGATCTCTGTTTAATATAATCTTACTTAGTGCCTTATATCTTATAAACACTTCCTTAATATAGATTTTAGCTATATCTTCTACTAAGATTTCTTCTATATATGCTATAAAGTAGCCCTATTTAGTTAACTTATCTACTATTACTAGAATTGCATTATAATCCTATTTAGTAATAGGGTTCTTTAACCTTAGCAACTTTATAATAAAGTTCTATAATATTACCTTCTATAGTCTTTCTAGTATCTTAATAGGCTGTAGATTTCTGTATAGCTTATACCTTATTAGTTTATTCCTTTAGCAATCTAAATATTCCTTTATTACTTTTCTTACTAAGCTCTAGATTCCTTAAATAATAGACTCCTTTTAGAGTCTTAACACTAAGCCCATAGCTCTATTATATCCCTATATTATTCCCTAATAGAATTCCTTAACAAATTCTTTTACGATACTTCTTAGCATATATATCGCTTCTCTATTCTTATACTACTCTAAGTTTAGATCCTTATCCTATACTTCTTAGATCTTTTTCGCCTATTTACTTTCTAGTAACTTATATTCCTAAGTTACTATAATTTTTAGATAATTATATCTTATTAATCCGTTTTTGTCTTTTTATAATATAGCCCCTAATAGATTTTCGTTATTCTATAGTTTAGCTTTTCTACTTAGTGTGTTAGCTCTCGCATTTTCTATACCTTTAATATACTAAATCTTAAAATAGTATTCTCTAAGTATTTCTACCTATTTAACTTATCTTTAATTAAGTTCTTTTATTATTAGGAACCCCACTAGGTTCTTATAATCCGTTTTAACTATAAATAGTTTTTCTATACCTTATAAAATGCTCTCTATTCCCTAAATACTATAACTATACTTAATAATTCCTTATTGTAAATGTTATAGTTTAATTCTAGTGGCGTTATATTTTAACTATAGTATGCTATTAGATGCTATTTATTCCTATACTTCTATAGTAAGTATACCCCTAGTATATAGTTTAATGCATCCGTTTCTATAACCATTTTTAGTCCTAGTTAATAGATCTTAAAAATTAGCTCTTAGGTAAATAACTCTTTAAGTTTCTAAAATGTTTTTTTACTCGCTTTTCTATGTCTATAGTTCCTCTTTCTTTATAAGCCTTATAAAAATTTAAATTTTTTTTAACTATTATGCTATAAACCTCCTATAGTAGTTGCAACCCCCTAAAAATAACCTTAACTATATTACATTATCTACTTCTTACTAAATTACTATAGCTTTAATCTTTTTTGGGTCTATACTAATATAACCTAGCTTAATAATATATCCTATAAAATTAGTTTTTCTTATATAAAAAAACTCGCATTTTTTATTACTACTAATATCTACTTCTTTTATAGTATCTTTAAGACCTATTTAACGTGCTCTTTATATTTTCCCTTAGTTATTAAGTAGATAATAATATTGTTAAGGTATACTATAATAAACTTATTAAGGTGTTCTTCTAATATACTATTAATTGGTTTCTAGAACGTTGCTAATATATTTATAAGTCCAAATTGCATAACCAATAGTGTATAATTGCAGCACCTGTTATACTAACCGCGTGCTTACGCGTTCGGTACACCAGGTACGCGTTTACGCGTTTAGTGCACCAACCACTCGCTTACGCGTCTGGTGCACTTATAAAGCACTAACTAATTAGGGGGGAGGTGCATTAGTATATAAACCACGTAGTCTGCTTTATACAATTGACAGTTACCATCCAAACGAGTATACAATACTATACGTATTTCGTGCCCCTGGATACAACTCACTCGTGCTATTAAATTAGTACGAACACTAATTAGTAAGCGCGCACAGATCAGTAATTACTTAACACCTCCCACCAAGAGATACACGACAGCGACTACCTATTTAGACTCCTAGTACGACCTACTAGAAGGTCGGAAGTTGGGGATTACGGACCTATCACTAACTCTGTATACTTATTTAAGTCTTAGTACGGTCTACTAGAAGTTTATAAATACAAATACAGACCTTTACGGAACCCCCTATCCTTAACCCCTTTAAACCTTAAACCTCTCTAGACCTTACGGAAACCCTCTACCCTTCTATACACTATTATAGACCTATTAATTACCTTTACGGACCACTATATGACTTCTTAAACTGTTACGGACCCGTTAATTATTTTTACGGACCGTTATAAGACCTCCCCCACCCGTTATAAGCTACTACCACCCGCTACGCACTACACTACACTATATAGTATAGTAGATATTAGTAAGCAAGTTAGTAAAGGTTAAAAGAAGTAAAGATAAGGAGTCGACGTTACGTCTATAAACGACGTTAACGATTATATTAGTTTTAAAATTCTTAAATATAAACACTTTAAGCTTATAAATAATAACCTGTATAAGTAATACTAGGAAGACTTTACGGACTTTATAAAAGCTATTTTTAAGGCTTATAACCCTATTACTATCCGTAAACTATAAACCCTTTACGTAACTAAGGTATATAGGTTAAAAGGGATAAACAAGTCACTATTATATAGTTTTTATATAATATAATATATAAGAAAGACCAAATAGAATAAATTAAAGAGGAAATCCTAGACTAGGTCAAAACTACTAAAGAACTCTTTACTTCTTCTAAACTTAATAGGATCGCCGGCCTTATACCTAACCCACTTAACTAAATTTATCCTATAGACCTAAGCGGCTTTAGAACTAACCTCGCTAGCTAAAATATACCTTACTCTTAAGTTATGGACCACGCTATAGACTACAATACTCCTATAACTTAAAATACGGACTATAATACCCCTATAAACTAAAATACGGACCAAATTACCCCTATTATTTAAGTCACAAATCTATAAGCTATATATCCGCAAACTATATATCTATAAGCTATATATCTACAAGCCATAGATCTACAAGTTATAGATCCGCAACCTACCTAAGTAAAAACCTATAGTAAGGAGCTAGCTAACCTAGCCAAGCTTTACACTAACGAATCTAAGTATAGTGGTAAAAATGATAACTTTAACTTTAAACTACGTCAGGAAAAAATTCACCAGCATTTAATTTTACTTTTCTGCCATTTTAGCATTTTCTAGCATTTCTAGCATTTCCTAGCATTTAGCTGCCAAATGCCGCATTCAGAATCAAGTGTTAGCATTTAGCTGCTAAATGCCGCATTTATAATTAAGTGTTAGTATTTAGCTACTAAATGCTAACTATAAGATTACTAAGCATATATAAAAGTATAATTTTTATAATTTTTATATTTTATATACACTTTATTAATATTACTAAGCATATATAAATGTATAATTTTTATAAATTTAATATTTTATA
>Ga0307515_10008901_pt1 | contig 19501 bp, 7 predicted proteins | sample 17_EM_MG_FD_194513 | JGI IMG/M metagenome (GOLD analysis project Ga0307515, IMG submission 194513) | Populus trichocarpa ectomycorrhiza microbial communities from riparian zone in the Pacific Northwest, United States - 17_EM | ecosystem: Host-associated > Plants > Roots > Unclassified | place...
CACAATTCAATTTGTGATTTCTCTTGTATGGTTGGTCTTACCATATCTATTATGAAATTCACGAAAATATATACATAATGGCCCACCATATATAGGGATACTGCTCATACTTTTTCAGGAAATTAAGGTTAATTACTATAATTACATAGTTAGCATCTAATATAAATTTTATAATTCAATCGATGAATTTAATAGGATTAAGTACCTCGAAGCCTTAGACATTGACCTACCTCTAGCTCTAGAGAGAGGTTAATAGTACAAGAACACACAAATTATTTATTAAAAAATCAATTTAATTTAAAAATTTAAATTTTTATATGAGATTTTAAGATATAATTTATATTATTTTTTAACATATATACTTAAATAAAAATCTTTTAAATTTAAAATTTACATAAACTTATATTATCATATATTTAATTTTTATAAAATAAATAAAAAAAATAAGATTTAAATCTGTAATCGCTTGATTAACTAGACTCTGTATTCTATTAAAAGAATAATCTAACTAAGACTAATCTAACTAAAAATATTTAAATATTTAAATAAAATTTTAAGATATAATTTCTTATAACTTTTACAAAATTTAGAAAAAGGATCGTTGACATTAAATTAATCTAGAATAAGAGGATTGGTCCTAATTACAGCGCATCCGTACAGGGCTTCATTTCAAGAGGGATATTGCTGATTTTGTGAGCACTTCTTGCAGACTAATATTGTCAAATCAAAGGGTTAAAAGCGATTTAAATATTACATACTACAAGTTTTAATCAATCCTAACTCAAAAATTAATTAAGGAAATAGTTTTTATCATTATGGTAAGATGATTAGCACCTAAACCTTGCATTATGGTTTACTTGTCCAACTAGAATTGACCGAGGAGATGATTATATTCATCCTATATATCCAGATAAAATGTATCTACTGAAATCCTTTCACTAGCTAGCTACCAACCAAGTTTCTTGAACGAAATGTGTGAAACTGGTATACTTTGTTTGAACAAGAGGATTCGATTCAAACACCATACACCAATAATCAGTCTTTTATTTTATTTTATTTTATTTTATGTCATGATCAAGTGGATTTCTGGTCCTTAATTATTGATTATACAAAAAAAGAGAGGAAGGATATTATTTAACATTAATAATGGTCAAGCAGAATCGGGTATATTTGCACAAAAATAGTATTATTCAGATCAATCTCAACTATCCTTCCTTCTTGTCATCATAAACAAACAAGAAGAAGAAAACCAAACTCCAAAATATTTATCAAGATAGTATAAATTGAACTTCATCGGAGCAACTTATCCAAACCAACTTACAAGTCTCCTACGACCAAATCGATGACTTGTTTTATCATGCAACTTGATGGTTGATCCCAACTCCGTCCATGGCTGCCCTCCCGATGATGCCATGAATGATATCAGCACCACATCGAAAAATGGTGATTCATGCATGTCTTCGTATCATCTACCAACTTGCACGTCAACTTTTAAATAATCTTGAAAATTCCTTCTTCTCTTCTACCTCTCCTGAAAGAGAAGACCTAGCTAGCTACTTCTCTTCTTCACAAACTATTTTGTCACCTCCACAGATAATTTAGATATTTGACGTGTCCCTTTTGAATTAAAATATCAATTTTGATTTGTATAAAAAATAATAATTAATGTAGAGTACTACTCGTGTAACTATGTGTGTTTGGTAATACAATGAAACGTATTTCTGTAAAAGGTATTTATTAACAATAAAAAAAATATTAAAATTATTTTTTTTTAATTTTTAAAATTAGCATATTAATATTAAATCATTGAAATATATGTCTCAAAAGAATTCTATATTCTTTCGATCGAATGAAAACGTTTCGAACCAAAATACAACACCTCAAAAGAATTTCATATTTTTTCAATCGAATAACAAGTTAATCTAGGTTAAATCATATTATGTCATGTCTAATGTCAAATTTCTCTGCAACATTTGTGATATAAAGTTTCTCTTCCAAAAACCGATAGTTAGTATCTACTATCAACTTTATAATTCAATTCAATCGATGCTAATTATGATTATAAATCCTATAACGAATAGTAAAAAGTTATCTCGAAGCTTGGATATTGACCTAGCTCTAGAGGTTCATAGTCTAAAACGATGCAAAGGATATTGTCAAAAATTTGTAATTACGGATCGTTGAAATTTAATCTAGAATTAGAGGAATAGTCGTAATTATAACATATCCGTACACACCTTCAACTTAATTATTTCATAACAAGATTTAAGGTTCCACTTTGAAGTTTACAAAGCTAAACCCTAGAAGAGTCATCTAAAATATTCTAATATTGTCAAATTAATAGCTTAAAAGAATTTTTTTATCCAAAGTAATATGTTTTTGAACTATAATTGTGCTTGACTGCCTGCTTATGATTATGGTAATATATATGATTAGCATATGATGGATCAAATTACTTCGTACTAAAAGATATTATTTTATAAAATTTCAAAGGGACTAAAACTAAGAAGAAGCTCAACAAATTAAAATTAGGTCCCGGGAAAAAAATGTTAGGTAAGGATATCGCCTTTTCTTTTTGGCTACGTGTTCAAAGTACCTGTGGATCTGGTACTTTGCCAGATCTAAAATTTTTAGACTCTGCGATGCGCCAAACCTAAGCTTTTAAGGTCTGATTCCTTGCCAGATTCAATCTTTTTGGGCTCGGTTACATACCAGGTTCAAGCACATGTAAGTCTGATACCTTGCCAGATCCAATTCCCTTGAATGCGGCTGCACGCCAAGCCCAACCACCTATGAGTTTGATAAAGAAGAAAAGACTTACAATCTCTCGGAAGAGGAAAGAAAAAAGCCTATATATAAAGGCACCTTGAACAACCTAAGCAAGGGGTTTAGAACCTTCATTTTCTTTCAATTTATTCTTAGCATTTATCATACATAAACAAAAAAAAACATTTTTATTCTTAGAATTTAATATTCATTTACTGTAAATCTTTATAATAAAGTTACTGACTTAATCATCGAATGATTTCTAAAATCCTTTAAAAAGAACCGTGTTTGCAAGAAATCCAGTCTCTGTCGTCAACCCCTGAAATCCTCAATTATAAAAATAAAAGATTGACATCAACTTATAATTATCCATCATTCAAATTAATGTGATGAAAAATAATTCCCCTGGTATTCTGGCTTCTAAACCTATTACTATGGTTTACTTGTCCAATTAGAATTGACTGACAAGAGGACTATATGCATGCTATCCAAATAAAATGTATCTATTGACATCCTTTCATTAGCTACCAAATTTCTTGAACGAAAGGTGTGAAACCGGTACACTTTGTTTGAACAAAGAGGATTCGATTCAAAAACCATATACCAAGCGGTCTTTTTGACTATTTTTATGTCATGATCAGGTGAATCTTTGGTCCTTAATTGATTATAATATTGAAATTAAAACATAGGAAGAATATTATTTAACAATAATGGTCAAGCAGTATCGGGTATATTTGCACAAAAATAGTATTATTCAGATCATTCTCAACTATCCTTCCTTCTTGTTATCATAAAAAAAGAAAAAGAAAACCAAACCCCAAAATAAATAAATAAAAAGAAAACCAAACTGCAAAATATTTATCAAGATAATATAAATTGAACTTCATGAGCCTGCTGATCCAAACCATCTTGGAAGTCTCCTACGGCCGAATCGATGACTTGTTTATCATGTAACTTTATGGCTGACCCCAGCTACGTCCATGGCTACCCCTATGATGCCATGAATGAGATCAGCAACACATGGAAAAATGGAAAAGTGGTCACACTTGTCTTCGTATCATCTTCCAACTTGCACGTCAACTTTTAAATGATCTTGAAAATTCCTTCTTCTCTTCTACCTCTACTAAAGAGAAGACCAAGCTAGCTCCATCAGGTGATGCATGCATTTACTTCTCTTCTTCGCAAACTTGTTTGTCACCTACAGAGATAGTTTAATGTTCCTTTTTGCATTAAAAAAAATCAAATTCTAATTAAAAATAATAATAATCATGTAGAGTTCTATGAGTCTGTTGTGTGTTTGATGATGATAATAATAATAAAAATGTTTTTCAAATGAAAATATATATTAAAATAATATTTTTTAATGTTTGTCAGTAGCACTGCAAAATCATAAAAAAATAATTTTAATAATTTTTCAATTGAAAAAAATTAAAAAAAATACTTTGATAAACACATTAAACCGAAAAACAAAGTCATTCTAAATAGTGTTATAATGGTGCTGGCATTGGGAAATTAAGATGATTGATTTTGTGGTTAATTTATTTGACAATTGGTGAAAAAATCCACTTGTTGGAGGTGACGAGGTTAGCTAGATTGAGAAGTTCATAAGCAATTTTGACATCATGGGAGACACGACACAAGTTTTCAATGTACTTTGGATATATAGTTGGATGACATTAATTATTATACCTTGTACAAATTGTTAAAGACATACACTAAGTAGTTTGTAGGTGGATTTTGGCGTGGTTTTATTTATGTTTTCTCAAGTAATTATGATATTGAGAATCTAAGTAAAAATTGAAAGAAATGGAATAATGATGCTTGTGACTCAACTTTCAATAAGTGAATAATGAAAATTAGTATGCTAAATATTATTGGCTAATCAATTTCTTTTTCTCTTACATTAAAAATATTAGCCTGTAATGACCTTATATAGGTTACTTTTTTTGGAAAATTTATATAATTCACTTAAAAGAGTTTTTCTATTATATAGTTCAATGTCCAATAGAAAATAATGGATAGCATTTTAGTATATAAACACCATATATATCAAATTAATTTTCAAGGAAATCATGTAAATCTCAAAATTAGGGAGTATGTTTGGAAAGGCATACAGAGTGGCTTCTTGTGTCATTTGACTCGAGACATTCTGTATTAATTCAATTATATATATCAAAAAATTTCTAGAATTTTTGAACGTCGGAATAGAAAGATATTCTTTTCTTGGTTTACAGCAATTCAAGAATATAGTAATTAAATCTTTTGGTTGAAGTCTTCTTCCCTCTTTGGGATCTTTTTATGCAGTTTCTTAGGGCTACATAAATTACTGATGGTGGGATGTGATGATACTAGCTTTCAATTATTCAAGAGCAGTGGGAAGATAGGAAATGGAGCCAGGGATTGATATTGAAGAACAGTTCGAGTCCCCATTCCTCATAGCAATGAAAGGCCATTCCAGCAGTAACAAGAGCAATATAGCCTATGAACTGGCCCATTTCCTCAAATTCCCTCTCATAGATGGAGATATCATCCCAACCCTTCAGGATTTAGTAGAACCTGAACAATGTGATGGCTTGTTACCTTCGGAAATTCTCCCTCGTAACTCTTCAACTCAGCTCAGTTCAGTTTGAAGCTCAGTGTGATCATCAACTCTCAACTCTCTCGCCGTGCCCTCTTTGACGGGTTAGCTGAGCACTTGTGGAACTTGAAAGCAGCAATCAAAATGATCATAATGTTGATTACTCTGATATCGGAAACGTCCCAAATCTCAACATTGACACCCCAAAGCCATTTCGCGCGGAGGACTTCATCACTGGTACGCTTAAAGACGCAGAGCTAATTTAGAGGGTACGTCTCCCACCCCACATGAGCACCACTCAGCTAAAATTCATCTTTCTATGAAGTTGATTGCAATGGGTTGCATAAATCCTTTTATTTTATCATGTCATGATGTCTAGTGTCGAATTTCTCTACAACACTTGTGATATAAAGTCTCTTCCAAAAACCTTTCACAAGGCGATGGTGATGATGCTGGTAACATGGGTGCTATTAGCTAGGTGCGGTAGGGTTAGCTCACTAGGTTATATTAGCTGACAGGTCTCACTGAATCTGGTAGCATGGGTGTTTTTCATGTCCTGCCACGCCCTCCAACGTACAGGCATAGTTTCAAAGGAAAGTACATGACGTTCTATCCAAATTAAAAGAATTTTTGGCGAAGCCTGGCCATAGCCGGGACCGGGACTCGTTGATCATTTCATCATTTTATATCATAGCTAAGAATCCAAATTCCAATGTAAAAATCGCTAACAAACCAACTTCTCTCACGTTTTAACTTAACTCGGTCCTTGAGAAAGAATGTTATATAATAAATTTATGCACTGAATTACATATTCTGTAAAGTTTGGAGATAAATTATATGATAAAAATTGCAAGGTCTAGCAACAACTTAGCTGACCAGGAAATGGTAACATTGATGCTGTATGCTCTTAAGACTTGGGGAAAGTGATTATTGAGACAGATATGTAATAATCAATGGAAAGGGATGACTTGAATGTTGGAGATGCTCATTGATCCACTACAGTAAAGGAGCTACAAAACTGTGAAGATTGCATTTTTTTACACTCAACAAACACATTCTGGTACCAAAACATGTCTAGTGTGGTTTTGGAACATACCCATCAACGGCAAAATTACGAGTGGCAGCAGGAAGAGCTAAGCGCATTCCATTGAGCTCAGGCTTTGCGATCACTTGACAGCCCAGGCGAGAACTGCAAAATTCAAAACATGGAAAATCAATATAGATTCAACGCCCACAAATCCATTTAGTGTTTTGATGCTGACAGAACTCACGTTTCTGTAAGCCCAAAGGCCAAATCCAACATGTCATTCTCCTCATCGGTTGGGTCTTCTAATTTGTTGTAGTATTCCATGTCCTACAGCCAGATTCAACATTAAGTACCTCATAAGTTCGAAATAATCATGGTACTATGACATAAGCTATGTCCAGTATCATACCGTCACAATCACATGACATGTCGAACAGGCAAGTGAGCCTTCACATGCTCCTGGCATGACATTAAAAGCACAGAATAAAAAAACTATTAAGTAAATGCGTCAGAATGATCTACTCAAAGTTTTCTAATGCAGAAATGGAAGGAGAATACAGACAACAAAAAAGCAGAAAAATAAAAAATAAATAAAAATCTCATCACTAAAAGACAGGATGGGTGGAATATTCTATGCCTACATTTGCTACAATGCAAACATTATAGAAACAGAAAACCCAATTACAAACCACCATAAATGGAAAAGTTGAGCTAAAAAATTGCATTATAATCCTTGCCTTCAAGTTCTATATCATTTTCTTGAGCAGCTTCTAACATGGACATTCCAACTGGGACCTTGATATCCTTTTCCTCTCCATCCTTATCTACAAATGTTACAGATATCCTGCACAAACATCACCAGATTGAGAAGAAGGGTGGCAGATAACTTCTGCAATTAATTATAATCATACCATCACAATTGTCAAACTGATTTGCTCCTTTTCTTTCCTTATCAGTAATAAAACTGATCAGCTCAGTTAGACTTGAGCCTATTGTTAGTTTTGAACACATTTATGGAATGTTCAACAATAGCCAAAGCATGTCAGAACTCAAATCTCCTTCCAGGGTCTTGCTTGAAGACTAAACGCCTACAATGCCTTTCTTGATTAGATTATAGGGTGGCAGTTCAGAAGCTGAGATCTTCGTATACCGTTTGCACTTGTGCCAAATTCACAAGGAAACAAACCTTGTTGCAGATTGACTTGCGACTTGGTGTGACAATATTCTTGTTCCAGTTACAGTATATCATAGTCCTCCAGCAAGGATGACTACTTAGCTTCTACTATAGTTTTTCCTCTGGAATTTTGAGTCTATGTAATTGAGCATGGAATCCACATCATCTATATAATTATTCTTCTAGGTCTATTGCAAATATATTTTCAATCAAAAAGGAAATGCAAACTTAATCAGTTCTTTCATTAGACTAAAGCTATCAACCAGGAATACAAACATGAGTGATGCTTTGAGATGGGTATGGCATGTCAAGACAGGAACTCCCACAAGATACATACAGGGACATGGTTATATACTTTTTATGGGCAATTTCTAATATCAAGTTACTTTTGTAACCATTATCATGTGTTTGACCATAAATCATGAACAATATAAAAACCATGTATCCTCGAAATGATTCACACAAAATTTTCAATAGAGGAAGTGTCCTAGGATTACAATTATAAGGGAAAGAATCCCGATGACAACAAAGAACAATTATGGAAGCTATTTCTTAATGAACTGAGAGTTAGCATATAGAACATGACAGAAAATTGTCACCAAAAGTTCCACAGGTAGTGAGATGTCCTACATAAGCTTGCACAAACCTCCTGTTTTCTTATTTCCGATATATACAAGATTATAGGCATCTAACAAATCAACTGAACAATCTTCTAAAAATAATTTTCATGGTTTCTAGTTTTCCTCGGGATCTACTGAAGAATTTCTAAATGATATTACAGGTTATGATAATTTCAGGTGCTGTCATAGTTAACTTTGCTTCCTAAGAGTAGAGATAAGATATTAAGCACTCATCACAAATGCCAAATTCTTGAAACAGTAAAAAACAACTTCAACACAAAAGAGCTTACATCTCATTCGGGTCACTCCCATCTGCAGAATCTCTACTGGTAGCTGTGCTAGAAAACTGATGATGCTTTTGAAATATACTACCCTGGTGCCCCTTAGATTCTGGGTGTAATTCGACCTGTTTCAAAATTAAGAACCAATGGGCATCTAGAAATAAGAATAATAAGGCAACCAGAAGATCACTCCAATTAAAACTATAGGCGCCTTGGACTAACCTGAGATCGCCAACATGCACTATAAGGCCTTCGTATAAATGATTTTCTACACAAGGCTGTACATTGTTCTGCACAACAAGGAAGTGTTTGGTATAACAACGAGAATAATAAAGCATTTATTCATCTGAAAAGTACTGGTGATTTTGCTTGGTATTGGAAAAGGCTCCCACAACTCAGAGGCTTGGCTTGGGACAAAATCCAAAATGCTGTTGGTAATGGTAAATCCAAGTCTATGGTGGGATTATTGGTAACGTATTGGTGTGCTAATCAAAGAACATGGCTTCAGGGTTGTTTACGAGTCTGGAATCGATTTGGATGCAAAACTTGCTATGGTTATTAAAGATCAGGAATGGTTCTGGCCTCATGCCAGATCTGATGTTATGGCTACAATTCCAGGGACTATTTGTGATGTGATTCATCCTGATCCCTTGAGTGATTGTAGTGTTAATTGAAAGCCTAGTCCTAACAGGGTTTTCAGTGGCAGAAGTGCTTGGGAACTTATTAAATACAGAGAAGTAAAGTTTGATATAAACTTGTCTGGGTACCCATCCATATTCCCAGACATAGTTTATTGTCTGGCACACTGCTTATAAGGCTATCTACCAGAGTAAGGCAGATCAGTTTGGGAAGAAATATCTGTTGTTTGCTTTGTGGCTGTGCTGATGAGGACTAACACCATCTTTTCTTTAACAGCACTTAATCTGGAGCTGTTTTGTCAGTCATTATGCAGAATGTGGTTCTAACAGACCAGTTGGAATTGGACAACGGAGTTTTATTGGGCTAAAGTTCACTTGCAAAAGAAGCTTTCTCAATATACTTTAGTTAGAATTGCCTGGAATGCTGCAATATATGGTATTTTGAAGCAAAAGAATCAAAGAGTTCATGGAAATAGGGGCATTCTCCTGATGAGCTGACTAAGTGGATTTGCCAAGTTGTTTTTTATAGACTGCTTCAGACTAAATTGTAGAAGATGCTGTTCTAAATACAAGCCTTTATTCTATATACAATCATTGGAATTTTGCCTAGTTTTATCATTCTTGTCATCAGTTACTGACACTTGCTTTTGTAGTAGGATGAGCTCCTACTTCTTTTTGATCAATGAAACATCATTTTTTTTTTAAAAGTGCAAATTGACATTTTTCAGTAATGTTACTCTCTCAATCAAACTTCGAAGTTGTATCACACATGAATTTGTCTTACACAGTAGCTGCAGCTAAGAGCAGATTCCAAATAACAAAACACGTTGCTCCTAAGAAAAACAAATGGAAATAGATGTGAGCGTATTACATACCTCTTGAAAGCTCTTTAACTATCCCAACTCCAATTCTTGAAAGTCTAGACCTTGACATAATCTTTCCCCTAAATATTTTCAAAAAAGAAAGGAAAAGAATTAACTACCAGTAATAGCACACACTATAAAGCATCCAAATCATGGATTGATTAAAATTTTCTCAACGAGAAGACACAGGCAAGAACAAGAAATTAATGCCAAGGTAAGATACAACTTCAAGAACCTAAAAGCCAGTTCAAACGGATAAATTCTTGAAGTCATTAAATTAATAAAAGAAAAAAAATATGACAAAAGACGAAGCTTTATTACCTGTTTGATGAAACTGAGAAAGAACAGAGCAAAAGATACAACGAAGTTTGTGTTTTCTGTGTTCACTGTTCAACTTCGGGTTTTCCTAGTTTTGGGCTGCGAATTATCTGGAGGGTTTCTGTCTATCAAGCTTCGAAAACCAAGAAAGAGCAAAAACCCTTCAAAGCCTAACCGACAGGTCGTTCACTTTGTCGTGCTGGCCATCCTTCCGTAAGTAGAGGCCCAACTAGGGAGTTAATAGCAAATGTGGTGTCAAAGCTAGAACCTTCAAGGAAGGGCTAGCGAACCCATGTGACCATGGGCAATCAGAATCCAAAACAAAAACTTTATTCAATGGAGATTAGGTACAGAGATGCTTATTGACAGGCAGGCATAAGCTATTTGTGGGCTAAAGCCAGCGAGGTTTTTTTTTTAACCCCCTGGAGAGAATCTGAAACACAACAAAACAATGAATGAATAAATAGTAATTGTAATCGGTCAATGCTAACATATGTGAGTTTTGTGGCCAAGGGTCTGCACCAAATTCTCAAAATCTACAATAAAAAAGGTTACTTTTCTTTTACCTTTCTTGTCTCTCTTTCCCACATATTGTCAATGGACTGGATATTGTTTGGATTCTGTCGTGACCTTTCTTTCATTTGTGCTTTTGTTTTGCTTACAATGTAATGGTAAAGCAAAGTTTTGAGTTTTGAGTTTTGAGCTTTGTGTTTTTGTTTTGCGAACAATGTAATGGCGAAGCAAAGTTTTGAGCTTTGCAGCAAGCAAGTTCTAATCTTCGAAAGCAATTGATTTACTTCATACATGCAAAAAAAAAAAAATTGCTGCAGAAAACAATTAGCATTGACATCCAGTTCTCCATTTCAAAACCCATGATTGGATAGGTCAAACTAGGGGATTGGAATCTTGAAACATTCTTCTCTGGCTCTTTATTTTCTTATGTCATGGTTTGATTTCTATGCCTGAGTTTCTTTGGTTATCATATAGACTGGGGATATGAACATCGTTACTCTGGCTATATGTGCACTTAATATGCTCCAATTGTGTGTTTATTTATGTTGTGGAACTTCATTTCCTTTTGAACTCAGATTTGGCATAACCTGCAACGTTTAAGATCCGAATTCCAAAATATGTCTTGTTAATTATTACTTAGATATCCATAATTGTAGTCACCAGTTTGATATATTTTTATCTCTCATCAACACGGAAATCTGGTTGTAAAGCGTATGCTAAGTGGATTACCATTTATTGTAGCAGGAATGGCAGGTTGTCAGCATTGATTTTTAGTGACCGAACCATTTAATACAACTTGGAATTACTGCATCAGATTGAGAAAGTATGGATTCCTCTCCTCGTTCTTCATTCACTGGAAAAGTAAAACAGACACCATGGTGGATGAAAAGCCTCACTGGGTGGTCTTATGTAATTTATGAGATGTTATTCCAAAAGATGCAAGCAAGGCATCTGAAAAATCCATTGCCTTTACCTCCGCTCCATGATGTTACATGTATTATAACTGGATCCACGAGTGGCATTGGACTTGAAACTGCCAGGCAATTGGCTGTGTCTGGGGCACATGTTGTTATGGCTGTACGAAACCAATCTGCAGCCTTTGATTTGATCATGAAGTGGCAGGATGAACGACATGGAACAAGCCTGCTCAGTGTTGAGGTGATGGAGCTGAATCTTCTCTCCCTCACTTCTGTTGTGAGATTTGCTAGGGCGTGGAACTCGCGCTCAAAACCTTTGCAAGTTCTTATCAATAATGCTGGAATCTTTTCTATGGGAGAGCCGCAGAAGTTCTCAAAAGATGGGTACGAAACACACCAGCAAGTAAATTTTTTGGCTCCTGCATTGCTTTCTATACTGCTTTTGCCATCTCTCGTTAAGGGCTCTCCCAGCCGAATTATTAACGTGAACTCCATTATGCATTATATGGGCTTTGTCGACACAGATGACATGAATTTTACTTTGGGGAAAGAGAAATTCAATAGTACAAAGGCATATTCAAGTAGCAAGCTTGCACAGGTCATGTTCAACAGTGTCTTACAGAAACGCCTGCCTCCTGAAGCTGGCATTAATGTGTTATGTGTATCTCCTGGAACTGTTCACACAAATGTAACAAGGGACCTTCCAAAATTGGTGCAAGTTGCTTATAATTTTATACCATTGTTTCTCTTTAGTGCCCAAGAAGGTTCAAGAAGTGCACTTTATGCAGCTACTGCTCCTGAAATTCCTGAATACTGTAAGGCACTGAAGGCTGATGAATGGCCCACTTGTGCTTATATCTCACATGATTGTCGTCCCACACGTGCTGCCAACGAAGCACATAACACAAGAGCTGCTAATGAAGTATGGGAAAAGACATTGGATATGATTGGCCTTCCTCTTGATGCTGTAGAGAAGTTGCTCCAAGGGGAAGAAGTCATGTGCAAGTACAAGGATAGCTGAAGTAAGTTTCTACTCCACTTTTTGCCTGAAATGATTTGACAGAATCCTGCCTTCAATTTGTCGAGGATATCTTAGCCATGCAGAACTAGCATCTCTTGCACATATTTCCATTTTTGGCTATTCTCTTCAATTCAAATTAATTATAAAAGTTATTTCTGTTGGTTAAGTCTGAAAATTTGTAGTAAGACACGTTAAGAGTTTAGCCAGTGGACATCAATGCATGGAGCATGTTTTTCCCTGATGTGTGCTGGATGTTGTGGAATCACATGCATTTCCTTTGATGATTTTTGTTTCATTCATAAATGTCACTCGAAATATAGGAACAGAAAGATGTCAAGCATAGTTATCAATCCAGCCCAAACATTGGCAGGTCAACCTGAGTCTATCCCAAAATGATATCGTTGTAGTTTTTTACAAAATAAAATGATGTTGTTTAGGACAAAACTTTAAAAAACCCTTCGGAGTTGACATAGCAGGCAGGTTAATCGGGTTTTACTAGGTCACCTTTCAAAACTGTTTGAAAGAAAACTTGGCCTGGGTCAGGCTTTGAATTGACAAGTTACAGGTCCACCAGACCAAACCGGATTTAATAACTATGGATGCAAGGGCACAAATATAAACAGTCTTGCTAAGTAGGTGTAATTTCTACATGCGCATCTGAATATTTTGCCATTGATGCAGTCTCCATTGATTCTGGAATTTCTTTGGAGCCTTTTTTAAATTAAAAAAAACTGTTAGGAACTTAGATAATATTGCAGGAAAAGTCATTATTTTGGTTAACTCTTCAGTTGTTTATACCATGATTGTACCGTGAGGTCTCTGGTCTATAAGATTTGTATTTTGACTTTTTAACTGGTTGAAGCGAACCAGAGCTTGTCTATTTAATCAGCTATTGACTTACATAAACCAAGTTAATGTTTCAGCTAGGCAAAAGCAAAAAAGTCGCTGTGTCTTTGCCCTCTGGTTTTTTAAGGTCCAAACTGACGTTAATGTGATTTGTTTTTCTCTGAAATATCGTACTTATTAAAAACAAAATAAAATTAGACTTCGTTATATGAATGAAATACTTTTAGAAGATACAAGAAATAGATCACATATTTGAAAGTTCAATTCCAGTAAAGGAATAACGTAGATTTTTGTATACAATTGAAATAGTGTTGAACCTATAGCAAATCTTTCTCGGCCAATCTCCGGGGAGAAATTTGCTTTCGGACTGACTTTCTAATCTCCTTGGTTTTGGCACCGATTTTCTTGACGCTGAACTCATTTCCTTCTCTCTCGAACCAGTCTCTGGTGCAACGAGAGGAAACATCTTCCCAAATTTTATAAATGGGGCACAAGCATTTAATGTGATAGAAAATTCAAAGTCCTTTGTTTTATTCATATTTGATAAACCTGGTTCTGCCTGGTCATTTGACTCGGAAAATCTGAAACCTAGAGTGTGATCTTAGAAGGGTATTACTGAGTTGATTGACTTGATTATATTTTTAGTAATTTTGTTGATCCGATCAAATTTAATTGATACAATTCAAAAACCCTTTCCTGAATCAGATCAGGATTGACAGCTACAGTTCTGTTATTCTCTCAAATTGCATTGCATCCTATTGCTTGTAGCCAAATTATGGCAGATGTTTCCTGTCGGTCCACCAAATATTGGTTTTAAAGAGGTCAGAATAAGCAGATGAGCTGAATATTTATCCCACTGTTTATGCCATGCTATTGAGAGCCGCAAGCGTCCTCTATCCTCGAGTGAAAATGAAGAAAAGTAATCCCCTTGCTCAGCAATAATGACAAAAACACGATGAATATATCAGTGACTACTGTCATCATATTATTGGTTGGTAATCTTGCCCCACTAGATGCTTTAATTAAGGTCTTTAAACTAGTGGCAGCCTCTTACACGATTCTTGATCCCATGTATTTCGTTTACGTCATTACCGGACGTTGTTTTATTTGTTGATTAACTTTCCAATTAACTTAATCCACAGGAATGAACTTTATTTTATATGTCTTTGAGCAGATATGTCTTCTGCTTTGTCTTGTGATTGGTTCCTGAATGAACTGGCATGGTTTCAAACGTTATTGTCTCTCCACGCGCAACTTGATCACTAGGTGGTGTATCTCATCAAGAGGTTAACCCATCCCCCATCATTTCACACGCTTTTTCACGACAAAGACATTGTCATACTTCATTATATTGGACTCCTCAATCAACCATTTCCATGATGTAATGCAATCCTACTAACGTGGCACGCTATTATTCTGATGTTCATCTGGAAAAGAAAAGGATAAGGGATCGGTGCCTGTTGATGGAAAACTCTTGCACTCAACACCACTTTCGAAGTCTCTGGCGTGTGGACCAAAATCTTATCTTGTTTCTTTCTTCTGTAAATCCTGGGCTGGCCATCATTTGTTGCCCGCCTTATCTTAAATCCTGGACTGTCATTTCTGGGGAGTAAATGACAGTTGAATATTCAATCTCTTTTTATCACGTAGTGTATAATGATAAGGTTTGTCAAGATAGAAAACTCTAATCTCATGAATTCTAAATATGAATAGTGATAATCTCCTAATCTACTATAAGAAAATAATCTTAGATACTTGTATTTATACTAAATCTAAATTCTTATAAAAAAAATTATTAATTGAAAAGTTATATAACCAATAAATCTCATCTACCATTAGAATTATTAAACTAAACAAATCCTAAAAAAGCTTAACAATTAAACAAATAATTATATAGAAAATCACGCAATCTTGTGACGATGCAACCTTCGCAAATAATTGGTGCATCTTGTCCTGCTCAAAATGGAAATCATTTCCCCTTCTTGGATTTGCCGTTTAGCATATAGCTCGATTCCATACCGTATAATACTTTGTGTATACTTGGAAGTATCTTTCCTCTGATTTGATGTCCTTATATTGTCATCCCTGCATCTATACCGACATTCAATTGCTTAGACTAGAAGGTTCACTATGGAGACGAATCAATATAATATGGTCGACATCACTTCCATACTTCCAGCCTCTTATTGGCCATAAATTTTCTCTGTAGATGTAGATTCCCTAATCTTTCACTGTCTCCGGCTCTCCCTCTGGACCCATGAGCCATGTCCTCCAATGGGTCACTTCACAATCTTATTTCTATCCACTCATTAGATGCCTCATTGGCTTCCCCACTAAACACCATTTTCCCCACCAAATTCCTCTCATTTTACTCCCATCCTGTAATCACCCAATGTTTTCGGTCATGATGCCAATCTTTTCCCCACAAATCTTATTTATCCTAATTAATCCTATGGCCAAAGCAGCAAGATGATTGAATATGGTCTCATTGAATTATTATCAGGGAAGATCTTCTTGCTCCTTTTAATTCCTATAACCATCTTCATTATCTCCTCTCTTTTTTCTTGAATTACTCTAGTATAATAGAGGGAAGAAAAATTTCACCTTTGGACATACCTGTTAGAGTCTTATATGATGGAAACAGAGCAAGTGGCAGATGAAGATTGCCATGTCAATAATGGTGCAAGAAAGATTCTCCTGGGAAAGTACGAGATGGGGAGGTTGTTAGGACAAGGAACGTTTGCTAAGGTCTACAGAGGGAAGAATCTTGTGACACAAGAAAATGTTGCAATCAAAGTGTTGCACAAGGATCAGGTCAAGAGGACAGGATTAATGGAGCAAATCAAGAGAGAAATCTCAATTATGCATCTTGTGAAGCATCCAAATATAGTGGAGTTGAAAGAAGTGATGGCTACCAAATCAAAGGTGTTCTTTGTAATGGAGTTTGTGAAAGGTGGTGAGTTATTTGCCAAAATCAAGAAGGGAGGGCTGGAGGAAGATCTTGCAAGAAAATATTTCCAACAGTTGATTTGTGCAGTTGATTATTGTCATAGTCGTGGCGTTTCTCATCGTGATTTAAAGCCCGAAAACTTGCTTTTGGATGACAAAGAAGACTTGAAAGTGTCCGATTTCGGGTTTTCTGCTTTGCCTGAGCAGAAATGGAACGATGGTTTGCTGCACACACGGTGTGGCACCCCTGCATATGTGGCTCCAGAGGTTCTAAGAAAGAAGGGTTATGATGGTGCTAAAGCTGATACCTGGTCTTGTGGGGTTATTCTATTCGTGCTGCTTTCAGGGCACTTGCCATTTCGCAATGAGAACGCCATGAAGATGTATGTGAAGATTTTAAAGGCTGAATATGAGTTCCCACCGTGGATTTCAAGGGATGCCAAGAGGTTGATTTCCAATCTTCTTGTTGTGGACCCTGAGAAGAGAATTACAATCCCTGAGATCAGGGCAAATAGTTGGTTCCAAAAAGGTCTTGCTCAATCTGCTGTATCTCCTAATGATTTAGAAGATACTGAAAACGGAGTTAGAAGTGAAGATCAAGAGGAATTCCCGGGAAAAACCGGATCGAAGCATTCGCCGCCTTTTTATAATGCTTTTGAACTCATATCTTCAATGTCATCAGGATTTGATTTATCAAGTTTGTTTGAGACCAAGAGAAGAAGGGGTTCAATGTTCACTTCAAAATGTCCAGCATCAATGATCCTATCAACGTTGAAGTCCGTGGCAAAGAAGTTGAACTTTAGAGTGGCAGTGAGTGATACAGAATTTAAGGTGAAATTGCTAGGAAAAGAGGAGGGACGGAAGGGGAAACTGGCGGTGACAGCAGAGGTGTTTGAGTTGGCTGCCGAGCTTGTGGTGGTCGAGTTATCCAAGTGCTCCGGTGACACTTTTGAGTACACCAAATTCTGTGAAGAAGATGTCAGGCCTGCCCTAAAAGATATAGTTTGGAGTTGGCAAGGAGATAATATTGATTCTCATGAAGGCCAAGTAGGGACAAGTAATTAGGATGGTTAATGGTCGTTAATTGACAAAAGACCTCAAAATTAGAACTCTAACGGTCCCAAGTTTTACATATTTGCTTGTTTTAGGCTTTATAATTGTGTGTTGTGTAATGTTATTAATGCGAATCTACGGGCATGTAATTTGTCTAAACAAGAGATTAGTAGAGAGGATTGATGATTTTCCCAGGTTAGTTTGCTTCTAAATTTCCTTCTCACTGGATAATTTGCCCTGCACTACTATGCATATTAAATTAAAAAAAAAATTGAATGATCAGATCATAATATTTTTATAAAAATCAAATAAAAAATTATATTGAAGCCCAATTCTTCAAGAATAAAATTTAAAAAAAATAATTAAAAAATAAAAAAAATTAAATCAATCCAAATTAACCTTTCAAAACCTGGATGACGAGACCAAGATAAACCTTTCAATTTTTAATCTATTCAATGTGACGTAATAAAATTAAAAAAAAAATTGAATATTAATTAATTCTCTCATCAATTAGTTATTTGTTTTCACGTGCATCTTGTGCGAGCTTTTGATGGTTGTTGCATTTCATGGGGACACAATCATCAACCTTAATTTTTTGGTGGGACGAGAATGATATGTGGTTTATTGTTTCAAACATTAAGGAACATTGAAGAAAGGATCAGAGGTGATTTTGTTCTTGACAACATTTGGTCTGGCAAACAGACGAAAGAAAGAGTGTCTGTTTCACGAAATTTGTACTTTTTCTTGGCCAAAATAATCTTCTTATCTCCCTCCCTTTTGTGGTTATAATGGATTTGGCAAATGGGTTATAATGGGCTTCGAGCTAAACTTGTACCCCTTTGCAACGATTCATGACATGTCGTTTTGAATTGGTTTTTTATATTGATCAATTAAATATAAATAACCTGATAGATTCATCTATGATTTAAGATTTAATAGACTTGATTTAACACTCTTCCAAGTTAAATCAAGTTAAGACTAAGAAATTAAAAAATATATATTTTAGATAAAAAATTTTGATAGAAATTATGGAAACGAGTGTTAAACTAGATGAGACCCTCGGGCAAACATGACAAGTATGCAAAATAGGTAAGAATTACCTCCAGCTATCAAGGTCTGAATGCGGAATTTAGGTTTTTGTTAATCTACTAAAGTTTTGCTTGTTTAATTGGGATAAAAAACAAAATGACAGTCTTTCTTGGATATTAGGAGGGTTCTTAGGGTACGATAGAAATTATTTTTTAAAATGTTTTTTTATTTAAAAATATATTAAAATAATATATATTTTTTATATTTTTAAATTTATTTTTAATATCAACACATCAAAATAATCTTAAAATATAAAATAACAATTTTAAGCTAAATTTTTTTTATAAAATATTAAAAACCTTCATTCGGCATTAGAATAACCAAGCATAGTCATTATACATAATTGATCCATCAAATACAGGCATATGAAGTTCTATTAGAATCACGAATACATAATCATTCAGAATCAGAGAAAGGCAGATATACCATCGATCCATCAAACACAGACTTTCTTCAGCTGAAAATTGTCCAACATGGAAAAGATGGTTGGAGAGTTTATTTGAAACAAGACAGCACTTTGTAATGGATCTGTGTCACGCTAATCCTTTTGGGAAGACTTGACTGTATACACAGTTTGCACCAGGGTGAATAGAAGCAATGCAGCAGCAGCTAAAAACGAAATCAGTGCCCATGGACTGTTGAAATAATTATGCCTTAGTTTCGCCAACCATACATTGCGCTTCCGATTGCAATGCTCCTTCACACTGTTGAATACTTGATCATAATAAAAGTAACGACGATGGGAGAGTATGACATTTATGCCTAGGTTATTGAACAAGGAGCAGACCATTCCATCATCGCCCAACCCATTTTCAATAATTCCCGAGTGTCGAAGTATCTGCACATCT
>Ga0307515_10008902_pt1 | contig 19501 bp, 19 predicted proteins | sample 17_EM_MG_FD_194513 | JGI IMG/M metagenome (GOLD analysis project Ga0307515, IMG submission 194513) | Populus trichocarpa ectomycorrhiza microbial communities from riparian zone in the Pacific Northwest, United States - 17_EM | ecosystem: Host-associated > Plants > Roots > Unclassified | place...
CCCCCTCTCCCTTCCCACCCTCTCCCCCCGCCCATAATTACATTCCCCGAAATACAATCATTGGATCTGTTTACGGTTATTCGAGCGTAGAGCAGTCACACTTTGTGACTTGAATCTTGGCGTGCATTGTAAGTCCTTCATGAGACAAGTCATTGACTGGCTCTCACACTCAGATTCCAACTCGGTATCGACCCAAAGTCGAGAGTACCAAGATTTTGGTAGGATGGGTGCACTACCGAGACCTGCGAACGCAGGGCCCGATCGAGTGAACTCTAAGTTCCCCCATCTGAGGCAGTAGAGCGCTTACTTGCCGCCATCACTGCTCCTCCTTACACTTCTTCTGCTTTCGGGGGCTTAGCAAATAATATACCCCGTAGTTTCCACCAGGCGGGTTCATCGATGCACCGGTGATGGGTACTTCCTACCATAGGTATAGCAAAAATTCTACTGTGCTTTTATGTTTCCAAAAGCGGAAATCAATCCAGCCCCCGCACTTGCTACCACGTTTTGCGGGGAGGCATGTCAAGCTTGACATCCGTGAGTATGTGAGACTAGCTCTCGTAAGCCTAACATGCATTTTCGCCTACAGCTTTTGAGCGGTGAGTTTGTGCCAGCCACCACCCACCACCATATTCCTCTCATTTCCAAATGCCTCGTCACCACCACACTCTCCCTCAGTTTCATGTAGGGAGGAAGTTCTATCTTTATGGTGGCGGCTGTCGTGCTACAGTAGAGCCGTAAATAGGAAGAGGCTTGACTACAGACGATAGACTTTGGCTAAGCGGTGGAGGGTGAGGGTGTACCGCCCAACTTTATTTCTGAACAGCCGACGGGTTCTCTCGTTTCTAGAATCCTTCGCCGCCACCACCATCATCCTGTGCAGGGAGGGAGGTCTACTTGTCATCCACTCACTCGCGACCGATCACCCGTCCTGCAATGGCACTAAGTGTGCTTGCTACCAAATCTGATACATGTCACTGTACAAAGAGGGGACTCCCCTGCCTTTCTCTTCGTGTACTCCACAGCCATAAAGTACCACTCTTGTAGGACCACCGGTGTTGGCGGTTCTCTCCATAGGTCTATCAAAACCCCATGGTGTGCTTTTACATTTCGCAAAACGGGAATCAATCCACTTCCCGCCACTTGAACGTGTTTTCCACGCGACTTCGTCTCCCTCCCCGCAAAACTTGGCAACGCCATTTTATGTGGGGAAGCAGCCAATGGAAAGTCTATTTCTTTCGAGGGCCAGCAGTGGATAGAAAAGTTTGACGTGAGCTGAGAGTTTGAGAAACGTGCTTGCTAGGGAACGAACTAGAGTTGCTGAAGTATGAGACTTATTAACTTTTATTTTTTTGGGAGTTGCCACACCACGGTAACTTTCATTTCTAAAATGGACCTCCCCACTCTCGCGGAAAGGCGAAGCGATGCATGTCATCGGCGCGTGGAAAACACGTTCTTCAGGAGGCGTCTGCTGTGCTACAGTGGGATAGCTATGTGAGCACGTTGAAATCGACGATGCGGCTGTAGATTTCGATAGGAGAAGGCTCGACTGCCGACTGGGTCTCGTAAACTTGATATCTGCCTACAGTGGCAGTTATCGTGTGGGCTTACCACATACTGTGCAATTGTTTTCGAGAACTTCCAGCCAATGTTTCGTCTCCGGAACGTTTTCGTCGCCAGCCGCCGTGCGTTGTTTTTGTGCTGGAATGACGCAGCTAATCGTTATCAGTGAAACCGTGTGGCTGAACTGGGCTACTCTGCTCTCTCTGCCAGGTAGTCGCGTGGGAACGCTCTGCCGAGCCACACCGTCGCAATACAACGGCATCTTCCGTACCTGGATATCGTCTTCCGAGTGGACAAATGTTTTTCCGTTCCCAGGCTGTGCAGTGAAGTTGTTGGGTTGAGAGGTGAGATGCTGTGGCTGCTGGTAGCTGTAACGATGCTATGAGTGAATTAACCGTCCGCCCGCAGGCTGGGCAGTGAAGTTGCTGGGGTTAGAGGTGAGATGCTGCGGCTCCAGGCAACTGTAGCGATGCTATGAGTGCATTAATCGCCCGGGCTTTGGATAGAGTGAGGAGAGTTGGGCTGTCGCGAAACAAAATTTTCGTGTGGCGCTCGCTGGTAGTATGCAAGCTTGTACGGAGACGAGCATTGCCGCATCTTCGCTGTGTAGACGCCTGCTGTTCGCTCCGTTATGATGCGGAGAGCACACGGACGCCACTGCTAATCGAGAAACACCCGCAAAGAATAGGCTTCTGGAGTGTGTCTCGCGCGTCTCACTGTCGGCGTCGAGTGCTCGCTCGCCCATTCCCGTTGGTTGGTGACGGCGAAAAAGTGGACCCGAGCGGAATACCGTTCGGACATGTCGCCGGCCACCACTCGGCGTTAAGCCCGCGTTGCCTTACTAGCGAGGGCAAGATGAGCCCCAAGTCCGAGAGATATCGGTGTGCCGGGGTGCAGTGATGGCACCGAGACGCCAGGTTCCACGAGTCCGTGGGAAGCAGACAGCTCCTACTCTGTTACTCTGCTCCATCAACACCGCTTTGGGCTGAGTGCTGTTGGCTGCTGCAGAGAAAACGGAGGCAAACACAGTCTGGCAAAGATTTCCCGGAACCCGGCAATCAATGTGGCTTGCACTACGGACGACATCAACGGTTCCTCCCGGCTGAAACGCGGACTAAGGTAGTTGCAGTCATTGCGTCACTACGACGATTGCGGGAAATGTCATGCAGGGGTCTGGGGAAGGCGAACTCACTGCGGGGAAGAAATTGTCTGTGGATTTGTTGTGCTCTGTAAGCCACGTTTGAGTTATTCAATCGAGTTTCGCTTTTGCAAAACGTGGCTTGCCGGGTGAGGCTCATTCACCGCCAAAGCTTCTGTCTCCCGGGAGATTTCGTCCAAGCCAGGCCCGTCCATTACTTCACCGGCACCGTCGCGCGTGCTATCTACTAGCATTTCGCTCATGCTCCGGCTAACCCCGCGGGAAACTCGACGGAGGACGGGGACGAAGAGGACCAGGAGATGCTATATAACGCGGAGGCTACAACTGTTCCGTTTCTCCTCATTCCCCATCTTCCACCTTCTCCACGTTTTCCTCCCCACAATCACGGTGCAGACGGTGTTTCTGCTGTAGCCTTCACTCCCCCTCCCCGGAATCACATCTCCCCGGAAGTCAGCACATAGACACCAACGATGGGTTTCATGCTCAAGAAACCGGCCAATGAGCCAGGCAAATCTGGCCCGGCAATTATGATCGGGTTGTTTGTTGCGTTTGGAGGTGTGCTCTTCGGGTATGTTCCTTCGCAGTTCTTTCGTTGGAAGGTTGCTGACGTTCAATGTAGTTATGACACGGGTACAATCTCTGGAATCCTCGCGATGGACTACTTCAAGAAGCAATTCGCACGGAACTGGGACCCTGATGGAAATCCCTACCTGACCTCCTCCGAGTCCTCCCTGATCGTGTCCATCCTGTCTGCCGGTACCTTCTTTGGAGCCTTGGGCGCGAGTTTCATCGCCGACTCTATCGGTCGAAGACTCGGACTCATTGTGTCATGCGTCATATTCTCGGTTGGTGTGGTTCTGCAAACCGCGGCGACGGAACAAAACCTCTTCGTTGCTGGTCGTGCCATTGCCGGATTCGGTGTTGGTCTGCTCTCTGCTACCGTACCGCTATACCAATCCGAGTCCGCACCGAAGTGGATCCGTGGAACCATCGTGGGCTGCTACCAATGGGCCATAACCCTCGGTCTCTTCCTCGCCTCCTGCGCCAACAAAGGTTCCGAAAACCGCGACGACACCGGATCTTACCGTATCCCCATCGCCATCCAATTCCTCTGGGCCATCATCCTCATAATCGGCATGATCATCCTCCCCGAGACCCCCCGATTCCTAATCATGAAAGACAACTACGAAGGTGCGACAGCGGCGCTTTCCCGCTTGCGCAAACTCCCTGTCGACCACGTCGCTATCGTCCAGGAAGTCGACGAAATCCGCTCAAACTACGAATACGAAATGTCGCTTGGAAAAGGCACATTCACCGACTGCTTCCGTGGGGGCATGCTGAAACGGCTCTTTACCGGATGTGCTATTCAGGCCCTCCAGCAGCTCACCGGTATCAACTTCATCTTCTACTACGGTACGCACTTCTTCCAAATGTCCGGGATCAAAAACGCATTCACCATCGCGCTCATCACGAATCTGATCAACTTTGGCGCCACGGTCCCCGGCCTCTGGCTCGTCGAGAAGGCAGGAAGACGCCAGCTCCTCTTCTGGGGTGCGGTCGGGATGTGTACCTTCCACTTCATTGTCGCGATCGTCGGCGTCACCTCAGACTCGGACATTGCAAACAACGTCCTCATCGCGTTCGTGTGCATGTTCATCGCGTTCTTTGCCGCCTCTTGGGGTCCCGTCGCCTGGGTCGTCACCGGCGAGATCTTCCCGCTTAAGATCAGAGCTCAGGGTATGTCAATGGCTGTCGCAACGAACTGGTTGTTCAACTGGGCACTTGCGTATGCAACCCCGTATCTGGTTGATGCTGGGCCCGGAAATGCAAACTTGGGGAGCAATGTGTTCTTCATCTGGGGAGGGTGCACGACGATGAGTGTGGCCTTTGTCTATTTCATGATCTATGAGACGAAGGGGTTGTCGCTCGAAGAGGTTGATGAGCTGTACCATAGTGTTCCGTCGGCGAGGAAGAGCCCCGGATGGGTGCCGGCTGAGGACTACAGAGAGACGCTGGAGAAGGGGGGTGTGAAAGGGGAGCATTATGAGGGGTAGAGGATAGATGTTGACCGTTTTTTTTTAATGCGGGGTTTCTAAGGAGTTTGTAGTTTGGAGGATGCGTTGGATGATGGGCATGATCATGTAGGTTTATATGTTGCTGATGGCAGAGATACCATAGAAAGTCTCACTATCTAATGTTTTTGTCTGTATGCCCGGTCCCGAACTTGTGCATGATCTTGAAACAATCAGGCATTTTGCTGTCCATCTTACAAAGCCGCCAAATACTTTAGATGTGATGCCGGATCAAGTGCAGAGTATAGTCGGCAAAAATGTTCTGTTCGTGTACGAGCTAAATTATGGGCAAAGCACTATTTGTAGTTTTATTGCGGGTTGCGTATCACTCGGCCCCTCAAAATTGAACTTGTTCATTATTAGTCTTTTTCATCATGTGTCTGTTAACTCCATAGCGTTCATCCTACCATCCATCACCACCACCAGCCACTGGAGGTGCTTTCCAGGACGGTCGCTGCTCGCCGAGGTTTCAAGACTGCGCACCGACTCCGTCAGTTACAACAGAGCTAACCTCAAAGTCACCTACAGCTCCCCACGATAATGTTCCCGATTTGAGATATTCCGGGATTTCCTTTGATGCCTTGATTAGTCTTCATGCGGCTTTGAAACTCTGTAAGTGCGCCCTCTGCGCTTATCTTCAGTGATACGGAAGCTAACAATGTTAGATAATGCAACAGGATCACTGCTGTACAGACGTGCGGTGAATAAGACATTGAAGTTTTCGAAGCGGAGGTGGAGCTCGCTGAGGCATTTGGGACGTTTGTAGAGTCATTCGCTGCCGACCGGTATCTCTACCATCCATACCGCCACCTACATCAGTTACTACTACTTTGGCTCGTCTTGAGGAAAATTGCATGTGCCATCAAGCCGACGAACAGTGAGTCCCTCAATGGCACAAGGCGCATACAGACCGATGTGTATGTGAGATTTCGAAGCCTGTAATGAGTCCGATTGGTACATATGTAGCTTATTTGACCTTCCCCCACGCATGATGAAAAATGATTCTATTCCCATCCAACATATTGTACCGTCAGATGCAGTAGTACGGGGTCTAAGAATGTCAGTTGATAGATTGTGACTTGGATTATGGAATTGGAAGGCTAATGGTGTCTATGTTCCGACTGGGTGGCGAAGAAATCGGCTTTGTGAATAAGTCGGCTGGTTTGTGAATAAGTCGACTGATTTGCGAATAAGTCAACTTTGTGAACCAGCTGACTGATTTGCGAATAAATAAACTTTGTGAACCGGCCGACTAAACAATGAACCTCAGTCAACTGGGAGATAAAGTCCTCAACTTTACCATGCAGTTGACTGTACTACAATATCAAACGTCATACTGCACCGGCAAACCCAAGAAGAGAGAGGAGGAATGTGGAAAATGATTACTGAGGAGGATATCCGAAGGGCGGTATTCGATCAATTAGTTAAGAAGGCCCCTGGTCCGGATAGATTGGGGTTTAAGGCAATAAGGTTATTGTGGGAGTGGGATGCTCCAAGAATAATAGCGATTGTCAAAATGAGTTTTAGGTTGGGAATACATCCACGAGCTTGGAAGGAAGCGAAGGGGGTGGTTATTCTGAAACTGAATAAACCAGATTATGGAGTCGCCAAGGCATATAGGGTGATTGCGTTGTTGAATTGTTTGGGAAAAGTTGTTGAGAAGGTGGCAGCGAACGCAATAGCAGATGAGTGTGAGCGCAGGCAGCTACTTCATGACGGACAGTTTGGATGCAGAAAGAGAAGGTCAGCAATAGATGCAGTTGGAAGGTTGATCAAGAGAGTAGAAGAAGTGTGGGGGAGGGGCAATCCTGTGGCAGTGCTGTTGATGGATGTCAAAGGAGCTTTTCCACATGTGGCAAAAGGGAATTTGATAAAGAGAATGGAAGAAATGGGGTTTGAAGCTGATCTGGTGAGATGGGTGGAAAATTTTATGCAGGAAAGAAAAGTGATTATGTCGATGGATGGAAAGAAAGACGATAGAATGGATGTGGAAACGGGGGTTCTGCAGGGGTCTCCAGTATCACCTGTACTTTTCGTTATATACCTTTCGGGGTTGTTTGGCGAAGTTGAAAAAGAAGAAGAGGAGTGTTAGAGTGAGGGTATATCTTTTGTCGATGATGTGGCATGGGTGGTGGAAGCTGGGGATGTGGGGAAATGCACACAAAGATTGGAGAAATGCACGGCTGGAGCAAAGAAATGGGCGAAGGAAAACACCTGTCAATTTGATATTGAAAAAACTGAAGTGATGTTGTTTTCTCAAAAGAGGAACAATAAGGAGCCGAAGATGAAGGCCAAGATGAGGGTCGGAAGTCATGAGGTTTGGTATAATAATGAAGTGACAAGATGGCTGGGGGTATGGCTGGATGATATGCTGACCCTAAAGGACCATACAAAGAAAACTTTGGCAAAGGCCAGAAGAGCACAGAACAGGGTGAGGTCCCTGATGAATAATAGGGGATTGAGCCCAGGAGCATGTCAAAGAATTCAAGTTGTGGCAGTTCAGGCAGTGGTGTTGTATGGGTCTGAATTGTGGTGGCGAAAACAGAATGATAGTGCACAGGAGGTACAAAAGGTGTTGAATGAACAGGGCAGAAGGGTAACTGGATGCTTTAAGACGACACCTCAAGGAGCTCTAATGACTGAGGCCGTGCTGCAGCCAGCGAAACCTCTTCTTAATAATCGACTGTTGCGACATCAGATGAGACAAATGATGATGCCCAAAGCAACCGGCGGAGGGAGAATGATAGAGATGGAAGGAAATGTGGTGCGAAGGGTGGAGGGGATTGATGAGTTGATCCCGGAGGATTACCCCTTGTAGAGGAGAATGTATGAGGGGACCACATTACTGGAAATTAAGAAAAGGCTGAGAGGCCAGGTGATAATTCAGGAAGAAGAACAGGCTTTGGGGGAAGCGAGAAAAGAGAGAGAGGGGCTGGTTCTTTGGACTGATGGATCAAGGAGAGAAGATGAGTGGACCGGATGTGTGGTGGTATGGACAGAAGATAGGTGGAGTAAGAGGAGGGTACATCTGGGTCGACAGAAAGAAGCATTTGATGTGGAGATGTATGTGTTGTTGGAAGCAGTGAAGATTGCGGATGAGATCAGCAGAAATAAGGAAGTGAGGAGAGTGACAGATTTTACAGACTACCAAGAAACTTTAAAAAGAATACAATCGGATGAGCCAAGACCAGGGCAGGTACTAGTGCTAGGAACAATGAGATGGGAAAGCGAGTTGACCGATAAAAACATCGAAGTGGAGTATCGCTGGGTTCCAGCGCATAAGGGTGTGGAAGGCAATGAAGAAGTGGACCTACAAGCAACGAAAGTGGTGTATAAGCATTGCGGGAGGCATACAGAAACGCAAAAGCCGCGACCATAGTTTGATTATGTTTCTCTCGCCCATCTTAGTCGAAGGTTAACTGAGGTGAAGTGGGAAGAGAGTAAGAAAGAAATCAAGGAGATGGGGAAAATGTCAAAGCACAGTTACCGGAATGATTTGGCGAAGAGGGGGGGTAACGGGGCAGTGATGGAATCCTGGAAATCGATTGCGGCAAGGTTTTATCAACTCATGACAGGACATGCTCTTTTGGGGAAATACTTACGGCGCATTGGAAAGAGAAGAGATATGGAGTGCTGGCGGTGTGGGCACAAATATCAAATGAGGGATCACCTTTTTAAGTGATGTAAAAGATGGAAACGAGAACAGAAGCGGCTTTGGGTTGACGGGCAAGAGGGGGAAGGGGGGTATGAGGGGGTTGAGAAGGTGTTAAAAAAGCCAAAGATCAGTTTGCCGATGTCTCTTGTTTTTGCAGAAGAAAAATGTTCGCGGGCTTTGTTGGATTTTCTTCATCGAACGGATGTTGGCAGAAGTAGTGGAGTGGTGGGGCAGGCGGAGAACTCAGATCACAAGGAGTCATGTAAGGGGGGGTGAAAAAGGTGATGTTGTTTTTGTTTGTGGTGGTTTCTTTTGTTTTGGGGGACAGGACTCGCAACTTTGCTTTTGCTTCTTTATGTTACGGAAGAAGCGGGGAGCAAATATGTACGGGATATGCCATGGCCGCTCGCGGCTGAATTCAATATGATTACAAACAAACACACTGCACCGGCAAAAATGACCTTACACGTAGCGCAGCTCATAGTAACCGGTTTTTCGCACAGCATTCCACAGGAAAGTTTGCACATGGGTGCTATGAGCTCCTATGGACTGCGTGTGAACATTGGTACTATGTTGTCAATTGCACATGGTGGTTATAGAGCATGGGCACATGGGGAAATGGCAAATATGTGGGCATTGGCAACGGCTCAATCTGATGATCTGCGCGGGGACACTATGAAGTACTATGGGTCTATGCAGCCCAGTAGCAGTGTTCAAGTTCCCAGTGGGCTGGACGAGACAGTTTCAGCACATAACTGGCCAGGCTTGGGCCTGGCCAGTTAGGCTTTCTGGCTTGTACACAGCTTTCCTGGTTGCAACAATTATCATTTCATAGCCTTCTCTGCCATACACACCATTGTGTACATGGCACTTTTATATTCTCTATCTATCTTGCTATCTATTGACGTAAACTCAGGGTTCGCCAGGAAGCGTTCACTGCTCATGGCCTGCTGGTAGCTCTGCTTATGCTTGGGCTGGAGACAGTATGGGAATGCTCTTGGAAATGTGAATGAAGTGCTATTTGAGAGGAGACAGCATTGGTTGAAGATGGTGCTGCTCTTAGAGACGTTAATGAAGTGCACTTTGAGATGGAAGCATGCTGATGATGCCGCGAGCTGGAGACAGTGCTGGTTGGAGATGGCACAGGCTCCAGATGGCGCCGGTTGTAGATGGCACTGGTTGCAGATGGTGCTGCTCTTGGAGGCGTAAATGAAGTGCACTTGGAGATGGAAGCAGGCTGAAGATGCTGGCGCTACTAAAGCATACCACTTTATAGTACAGTCGACTGCATGGTAAAGTTGAGTACATTATCTCCCAGTTGACTGAGGTTCATTGTTCAGTCGGCTGGTTCACAAAGTTGACTTATTCATGAATCAGTCAACTTATTCACAAAGCAGCCGACTTATTCACAAAGCCGATTTCTTCGCCATCCAGTCGGAACATATATAAACCTCTTCCGCTGCACAACTCCCAACGCTCCTCTTAGCAAAGCCGGAACAAATTGGCAGCGCTACGCGTAGCCGGTCGGGGGATCGACGATTTCTGCTAGATTTGCGAGATCGCGGTTATCTGCTACTGTGCACATACCTCCTCTCGATCTTTTAGCTATATTCATTGATCGAATTGGCTCCTGACCTTTTACATCCAAGTAGAAGTAAAATAGAGAGTAGAATTCCTGTGCTGCTTGGCCATCACTTATCATATGCTTACCGCCGCCTATCCGAAAACTTCCGTCTTCTATATTAGCACAAGGCCAATACATGGCCAGCCGCGGTTTGTTTGGTTTCATTCCTATATTGCCATCTACACTATAAGGATCTTAAAACTGCTGAAAGTTGTCGAAGCAGGTCCTATAGTGTGATTGTATCTAACCTTCCTGTGCAGAATATTGAGAAATGTCGTATACAAAATATCGATTTAGTGAATAGATACAGCGCGTTGTGATACAGATGTTGGGCTTAGGGTCTCGAGTTCATTTTGGTGGTGGGAGATGTGTTTAACCACTGCTTCGGCTTCGCGCTGTGACAGCGTCTCCTTTGGTAGATCCGGTGGGGGCACATGGAAATACTTCTTTTATCTCTTCGAATCGAGCCTGGCCCATATAGTCACAAATAGGGTGGGTGGGATTACGGCCATCATGCCTCCAATAGCCTCTTACTGCTGGTGAATTGTGCACTGCCATATAAATCACAATCCCCAACCAAACTCCTAGTTCCAGCACAGAAAGTTCCTTCCACTTCCTTCCACCCTCCAGCTTCCGTTCGCTTGCTTTTGGATGACATAGACAATGGTCTTTGCGGTCATTTGCTCCATCAAGAAGGAGGTCGGAAAGAGCCTCAAAATCTTAATGAGCTCTACCCCCTCCTGATGGCGAAGTCTCGACAGCAAAGTATTGTAGGCTTCGTGTAGGGGATGCTTTGGGATGATGGGATGGAAGCTGGCTTGGTCCTGAATGATCTGTGGTAACGGTGCAGTGGTTTGTTGGTGTTGAAATACTGATTGCTAGAAGCCTTGTATTCTAAAGTACAGGTACATTCATGATCTTATATACGGCGTGCAGAGTATGCCTTGTATGCATGCATGCGCACTCAGCTGGCATTTCCAGCTGAGTCTCCAACGACCATCATTTTAAGGAGATTATGCATCAGCCCAGCTGAAGCCCATAAGCCGTACGCCAGAGAGATTGGACGATATATGCAACAGTTGGTGTTGAAATATGGAAGGGGAGAACCGTGTGAATAGACTTAAGGTACAGAGACTGGAGAGCAGGAGAAAGACTCGAGATATACAAGGTAGTTGGGTGCCTTATGCCCTACCGGCTGTGTGCCTTGACATCAGCTCGGTCAGGTTCATGCAACAGTTGGTGTTGCATGTGTACTTGGATCATGAGTCTCAGCCCCGTCTGATGTCTTGTATGAGAATGAACACTTGTATGAAGATGGTGGCTGTATGAGGTTATGCATCAGGACTAGGGTGATGCGTCTCAGGTCAGTCGAGCATACGCGTACGCATATGGGAGATTGTACATGTACGGGCCTCTGGCCCTCGAGATAGACAAGCCAATCAAGAAGTCACCGAACCATCCAAAAGTAACAGGTTATGAGCCCGGCGGTCGCAACCATCTTTGTTTACTCTATAAACTCTATTTCTACATCACGATCTTTCAGAGCTTCAAAAACCTTAACCCATACAACTATCCTTGACTGTAACCGCGGCAACACCCGCATAAACAAGTCTAAAACTCAACACCATCACCACCGCTGTCATATATCTCTACCATCTCTACCATCTCTATCATCTCTACTATCTTCGTTCTTTATAATATCTACCCAAACCTTCGAGACCGACTTTAGCACTGGTCGCAGCCATAATTATGAGGTCTATACTGGGAAATACCAATGGCACAAACAAATGGATGAGGCCTAAGCTCCAACAAGTTCAGTAATCAGACCACTGATCCAGTTTAGATATTCTATAAAGCGTTACCCCTACACACTCTGCCAAGAACGAGAAGATCACCAACTACTTTACTCGATTAACAAACTACCATGTTCAACCAATCCCAATGATGATCAAGGTACTCCAATGGCAGACTCCCGCTCTCACAGCAGCAACCTTGGCACATACTACCGCATCTGAAAGCACACTCCCAAGTACACATTCGACTACACTCACAGCTACAACCTCACCGACAATTACGAAGTACACTTAAGGTTACGACTTCTCCAAACACTAAGTCCACTATGAAAGGAAGAAAGAGAATGGGAGAAAGAGAATGAGAGAAAGAGAAAGAGACAAGAGTGCAATAAAGCGCACTCACCACCGTACCTACTACTACCCATCGGAGTACACCTTCAAGCAAACCTACAGCTACCACATCAAGCAAACCTACAGCTACTACGTCAAGCAAGCCTACAGCCGCCATGTCAGTACCACCTGCACTTCGAAGCAATTTGAACTCATATTTTCGTCTGTACAATACTCCGCATTCGATCGCCACTCAAGTTCTAGAAAGAAGCAGTCAGCACCGCAATCTACCCGTAATGACGACAGGTGACCCAAAGGCCGGGTAAGTGTCATTGTATATAGATTGCCCGCTACGACACTTACATCAGTATCAAATATCTTACTACTCTACTCTCCACCTATACTCACTTGCTTTCATGAGCAACCGTATACCATATCATATATCTGCGGACAATCGTAGGTGTATGTGCCCTTACATTATATTCGATTTTCAGTTATCAGATACATTTTGCTCCCAAGAATATACCAGCTTTACCCCTATCATCAAAGAATGACACAATCGACAGGAAACGAACAGATCGCATCAATTCTACCGTCAATCGTCTACTATGCCTCCTAAGAATGCTGCCAGAGGTCAATTGCGCTTGGGTAGTATATGTTTGAGCACGGAAAACCTACCATCGCCTCTCGTCTGAGTAACCCCTATTCTCACCTGAGGAGCCTCCGTACTTCCGGAGGATGGGATCCATGACGAGGACAATCATGACGCCGAAGAAACTATTGCCGATATGCAAGATGCTCTGAGTGATGACCTAGGCGACAACCTGAGCGACGTCCTGGGCTACAACCCCAGCGAGCCCGAACCTACCACACAATCTGAGATCGCGTCAATGCGAAAGAAGATGGAGGAAGAGCGAGAAATGCTCAACAATGCCATTCAACAAAATACTCAACGATGTGTGCAGAATGCCGAGCTGATGGAAGCAAACCGGGAATCCCGCAGAGAGTCTGTTCGACCGGAAGCAATGAAAACGAAAATCCTCCATATGACCCATCCCGAACGGTACTGCGGCGGAACCACAGAGCTTGATGACTTCCTTGACACCTTACCATCTAACGTCCAATCCCATGGGCACGTATTCCCGCACGGAGATCTTGACAAAGTCAAATATGCAGTGAGCCTTCTTAGCACATGGAACAATCACCCGGACCCGGCACAGAGACAAACACAGATGACCGATCCGGTGGAGTGGCTTCGAGACTTACAGAGAGACTCAGATCCCTGTTTGGAAGACATCGAGGCCTTCTCGGAAGAAATGCAAAAGATGTATGGCGACTAGGACCCAAAACTCAACACAGCAATGAAGTGTATGACTGACTTCCTGCAAGGAGGGAATGAACCGGTGGGAGTCTACGCCAATCAGATCAAAGCAAATTGGAGAGCAGCAGGATGGCTCCCGCGGCACCACGAGAACCTTTACGAAATTGCTTGGTGCAGACTACGACCAGGACTTGAGTTCAACATGAAGCAGTTGACCTTAAAGAATGGAAGATTTGACACAATGGAAGAGGTTTTCGACTGTGCCGCTGACTCAGAAGTCAAGCCGGACAGCAAAAAGCCGCAACCACAGCAGCCACAACAACAACAAAAGCAGTCAGGAGAATCATGTCAACAAGGCGGCAAGAAATGCAACTTCCGACCATCCATATCCGAGCCAGCCGACGCACCGAATACCGACAAGTCAATGTCAGACCACGATGATACATGCACTCCAGCGCCTTGGGTCTCGCCAGAGCTCAATGAAACTCGGACGTCAGAAGGAAAATGCATAGGATGCAGATCACCCAAACCTAGTGTTAGCAACGGGTCCGGGTAACCCGCCAGCAGTCCGGGTTTGGACCACAAGAATGGGTCGGTTGGTTTCCACACCAGTACAAGAACCCGACCCGCTGACTCTTGGCGGGCCAAACCCGGAATCGTAGTACCCGTCAAGCCTCAGGTTTCGCCGGGTTTGGCTAGACCCATCTGTTCCAATATCCGGGTCTGCATTTCAGGTTTCACATTTATGGTCGCATTCAGATATGCTACTGTTAATCGTCAAATATGGACATTGGTACGTCACGGTTCATTATCTACGTATTAGCCGCCTTGGTGTTCAAAACAAGTGTACTCACGTGCCCAACCACATCCTGAGAATGAGCGTCAACAGAGCATCAACAGAGCGTCAATGATATTTGGTCTTGCAATCTGTTTTGCCTATAAAGGCAGCCAATAATTCCTCTATGACTGACTACAACCTATCAGAGGTGTGATTTCCCAGGACGCATGACCAAAAATCGTTGACGCTCTGTTGACGCTCATTTTGCCATGGCTGTATCCGCAATACGCAATCATTTAATTTGGCACAGTCCATCATTCACATTGTTTTGGCAGACTATCTGGCGTTTTTGTTTACTTTGTTCTTGATCACTACGTTGCTCTTTAATAATACATAGATTTAGTTAATAATAATCTCCAAAATCCCGTGTCTTTCGCTCAATGCTCGTCATTAATTGCAGGATCGCTCAATCTGCTGCTGCTGTCTTTGAAATGATTGTTAGCTGCATTACCACACCACAGAGAGTGTACTAACCTTCATCAGTCAGCATATCTGGATCAAAATTGGTATCGTGCTCGGTATCCTCATCATCGAAAAATCCTGTAAAGAGAAGTGCTGTATTCGAATACATGTATCCGGCAGGCAAATTGACGATTGGAGAAGGTTGTACTCCGGAAGTGTTAGCAGTTGGGGCGGGTGGCATGCCGGGCAGTGGTGGAGTCGGCTCTGGAGTCGGCTCTCTGCATTGTTCGGGTGGAGGTGCACCTGTTCCTTTGTGTCTCCAGCGTGTCTGCGGATTCTTTGCGGTGCCATTGTGGCAAGGAAGGCTGCCGGACGTTTGGTTTTGACGAAGCATTGCCGGGTGTCTGTGTATCGCAGCCTTCACATTTTTGTGCACAGGAAACTCAACACCCCGCTTCTTCTCTTCTTGGACCTCGGCACGTGGTTTCTTAATGAGGTATTTCGTTTCCTCGATTGCGGCATGCGAAAAGCCCTCTTTGGCGATTTAGGCCATATCCAATGCCAGGTGCATGTCGGACTGTTCCAGCTGTACCTGACCCCCTTGCCTTGCCATAGTTGCAGACATGTTGAAAATCTACAAGACATTAGTTGCTGCTTCTAACAATGCAATTCGGCTGTTACCTCTACCATATACGCTTCCGTGGCCTCCTCTAAGGTGATTAATGCCTGCTTCGTCAACTCACGGGGATGCTTATCAGGAAATCCATCTGCCAAAATCCCAGAGCCGATAATATCATGATGTTCGATTTTGCGGACTGTGCGGAAAAATGCCTTTGTCGACCATGAAGGTTTCCCGTTACAGGCAGCGATAAATTCGTCACGTAGCTCTCTATGGACACCCGCGGTACGTTATACAGTTAATTGACTGCCCTTTGCCTTGATACGGATATACTCACATCCCACTGCATGCTGCTTCTTATTTCTCCTGCTTCCAGTCTTGCGGACAATTTTTAAATGTGCATCCTGGGTCATATGATTGGTGGCTGCATTGGCAGCGTCACAGTGAACTAACTTGTATCTGCACTTTTGTTGTGTGCTAAGAATGTCCGTATTTGTTGTAGCGCCCGCCGATTGGCCGGTATTCGATCCACTCTCACCAGGCGGAGGAGGTTGTGTATCCATGATGTGCTGGTGAGGAATAGGAGAGGAAGATGATAACAATAGTAAGTGGGAAGCCCTGAGGACTATATAGTTAGCTTCTTGTCAGAATGGAATAAGTAGCAGCCAGCATGATCGTTATGCTCAAGATGAATCCTGCTGAGTATGGCTGCAAGTTGCAGGGGATTCCGACCGCCCTGCAATTTGCAAAAAGTCGGTCTGATGTTGTTTGTTTGGTCACAGGGATACACTGCGGTGTACGACCGCCGGAATCGCAAAATCGTTACATATTAACAGGATGTTGTCCGAGGGAATGGACGTCTGCTGAGGTTTGTCTCAAATAATCCCCGGGATATTGGAAGAAAATGAGGCTTAAAACAATGTCTAGTTTTACGGTTAGCGTCACTATTCTTGAGTAATTGACAGTCAAGAGGGAGATTTTGCTTTGTTCGAGATGAGTAAACGTACCAACCTTGACATAAAAGACGCACCTTGCCTCCATATTCCCCATAACTTGCAACATCCAACATCTCGCCCAACAACAAATTCCACGCAAACTACAATCGTCAGTGCTCAGGAAAAGAACTTTTCGCCACTTCCGGCTGGCAGATCCGGAGAATTGACAAACCGGGCAACCCAATGACGTCATCATGCGAATGAAGGCAAGAGGGGCTTGGAAGCAGAGAGAGTCCGAGCACTTGGGGCATTGCGCAGCTTGAGATCCAAAAAGAAGCTTGCGGCGGAGAAACGACGAGAAACGCACTTCTTAAACAATGAAGAGAAAGAGAAATGGATTGATGATTATGTTGAGAGAGAGACCGCTGTGGCAAGAAAGCGAGTGGAAGAGGCAGAGGCAGCGGTTGAGCAAGAGCAGGACGATACGAAGCATGCTGAAATCGCGGGATTGAGGTACAGACAGCCCGAAAAGACATTTGAGGAGATGCTGGTTGCTATTGGAGACAGTCTGAGTGATCATGCAAGTTCCAATGATGGGGAGGATGGGGAAGACCAGGATGAAAAAGTGACTGAGCAGGGCAAGCTAAGCAAAGATGACGAACCCGGGTGGGTGATGGGCACAATCACCACAACAGTACAGGAGGGCATGGAGAGGTTTGGGCAGAGGCTGATGATGCTCGACGGATTGACTCGACCAGGATGGGAGGATGCAGCCGACCACTTCAGTGAACGAGATACGAAGTATGGCACATGTGAATTGAGGGTTCCGGCAGTTGTTCAGCAGCTAACAAATGATGACGCTCCGGCACCTCCACCCACAACATTTGGAGAGCTTATGGAGAGTGTTGACATTGTCCCCGGAATATCGCAAAGGCCGCAAGGGACTTCTCGACCCGCAAGTAGTCATATCAGGCTAAGTTCAGTGAAGAAGCAGTCAAAATCAAGCATACCTAGCGGTGATCCAGCGGTGGAGCCCGATTCGTCAACGTTGCTGAAAGTGAAGCCAGTTGAACCAGTAAGCTCTGTCGAACCAGTAAGCTTTTACCCCTGCTTATAGCCTCCAGCTAATTACCATATAGATATCGGATTCAGACGAAGAGATGGTGATGGCTCCTGCGTCTGCAGAGGAATGGATATGCAAACTGTAATTCTTGATGTCCGATTGCGGTGAAAAGCAAGTTGTTTTCCAATTTTGCTACATGTCAGCTGTTTCTTGATTTGGGTGACAAAATTGTGAGACATGATAATTCGTCTGTGCATGTGCAAGGGTCGAACGCACCAGGTGAAAGTTCTAGAATCCAAATCGCACTATAAGACGGCCAAAACATGAAGTTTCTTTCTGCAAGTGACTGTTAAGTGACAATGCAAAAGCAATATTAGTGACGAAATGTGCTAACAAAATTTAAGTGAGTGATGTCATACATGTCACAGAAAGAGCGGTCCGTACACATGACGAATTGATCTGAACGACAACCGTCATGCTAAATTCATCCATGTATCCAACTGCATAACTCTCCACACAGACCTGGTGCACATGGTTGAGATATTTGAAATTGCTTGTGGTATGTCATGGAAATCGAGCAGGAGGAGCTGGCTAAGGAATGGTGATGAAGTCGAGCTATATTTACCAAAAACTAGTGAAATGAGCCACACGCTGTCAATTGCCGGCCGAAAGCGTGGGAATGTGATAGGGCCACATCATTTCTCACTCAGATAGCGTAGATGGCAGTTGATCAGAAATTGAGAGGTAACAAATCTCCTGGATGCAAACGATAATACATACAAACGCTATAATGGAGGTCAATACTGAGTATATGATTGGTTGCATACAATTATTGAGTGTACAAAGGCTGTTTCGATGTGATTAATGTGAGCGTCAACAGAGTGTCAACGATTTTGAGTTTCACAAATTCAGCAATCAATGGGCTGCATTGTCACATCCTTCCAAAGCGGATGTAGAGGTCAGCGTTATTGCGAAAAAAGTAAATGACACGCTAGTTGCCACATCGTGAAAATGAGCATCAACGGAGCATGAACGATTTTTGGCATTGCGTCATGAAACCTCCAGTAGGGTGCGTGGTTACAGTACGTTATAATCAAAATATGGGCCACCTTTCTAAGGAACAATGGTGCTGGCAGCATTTCTGCTATGTTTGAAAAATGGTCGTCAACAGAGCGTCAACGACTTTTGGCCTTGCATCTTGGAAAATGCATGAGCTGTGCGGCGACGTTACCCCATAATCGCGCTATCAGCCGCCTTTCTAGGCAAAACCTCTTGCAACATCATCGCTACTATGTCCTAAAAATGAGCGTCAACGGAGCGTCAACGACTTTTGGCCTTGTGTCACATCAGCAAAAAACAATTCCGTCCGGGCGGAATGGCTCCGTCAAAGTGGACGCGCTCCGTGAGAGCCGTCAGAGACACCCCGGTGGCGGATTACTCCACGCCCGGCGTCAATGCCACGCGTTGCGTTGCATATTGCCCTCTGAACGCTGTTTTGCCGTTTCTTCTCGCTCTGTCGGTCTCCTAATTTAAACAAACACTCTGGCGTTGTAGCTAACTGTGACCATACGTCGGAAAGCGTTCATTGGGTACACGCTTGCATCAGGATTGCAATGCAATGTGATGCTGCGAAAATCTCTCCTCACATTCCTTCCACATTAAGCTCGAGGAGCGTAGGAAGAAGGTGAGAAGATATGATACTACCCGGCCGTGAGGATTTGCACAATTGCGTGGATCCACAAAATCTCAGAAAGAGCGTGTGAGACCAAAAGTTAGGAAAGATAGAGTGTGTATTTTCGTTGTATGACAAGATGAGATGAAAATGAGATGCTGTCTATCTATCTACCCCGGGGTCTCCCGAATATATACTCCGCGTCGCTCATTCCACCTCCGTTACCCTTGTATCTCCGTACGCCCACCGTCGCTTCTTAACGATATACTTGGAGGCCGTGATCGAGCTAGTTTGGAGATGCACTTGGAGGCCGAGATCGAGTGAACTGAGCGATGCACTTGGAGGCCGTGATCGATCGAGTTTGGAGATGCACTGGGAGGCCGTGATCGAGCGAGTTTGGAGATGCAATTGGAGACCGAGATTGAGTGAACTGAGAGATGCACTTGGAGGCCGTC
>Ga0307515_10008903_pt1 | contig 19499 bp, 2 predicted proteins | sample 17_EM_MG_FD_194513 | JGI IMG/M metagenome (GOLD analysis project Ga0307515, IMG submission 194513) | Populus trichocarpa ectomycorrhiza microbial communities from riparian zone in the Pacific Northwest, United States - 17_EM | ecosystem: Host-associated > Plants > Roots > Unclassified | place...
TCGTCACGTGAATTCTGCCACGACTTACCGTCCGCAAGTTTTTTTGAACCAATCAGAAGCTGGCTTGGCAAAGTTTGAAAATTGGGACACCCTGAAAGTATAGACCACTCGTACCTCGGGTCAATAAAGATCTAGTTGAAGTGTATAAAGACTTCTTGGAATTCTGCTTGCGTCGCTATCGCTCCCTGGACATGATTTGTCGGCCATGGGCGTCTGACCCAGGGATGACCACGCACTACCAACATGGATTCCTCGACTTGTTGAGTTCGCATATCAAAAGAGATTCTAAAGCAGCGAGCTCCCGTTCCTGGCCTAAACCTCTTGTTAGAAGACCTAGAGTGGGGCTAAACCGTATTCTGTGGCTGCCCGTGACTTCTATAATGTACATCTCTTAACAACGCTGTAGACGTAGAAATTAATAAAGAAAAAGGAGCTTCTCTAACAGTAGAGATTTATTTTGAAATGTTGCCGTGTATTGCTCCTCAGCAGCCACTAACTCTGCCGAAAAGCTGAAGTACCACCACTGACGAGCTGCAAGCCGGAACAACTTCTGTCGTTGATGCTGGCTCACATAAAGTCTATAACACCTAACACAAGAAACATCAGCCCCTTCGCCAAATCTATTCCCTCACCTGCATTGCTCCTGAAACACTCAACAACGCGGCTGAACCTCGCAGACTGCACGCAGGAGATGCATCTATCTCCGCGGCCATCTCCGTCGAACCTGTCCTGCCACTCAAGGCTTCAAACCCGTTCTTGCATGTTACACTGACTCGCACTGAGACATGTCAAAACCCATGATCCTGATCGACGACGATACCTGCGACTGACATGCTGCTAACCATGACGCGCAGACACGAGCGACGTTCGAAGCCGTTGCTGTTACACAATCGGTAGGGCTGCGCTAACGTCCGCGTATTTCCCTTTTCGGACGAGCATAACCTCGAGTTCTTCACCGGAAGCCGCGTGATCAGGCAACGGAACCGATGGGCTTCATGGCTAATTCCATATGCAACGCTAGCTGTGCGCCTGCATACTCCTTGGGATGTTGATCGATTTGTAGTAAAACTACCTAGTTATAGATATAGCTGGAGTAGTATCCTATAGCGTCTATGGGAGTACCTCTTTTTAGTTATTATTAGGTTCGTCTATAGCACTTTTATAAGGTCCTCTATATACATATAGGGCTTCTCTAGCCCCGTCTTCTTTAAGCTATATTTTTTTAGCTAGCTTTCTAAGCACCTAACCCCTAAAATTAGTTATGTTTAAAGCCTGGGGTATATAACATCTTAAAGTAGCTAGGATGTGCTTACCTTATATATATTCCTATTTAACTAACCACTAAGCTTTACACTAGTCGCTCTTTTATATATAAAGTAGTAGACCTTCTAGTATATCCTAAGGGAGCTTAATACCTTAGTCTCACGGCACCTCCTTCCTCCTTTCCCTTGGCGTTAATTAAGTAGCTAGTTAAAAAAGCCGTAGAGACTATAAAAAGAGACGGTTATATAGACCTTTTAAGGGTCCTTTCCTAAGTATGCCCAGAACCTATACCATATATTAGCGCGATTAGGGTAGTATAATAAGGTAGGGAAACGGAAAGAGACGGGCTGCTTACTAGTACTACTACTCTTTAATGCGGTTAAGCAGGCGGGTACTACTAGGTTTGTAACCCTCCTTTATATATTTTACTTCGTTAAATATATTAAGCTATTTAAGGTAGTACTTAAGTGGGTAGTCTTTATTTGCGAGAAGCTATACCCAATTATTATCCTTATCGTTACTACTAGTATTAACGTTAGTTAAGTCTATACTAAAACTAGCTTTATTAGTTTTTAAATCTGCGTATTCGCTCTCTTTAGACGAAGAGTATTTATCTAATAGGTATTATTATATATTATATTGTCATCGGCAAAGCTATTAAAGAAAGGAGGATTAGTACAATGCTGCTATTAATAAATGCTTAAAGATAAGCGAGGTAGATAATAAGTAGAATAGGTAAATCTAGTAGGAGAAGAGAAAATAGGTAGCTATTTATAGTTAACAAGTAAGGGCGAAGCTATTTTAAGTATGCTAGCTAGCCAAATTTAAAGGGGCCTATTTTGGCGCCTAATAGTAATAAAAGCGAAGTATGTAAGTATATAGCGTATTTAGGGGTACCTTAGCGCTAATAAAGGCTAAGGGTGCCTTACTCTATTTATACCTACGCTAGGCCAATATAGGTAATCTGGATAACCTTAGTGCTTAGACTACCAGCTATAGGTTTTAGGGGTTTTTTAAGCAAATCGACCTAAGAAAACGGCGTTATAAACCGCCAAAAACGGCGGCTAAGTCGCCGTATAATTGTTTAAGGTAGTAAAAGTAGTATTATATAAAGTAGTATTAAAAGTAATAAAAATAAAAGTAAAAGTATTAATATAGTACTATAAATATAAATATAAATATTATTATTTGTACTAATTTAATAGCACGAGTAAGTTAGATCTAGGGGCACGAAATACGTATAGTATCGTATGCTCTTTTAGATAATGGTAACTGTCAATTCTATTAAGGTAGACTACGTGGTCTATATACTGGTGCGTCCCTCCCCCCTTAATTAGTCAGTGCTTTAGAAGTGCACTAGACGCGTAAGCGGGTGGTTAGTGTACCTAACGCGTAAACACGTCGGCACGCGGTTAGTATAATAGGTGCTATAATTATACACTGGCGGTACTTAAAAAATGAAACCACCTATATATAGCCTCCGTAATTGCTTTAAAAGAACCGTAAAATATGAAGGAAATATATAAGAAATCCCTCCTAAGGTGCCTTCTGGGCTGCCTTCCAAACGGTACTTTAAGCGGGCGTAAGTCCTGCTTATGGTCCGTAAAGTAAACCGTACAACTTTCCGACGGGCCGTAAATGTACCATACGGCCTTCTAACGGGCCGTAAATAAACTATAGTGCTCCGTTAGTCTCGTTCCACCTATTTTATAACCTTTAGATTAAGTTTATTTGTGTTAATTAGGGTTTTAAGAGCTTAATACGGCTTTACCTTAGTCATGGCGTCTGCTAAGTTATTTCCGCCGCTAATCTATTTAACCTCCGTAATCTCGCGCCGTTTGTAGGCTTAATGTAAGTATATTAGGTCGACTATAAGCCTCTTCTCTTATGTCGTACCTAGTTTAACTAGGCAGTTGTAAAGGGACTTTAAGTTAGTGTATAAAACTAGGGGTAACTGCTCTAGTTATAGAATCTTCTAAACCGTTAATTTAATTGCGGCCGCTATATTAAATCTATAAGCTAGTGTATATAGTTTAGAAGCTAGTATACTGCGGGTTACTCGTTTGCACTTAATTAAAAACTAGTATAGTATATTTACGTCCTAATTGCGGTCCATAAGTACAATTATGAAGCCGATTTGCGATAATAGGTCTTTATTATTAGTAAAGGAGGCGTTTATAAATACTAGTAAGCTAAGGGAACTTAGGTCTAGTGGTACGAAAGTAAATCCCCTTACTGTATTATTAATTTGCCACTAAATACGCTTATTAAGCTGCTTAATTTTTTTTTTTACAGATCTACTGCCTAGGCCGTAAAGGATAAATTATAGGTAGATTTGGGTTGGCAGACTATAGTAATATAGGCGCCTCTTACACGCTATGCAACGTATTAGTCCTTTATATTTACGGTTTTATGGGTTTCTCTACGGGAACTAGTAAGGTTTGTAGGCTTTGCTATAATAGGCTTTAGGTTTTAAGCCTAGTGTTCCTAAGTTAGCTTAATTAGGTTGCCTTTTTGTATAATTAGGCCTCTATTAAACTTAATTAGATTCTGCTTAATTAACTGCTCTTATAGCTTTGCTAAGAACTTGGCCTTTTATAGTTTAGTTTCTTTAGCGTCTGTAAAGGTCTAGTTTACTAGGAATAGGGTATTGTTTATTTAAAGTCTAATAATACTAAGGCCGTTTGATGGGCTGTATAGGAGGTAGGGGTCGTAGGTTAACTGTTTTATTTTAAGTTTACTAACGTAATACTGGTAGTATATCTTAAACTAATGGTTTCCAGCTTCTAGTACTTTGTAAAGAGGTTTTATAACCTATAAAATTGTTCCTAGTTATAGGTTAAACTTATGGGGTGGTTATATAAGGATATCCCTACTTAGGTAGGTGTTGGACTATACGTAAGCTTATAAGATATCCCGTAAATAGAGGGCTATGGGCTTAGTTTGCTATAGTCCAGGCGTAAGTATAAGTATAATCTGTTAACTAACTTATTAAATTGTAGGCGATTATATAAGGATTAGGTTCTTTCCCTAGTCGTTATAAGCTTATATAATAAGCCTTAATTTCTTAAAGGCTTTATTAGTACTAGGGTGCTTAATCTTATTAACAAAGCGTAAGTTAAATATACGGACGCCTTACGGAACGTCTCTCTCTATTATAACCGTAAAGATGCCCTTTTTAAGTAGTCCGATAATCTCTTTACGTTATAAGTCTGTAAAAGGGGTTTCCTATATTAGAACTAATATATCCGTAAGCGGAGATTGCCTTACGGATATTTCTATAGAGGTTAGGTAATTCTCTATTACGGGGTTTTTAGTTATAGGGTGCTTTTAGGGGCGTCCTTAACCACGCTTTACGGTAGGTTTAGTAGGTTTAGTAGGTTTCTAGGGGGCTTCTAGGGTAGGTAAGGGTACTTTTAGTTTGTTTAATTTAGCAGTCACTTCTAGTTTATCTAGTTTAACGTTATAGGTATTTTCGGGCCAAAAATAGGGTTTTACAGACGTGCTTCTGAAGTTAGTCGGTCCGCTAGGAAGTTATACACAATATATCTTATCTTCTACAGCTAGTAAACGGTAAGGTCTAGTTTAATTGCCACTCTTACGCCATATAAGGACTTTAGAATTAAGCGGGAGGTTATAAACTATGGTTATATTAGGTCCGTTGCGGTAGTATAAGGCGTTATTAACAGTTTATTTGGCCCGTAATTTAACTATTTCGGCTATTACCTTCCGTATTATAGCTGCTCGTTCTGTAATAGACGGGGTAAAAGGGCCTAAGTTGCTTATCCTTAGGTAAGCTCCGTAAACTAAAAGGGTAGGTACTAGCCCGTTGGGGCCGGCGGTATTATTAACGGCTTTTATAGCCATCTGTAAAGCTAGTTCCTTTTAAATATCCTTACACTCGTCTATAATAATCTAGTAAGCTCTCTATAGAGCTAGGTAAGCTTGCTTAATAAGCCTAATAAACTAGTACGCCATAACTAGAACAGCTTTTATTAAAATAGCTATGGCTATAGCGTACTATTAGAATTCCTTGCTAATAAAGTTCCTACTAGCGTTATAGGTAATATACTTAGGGGGTCTAACGTATATATTAATCTAGTAGGTCTGTAAAATGTCCCAAGTATATTTTATAAATATATTTTGCAACTAACGGGCGGCTAAATAGTGGGTTACCTCGTCAATTATATGTAATACTGGGCTGCTGTTAATATATATAATATCTACGTATACTAAGTGGTTGAAATTAAGGTCTTTATAAAGAGTAAACTTAAATTAGCCCGGGGAACGTCCGTATTTCTAGTAGAAGGAGTAGTATTTAGTTAGGTAGTTAATTGACTTTCTATTAACGTTGTTATGTCTAAAACGTTTAAGGACTCTATACAGCTTTTCGGCTAATAGGTGACCGAAACGGCGGTATAGGTGGTGGATTTCCGTACTAGTAAGGTAGTACGGGTTATAGTTAAAAGATTCCTAAATATAGGTCCGTAAAGTCTCTCCCTATATAAAGAACAGGTGTTTAAATTGTCGTATAATTAGTAGGGTAATATTCTTGCTTCTTAGGGCAGTTGTAGGGCCGATTAGGGTATCCGTAACATTATTATAGTAAACCTATAGTCTGTCCATGTCCGTAAAGCAGAGTAGGAAAGGGGTGTCCGCTTTTGCTATATAGAAGTTAACTAGGCCAATTAGAGTCTTAACTTTAACTAATCTAATTAATGCGGTTAAGCTAATACCGAATTAGATGTTTACGGCCCCAGTTTATATAGTATTAATATCCGTATTATTATTTACGGTAGTCTTATATATAAGGTACTATCCGTAACCTATAGTAGACTTCTTAGAGGCACCTATATTGATTATAACGCTATAGAATTCTTTAGAGGTATAGCGTTCTGTGGTAATATATGTAAATAGGTCCTATTTATAGTCCGTAACGTCTATAACAGGTCTAACGGGTATACTTACGGGCCAGTTTTTAGGTGCAATTAAGTGTATAAAGGAGCGGTTGGCTAATACGGTCGTAATATTAAAGGCTTAGCTGTCCGTAAAAGGTCCGAAAGTAGTTAAAAATATCTTTAGGGTCTCCTATTCCTAAGTATTTAAATTTAAATTAATTATAAGGGCTTCTATTGACTTATTAAGAGACTCTTCTACTTCCTCTTCTTCATAGTTTAAGATAAACTAGTTAATCCGTCCGTTAAATCTCTTTTTAGACTTATTGCGTTCTTCCTAGGTATACCTTATAGACTAATATCCTTCCTTACTATATACAAAGCACCTTTAATTAGTTTATTTGCGGGGGTATACTTTTATATAGGAGTTACTATAGGGGTTATAGGTAGGACCTAGTTAATGCAGGTGCTGCTAGCGGTAGCGGCGGTCCGTAAAGTAGGCATCTAAGTTAGTTTGCAAATTTTGTAGGTCCGTAATAAAGGCTTAAGTACTGCCTAGTGGGTTTAAGGCTTTATACGTTATAATAGAGGACCGTAAATCGTTAATAAGGCTAGCTATAGTGTTTATGGGCTTATAATAGGCGTATTTATAGGGTTCTATTTCCTAGTAAGCCGTAATAAGTTTATTATACAGGAAGTCGTCCGTTTAAAGCTTAATATTAAGACCGTGCTATAAATGGCGGAGGTCTTTAATAAGGATTTACAGGCACTCTATAGTCGATTTTTTAGTGTTCTTATCCATTACGGTCCGTAACTTGGTCGCATTCTATTAGGTAAGGATATTACGCTTATATTCCGGTCCTTTAAAGTAGTTGCGTATAGCTTTATATAGCTTATTAAAGGGAATACTAAGGGGGTTACTCTTAAGGTTAGTGTAGTAGTAATTAAGTGCTAGGCCGCGTAGTATAGTAGAGTAGGCTTAGCTAAACACCTATTTAGGAATATTAGCCTTTTAATAAAGGTCCGTAAAGATGGTCAGTTTAAAGTTAAAGTTATTATTTTTACCGCTATATTTAGATTCGTTAGTATAGAGCTTAGCTAGATTAGCTAGCTCCTTACTATAGGTCTTTACTTAGGTAGTTTACGGATCTATAACTTAAATAATAAAAGGGGTTTAGTCCATAATTTAATTTACGGGGGTATTATAGTCCGTAATTTGGGTTACGGGGGTATTACGGTCCGTAACTTTAGTACTAGGTATACTTTAGTCCGTAAGATTAATTCCGAAATCGCTTAGGTTTATAGAACGAATTTAGTTAAGTAGGTTAAGTATAAGGCTAGTAATGCTATTAAGTTTAGGAGAAGCAAAGAGTTTATTAGTGACTTTAATGTTAGCAACTTAGTTAATCGAAATATAAGCACGGCAAAAGGGTCGCGTAAGCCTATATAATTAGATTATCTATAAACGAGAATCTAAAGCTAGGGAAAGGAAAGGAGAAGAAGAGTAGCGCCGTTTAGTATTTTATAAGATCTTTACGTCACGTAATCGCAATATACGGCAATCTGTGGCAATCTATAGCAACTTACCGGTACGAAGTTTTGCTAAGTTCTACTAAGTTCTACTAGTGCCGTAACATTACCCCCCCCTCCAAAAAAGCCTGCCCTTAGGCTTTGTCGCTAAAAGTCTTAGCAAGAGAATCTAACCAATTAGATAACTTTAACCGCCAGTTAAAGTTCCTAGATATCTTAATACCTTACGTAACTAAGAAATTTCTAGGGCGTTTTTATCCTTATATTCTTCTAGTAGCTTATTATCTTTATTATACTAGCATTCTATCCACTTATTTAGGTACTTTAGCGGTCCGGGTTTATTAGGGTAACGGCTATAAAACTCCTAAAGCTTATAGGGACTACCTATAAAGTTCTATATAGGGTACTAAGTGGGGTCTAGGTTATATCCTTTCTAACTAATATAATACTTTAACGTTCCCTTTATAAGTTTATAGGCTAGCATTTCTTTAATTTCCTATTTATTATCGCCATTAACTTAAATTAGTAGGGGAGGTTTATTCTTTTATCTAGGTAGTAGATTATTTATAGCTTTCTATAGCTTATCTAGTAAGAAGATAGAGTAAACTTTAACTAAGTCTGGGAGCTTAACCTTGTACAAGTTGCCTACTTTATTAAAAATCTTATACAGTCCTGCTATTTTATAGTCTAGCTTACAGCTAGACCGTTCTGTTTTTTAGTTTTTTATTATAATCTAGACTATATTACCTACAGTAAAGTTAGGCTCGCGCCTATACTTATTCGCCTGCTATTTTATTAATTTCTAGTCCTTTTTTAAATTTATATAGGCTACTTTCTAGGCTTTTTCTAAGCGTTTAGCGTACTGCTAGGCTTCCTTATAAGATAGTTTTTCGCATATAGTCTAGGGCCCTTCTAGTCTTTCCTAGTTAAAGCTTATATGGGGTAGGTAACCTATTTCTAGTTAAATAGGGGCAAATCCGGTAAAGTTGTAGGGTAGGGTTGCTTAGGCATAGTCTATTAAGGGTAATAGTTCGGCCTGGTTATTCTAGAAGTAGTTAATAAAAGGCCGGAGTCTTTAGTCTAAGTATTAATTTATAATCTCCGTTTAACCGTCTATTTAGGGGTAATATACTATAGAAAGCTTTAGCTTAATGCCTAGGATCTAAGTAAACTTATTCTAAAAGGCTAATATAAACTACGGCCTATAGTTAAATATAATAGTGTTTAGTAGTCCGTAAATTTGGTAGACAGAGTGGATATATAGTTAAGCTACCTCTTTAGCATTAATATTTTTGTAATAGGGAATTAAGAACAGGCGCTTGCTAAAGCAGTTAACTAGGATTATAACTATATTATATCCGTTACGGTCTAGAGGTAGCTTATAAAAGTCTATAGAGATATATTACTAGGGGCGGTTAGGTATTAGAAGGGGTTTTAATAGTCCTAGGGTCTTATCTTATAGAATTATAGACCTATAGCAGTTATTGCAGTTCCGTATATAGCGGTTAATATCTATAATTATTTCGGGCTAGTAGTAGCGGTCGCTAATAATCCTATAGGTCTTATTTTTTCCAGGGTAGGCTGTAAAGACCTAGGTATATGCTTTAGCAATAAGCCAAGTCCGTAAGTTCTGTTTTTTTGCTACCACTAGCCGTTTACGGTGCTTAAGTAGTCCACTTTTAAGGGACTATAGGCTAGAAACGTTCTTTGCCTTTTTACGGTACTCCTATAGAGAAGGGGCTATACAGTTTACCTATAGTAGTTTATTAATAAGGTTTAGTTCTATGGAGTTAATAGGGCATATCTTGGCATCTAAAGAGTCTATATTTAGTTCTGCCTATATCTAGGAGTTAAGGTGCTTTGGTTATAGTAGCACTTAGGTCCATAATAAGATCTTTACGGCTATTTAGTTATTTATATCCTATTTACACCTTATAAAAGCGTCTGCACAGTTAGTAGCGCCTAGCCTATATATAATTAGGAAGTTAAACTAAAATAGGGTGTTTGCTTAGTGCGCCTATTAGGCTATAAGGGCCTTTATTGTTATAAAATATTCTAAGGCCTTATAATTAGAAACTACCTAGATAGACTTAGGGGTGCCTTCTAGTTAGGCTCGCCAGTGCTAAAAGCTAGAGATAATAGCCAGCATTTCTTTGTCGTAAATTGGGTAGTTTAGCTTAGCATCTACTATAGTCTTTAAATAGTAAGCAATAGGGTGCCATTCTCCGTTTATCTGCTTTTAGGAGTAAATGTTAGCTATAATACTATCTAAGGCATTAGTTTCTAGCATTAAGGGCCATTTAAGGTTAAAGTAGGCGAGTAAGGGAGTAGAGACCAGTCGTTTCTTAAGCTCGTTAAAGGCCTGCCTATATACGGTATTAAAGTAAAAGGGCCGGTCCTTATAGGTAAGTAGGCTTAGTAGCCAGGTAATCCTACTATAGTTTTTAATAAAGCGTTAGTAGAAGTTATAGAACCCTAAAAATAACTATACCCCCTTTACGGTCCTTAGGGGTACCTATTAGTTAATTATAGCCGTCTTTTCTAGGTCTGCCTTAATCCTGTTTATACTAATAATAAACCCTAAATACTTTATACGCTTAATACTAAATTCTAACTTCTTAATATTAGCTTAGAGGCCAGCTTTCTAAAGCCGTTATAGGACTTTATAGATATACTCTTTATATTCTAGTTCGTTTTTAGAGTAAATTATAATATTATCTAGGTATGCTGTATAGAAGTTATTGTCACAGTGCTATAATGCAAGTAGGCTAAATAACTACATTGTGGTATAAAGAGGAGAAGAAGGTAAAAGGGGGTATCGTATATAATTAGTAGGGCCAGCCGCCAAGGCGCTAGTAGTGGGCCAGCTAATAGTAGGAAATAGTACGAGACAGTACGGAATAGTATGCGTTAGGTCAGTGCCGTAACAGTACTCCCCTCCCCAGAAGGTTTAGTCCCTAAACCGAATAAGTAACTTATTTTTACTGCAAAAATATTACTTCCGCTTACCGCCCTTAACCAAGCCAATAGCGATTTTCCATACCAGGTATAAAAAATCTTAATTGGTTAGCTTAATAAATAGAGTTAGTAGAACTCTATACCGCCACTATATGGCGTTTCTTAGCACAAAACTAACTAATTAGATAACTTTAACCGGCGGTTAAAGTTCTATAAAATCTTAACCACCCCAAATTATCTTCGTGGTCGGCCACGGCCTTAGCGTAGCTCTCCCTTATCTTATACCCAGTCTGGGGGTCTTAGCTTCTTAGGGTGTTATTTATAGAACTTTAGTAGTGCGCACTCGCACCCTTTTAGGGATTTCTTGGGTTCCTAGGTTTTCTTATTATAATACTTCCACTTAATATAATATATTAAGTCGTGCTCGTCTATTTGTTTATTATATATATTAAGGATCTTTTTAAATTCCTACTTGTCTATAATATTACCGTCGTTATCCCTTTCGGCTATCCTACCTGTAATATTACGATATTCCTCTTTATTAATGCGTGCTTAACCTAAGATCTCTTTAGGGAACTAGAGGCGGACTTTTAAAGTATAAAAAGACTTATTAACGCGGATATAGTCTAGGAGGTTAACTATAACTACTCCTCTATAGGCAGCTAGGACGGGCTAGAGTCCGTTCTAGTTATTATTCTACTTCCTCTTAGGCCGGTTAGTCTTTATATTTTTAAGGCTAACCATAACCATATTATCCTTTTTAAATATTATACTTTTATCTCGTTTTATATTAGTGTTATCTTTATAGCGTTACTAGGAGATACAAGCTAGGGCTTTAAGCTAAGTTAAGATGCGCTTAAAGCGGTTAGCAATAGTATTAGCTTATAGGTACTCCTTCTTTGCATATACAGACAGAGCTAATAGCTAGGGGCCCGCTAGTTCAACGCCTAGACGTGGGTTATAGCCGTAGTTGGTAAAGAATAGTAAGATTCCCGTGGTCTCGTTAACCTAGTTATTTATAGTAAACTTGGCAAGGGGAAGCTAGTTTACCTAGTCGTCTTAGATAAAGCTCACGAAGGCGCGTAGGTACTTATTTATTGCTGCATTAACAATCTCGGTTTAACTATTTATTTTAGGGTGCCATGTAGAGCTAGGGCTTAGGGTTACCTTTAGGCGCTAGTTTAGGCGACGCCAGAAGTTAAAAACAAATAAAGAGCCTTTATTGGAAATGATAGTATTTAGAGCGCCGTGTAGCTTATAGACAGTGTGGATAAATGCTTTAATAAGCTCCTTAGTGTCTAGGCTAGTGACAGGAATAAAGTATCTTATCTTTATTAGGCGGTCAACAACAACAAAAATATATCTGTATATTTTGCCGTTATAAAGGCACTTAGGCAGGTTAACGACGTAGTTAATAGAGATATCGGTCTACGGGCGGACTGGTAGTTCTAGTAGTTTTAGGAAATTGGGCGGTGCTAAGCGTAGGGTCTTTATACGGAAGCAGAGAGCGCAGTCTTTTATAAAGGTAGCCGTAAACTATAAAATACCTAGCCACTAATATATTTAATTAAGGAGGTCTAATGTTTTAACGCGGCCTAGGTAACCCACAGGGCCCGAACTATACGTATAGTATATAACTTCTAGTCAGAGTTCCGGTAAATTAGGGACAAATACTTAATTCCTATAGTAGATTAGGCCGTTAATAATTAAATATTCGGATTTATTATAGTAAAGCAGCTTCCTAATCTGCTTAGGCCAACGGCGTACTTTACGGTCTTCCTATTCGCGTAGCGTAGCCAATATATTCCTAGCGAGTTTGTTTTCTTTATAGGCATTCTTAATAAGCTCCTTAAGGGGTTTTTTCTTAGGTTCTGGGTCTATTACTATAATAAAGTCTTTAATGCTCTAGTCTTAGGATTTGCTTAGTAGTTCTTCTAGGATAGTAGGGTCAACTTTCTTTGGTGGTAAGACAACACGGTCTCGGTATTATAGACGTTTATTATTAGCATTAGCAGATATAACGCCTAGGAGGCGGCTAAGAGCGTCCGGGATTATGGCTTTAGTGCTAGGCCTATAGGTAATAACAAAGTTAAATTAAGAAAGGAACTTAGCCCAGCGAACTTAGCGCTAGTTTAGTTATTTCGTTATTATAAAGGTCTAGAGGTTCTTATAGTCCGTAATAATTTTAAACAGCTACTTAGTTCCTTATAGTTTGGGACGCTATTCTTTTAGTGCTTTAACAATTACTAGGAGCTCCTTATTGTATATTTTATAGTTATATTTAGGGGCTAAGTACTTAGCAAAGAAGAATGTGACTGGCTTAAGCTTATTACTTTTATTGGTTTAATAAAGCACTTCACCTAAAGCCTAGTTTAAGGCGTCTGTCTCTATCATAGTCTTCTTTATATAATCATAATACGCTAGGACCGGTGCTGTAGTAAACGCTATTTTTAGGGTCTGGAACGCCTGTATTTAGTTAGGGCCCTATAACTAGCTAATGCTCTTCTTTAGTAGCCTAGTTATAGGCTTAACTACCTTAAAATAGCCTTAAATAAATCATTAGTAGAAGTTCGCGAAGCTAAGAAATTGCTATAGTTCCTTAACTAATATCGGGTCCTTCCATTCCTATAAGGCCTGCACTTTCTTAGGGTCTATAGTTATGCCGTTAGTTAAGATAATTAAGCTAAGGTATTTTGTTTTAGTAGCATAAAACTTAGACTTATTAATATTAATTTAGAGTCCAGCATTACCAAGTCTCTGGATGATTTCATTTATATATTTCATATACTCGACGCGTGTTTTTAAGAAGATAAGGATATTATTAAGATACGTAGTGCAGTAGTTGTTAAGGGCGTTATATAAAACATAGTTAATATAGTTCTAGAATATAGCGGGCGCGTTATAGAGACTAAATAGTGTAACTAATATCTTATAGAGTCCAAACCGGGTAATAAATGCTATAAGCTACTTATAGCCTTCCGCGATCCAGATCTGGTTAAACGCAGTAATTATATTAAGCTTAGTAAAGTACTTAGCACCATAGAGTGCGTTAAGTGTCTCGCGGATTAGTAGCAATAGGTACCAATTCTTAATAGTAACTATGTTTAGGCCTTAGTAGTTATAGCAGATTCGTACACCACCGCTAGGCTTTGCAGCGAGGAGGAGTGGTACAGCAGCTAGTAAAGTTAATTTACGGATAAAACCCTTATCCAGCATCTTATCAATCTACTTCTTTATATAGCTAAGTTTAGCAGATAAGAGTGGTCTATTTTTATAATACGGGGCCTGGTTTCTGGGGATAATCTCAATTTTATGGTCCTATGGTTGGTAAGGGGGCAGCTTATCTACGTTCTTAGGGAGGAAATGCTTAATATATTTACGAAACTCCTTTAATAGGCGTTATAGAATATTTTCGCGGGTTAATCCTGGTTTGCCTTTTAGGAATTTTTTAATATTAGTATTAACTATCTTCCGGCGTAGAAACTCAAACTTAGTTTTTAGGTTTGTCTTAAGGAAGTTATAAAAATAAGGGGGTAGCGCTTTACGGGCTTCCTCTATTATATAGTCGCCTTCTACTAGTTAGCGGAAAGACCTTTCTAATAGGTTTAGTACTTCTATTAGGCCTATAGGCAGCTCTTTAAGCAGCTATTAGTGCTCTTCTTATTTAACCATTTCTACTAGCTCTGCTATATAAATTCTTATCACCTTTACGCCTTTTTATTTACAGAACTGGGTAAAATTAATAGTATAAATACATCTAATGTTGTCCAGGTTAGGGCGTGTCTAGTTTTCCGGTGCTACGGCTAGGCTAGCGCGGCTTAGTTAACCTAGGGGGGCGGAAATAAAGCGGCGGCCCTATACGGTACGCGCGGGAGATAGGTATAAGGTTAGGCGTTATAGGGGGGAGGTCTTAATTACTCTGGTTTCGGTCTTAGCTATAACGCCTTTAGCTATTATACGTACGGTCACGTATACGTATAGCAAATAACTTAAAGTTAGGTGTTTTATTAGCTGGCTTAGGTTAAGCGGGTATATATAGGGGACTTATAATTCTAGCGGTGTTTACTTTCTTAGGGGCAGGGCAGTAATCCAGTCTTCTAGAATCTCTACTTTATTTACTGCGTATATTAGCTTGCCAGTATTAGGTACCTCTTCTACTATTAGCTAATAGTATCTAAGTATTGGCCGTGCGATACGTCCGTATAGTGCTACTTAGTTATAGTTAAGAATATACCATAGAAGACAGTTATAGGTATAGTACTTAGAGTTAAACTTAAGCTCTAAGGCAGGGAAGTCTATCTTTAGGTTATGCTTTTTAAGCTAGGGCATTCTAAGAATTACTAGTATAGAGGGTAATAACTTTATAACGTAGAAGAGTATGGATTCTATATAGTGGCTAATTATTATTATTACTATAAAGTAGTGGGTAATAAAGCCGGATAGGAGTCCGTTAGTAAGGCGGAGTAGTTTTAGGACTAGGAGTTTTTTTATTATAATATTATGCTTTTTTATAAGCAAGTCTTTATCTGCAAACGCTAGTGCTATACTACCAGTATTAATAAGGCTTACTATTTTAATAAAAACTTATAGGAGTAGGTTGCGTAGTAAGGAGAAGTAGGTCTGAATAAGGATGGCATTTCTATCGCTATTTACTATTCTAAGGTTAAGTAGCTACTAGCTTAGAATAAGGTCTAACTAATCTAGTAGTATAGATCTAATCCTTTTATCCTCCTCCCCGTATAGTTCTAACCCTTAAAGGCAACTTAGTCTAAGGGTTAGCCTTTTAATAACTAGATCGTGGGGCTTGGCTAGTAACTATAGTCTTAGCTAGTATATCCTAATATATTAGTCTCTAATGGTGTATATATGCTAGGGGGTACTTTACTAAGGATATAGCCGGTCTCTTAATTAGTAGCGGCATAGAGCACTTGTCCGTAGTTCGCGTACGGGACCATTGGCTGGGGCTATATTGGGAAAGGGAATCGCGGGGGTAGGTTTCTGTGTCTAAACCTACATCCCCGTCCGTGGTTACCGTCTTAGTTACTATCCCCTCTGCTAAAGAATCCGCCGCGGCTTAGAGGGGGTTGGCGTAGTAGCATTAAAAAGGGATTTAGGTTCCTCTTAGGGTTATAAACATCTTTTTAGTAGCTAGGTTAACTACACGCTATATAGAGTCTATTATCTATATAGTGTCTTTAAACATTATTAGAGAGGCCACCACTACCGCTACTAAATTTAACGGCGTTAAGGTCCATTGGGTTATTCTACAGTACCAGTACTAAGGTATTATTATTAGGTAGTGCAGGTCTATAGCCGCCAGTAATACTTAGCTTAGCGGTATTTAGCTTAGTATAGTAGGCGTGGTTTTATAAGTTATAAGCGAACACATCCATCTGCTTACTCTAGCCTTTATAGTTAGCATTATTAATCTTATAGCTAAGGGTAAGGGCTAGGTCCTTTATTTTAGAGGAGATATTCTTCTTAAGCAAATCCTCTTTTTATTTCTTAGTCTTATTTGCTTTAATTATTAACTTATTAAGCTCTGCTTTCCAGGACCAGTAGTTACACTCGCCTTAGATTAAGGTATCTAACTTATTTTTAGCCGCTTAGGTTGTGTCTATAGTCTTATAATACTTCCTTATATATATAAATATAGACTTTCAGTTAGAGAAGGTCTATTTGCTTAAGTTATTTGGGTATATACGTAGTATATTAAGGCCGTGCTTAACATAGTTATAGGCCTTATCTATTAGCATGTCTGATATATAGAGGACTTCGTCTATTAGGGTCTTAAAGCACTTTATATCCCTCCAGAAAACGCCTTAGATCTTTATTTCCCATATCTCAAATTTTTCTTATTTTTTAGTTGGTGATCCCTTGCCATTAAACGGGGTTAGATCTTTTGCTTTACGCTTTTTTCTCTAGGGCTTAGTTAAAAGAGGGGAGCTAGTAGCTATATTCTTGTCGGCAATAGTCTGGGTAAGTATAGTAATCTAAGAGCTTAGACTTTATATAGTCTCAGTATATGTAAAGGCTTACTATTTATATTGTTGTACACGTAGTTCGAGCGTCTTAAGGGAGTCAATTTTATGCTAAGTTTCTTTAAGTTAGGACTTTATAGTTCGGCCTTTATTATAGACGGCTTAGAGACCGTTCTCAACGCTAGTTAAAAAGGTTATATATATAGAGAGGTGCTGGAAGGTTTCTACCATATTAAGGTCCTTAGGGTACTCCGGACCACTCCTAATTACCTAGGTAATATAGGTATAGGAGGTATTAAAGAGGCAGGCGAGCGCTTTACGTGGGTTCATTAACGGGTATTATCTATATTATAGTCGCCCATTTTAAGGGATCTAGGTAAGGCAATTAAAATCTTATAAGGCTGGCTGTAATACTAAGATTATCTAAAACTATACTAAGATTGTCTAGGACTGTGCTAGGACTACGGTATAGTATTATCGGTCGCGCCGGGTTGCGATTATACTGGGGAAAACGGAGATAATATACTAGAAAAAGAAAGAAAACAAAGGTCGCGACAGGGCGTAATTAGAGATACCATAAACTGTTATAGTGCTGTAATGCAAGTAGGCTAAATAACTACATTATGGTATAAAGAGGAGAAGAAGGTAAAAGGGGGTATCATATACAATTAGTAGGGCCAGCCGCCAAGGCGCTAGTGGTGGGCCAGCCAATAGTAGGAAATAGTACAAGATAGTACGGAACAGTATGCGTCAGGTCAGTGCCGTGACAGTTATTAGGGTGGTTAAATAGTACGTCATTTATATATTGTTGGTATATAGCCAGTCCGTTAGTTAGTTTAAAAGGTAGTACTTTATATTTATACGTTCCGTAATGGGTCTAAAATATAGTAAGGTTTTCTAATTTAGGATCTATCCTAATTCGGTAAAAAGCCTAGCGGATATTAAGCTTTATAAAGACCTTAGCTCTACTTATTTAGGCTAAAGTCTTATTAAGTAAAGGTAGTGGGTAGCGGTCTTTAAGGGTTAAATTATTAAGCTTATAGTAGTCGATATAGAAATAAAGTCCTCTATTTAGCTTTTTAGTAAAGAGAATAGGTAAGTTAAAAGGGGCTTAACTAGGCTTAATAAAGCCCTTATCTAAGTTATTAATAAGATACTACTTTATGGCCTATAATTTGGTAGTAAATTGCTATTAGAGGGGGCTATAGTTAAGGGTAACCACCTTATCCGGCTTAATTTTAATCTTATAGTTGTACGGTTAGTAAGGCGGGAGTATATTAGACGCTGCTTTAAAGAAGGTGTCTTTAAATTTCTAGTATTAATAGGGCAGTTTTTGTTCTACTAGCTCCTTATCTATAAGCTTACCTTTCTCTTAGGCTAGGGCTTCTTTCTCTTTAATTATTTAATTAATTTTATATAAGCTAGTTATAAAGGTAACGGTATTAGGCTAAACTAGGTTTTAGTAGAATCCTATAGCGCTAATATAGTAGATATTAACTGGCGGGAGGTTTATAGGTTTCTTTACAGATATTTATTAGGCCGTATTTTGCGGTATAGGGTTTATAGTCTTCCTTAGCTTACGTTCCATTTTCCGTAAGTTGTCCTTTTAGTCTATTAGTTTAGTATATTATCTAATATCCCTAGCCTTTCTTTGTGGCTATATAGGGCCTAAGTTCTCTATTAGGGACTTAGCTAGGCCACTACCGACTTCCTAAGTCTCTAGTGTGGGTAGTATAATATAGGCAGTTTAGGGGCGGCGTGGTATACGGATCCGTTGCGGATTAAGCTGTATATCCTTCTTAAAAGCCTAGTCCCTACGCGTCGCATCGGCCTAGTAAACGGTGTTTATCTGCGGCCGTATAAGGTTTTCTATTATAATACTAATCTCTTTTATAAAGGAAGGCGTTAAGGGCATAGTTTTGGGCTAAATAAGCTGCCTATTCTATATATTGAGCTATAAGCCTAAATAGGCTAGCCATTTTCTTCCTAAGATTATATTATAGCTTCTAAGGTCCGTAATAAGGAAGAAGATATTATACTGCCTTTATCCGTTAATACGGAGGTAGATCCGCAAGATAGTTATAATAGGTAGTCCTATTTGTCCGTTATTGTCATGCCTTGCGCTACCCATACGTCACGTATGGGCTGGAGAGCTTATAAGACATTCCAACCGGCAGCCCGTCCAGTCGCGAGACACTGCTGCTATCTTTTTAGTTTGTATGGCCGAGTGGGTTGGGCTTGGGCATAACAGTTATAACCGCAAATAGGAACTAGTTTAGGCAGTTCTTTAAGGGGTGTATTTAAAAAGTTAGCTAGTTTTATAGCGCACTTTATATTAATTAAGGTAAAGGTATTTACTCCTAAGTTAGCTAAAGTAGAGGTTAAAACTTAATATCTATTATAAAATAAAGTATAAGGGATAGTGTAGCTTTTTTTACTAACTAGCCGACCTAGATTGATATATAACATATTAATCCCTTTTAACCCTAGAGAGGAGTCTTTCTTTAAGGTTCCTCTTTTTCTAGCTCCGTACTATCCTCCTAAATTAATAGAACCTTATTTATCTTTACCTTTATTAGGCAGTTCCTTATAGGGTAGCCTATTTAACCATATAAGAAGCAAGCTCCTTAATCGCTAAAGGCCTATATATAGGGGTCGCTATATATAGGCTAGGTGTACACTAGGCCTATAGTAGGGGTAGCTACGCAGCTAGCTGCTAGGTTAACTGTAGGAGTTGCCGATTATGCTAGGGCACTATAGGCCGTACTTGCAGTACTTATGGCCTAGTTTATAAGGTTTCTAGTTTTTAGCTAGTTAGCGCGTACCTTAATTTAATAAAGGCCTTAGTTAATAGCTAGGTAATAGTTTATAA
>Ga0307515_10008904_pt1 | contig 19499 bp, 13 predicted proteins | sample 17_EM_MG_FD_194513 | JGI IMG/M metagenome (GOLD analysis project Ga0307515, IMG submission 194513) | Populus trichocarpa ectomycorrhiza microbial communities from riparian zone in the Pacific Northwest, United States - 17_EM | ecosystem: Host-associated > Plants > Roots > Unclassified | place...
CGCTGCCTTGCGCAACGGCCGACAACTCGACCGGTGCCGTGCCCGTCTGGCCGAACACGACGTAGCTGCGGGCGTTGTTTGGCTCGCTGACGAAGCGGTCGTAGCGCACGGCGACGGCCACGTCGGCCAGCCCGTCGCCGTTGAAGTCGCCCGCGGCCCGTACGACGAAGCCGGTGGCCGTGTTGGGGCTGGACGCATGGATCGCGAAGCCCCCGCCGTGGCCGGCGGCCAGCTTCGACAGCTCGACGGCCTCGGTGTCGGCCTTGCCGAACACGACATAGCTCCGGGTCGCATGCTTGAGGTTGCCATAGCGCGTGGCCACGCCAATGACGAAGTCGGCCAGGCCATCGCCGTTGACATCGCCGGCGGCGGCTACCGACGTGCCGCTGCCCAGGTTCACACCTTCGCCGCGGATCACGAAACCGCCACCGTGGCCGGCAGCGATTTCGGCCAGGTCGACGGCCTGCGTCCCGGGCTTGCCGAACACCACGTAGCTCGCGCCGGTACGATCGGTGTAGTTGCCCGTGCCTTCGCCCGGCACGCCGACGAGCAGGTCGTCCAGACCGTCGCCGTTGACATCGCCGATGCCCGCCACGCTCTTGCCGCTGAAGGCGTTCTGGAAACTCGGGCCATTGATGATGAAGCCGCCCTTGCCGGCCACGACGCTCTGGAGCGTGATGTTCTTGACTTCCGTCGGGCGGACCACCGCTGGCGAGCGCGCGGCTGGCTTTCGGGCGGATGGCTCCCGGGCGGCAGCCGGCGCGCAACTCAGGGCCACGGCCAACGCGATCGCCGTCAGTGCGGCGGCCGGGCCCTCGCGCCTGGCGGGCTTGGGCGGGCTGAAAGCTCGATAAGCACCCATTGATGTTCTCCCCTGGTATGGCGGCAAACGCCTCGTCGGCGGCCCGCTGGCCGACGACAAGTCGGCGCGCTGTGCAATGCGAAACGTAGCACCCAAGCCCGGGGCCGTCCAGCAACCAATGGACCACTCCCCTAACTTGTTAGTTAGCAGGATTATGCATCCAGCAGGGCTCGAACGCCTGGTTACCAATACAACGCGCACTTGTCAGCCAGAAGAAAGCGGTTTCAAACAGAATGCCAAACGGGAACCCAAGACGCCCGTTCGAGGCACAGGGGGCCGGAGGAGCAACTGCATGACATGGCTGAAGATTCGCGCGGCCTGCTCGGCTGCGTCTGTGCGCATCGCCACTCTCGCCTGCGCCGCCGCCTTCACGTTGACCGCGGGCGCCCCGGCGCTGGCCGCCGGTGGCCGCGCCGGCGCGCTCTCGATCGGCATCGAAAACGTCAACGATTCGCCACTCAAGGCGGCCAACTACCGAACGCTGTTGCGCTTCGTGCCGCGATCGACGATGGATGTCGACCGCGTCTACTTCGGCTTCAAGCTGCGCGGCGCCAATTGCTGGGATGCCGGCAACGCCGAATACGGCGCTGGCGACGGTGGGCTGATGCTGGTGCGGCTGGTCCGCATCGACAAGGCCACCGGCCTGCCCGCCGAGACGATAGCCTCCGAGACTGTCAACGGCTGTACGCGTCACAACCAGGCCAAGGCCGAGGTCGACAACCAGATCCCGGTGCTGGTCTGGGCGTCGCTGCGGGCCACGCTGAAGGCCGGCCACATGTACGGCCTGGTGGTCAGCAACGCGCACACTGACCCAGCACACAACTTCTTCTCGTTCAACGCACCGATAGGTGATGCCGCGCTGGCCGGCCCGCACGGTCGCAACGAACTCAGCCGTTATGCCAAGGGCGCGCTGATGTCGCTCGACCCGCGCGAGCACGTGGCCTGGTCAGAAGACAACGGCAACAGCTGGCGCTACGGCAAGGCCAATGGCCAGTACCTGTCGTACATCAACGACCACGACACCAACCACCCGGCGATACGCTTCCCGCAGTATGGCTTTCGGCTGACCAATGGCAGCACGGTGCCGGGCCAGCCCTATTACGCCTACAGCGTCGACTGCGTCGGTTGCACCGTCGCCTATGCCAACGCCAAGGTCGACCGAGACCTGACCGAGGCCGGCGGCTACACCGCCGGTGAAAGTGGCATCGGCACGCTGACGCTGAAGAACTTGTCGACCGGCCAGCAAGCCAGCTGCACGCCGTCGCAGGGCTACGGGTTTCGCAAGTGCTCGTTGTCACCTTCCGTGCATGTGGCCCCGGGACAGAGCTACTCGATCCGCGCCACCGGCTCGGTCGAGCTGATGAAGATGGACTACTCGCAGCGCTTGCTGTTCCCGCAGGTGGGCACCGGCAGCGGCGACTTCACCGCCTACCAGCCCTCGCCCGCACCCGGCACCAACAAGCAGGACGTGCCCAACCTGTGGGCCGGCCCGCTGTCACCCCACGTTCCGAACTGAACCCGTTCCAGGAGACATTGATGACCCGACCTCTGATCAGCATCGGCCTGGCGCTCGCCATAGCCTGGCTTGCACCTGCGGTTCAGGCCGCGGCCACCGGCCCGGTGTGCCTGTACAAAGACGCCAACTATGGCGGCAAACCCAACTGCAAGAGCGCCGACACGCCGAACCTGAAGGACACCTGGAACGACAAGACCTCGTCGGTCAAGGTCAGCGCGGGCTACGAGGCCACGCTGTTCGAGAACAAGCAGTACGGCGGCCGCTCGCTAACGCTGAAAGTGCACACTGCCAGCCTCGCCGGCGCCAACTTCAACGACATCACCACCTCGCTGAAGGTGGTCAAGAAGTGCACCGCCGTCAGCTGGCAAGAGGGTGTGAACTACTGGCTGGGCGACGTGGTGCGCTACGAGCCGAACGGCCAGTACTACAAAGTGATCAACGTCACGGCCAACGGCACCGACGGCACCAACCCGACCATCAGCACCTGGTACTGGGCGCCCACCACCTGTGGCGATGGCGGTGGTGACAGCGGCAAACTCAGCGGCGGCTACTACGTGAACTGGACGGCCTCTCCGCCACGCCTGCGTGACCTGCCCACCAACTACAACCTGGTCTACCTGTTCCACGCGGTGCCGGTGGGCGGCCCGCCAGGCACCACCGGCGCGGTCACCTACTCGCCGCCGGGTGACGGCCGCGGCGCCGCCACACACCTGAACGAAGACATCGCCTACGCCCGCACGGTGCAGCACCGCAAGGTGTTGCTGTCGGTAGGCGGTGCGAAGAACGGCATGAGCTTCCCGACGCGCACCAAGTCGCAGACCTTCGTCGACAGCATCGTCTCGATCTACAACCAGCTCGGTGGCTTCGACGGCATGGACTGGAACACTTTCGAAGGCGACCAGACGCCCGACACCGGCGAGATGGCCTGGATCAGCAAAGAGCTCAAGCGCCTGTACCCCGGCTTCATCATCAGCGCGCCGCCGGCGCCGTGGAACTCGGTCGATAAGACCTTCTGCAAGGACATGCTGAACGCCGGTGCGCTCGACTACTGCGCCCCGCAGTACTACGACGGCCCCGGCCTGGCCGAGCCCGACTATGTGGTGGGCAACGTGCAGGAGTGGGTCAACCTGCTGGGCCCGACGCATGTGATGGTCGGCCTGGGCATCAACACCTCGCTGCCGAACTACATGACCAAGGCGCAGGCGATCGACACGTGGACGCGCGTCGAGGCCGCCAACCCCACGATCCACGGCGGCTTCGACTGGGAAACCGGCACCGACGAAACGCAGGGCTGGCCGTTTGCCAACGGCGTGGCGCCGCTGATATTGCATTGATGTGACCGGTTGGGGAGCAGGCTGGCGAGGACCTCACGCCACCCCACCCAGCCCTTCGACAAGCTCAGGATTGATCGGAAGTACAAACCCCGTTCGGGCTGAGCCTGTCGAAGCCAACGTGCTGCTCCACCCTACCCTTCGACACGCTCAGGGCGAACGGATGGAGTTTTGACTCACGGCGAAAAGAAGAACTCAGCGAATTGACGGTGTCAGCACCAGCGCCTGCTTCGTCCCGTCGATGCGGTTCTTGCCGCTGGCGATGATCTGCCCCTTCTTGTTGATGCCGCGGGCGTTGGTGATCTCCCACGTGGCCTGGTCGTCATCACTCAGCACGTCGTTCAGGTCATAGACCTTCTCGCCGTCGTAGACGAAGCCGTGGAAGTCAAACACGCCCGGCGTGCGGGTGGATTGGCCGACCACCCAACCCGCCTTGTTGATGCCGTACGCGCAGGCCTCGGTGCCACCCAGCGTCGGCAGCCCCTGCATCAGACCGCCGGTGTAGATGAAGGCTTCGTTCGACGCATTGCCTGCCGTCTTGGAGCATCCGACCACCTGGCGCGACAGGTTGACGGCCCACGCTTCGGACTTGGTGCCGCCGAGCGTGCCCAGGTCGCGCATCGTGCCCGCACGATCGAGGAAGGCATGCTCTTCACCATTGGCCAGCGTCGAAGAGCCGGCCACGTCGCCTTTGTCGTTGATGGCGAAGCCGTAGCTGTAGTCACCGCCCAAGGTGCCCAGCCTCTTCAACGATTCGCTGGCCCCGACGAAGGCGCGCATCTTGTGATCGAGGGTCTCGGTAGTGCCCACGAGCTGGCCCACGTTGTTGATGCCGTGGCCATAGGACTCGAGGTCGGGGCCGTCGCCGAACCCAATGTTCTTCGTCGTCTTGCCGTCGAAGAGGAAGGCGCGGGCGAAGTAGAGATACGGCGAGGTGCCGACCACGAGGCCGGCATCGTTGATGCCGTTCACGTACAGGCCGCCGTGGTGCTGAGAGTTGTCCAGCGGCCAGATCTGCTTGCAGGAGGTCGCGCCGCAGCGGTGGCCTGAGACGCCGCCGAGGGGCACATACACCTCGTCGGCCGTCTTGCCCTGGCTGTTGATCGCCGACCCATACGATTCCCAGGACGGCCCGAGGGACAGCGGCACGGTGCCGACCGTGTAGGAGGGCTGCGCCCAGGCGGCCTGGCCCATGGCCAGCAGGCCGGCGACAGCCAGCAGCGTGTTGCGATTGCGTGGAGTTTGGAACATGCGATCCCTCAGTTGGTTGAAAGGAATCGCAGGATGCGCCGCTGTCCATCGGGCGCGTATCCCTATCTCTAATTCGTTAGATACGCACACCAAATCCGGTGTGACATATTGCACGGACGACTGTCGTCGCGCCGCATCACACCCTCTCAGTCGAGTGCGACCACGGTGTCGCCCTCGCCCGGCTGGCAGCCGTCGGCGATCGGCTCCCAGCCACGGTGGATCACAACGCGGCGCCCGGCATGGCACAGCTCGACGCGCGTCGCGCCGGGCACCTGGGCGTGCACGAAGCGCTCCATCGACGCGGGCATCGAGACGCGGTAGACGGCGTGAGCGATGTCGTCGGCCGGGTGGTCGTCGCTGTGCAGCCAGGGGATGAACGCACCGAACCACATCAGCGGGCGGAACAGGTCGAACGCCGTCGGCTCGTAGCCCTGCTGCTTCAGCCACCGCTGGGCCTGAGCGCGCGGTGAGTCGCCATCACTGGGCGCATCCACCAGCGACAGATCGCCCCAGGCGCTGGCCAGCAGCTCCATCACCCACTGGTTGCAGTTCTGGTAACGCAGGCTGTAGGGATACGCGTTGGCGCTGTAGTCGGCGGCCAGCAGCTCCAGCACCTGCGGCTTGCTCAGCGCCGTGCGTTCGAGCTGCGCGCCCGTCTCGGCTGGCAGGAAGATCATCGAGACATAGCCCTCGGCCGGGTTGTCGGTGCCCAGCAGAAAGCCCGAGATACCCTGGTCGAAGATGCGCGGGCGCTGTTCGTCGCAGGCGTAGTAGAGCTGGCGCACCGACCACGGCCCGTTCGGGCTGGCCTGCAGGCTGACGCCAGCGTGCGAGTAGCGCAGGCCGAACCAACTCAGGTCGAGCCCAGAGCGCGCCATCAGCGCCAGCGGCTGGCCCGAGGCTTCCAGCTCGGCCTTGACGATGCCGCCGAAGCGGAACAGCGTGTCCTGCTGGTCGATGTTCAGCTTGGCCTGGCGGTCGCAATAGCGCAGCGACGCGGCCTGGGCCGCGCCGATGCACGATGCGGCGGCCAGCAGCGCGGCCGCCAGTCCGCGGGCAGCTTTGAGCCTGCCCGCCCCACCGGCCAGGATCAAAGCGTGACGGGGTTCGACGCCAGCTCTTGGTACCAGGCGTCTTCCAGCACCAGGAAGAAAGGCTGGCGGTTGTCGGCGCGGGCGAACTCGACGCCGTAGTCGCGGTTGTGTGCGCTGACCACTTGGCCGACCGCCACGCCGCCCACATCGGCGGCCTTTTGCGGCAAGTACAGCTCAAAGGCCTCGCCGGCGCCGGCAGCCGGCTGCAGCATCACGCGCAGCTTGCCGGGGCGATCTTCAGCGGCGGCGACCTCGATCACCTTGTAGTCACCGTCGGCGGTGCGGTTCGGGCGGTCCGAGCTTTCGCTGGAGTTCTTGAACGAGTCCGACACGCTGCCCACCGAGGTGGACAGGCTCTCGGAGGCCGACGATGCGGCCGAGCTGGCGGCCAGCGCCGGCAAGGTTACGCCGGCCAGGGCCAGCAGGACAGCGGGGGCGAGGAAACGGCGGATCGGGGTCATGAAACGGCACCCATCAAAGTTGCGTTGCGCGGATGATGCCTGAAGCGCCGGGCCACCCCGCCGCCGCGGCGGCAAGAAGGTGTTACGGCCCGATGTGAGCAACAGTTGGCGCCATTCGTGTCACCGGCCGCCGCTGCCCGCCATGACGGGTCAAGACGGCGGCGCCAGCGCCGATAGCGCTGTAACTGAACCGAGGCTGTCCTTCCGACACCCGCGCGCCATTCGCCATTCGACACGCAGTGTTGTTCGCTGCCCAACTGAGCGCCCCTAAGGCTCGGCAAGCCGAGCCCGCCCCCCAAGGGGATCAAGGAACTCGGGAGCGGCCCTTCGTTTCCTTGAGAGCAACAGCACATGCACGAATCGCCCCAGGACAACGCCGAAGACAAGACGAGCAAGCCGGCGTTCGACCACCAGAGCGTTCTCGACAGCATGTTCGAGACGATGGAAGAAGGCGTCAGCGTCTTCGATGCCGACCTGCGGCTGGTGACAGTCAACCGGCGCTTTCGCGAGCTGCTGACGTTTCCCGACGAGCTGTATGTCGCGGGGACGCCTTTCGAGGCCTTCGTGCGCTTCAACGTCGAACGCGGCGACTACGGGCCCGGCGACGTCGAGCAACAGGTGCACGACCGGGTCGAGATGGCACGCCAGTTCCAAGCCCACCAGTTCGAGCGCGAGCGGCCCGACGGCACGATCCTCGAGGTGCGCGGCCGCCCGCTGCCGGGCGGCGGCTTCGTCACGATCTACGCCGACATCACCCAGCGTGCCCAAGCCGAACGCGCACTGCGCCAGTCCAACCTGTTGCTCGAGAAGACTTTCGAGACGATGGACCAGGGCATCAGCATCGCCGACAAGGACCTGACGATGCTCGGCACGAACCGGCGCTTTCGCGAGCTGCTGGACTTCCCCGAATCGCTGTGCCAGCCGAACACGCCCTTCGAGTCCTTCATCCGCTACAACGCCAAGCGTGGCGACTACGGGCTCGGCGACGCCGAAGACCAGGTGCGTACGCGCGTCGCGATGGCCAGCAAGTTTGAGCCGCATTGCTTCGAGCGTGAACGGCCCGACGGCACGGTGCTCGAGATTCGCGGCATGCCGATGCGCGAAGGCGGGTTCGTGACGATCTACACCGATGTCACGCAGCGCGCGCAGGCCGAGCGCGCGATGCGCGACAGCGAGGCGCGCTTCCGCAGCCTGACCGAGCTGTCGTCCGACTGGTTCTGGGAGCAGGACCTGCACCAGCGCTTCACTCGGCTCGAGGGACGGCACGCCAGCGGCGGCGACACCGCCTTCGATGCCGAGCTGGGCAAGACCTGGTGGGAACTTGGCTACGAAATCGAAGAAGGCTGGGATGCGCACCGCCAGCTTCTGACCGAGCAGAAACCGTTTCGTGACGTGGTGATGCGGCGCATCCCGCTCGACGGCCCGGCCACCTATGTCCGCGTGAGCGGCACGCCCATCCGGGCGCGCGACGGCAGCCTGGCCGGCTACCGCGGCGTGGGGCGCGACATCACCCAGCAACGTGGCGCTGAAGAGCGCATCCGGTACCTGGCGACGCATGACGAACTGACCGGCCTGCCGAACCGGGTCTGGTTCAGCGAGCTGTTGCAGCTGGCGGTCCAGACGGCGCAACGCCACGGGCGGAAGTTCGCGGTGCTGTTCATTGACCTGGACCAGTTCAAATCCATCAACGACACGCTGGGCCACGCGGTCGGCGACGAGTTGCTGAAGGCCATCGCGCTGCGCTTGAGGTCTTGCCTGCGCGGCGCGGACGTGGTGGCTCGGCTGGGCGGCGACGAGTTCGTCGTGTTGCTGCAGGACCTGCACAGAAGCGAAGACGTGGCGGCCGTGGCCACCAAGATTCTTTCGGCGATGGTCGAACCGGTGGAGGTTCACGGCCTGCAATGCCGCGTGACGGCGAGCATCGGCATTTGCCTGTTCCCGGACGATGCGCAGGACGAGCGCACGCTGATGAAGAACGCCGACATCGCCATGTACGCGGCCAAGGACCGGGGCAAGAACAACTTCCAGTTCCATTCGAGCGCCGTCACGGCGCAGTCGCTCGAGCGCATGACGCTGGAGCTGCATCTGCGCGACGCGCTACCGCGCCAGGAATTTGCGTTGCACTATCAGGCCAAGGTCGACCTGAACACCAACGAGATCACGGGCGTCGAGGCCCTGCTGCGCTGGAACAGCCCCGAACTCGGGCTCGTCGGCCCGACGCGGTTCATTCCGGTGGCTGAGCAATGTGGGCTCATCGTGCCCATCGGCAAGTGGGTGCTGCAGCAGGCCTGTGTTCAGAACATGGCCTGGCAGCGCCAGGGTTTTGCACCGATCGGTGTGTCGGTCAACTTGTCGGTGCGGCAGCTCATGCACGACGGTTTGTTGGACGACATCACCGAGGCGCTGCGCAGCGCCGGGATGGACCCGACCTTGTTGGAGCTGGAGATCACCGAAGGCATGGTGATGCACGACATCGAGCGCGTGGCGCAGCTGTTGCGGGCCATCAAGCGGATGGGCGTTCGCATCTCGATCGATGACTTCGGCACCGGCTACTCGTCGCTGGCGCACCTCAAGCGTTTTCCGGTCGACGTGATCAAGATCGACCGCTCGTTCATCCGCGACATCACCACCGACCCGGCCGACCGGACGATCACCGAAGCGATCATCGCGATGGGCAAGACGCTCAACCTGACTGTCGTGGCCGAGGGTGTGGAGACAGCCGAGCAGCGCGACGTGCTGCGCGAGATCGCCTGCGACGAGATCCAGGGCTACTACTTCAGCCGCCCCGTTCCGCCGGAGCAGGTGGCGCCGCTGTTGCAGCGCCATGCGGTGCCGGGCAAGCCGGCAGCGGTGTGTCTGCCACGGCAAACCCTGGGGCTGGCCGCGACCGAGTCGCCATGAAGGCGTAGCCGCCCGCCGCGCAAACGGTTCCACGCCCCTCAAACCTGCCGCAGCAGCGAACTGGCCGCCAAGTGGGCCGGTTTTCTGCCTTTGGCGCCGCGATCTGCCGTTCAAACTTCGCCCCCGAACCAACGCTGGTTCGGCGCAGTTAGGAGTACGGTCCCATGACTCAATTCAGCATCAAAACCCGCCTGGGCCTGTTGGTCGGCGCCCTGCTGGCGCTGCTGGTCCTGTCGTCTTACAGCACGGTGCATCACATGCGCCAAGCCGAAGACACGCTGCGCGACCTGTACAAAGACCGCGTGGTGCCGCTGGAGCAGCTGAAGATGGTGGCCGACGGGTATGCGGTCGGCATGGTCGATGCAGCCCACAAGGTACGCGACGGCGCCTTCACCGGCGAAGTCGGCACCAAGGCCGTGACCGAGGCTCGCCAGCAGATCGACAGCAACTGGAAGGCCTACCTCGCCACCGAGCTGAACGACCAGGAGCAAACCTTGATCGCCAAGGCGACGCCGCTGATGAAGCAGGCGGACCAGGCGGCCGAGAAGTTGCTCGGCCTGATGAAGGCCGGCGACACCGAGGCGCTGCGCGCCTACGCGGCCAAGGAGATGTACCCGGCGATCGACCCGATCGGCGACGTGGTCAACTCGCTGGTCCAGGTACAGCTCGAAGTCGCGAAGCACGAATACGAAGCCAGCGAAGCCGAGACCAGCGTCGTGCTTTGGCGCAATGTGATCATCTCTGCGATCGCCGTGCTGGGTGCCGGTCTGTTGGCCTGGGGTTTGATCCGTTCGATCATCAACCCACTGGCCCAGGCAGTGAAAGTGGCCGAGGCCGTCGCCAACGGTGACCTGAGCCAGCACATCGAGGTGCGCTCGCGTGACGAGACCGGCCAACTGCTCGCAGCGCTGAAGCGGATGAACGAGGGCCTGGTCGCCATCGTCGGCCAAGTACGCTCGAGCTCGGACTCGATCGCTACCGGCTCGACGCAGATCGCCAACGGCAATGCCGACCTGAGCCAACGCACCGAAGAACAAGCCAGCAACCTGCAGCAGACCGCAGCTTCGATGGAGCAGCTGACCGCCACCGTCAAGAACAACGCCGACACGGCCCGCGCCGCCAACCAGCTGGCGTCCAGCGCGTCGGGCGTGGCGGCGCAAGGTGGCCAGGTTGTCGGCCAGGTTGTCGCGACGATGGAGCAGATCACCGAAGCGTCGCGCCGCATTGCCGACATCATCGGCGTGATCGACGGCATCGCCTTCCAAACCAACATCCTGGCGCTGAACGCGGCCGTGGAAGCCGCACGCGCCGGCGAGCAGGGCCGCGGCTTCGCGGTGGTGGCCGGTGAGGTGCGCTCGCTGGCCCAGCGTAGCGCCCAGGCCGCGAAGGAAATCAAGACCCTGATCGGCGACAGCGTCGGCAAGGTCGAAGCCGGCAGCCAGCTGGCGGGTGACGCGGGCCGCACGATGGAAGACATCGTGACCCAGGTCCGCCGCGTGACCGACCTGATCGCCGAGATCAGCGCCGCCAGCCACGAGCAGAGCCAGGGCATCGGCCAGGTCGGCGACGCGATCGCGCAGCTGGACCAGGTCACCCAGCAGAACGCCGCGCTGGTCGAAGAAAGCGCTGCGGCAGCCGAGAGCCTGAAGCAGCAGGCCGCCAAGATGAACGAGGTGGTGTCGGCGTTCCGGTTGGCTTGAACCCGTCGGCTATCGCGGCGCGTTCAGCGCCGGCTTGACGACCTTCACACTGGTGCCGGTGCTGAAAGTGGCGTCCGAGGCCGTCCACTGCTGACCGGCGGAAACGCGGTCGGCGTTGGCGAAGCGGACGGCGAAGCGCACGTCGCCGCGGTTCTTTGCGAAGGCGTCGGGCGCGGCGAGCAACAGGTCGTAGGTGCCGGCCGCGGCGTCGCTGGGCACGGTCACCGTCACGCCGATGCGGGACGACACCTGACCTTGCGCCGGCAGCCTGCTCAGCTTGCCGTTGCTGGCCTGGATGATGGCCCCGCTGGTCCGGTGCTTCAGGCGCACCTCCAAGGACCGGTCGACGAACATGCGCGACCAGCCGACGTTGCGCAGGTCGACTTGAACCACCACGCTGTTGCCGCGCTCCACCTTGGCTGGGTGGGTGACCTTGTCGAGTTGGATGCGCCAGCCCATCTGCCCCGACACCGTGGGATAGCAGCCTTCGGCCTTCCAGTTGTCGAGCACCTGCGGCGCGTAATCGGCATTCAGCCAGGCCAGGTGGTATTGCGGGCCTTCCGCCAGGATGTCAGCGCAGGACTTGCGCAAAGGCTCGTCCGCGCCCTGGCAGGTTTCGCCGCCGGACGAGCCCTTGATCGTCAGCTTCTGGATGTAGGTGCGGAGTTCCGGCGTTGGGTAGGTGCCCGTGTCGGTCGGGCCGGCCAGAAAGCAGTCGTTGTGAAAGCCCACCTGCGCCGGCGCTTTCGCGTCGGGGTACCAGAGCTCCAGGTCACCGGGATAACGGAAGTCGACCTGCGTGGTGGCCGGCACGTTGGCCAGCAGCGCGTCGCGCACGATCATGCGGTTGACATTGGCCGTGTCGCACGAGGTGTCGCCGGAGTGGTAGCCGCAGGAGTTGCCCGACTTCGACGAGTGCCATTCGCCCCAGGCGCCGATGAAGCCGGCGCGCATGTAGGGGATGGCCTCGGCGTGCGCGGCGAGCACCGGCTTCAGCTGCGTCAGATGGCGCGCGATCTGATTGGCGGTCGCGTCGTTGCCGCCTGCAGTGAAGTCGTAGGCGAAGAGCAGCTCAGCCTTCATGCCTTCAGCGCGGATCGCCTCCAAGCGGGTGCCCAACGTGTTCAAAACTGACGATGGGATGTCGCTGGTACGGTAGGCCGCGAGCAAGACCGGCGCATGGACCAGGCGCTGCCCACGCGAATAGGCCGAGCGCACGCTGCCGATGTCGAGCTCGGTGATGAGGTCGCTGCTCACCCAACTGTAGAAGCCGCGGTCAGGGTTGGGCAGGTCGGCCGAGGTGGGGGTGAAGGTCGCCGAAATGGGAGCCGCGCTGGCGCTGAAGGCCCATACGGCGGGAGCGAGTACCAAGGCCAGAGCGCTGATTCGAGAAGGCATGGGAAAACTCCTGATCCGGATGGGCGTCTTGCCAGGACCGGACGTAGCAGGCAACGCACATACCGCTCGCGCCACAGGTACTCGCTGCTCGGATGCTACAGGCCGGGTCGTGGCAGAAAGGCTTTGCAGATGGATCCGAAAGCAACAGGCCTCTCGATCCAGCTCTTTCACCGGACCGGTCGGTTCCGTCACCAAGACATTCCTTGAACAAGTCGGCAACACGGGGGTGATGCGGGCCGACTAAGATTGCGGTCTTCGCCATGCGAGCCGCCCGCCCCACCCCCGCCTCACGCCGCCACCTTGTGTGGCTGCTTTGGCTTGCGATGCTGTTGCCGCTGGCGCAGGCCACGGCGAACTGGCATGCGCTGTCGCATGCGGCGGCCGCGGCCAGCGGCGGCGAGACCGACAGCGACAGCAAGGCGTTGCACGCGTCGAGCTGCGCGCTGTGCCTCAGTGCTGCGGTCGTCGGCAGCGGCGCACTACCCAGCGCGCCGCTTGGCCTGCTGCTGTTGGCAAGCAGCCATGCAGCGCCCCAGGTCGCCGTCCATGGCGTCCACCACGCCATCGATTGGCCGGCCTACCAAAGCCGCGCCCCGCCCGTCATTCCCTGCTGATCGTTGCTTGCCGCGTCGGACCCGCCCTGCTCACCTGTGAGCGAGCGCGCCGGCGCCATCGAACGCTTTCGCCTGGAATGAACTCAAATGCATTTGCTGTGCCCTGCGAGCCTTGCGCTCGCCTTTGTCGCGCCCATCGCCGCCGCGGCCCCCTCGCCTGACACCCCACCGCCCGCCGACATCAAGGCCATCCGCCAAGAGATCGACGCGATGCGCACCGCCTACGAGGCGAGGTTGCAGGCGTTAGAAGAACGCCTGAAGGCCGCCGAAGCGGCTGCGGCTGCACCACCACCTGCGCCGGCTGTTGCCGCAGCGGCTTCCCCAACGGCCACCGCCCCTGCCGCAGGTGCCAGCGGTGGTGGCGCCAACGCCTTCAACCCGGCCATCTCGCTGATCCTGTCCGGCCAGTACGCGCGCTTGTCGAAAGACCCGGCGAACTACGCGATCACCGGCTTCCAGCTGCCCACCGACGCCGAATTGGGCCCGGGCGAACGCGGCTTCGGGCTGGGCGAGACCGAGCTCGGCCTGGCCGCCAGCATCGACCCGTGGTTGCGCGGCGCCGTCAACCTCGCACTGGCGCCGGACGATGGCGTCGAGGTTGAAGAGGCCTTTATCGAGACCACTGCGCTCGACTACGGCTTCACGCTGCGGGGCGGCCGCTTCTTCTCGGCCATCGGCTACCTGAACTCGCAACACGCCCACACCTGGGACTTCGTCGACAACCCGCTCGCCTACCAGGCGCTGTTGGGCACGCAGCACGGCGACGACGGCTTGCGGCTGAGCTGGCTCGCACCGACCGACCAGTACATCGAACTGGCCGCCGAGATCGGCCGCGGCCGCAGCTTCCCCGGCGGCGGCAACGAGGGCAACGGCGCCGGCATGTGGGCCTTGGCGGCGCACACCGGCGGCGACCTGGGTGACAGCCACAGCTGGCGCGCCGGCCTGTCGGTGCTGAAGACCAAGGCCAGCGACCAGGAGCTGGCAGCCATCGACGCCACCGGCACCGCGGTGACCAATGCCTTCAGCGGCAACAGCCGCGTCTGGGTGGCCGATGCGGTGTGGAAGTGGGCGCCCAACGGCAACGCCACGCGCACGAACCTCAAGCTGCAAGGCGAGTACCTGCGCAGCACACGCAGCGGCAACCTGGTCTACGACCTGGACGGAGCCAACAGCGCCGGCGCCTACCACGCGACGCAGTCGGGCTGGTACCTGCAGGGCGTCTACCAGTTCATGCCGCGTTGGCGTGTCGGCCTGCGCACCGAGCAGCTCGACGCCGGCTCGCCGGACTACGGCCCCAACGCCGTCGCCCTGGCAACGGGCGACTACCAACCGCGCAAGAACACGCTGATGCTGGACTTCAGCCCGAGCGAGTTCTCGCGTTTCCGCCTGCAGTTCGGACAGGACCGTTCGCGCAACGGCGTGACCGACAACCAGATCTTCCTGCAATACCAGATGAGCCTCGGCGCGCATGGCGCCCATGGTTTCTAACCGCTGACCTTGGAGTACCGACGATGATGAAACGCATCACCCCGCCCGACCTGTTGATTGCAGCCCTGGCCCTGCTGTCGGCGCTGCCGGCCCAGGCCGCCCTGCGCGTGTTCGCCTGCGAGCCCGAATGGGGCGCGCTGGCGCAAGAGCTGGGCGGCAACCTGGTCGACGTGTCCGTCGCCACCACCGCGTTGCAGGACCCGCACCAGATCCAAGCCAAGCCCAGCCTGATCGCGCGGGCGCGCAACGCCGACCTCGTCGTCTGCACCGGCGCCGAGCTCGAGATCGGCTGGCTGCCGATCCTGCTGCAGCAGTCGGGCAACGCAAAGGTGCAGTCTGGCCAGCCTGGCAACTTCGCGGCGGCCGACCATGTGCGCAAGCTCGAACTGCCGTCGCAGGTGGACCGCTCACAGGGCGACGTGCACGCCGCCGGCAACCCGCACATCCAGACCGACCCGCGCAACATCGCGCTCGTCGCCACCGCGCTGGGTGCACGGCTGCAGCAGGTGGACCCGGCCCATGCAGCCGACTATGCCCAGCGCCAGGCCGATTTCACACAGCGCTGGCAGCAAGCCATGGCGCGTTGGACCACACAGGCGGCGCCGCTAAAAGGCGCGCCGGTTGTGTCCCAACACAAGGCCTTCGTCTACATGTACGACTGGCTGGGTCTGAAGGAAGTGGCGGTGCTGGAGCCCAAGCCGGGTGTGGAGCCCAGTGCCGCGCACCTGCAGACGGTGCTCACCACGCTGAAGGCCACGCCGGCCCGCATGGTGGTGCGCGCGGCTTACCAGGACGGCAAGCCCTCAGACTGGCTGAACAAGAACGCCGGCATTGCGGCGGTGACGCTGCCCTTCACCGTTGGTGGCACCGATGGCGCGAAGGACTTGTTCGGCCTGTTCGACGACACCGTGGCGCGGCTGCTGGCCGCCGGGAGCCAGAAATGAACTGGAGCGCGCTGGACTGGACCATCCTCGGCCCCGGCCTGATTGCCGGGCTGCTGGTGCTGCTGACCCACGTGCCGCTGGGCACGCAGGTGCTGGACCGCGGCATCGTCTTCATCGACTTGGCAATCGCACAGATTGCCGGGCTCGGCGTGATCGCCGCCGATGCGCTGGGCTTGCCCGACGGTGGCATGGCCGTGCAAGTGGCCGCTGTGTGCGCGGCCTTGCTCGGCGCCTTGCTGCTGACGTGGACGGAACGGCGCGCTCCGCAACAACAAGAGGCCCTGATCGGCGTCTTGTTCATCCTCGCGGCCTGCGCCGGCATCTTGCTGCTGGCCGGCAACCCGCACGGCGGCGAGCACCTGAAAGACCTGCTGGTCGGCCAGATCCTGTGGGTGAACCCGTCGCAATTGGTGTGGCTGGCCGCCGTGTCAGCACTGCTGTGCGCGGCGATGTGGCTGGGCTGGGTGCGGCGGCTCGGGCGATTCGGCTTCTATGCCGCGTTCGCGGTTGCGGTGACGGCGTCTGTCCAGCTGGTGGGCGTCTACCTCGTGTTCTCGAGCCTGATCATCCCGGCGCTGGCGACACGCACACTGCGCGGCCGCGGCCGGCTCGTCGTGGGCTACGTGATCGGTGCAATCGGTTATGCGCTGGGGCTGGCGCTGTCGGCGCTGTTCGATCTGCCTTCGGGCGCTGTGATCGTGTGGACGCTCGCGGCCTGCGCGCTGGCGAGCGTGTCGTTGGTACGCGCACCGGCGCCACGGCTGGCCCCCGGCGAAGTGGGTCACGAGCAGGCCAGCTGATAATCCGCGCGCGGCCGCTGCCCAAGCGTTTCACGCCGTCGTTCGAAAGTGCGACGTCGTACCGTGGGGTACCCCCACGGTCGTTGGTTAGCATGGTCCTTCCGAGGCGCAATCGCCAGTGGCGTCCCGCCACCATGGATAGCGCTTCACCCGCAGGTTGGGTAGCGTGCCGCACCTTTGCCACCCATGACGCTCACCACCCGGCTCACCGCACTGTCCATCGCCCGCGCGATGCTGTGCGGGCCGCAGGAAGCACAAGGCCTGGTGGCCCGCATCGAAGCATGCCTGGGCAGCACCGCACCATGGTGCCAAAAGCTGGCACAACGCTGCGCTCGGTTGCCGGGCGAACAATGGCAACGCTTGACGCCGCGCACGCTCGCCGATCTGGTCGAGCGCGACGAAGGCTACGAGGGTGCTTGGCACAACGGCCCTAAACCTTACGTGCGGCGCTACCTGCTGCACTGGCCGCAGCGCATGCAGGCGCCGCCGCCGGGGTTGCATCATGTCCAACTGCCAGATTGGCCGCACAGCCAGGCGCTCGCGCAATGGCTGGGCCAGTCGACCGGTGGCCTGTGGCGCCTGACGCGCAGCGCGCCATGGCAACGAAAGGCGCCGCTGGGCGAGCAGCACTACCGCTTCCAGCTGCTGGCCAAGCGCAGCGGCGGTTGGCGCCTGCTGGAGGTGCCCGAGCCTTACCTGATGACGCTGCAGCGCCGGCTGCTCGATGATCTGCTCGACCGCATCCCACCGCACGAAGCGGCCTGCGGCTACGTGCGCGAGCGCTCGGTGGTCGACCACGCGCGTGCCCATGCGGGTCAGGCGGTGGTGCTGAAGTTCGACCTGCAGGACTTCTTCAGCTCAGTGCGCGCATCACGCGTGCATGCCCTGTTCACCACACTCGGCTACCCCGAACAAGTGGCGCGTGAACTCACCGCGCTGTGCACCGTCGCCACGCCGGAGCCCGTGCTGCGCCGCCTGCATCAGCAAGGCAGCCTCAGCTGGCCGCAGCTACAACGACTGCGCGAGCCGCACCTGCCACAAGGCGCACCCAGCTCTGCCGCGCTGGCCAACCTCTGCGCTTTCAAGCTTGACCTGCGGCTGGCTGGCCTGGCCCATGCGCTGGGTGCCCGCTACTCCCGCTACGCCGACGACATCGTGCTGTCCGGCGGCGCTAACTTGCAGGTGGCACGCGCCCGCATCGAAGCTTGGCTCGCCCGCATCACCGGCGAAGAAGGCTTCACACTCAACCTGCGCAAATCGCGCTGTGTGGGCAACGGCATCCGCCAATCGGTCTGCGGCATCGTCGTCAACCAGCACCCCAACCTGCCACGCGAAGACTTCGACCGCCTGAAAGCCGTTCTGCACCAATGCGTGCGCGACGGCCCGCAGGACCACAACCGCGAGCAGTTGCCCAACTGGCGCGACCACCTGCGCGGGCGGGTCGCCTGGGCGACCCAACTGAACCCACACAAGGCGCTGCGGTTGCAGCGCTTGTACGACCAGATCGATTGGGGCTGAGCGCGTAGAGCACAGTGGCGAGCACCTGCGACAGGCCGCAGGTGCTCGCTCCTTCGCGGCCTACAGCGGCCACGCCGGCGTGCGGCCCTCGTAGGTCAGCACCAGCAGCAGATCGTCGATCTCTTCGTTCTTGAATCGATTTCGCATCTCTTCGGTGTTGGGCAAGGTCAACTCCCAGTCGCCGGCAGGTGACTTGCCGATCATCGGCACCCACGCGCTGCCATTGCCGCGGCGCGTGCTGATCAGGCCGTCAGTGGTCCCATCCACCGCCCCGCCGACGGCCAGGGTCTCCCCTTCCGGCGTGAGCATCAGCCGAGTGTTGCCGACCTCGAAGGTCTGCCCATCGGCTCGGGCGACAGCGAACATCACCTGCTGGATCCGCACGTCATCGAGGTTCGGCGGAAAGCTCTGACGCTCCAGCTTGAAACTGACCGTCATGGGCACCGCCTCGTGCTCGGGGTTGTGCAGCGCATACCACTGGTCGGCGAATTGATCGCGGACGCTCACGACCCGATCGGCACTCTGCACGTCGTCCATCTGCTGAATCACCTGCTGCCGGTAGGTGAAGTCCTGCAGCGCCGTGTATTCGACGGTGAACAAGACATCCGAGATGGTGTCGAAGTCGAACGGATTCGCGGCCTTGGGCAGTTGCAGCTCCCAGCTCGTGTCCACGCCCATGCTCTCGAATGGCCGCAGCATGCCCTGGTCGGCCTGCAGGTCGAGCAGCCCGGTGGCGCTGCTCGTCGACGTGAAGGCGATCAGTTCCGGATCGCGCCGCACCGTGAGGGTCTGGAAGGTGTCGCCGCCGGTCACGACGCGCGAAATGCCTGAGGCGATCAGAGTCGCCCGAACGCCTCGGCGCGGCGGCACCAGTGCGACCACCGAGAGGCTGACGCGCGAGATCAGCCGCAGGTAGTGCCCCGGGAAGCCGCTGTCGAACAGCGACATCGGCGTGGCGAACGGCAGGCGACCCGTCTCGCGGAAGCGTTGGAACTCCACCGGCAACAATTGAGCCAGCGAGAAGGTCTCCATCACCTGCAGCTTGCGCTTGTTGGAGTCGAACGCGAACTGGTCGAGGCGGGTGATGTCCTGCAGCAAGCGCACCGAGCCGGTCATGCCGCGGCGATCGGGTTGCTCCTGACCGCCGGGCGCACCGACAGCTTCATCGGTCGCCTCCCAATAGTCGGCCTTGATGAACGAAGGCGGTGATTCCTGGCGCTCGAAGGCCAGTTGGTACTGGGCCAGCTGCGCCATGGCCGTGGCCTGCTGCAGGAAGTAGTTGTAGGCGCCGCCGAGGATGCCGCTCATCCAGGCATACAGCTCGGCGCTGGTGAACTTGTTGTTCAGGAATTGCACCGTCGCGTCGGCCTGGTCGCGCTGGGTCTTCGCAATGAACGACTCCTGACGAGCTACGCCTGCGTGACTTTGCGCCACCAGCACCTGCTGCGAGCTGATGTCGATGTCATGGTTGGCCAACTGGCGTTGTAGCTCCCACTCCTGGCTGCGGCGCTCGAAGCTGGCCTTCGCCGAGCTGATCTGTGCGTTCGCGTCGGCAGCAGCCTTGAGTGACGCCAGGCCTCCAGTCACCGAAGCGAATGCGGCGACCTGGACTGCGGACGCC
>Ga0307515_10008905_pt1 | contig 19498 bp, 18 predicted proteins | sample 17_EM_MG_FD_194513 | JGI IMG/M metagenome (GOLD analysis project Ga0307515, IMG submission 194513) | Populus trichocarpa ectomycorrhiza microbial communities from riparian zone in the Pacific Northwest, United States - 17_EM | ecosystem: Host-associated > Plants > Roots > Unclassified | place...
CGTGTAATTTACGGCTGAAATAACCCAGTACTTTCTCTGCCTTGTCTTGCATCTGGGAGAGCACTGCGCCCAATGCATACTGGCTGGCATCGACGTGCAGGCAATATTTGGCTTTGGGATCTGGAAGAGCCAGGACTGGAGCATTGCAGAGTGCTTTTTTGAGGGTGTCAAAAACATGCTGCCATTCTCTATCCCAGGCGAATGGAGTGTGCTTGATCATCCTCGGCTCCCCACGTGGCCGCCCAGCGTCCCCTTTTCCTTTCGGAGGTGTGCCAATGGCGTACAACGGCATTGCGAAGTGAGCGTAGTGTTCAATGAATTTTCTGTAGTAGCTGGTGAGACCCAGGAAGCCTTTGACGTCCTTACTATTTTCAGGTTGAGGCCAATCCATTACCGCACGTGTCTTATGTTCCTGAGTGTGGATGCCGTCCTTGTCAATGTCAAAGCCGCAAAAATCGACTTTCTGATAAGCCCAGGCACATTTTGCATGTTTGGCTTTGAGGCCATGTTCCGTTAGTAAGGTAAGCACTTCACGGACATGTACAACATGCTCCGCCAGGGTACAGCTGTGAATCATAATATAGTCAAGGTATATGACGATGAATTTCCATTTCATTGGCTCCAAGATGCCGTTCATCATGCGCATGAACTGGCTGGGTGCGTTCGCCAGGCCAAACGGCAGGACTCGCCACTCGTACAAGCCAAATTTAGTGGTAAAGGCCGTATTTTGCCTGTCGGCTGTTGCGATACGAATTTGGTGGTAACCAGCCGCCAAGTCCAGTTTTGTGAACCAGCAGGAGCCGTGCATGGAGTTGAGTAAGTCCTCAATGTGTGGGAGAGGATAATGATCTTTGACGGTAATGGCGTTCACTGCGCGATAGTCTATGCACATACGGAGCGTACCGTCAGGCTTTGGCACGAATAGTACTGGTGAGCCGAAGTTGCTTCGACAGGGCTGAATCCAACCGCAGCGAATTGCCTTGTCTATCTGCCTCCGAAGGTCTTCTTCTTCAGGTCGAGAGATGCGGTATGGTGAGCGGAACGGTATTTTGCCATTCGGGTCCATTTTAATTTCGAAATCAGTCAGCCTTCCATTCTGCGAATTTGCATAAGTTGGCTCGCCCAAAAGACCCTGGAATTCAGTCAACATGGCTTGAAACTCTCACGGTGGTTGTGTCGGAAGTGTGTCGCCATCGCCGCGGTGGTGCAATTTGATCAAGAAGGCCCGTTTCAACAGGCGGGTAGATACGTTTTTGAGCTCTGCCTTCCGTATGATGTTGATGCCCATGAATTTGGCCTGCTCCACTATTCCTTCATCGACGTCCAAGGGGCGTAGGCCAGGCAAGTAATATACTCGGTCATCCTCTCTTTCCTCCCAGAGGTTATCGGCAATCAACATTTCATTGCTGTCATGTTCGATTTGATATCGTCGGTTTATATCACGCATCCATCTTTTGCCTAGCACAATATCAAAGCCCTTGACGTCGTAGATCATAAATTCGGCCTCATAGACATATGACGCACCGAGTCGTAGTTTCAATTTTACTCTTTGGCGTTTCTCGATGCCATCCTCTGCCTTGATATTGGCCGTCTCCACAATCATCCATCCCGCCTCCTTCGCCTGTAGGGCGGCCCCTTGACGTTTTAGTTCATCAATGAGCTTCCGCCCCACATAGTTTTCTGACGCACCATCATCCTTCACTACCCTTGCCATTTTGCTGCTCCACCATCCTCCTTTAGTTTGGTATCTTATTTTCCCATTAAACCTTAGTAGGTCGACCACTGAATCATCTAGTTTACTAACTTTCAAGTGGTGGTAACAGGTGAAAAACTTGAATTGACTATCTCGCACCAATTTGCCACCCTTTTTGTTTGACGATACCGTACATGATGGTGTGTTTATGGGAGGTACAGTCGCAGCTACAGACCTCCTTTGCCTTTTCCCGCTTCAGAGTCCGAGTCTGAGAGGCTCTCCAACTCGCTCTCTGCCTCACTGTCAGTCTCCTGCTTAGCCTCCTTTTCCTCTGCAAGCCGCCCACTCTCCTTTCTACCGGTTAGTGCACCTCCCCGTTTCTTATCTTTACGGGGGCATCCAGACTTGGCTTTTGGGGCATCTTTGCAGACCAAAGCTTGTTCGAGTAGCTTCTTCATCAAGTCGCGGTTTGGGCAATTGCGAGAGATTTGACCCACCTGGCCACAGTTATAGCTGGTCAAGCCATCGTCTTTGGCCGGGCCAACTGTGCCAGTTGTACCACCTTTCTTGGAGTCCATCTTCCTAGCTGAAGCCTTCGTAGTTGCGGTAGTGTTGGGGCCACTCCAAGATTGACACTTGTTGAGAGCCATGTCCAGTGCGGCGAGGTGTTCCATGCGCTGTTCGAGGGTTGGAGTCCTATTGCGCATGCCAATATAACGAACCAAGTCTTTATAAACTCCCTGGTTGCCCTTGTCGATCTTATATCCATAAGCGTCGGCTAACATTACGGAAGGCATAGGCTGGTGCGGGTCAAACTTCGAACAAAGGCGACGGAAACGCTCGTTAAACTCTGTGACGCGTTCTCCCTTCTTTAGGCTCAGTTCTTCCCATTCGCGTTTGACCAGGTCCAAGGCGTTGGACGGAATATACTTAGCTTTCAACTCTGTGCAAAAGGTGGACCATTCGATGGGCGCACTCATTGGGAAGCGGTGCATGGCCCAGACTGCTGCGTCGCCTTTCTATTGTTGCACTGCTTGCTCTCCCCAGCCTGTCATGCCGACCCATCCAACGGCCTGGGCTGCATTCTTGAAGTGTCGTTCCAACGCAGAAAGGGAGGCGGTGACATCGACCAAGGTTTGTTTGCCCTCATACGTCGGAAGGTTAGATGACTTGACAGAGAAGCCATGGCTTCCAGACAAGCCAGGGGTTAACTCGGCGGAGCCACGGATCCCAAATGGGCTACAGGTCAGATCAGAGGAGCCACAGATCCCTAATAGGCCTGGAGGCGGTTGGGAGGTGTTCGGCGCCAGCGTCGCATGTACTTGGTTAGTCGTCAGTCGTTGAATGACGCCTTCGACCGCTCTCAATTTGGATTTCAGGCTGCTCTTCTCTGACGAGAGATTTTTGACTTGGTGCAGCAGCATGTCCTTCTCCAGCCGGAGCTGTGCGATGCCTGTCTGCTCCGTTGTCTCCGGCTCTGACTTGCACTTGTCGAGCTGTCTCTCCAACTTGGCAGATCGACGTTTCTCGATCTGAACCTCTTCCTCCAACTCCTCAATTTCCTGCTGAGTGACCGCTAATTCCCTGCTCGGGCCGTCTCGGACGGGCTCATTCGCCTCCAAGTCCTTGACTTTAGCGGCCAAGCTCTCGTTGAGGTCGCAAATCTTAGCAGATTTCTCGGCTTGTTCAAGGCTCTCGGATAGGTTAGCATCAACGATCTCCAATTGGACGTCCTCCGTTGCCCTGATCCAGTTGATTGCTTGGTCAGACAAGACCCCAGGGCCGTCGTCGATGATCTTCATTCGGTTTGTGATGTATTCTGTGGTGCGAAGTTCTGTAGGTTGGAAGCCCGCGGTGGTTGAAGTCTTAAACCTGCTGCTAAACGTAATTGACTCGGCTTTGCCGATTTTGTCGGTGAAACTGCCATCGTGCGTGTCGTGCGTGTCGTGCGTAGCAGGAAAAGCCGTGAAGTCGGAAGACTCCTGTGATGTCTCCGAGCCGCCGGCAGTCCACTCATTCGAAGATAAACCAAGTGAATCCGCCATCGTGCGTTTTGTTTCGATCGCTTCTGATGCTTGTGACGCCTTCAGAAGTCGAGTGTTGCTACCAATGTGGGCAAATAGCCTCTCTATACGTATAGAAGTGAATGTTATTGATGATCGAGCTGACATCTCGCTAGAACTAACTAATACGCGAGTCTCCCGCAGAGCCGCACTAATGCCACAGAGCCACACCTAATGTGACAGAGCCGCACCTTAACATGACCAGAGTCGTCCACTTACAGCGCATGTCAGACTGTTGTAGCTGTACCCGACCTCCTTGCCTCGCCATAGTTGCAGATATGTTGAAAACCTACAAGAAATCACTTGCTGCTTCTATAAGGAAGATTCGGCTATTACCTCAACCATATACAACTCTGTGGCCTCCACTGAGGTCTTTAAAGCCTGGTTTGTCCACTCCCGGGGACCTTTATGACAAAATTTGTCCACGAAAATCCCAGAGCTGAAGACATCATAATGTTCGATTTCATGCACAGTGCGGACGAATTCCTTCATCGACCATGGCGGGTTGCCATTCCGGGCAGCGATAACTTGGTCACAAAGCTCTCTACATACCCCAGCTGTATATTATATTGTTACTTGACCGCCTTCTACATCGATATGGAGATACTCACATCTGATTGCATACTGCTTCCTATCATTGCTGCGTCCGGTGTTACATACTCTTTTTAAATGTGCGTCCTGGGCCATATTTTCGGTGGCTGCAATTGCAGCGTCGCGGTGGACTATCTGGTGTCTGCATTGCTGCACTATCTCCGCCAGGGGCTCGTTTGATGAAGCGCCAGTTGTTCGGCTCGATTCGGATTCAATCACACCGGGCTGAGGTGTTTGTGGAGCCATGACTTGCTGTTGTGGAGATGGTGAGGAAGATGATAACGGAAAGTGGAAAGTCCTGCAGAATATATCGTAAGCTACAAGTCACAATGGAATGAATGACAGTCAACTTGCACATTCTACCCAAGTTCTATCTGGCTGGGTAGAGCTGCAAGTTGCAGGTCATTCTAACTGTCCCGCAATTTGCAGTAAGTCGGTCCGATGTTGTTGATTTTTTTGTTTGCATTGATACATTGAAGTGAACGACAGCTGATATCTCATGTTTGATAGATATAACAAGGCAATTCTTTGATGGAAAGAACGTCTGGAGATGTGTGTCTCAACACATCGCCGGGATCTTACACGAAACACACGCTAACTATCATGTCAGGGTGTACAGTAAACGTTACTATTCCGAATGAAATGACAGTCAAAACACAGATTTTGCTTTGTTCGAGTTGATCAAATGTACAAACCTTGACATAAAAGACACAGCTTGACTCCATGTGGTCCATATCTTGCAACATCCAACATCTTGCCCAACAACAAGGTCAACACACAATACAATGGTCAATGCTCTGAACAAGATCATTTCTCCACTTCCGGCGGGCAAATACAGGAAATCGACAAAGCAGTCCACACGTCGATGTCATCAAGCGAATGAAGGCAAGTGAGGCTTGGAGGCAGAAAGGGTTCGAGCATTGGGAGCATTGAGCAGCATACGATCCAAACAGAAGCTTTTGGTGGAAACAAGACAGGAAAAGTACTTTTTAAGCAATGAAGAGACAGAGAAATGGATCGCGGATCAGGTGGAGAGAGAGACCGCTGTAGCAAGAATGTGAGTTCAAGACGCAGAGACAACGATTATGCAAGAGCTGAAAGATATGACCACTGCTGAATGCAAGGGGACAACAACCAGAAAGCCCGAAACAATGTTTGAAGAGATGTTGAATGCTATCGGAAACAGTTTGAGCAATCTTGCAAGTTCCGACAATGAGCAGGATGGGGAAGACGAGGAAGACGACAAAGAAGATACAGAGCTCGGCAAGCTGAGTGATAATGATGAACCTGACTGCGGGCTGGGCACAATCTCCAAAACAGAACAGCACCGCATGAAGAGTTTTCGGCAGAAGCAGATGAGGCTTCATGAATTGGCACAACCGGGATGGGGGGACACAGCCAACTACTTTCATGAGAGAGATATGATGTATGGGACTGCTGAACTGAAGGTTCCGGCGGTTGTCAAGCCCCAAATCGACACGACTGCAGCCACACCACCTCCGACAGCATTTGGGGAGCATATGCAGACTCTTGATATCATCCGCGGACAATCGCAAATGCCGGCCGTGACTTCTCGACCAGGAAGTAGTCAAATGAGGCTACGTTCCAAGAACCCACAGTTACACCAATTCTTACTGGTTCGTCCGCCTGGTAGGGCGCCGGATTTGACACTGATTCAGGATCTGAAGCCTGTCGAACCCATAAGCATTTACCCCTGCATGAAGCATCCCTAGTTAATTACCATATAGAAAGTGGATACGGATGAAGATATAGTGACGGCTCCCGTGTCACTGGAGGTATAGATAGCCAAATTGAAAATTTTCAAGACCTATCTCTTGTAAAAGCAAATTGTGTTCCTGCTTTGCTACGTGTCAGCTTTTGCTTGTTTTCAGTCACCAAATCGTGAGACATGATATTTCATCAGTGTGTGTGCAAGGGTCGTACGGGCCGTGCGAAGGTTCTCGACTCCAAATCTGGTTGGTAGACAGCCAGCAAACTTGATATAGACTTGCTTGTTACGGTTACATTAGAAAGCAAAACCTAACATAGAGACAACATTTACTAACAAAATTTAAGTCAGTGATGTCACACGAGTCATAGGACAAGCAGTCAGTGCGCAGTCTGAACCCGGATGACTGGCAGCCATCATGCTGCATTAGTCCATGCAGCAAACTGCTCAACTCTGTACTCAGACCTGCTGCACTTGGTCGAGAATTCGAAAATTGCTTGTGGTACGTCGTGGAAATCGAGGAAAACGAGCTGGAAAAGGAAAGGTCAGGAAATCGGGCTCTATATGTCTAACATTAGTAGGTGGATCTGTATGCCATAACATACTGGCTGAAAGCGCCAAAATGCAACGGAGCTACACCATTTATCAGACTGATGACGTGAATAGTGGTGGCTCAGAACTGGAGAGGCCTCAATGCTTTTGGATGCTAATAATTGTACCTTGAAATGGTATATTGGCTGTCAAAAATGACAGTATGAATTTTAAGCAAAATGATTGCGCACCCAATGACTGTTAGTATGTCTCTAAGGTGAGCATCAATGGAGGGTCAACGATTTTAGTTTGATCATTTTGGCAATCAACGGGTTGCATAGACACCTCGATCCAATGAGGAGTTGTTGGCAGGTTCAAAACGTACAAAGGCAAGCGACATGCTTGTTGCCCCATACTAGAACTGAGCGTCAACGGAGCGTCACCGAATTCTGGTCTTGCTTTATGGATAATCTCTGGGCTGCGTGACAGTATTAAGCCATAATCACAGTATGGGCCGCCTTCATGGGCACAAAGGCCAGCGACGATATCACCAACACCTCCTAAAAATGAGCGTCAACGGAGCGTCAATGATTTTTGGTCTTGCATCTTGGATAATTCAAGGGCTGTTCAAAGGCATACTCCCATAATCATAATTTTGGGCGCCTTTATAGGCAAAAATGCTAGTGTTGATATCACTACTACCTCCAGAAAATGTGCGTCAACGGAGCGTTAACATTTTTTCGTCATGCATCTTGGATAATTCAAGTGCTGTGCAACGGCATCCTCCCATAATCATAATATTGGCTGCCTTTAAAGGCAAAAATGCTAGTGACGATATCGCTACCACCTCCTGAAAATGAGCGTCAATGGAGCGTCAATGATTTTTGGTCATGCATGTTGGATAATTCAAGGGCTGTGCAATGGCATACTCCCATAATCATAATATTGGCCGCCGTTATAGGCAACAATGCTAGTGATGATATCTCTGCAACCTCCTCAAAATGAGTGTCAACAGAGCGTCAACGATTGTTGGTCATGCATCCTGGATAATTCAAGGGCTGTGCAACAGCATACTCCCATAATCATAATATTGGCCAGCTTTATGGACAAGAATGCTAGTGATGATATCGCTACTACCTCCTGATCATGAGCGTCAACGGCGCGTCAACGATTTCTGGGCATGCATCTTGGATAATCAAACAGCACTGCAACAGCGTTGACCCATAATCATACTATCGGCTGCCTTAATGGGCGAACATGGTAGTGATGATATCGCAACCGCCTCGTCTTTGTATGTCCTTGTATTCAAATACACAAATCTGCATGCAATGTCTCACAGGTCTGACTTGTTTCTTGCTTGTAGCTCTAAAGTCAATATTTAAGAACCAGCGTTCTACCTGACTATAACGCATCTTTTGACAGTTATTCAGGTCGAATTACCCACAGTTCAATTTCCTACTGCGATGTCCAATACAAAATCTTTAAATACCTCGTTGCTAGAGCTTATGAAATCTTCAAAAAATCAATGTGTCTTTATTCGTGATTTAAGCGACCTTACTTTACAAATCATTTTCGATACGTGGTGGGCTTCAATGACTGTAGGCTCGAAGCGGTCTATTGCTTGCAATACTGATTGACATGCGCCTTCATGGCGATTCTATTTACACTGCGGAATTGAGGAGACCGGCAGCCCTGGCTTCATATGTATCGTTTGGCATCAACTTCTTCGCCATGCATCAGAACATGGGACCAGCTCAATGGGCAAACAATGGCAGTCAAAAGCGCACATCCCAAAGTTACACGAATTAACAGTGTCAAAAGTAACCGAATTCACTAGTACAACAGTCGATAAAACCGATTTGGCCATACTCAATAAACAAGGAAGTCGAGGTATTCTGATTTTAAGTTCGCAAAGCAAATCCAAATTTCATATTTAGATTTTAAGCATACTTACTGAATTGACAGACAAAATGCTCTAAACTGGCAGCAAAGGACTTTCATACTGCCGAATTTCACCAAGACACCTGGAATCACTACCTCATGTTAGGATTTGTTTCAGCTCACATTCCATCGAACACAATATCAAACCTTGTGCTACGACGGTCATACAATGCATTACGAAGCAAGTTGGTGTTACTTTCAGCCAGCACCCTGAGCAAAATTTGCTGGAGGGGATCCACACTGACAGTGGATGCAATTAAGAAGCAATTGCCATCAAGAAACAAAGTTAGTTTAGCTTTAGACAGATGGACATCAATGAACAGATTAGCAATAATGTCAGTCATTGTGCATTATAAGGATCAAAATTGGGCGTTGCGAGAGGTACAACTGGCATTCAATGAGGTCGATAGCCCATTCTTTTCCTATTTCAAAATACCATTAAGGATTACAGGACAAGAGTCAACATACGGGAGCACGGCTAGCCGGACATTTGAAGGATTGTCTTGATTGTTTTGAGCGGACTGAGGGCTGTTTACTTGGAATTACAACCGATACCGCTTCCTCAAATTACTTGATGACTCGTGAATTACAAACTACCCTTGAGGCCTCTGGAATCGAGTGGCCTGCATTGAGAAACCACATACCAAGCATGGCGCACATCATTCAGCTCGCTTTGGGTGCATTCATGAGCAGTCTGGGTGTATAAGGCTGCACCAAGTCTTGGGAAGCCCATGAGCGCAATCAGCAATTTGGAGAGAATGAAAGCACAGACATTGGGAACAGTCAAAGACTTCCAAAAGAGGGCAATGATAGAATCAATATGGTGTCGGCCATGAGACCAGGTTTAGCAAACATAATTGAGAAAGTATGTATTTCAAGATATTTTGAAAGTCCTGAAACTGACCTTCATATAGCAGAGAATGCTTGCTGTATTGATTACGCTGACACCTGGTCGTCGAAATGGGTTCATTGACTGTCAAAAAGCCAATGTCGGCATTGCAGTACTGCCCATTATGGATGTGAAGACATGTTGGAACTCAACGCTGGAGTTGCTTGGGCGCGCCAACCGATTACGTGAATTCATGCGGGAGTCGCTTAAGAACCCAAAATGCAGCGATCACCGGCCACTCTTCTCCACACAGGATCAGTGGACCATTGTCAAGTATGTCATGGAAGTTATACCGCCATTCCGGTACTGGACCCTGTGGATGTCGAAATGGCATACCATTACTCTGGATCACATCATCACTGTCTACAATGACATCTTCGATCACATGGATGGCGTGATGCGAGTTTTGGCCATGAAGAAGACACAATGGAAGGAAGACTTATACTTTGCTGTGAAGTTTGCGGAGCAGAAGCTGTCCAAATATTATACTGAAGTGACTCCAATGACTGGTATGCTTCTCATTTTGACACATATCCTTGATCCTTTCTGGAAGTTGCGATCATGTTAGGAAGTGGGACAAGGGAATGGATATTAATCCTGACGACAAGACTTCTTATACTACCCAACACCACATGGCCTTTCTGAAGTATGTCGAGAACGAATATGGCGCTAAACATACACGTTCGCTGGTCACAACACCCGAAAGCATACCGAACAACAATCTCATCCCCTCCACAATGGCTTCCAGCACTGGTCAATCTTCTTATGATCTATATGACTTGTCCAGCGATGATGAAGAATACTCAATGCCTAACACTGTGGCCGAAACAACACCCGGATACAGCGATCGTGCAGCGCGCTTATTGACAGCTGCAAGGCTCTATCTGAATTCACCTTCTGAACTACCACAGAACTGGGGGCAGATAAATCTGAAACTCAATGATTACCACTCCGACCCAATGGAGATTAGTTGTACATTTTGGTTACCAGATATCACCGACTGGTGGCGGCAGCATGAAGAAACACACTCAAAGTACACTGATCTCTCCAATGTGGCGCGGGTAATATTCTCAATCGTACCTCACTGTGTCGGAGTGGTGGCCAGTTTTTCCCTTGGGGGAGATGTGATCGGGTGGGGGCAGTCAAAAACCACAGTCGAGACCCTTCGCAAACAGGTGGTTGGAAGGCACTTCGCTAGAGCCAATGACGGATTACTGGCTGGCAATGACCCAGTATTGGATCATACCAGTACTGATAACAACATCGAGCTGAGGAGAGAGGCGGAGCAAAAGAAGTTGCACCGAATGGCCAAGGTCCACGACCTTTTGGAGATGTGGCAGGGCAGCCAAAACCTACTAGCTAAACAGATGGAATATCGCGCTCGAAATAAACATATGACAGCCGTAGAATACTCTTCAGATACAGAAGACATCCTCAAAGCATCCTGGTCACACTTTCAACATGATGGTACAACTGCATCTATATTATTGGAAAAATCACCTGTGCCACCAGCTTTGTCTGCAAAGAACTTCCCTGGAGGATAAACTCAAGTATTGAATGTCCGCCAAATCAAACAAATCGACCGCCCTCCAGCCGAAAGTGATGAGGATAGTCCACCTGGAAGCATTTCAGACACCGAGAATTGGCTTAACTGGAATGGGGACTTGGATAATCAAAACAACAGCGAAGACGACACGGAGGCAGAAAATGAATCATATATGCAACTGGACAACAGCAGTGAAGATTCAGAAACACCGGAGCAGCGGAATGTGAGTGCCACACCAATGTTCCCGGATTGATTCGTCCTATATGATGGTCAAAGAAGAAGGCTGAAAAGATGTTGATGACGTTCAATATATTGGAAATGAGGACGAATATGGGGATCAAGAAAATGTAGGACAGAATGCGTCAATGTATTATCACCAAGTTCATTACGTAGTTTGACCGAGAATTTCATTTTGAGCAATATTATGGGAGAATATTGAGCAGTCATGTGAGAAAATTGGTTAATAATCAAAGGTATAGCGGGCAATATGCATTATTTGGCATGATGTAGAAAATTTAACCAGATGAGAGTGACCAGTGCTAGAATATTACTGGGGTCGGCTTCGCCATGCAGCCAAGTCCTGATCAGGCCGAAAGGCAACCACTAAGTTCAAACAATCATGAATGCAATTATTAATGGCAGCGGATCTTGACTAGGCCATACATTAAAATGAGCGTCCACGGAGCATCCACGATTTCTAGTCTTGTAAGTAGGGTAATTGAATGGTGACATGGTCGGTGCTGTCCATAACCAACATACTCGCAGCGTTTCTTGGCAAAAAAGTTAACCATACAGTCACTGCCCCATTCTGAAAATGAGTGTCAACTGAGCATCAACGATTTTCGGCTGTGCATCTTCGGTAACCTCAGTGGCAAATGGTTGCAGCCATTCATAAACAAGGTATTGGCTGCCTTCCAAGTCCATAATAATAGCATCATGCTCCCTGCCCCATCCTCAAAATGAGCGTCAACGGAGCATCAACAATTTTTAGTCTTGTAAGTATGGTAATTGAAAAGTGACCTGGTCACTGCTATCCTTAACCAACGTACTGGCAGCCTTCCTTGGCAAAACAATGAACACCATGGTCACCGCTTCATTCTGAAAATGTGTGTCAATGGAGCATCAATGATATTTTGTATTGCATCTTGGGTAATCTAACCAGCGATTGGTTTGTAAACATGCATAAATGAGATACTGACTGCCTTTAGAGGCAAAAACAATTGCAGCATGCTTCCTGCCCTATCCTGAAAATGAGCATCAATGGAGTGTCAATGATTATTGGTCTTCCATCTTGGCTGATCTAAGTGTCGCAATGTAGTAATAATTCATAGACGATGTTATGGCAGCCTTTTCATTTGACACAGTGCATGACACATAAGTTACCCCATTATGAAACTGAGCGTCAATGGAGGTTCAACAATATTTGGTGTTGCATATTGGGTAATCAAGGCTTTATGCGGATGAATCAGCTCATAACAGAACTATTGACTGCCTTTATAGCCAAAAATACAACATATAACAGGAAAAACATGCATTCCAAAATAATCAATGTCGCAGATTGCAAAACATGCAAAAAGAGATTATTTGCTGTCGAATATCTAATTTTAATAATATACAATTATCCAACTGCAAAAACAAGAACATTATATATATCTACAGATGGACCTGCTGGGCGACCCGCTGACAACCCGCCCAATTAGGACGGGTTGGGAGATTTCCATCGAACCATGCCTGAATTGACAGTTCGGATGTATTGACAATCCAGACCGCCAATTTGTCAACGGTTCGGATCTGACCTGGACCCAGACCCAAATTGACAGTCCGGAACCGTTGCTAACACTACTGCTGTATGTTAATGCAGCTGACATCCATTTTGCAGAGGAGAGCGGCCTGTTGAGCAAACCTGTAAGCAGTGACAAGCATTGATTGAAAGAAATGGGATTTTGGAGTGTATTATTATCTACAATTAGCGGACACTTTAAAGTATATTTTAAAGAATATATTCATATGTATTATTAAACAACAATGTAGTAATGAAGGAGAAACTATATGAAGACCATAATACAGCTGCTACAACACCGTTACTGATATAGTATGCTAAATTGAATCGTTGCATATTGCACATAAGCCCATGGTAAAATGAGCATTGACGGAGCATCAACGATTTCTTGTTTTGCGTCTTGTGTAATCTAAGTGGCGCATGATCGCAGACATCGATAAACACGGAGTTGGCAGTCTTTATAGGCCGATAAGCAAGAGATATTGCCACCACAGCCTCCTGGACAATCACAACTTAATTCATTTCCACAGCAGCAGCTCAATTTTTTGAGCGTTTTAGCCTATAAAACTAGTCAGAACTTTGTATATAGACAATAACGGCCACATCACACTTTGATTGACCATGATGCATGCCCAAAATTTGTTGACACACCGGTGACGCTCATTTCTAAAATGGGGCAGGGAGTGTGTGGCATTCTTTTTTGCTTATACAGGCAGCCAAAACTTTGATTATGTGAACCAACGACCAAATCAGTCTTTAATTACCTGACTTACAAGACCAAAGATTGTTGACACTCATTTTTAGAAGATAGTAGTGATGTCGCTGCTAGTGTTTTTGCCCATCAAGGTGGTCAATCCTTTGATTATGCATCACAGCGACGAAGTCTCTAATTAATTACCTGACTTACAAGACCAAAAATCGTTGACACTCTGTTGACACTCATTTTCACAATGGGGCAGGGAGTGTGTCGCTTTCTGTTTGGCCTAATAAGGTGGCCTATAACTCAGTTATAAATGTCAGCACCCAATCGCCACAAAGATGAACCATCATGCAAGGCCGAGAATCGGTGACACACATTTTCGAGCAGGGCCAGGGAGTGTGTCGCCTTCTCTTTTGAATATAAATGTGGCCTACACCTCATTTATGAATGTCTACATCCAATCACCAGTCAGAATACCCAGAATGTACAACCATAAATCGTTGACAGTCTGTTGACTCTCATTTTCAGCATGGGGCAGGGAGCATGTCAGGTGTTAGCCATGGTTCCAGAACGTCACTTAGGGTGCGGGTCCGGGTCGGGGTCTGAACCGAACTTTCACCAAATCTGCCGCCCAGGTGGTCAATACACCTGAACCATCAATTCAGTCACAGTTTGATGGAAATCTCCCAACTGGTCTGATTTGGGCGGGTTGTCAGTGGATTATCCAGCGGGTCGATCTGTAGATTCATATAATGCTCCGGCTTTTGCTCTGTGATAATAGTATCTGAATCAATACACTTATTCAACATCCGGTAATCCGTTTTTGAATGCTTTGCAGGTTACGATATCGATTATTTTGGAATCAATGTTTGTCCTTTTGTGTTTTGTATTTTGGACCACTGAAGTGGTCAATAGTTCTGTTATGATCTCGAATATCCATGCGATGCCTTGATTACACAACATACAAGACCAACCATTTTTGACGCTCTGTTGACACTCATTTTCAAGATGGGGTAACGAAGATATCATGCACTGTTTTGGTGGAAAAGGCCGCCATTACATGGTATTTAAATTATTGCCAGAAAGCTACACTTAGATTACCAAAGTTGCAAGACCTAAAATCATTGACACTCCGTTGACACTCATTTTCAGGATAGGGCAGAGAGCGTGCAGCGGTTGCTTTTGGCCCTAAAGGAGACTAATACCTCATTCAGGGATGTCCGCGACCAATTGCCACTGAGATAACCCAAGATGCAAAGCCAGAAATCATTGACACTCGGTTGATGCTCATTTTCAGAATGGGGCAATGACCATGTCACTTTCTCCTTTGCCTATAAAGGCTGCCATTACATTCATTATGCATCACCACTACCACATCACTTTGTAATTACCTGATTTACAAGACTAACAATCGTTGACTGTCCATTGACGCTCATTTTCACAATGGGGTAACGATGATATCACATATTGTTTTGCCTGAAAAGGCCACCAATACATAGCAAATGAATTACTACCATAAATTAACACTTAGATAACCAAAGATGCAAAGCCAAAAATTGTTGACGATCGGTTGATGCTCATCTTCAGAATGGTGCAGTGACCGTGTCGCTTGCTGTTTTGCCTATAAAGACTGCCAATACATCAGTTATGCTCAACAGCAACCAAGCCACTTAACAAGTACGTTACTTGCAAGTCCAAAAATCGTTGACACTCATTTTAATGAATTGTCTAGTCAATAGCTGGTCCCATCGATAATGGTATAAATAATTATTTGGACTCATTGGTTGCCTTTCTGGCAGATTGAGACTCAACCCTTTGGCAAAGTCGAGCCAAGTAATATTCTGGCACTGCTCACTCTCATTCTACCAAAATTGATATATCTGGCTGAATGATTCATTTCGCCCGCTATACATCTGTTTATGAACAAATATTCATATGCGACTGCTGAATATTCTCCGATAATATTTCTCTAAGTGAAATTCTCTGTCAAGCGACATATGGAACCTGGTGTAAACATATTGACCCATTCTGTGCTATGTTTTCTTGTTTCCCTCATTCCTCCTTGTTTCCATTGCAGTGACCATTATCACCCGCTTTTCGGACTGTTTCATTGACCTTGGTGTTGGCCGAATCAATCTGGGAACAGTTGGTGCGGCACTCACAACCTGGTGCTCTGGCATTTGCAGAGCCTCAATGACATTATCTAGCTCTATATCACATTCGACTTCTGCCTCCCAGTCATCTTCGCTTGCGTTTGGATAATCGAAGTCACCATTCCAGTTAAGCCAACTCTCAGTGTCGGAAATGCTTTCAGATGCACTATCCTCATCATTTTAGGCTGGATGACGGTCAATTCTTCTGATTCAGCCAACATTTATTCCTTCAGTTCTTCCTCCAGAGAGGTTCTTTGAAGACAAAGCTGGTGGCAAAGGTGATCTTTCTGGCAGTTTAAATGCAGCCACATGTTCATGTTGAAAGAGTGACCAGAATGCTTTGACGATCTCATCAGTATCCGAAATGTATTCTACAGCAATCAATTGCATGTTTTGAGTGCGAGATTCCTTCCGTGTAACACATAGGTTTTAGCTTCCCTGCCACTTCTCTAGAAAGTCGTGGACCTTGGCCATTCTGTGTAATTATCTTTCCTCGGCCTCTTTCTTCAATTCCAAGTTGTTTTTAGTTTCCGCTGTATTGAATGCTGTGTAATTGCCCTCCAATATAGTGTCATTGGCTCGAGCAAACTGCCTTACTACGACTTTTTCCCGAAGCGTCTCGCCAGTGCTTTCAGACTGTCTCCAGCTGATCATGTCTCGCTGAAGGGAAAATCTGGCCTCCACACTTGCACCGTGTGGTATGATAGAGAATATGCCGCGTGCCACATTGGAGAGATCAGCATACTTTTAGTGCGTTTCCTCTAGTTGGCGCCACCAGTCAGTGATATCCGGTAACCAAAATGTACTACTAATCTCCATAGAATCAGAGTGGTAATCATTGGGATGGAGATTATCTTGCCCCCAGTTCGTTGGTACTTCAGGCGGTGAATTCAAATAGAGGCTTGCAGCTGTCAATAACCGTGCTGCGCGATCACTTTGTCCAGGTGTCGTTTCAGCCATGCTTTTAGGGGTCAAGTATTCTTCATCATCCCTGGACAAATCTTATGGATCAAAAGACAATAGACCAAATCCAGAAGCTCTTGCAGAGGGTGAGAGATTGCGGCCCGGAACAATTTCGGACTGAATACCAGACATTCATCGATGTTTGGCACCGTATTCCTTCTTCACATACTTCGCAAATCACTCCTGGTATTGGGTAGTATAAAAAGTCTCGTCCTCAGGATTGATATTCATTCCCTTTTCCCACTTCCTAAATAATCGCAACATCCTGAAAGGATCAAGTCTATGTGCTGAGATGAGAAGCATACCAGTTGTTGGAGTCACTTCAGCATGATATTTCAACAGCTTCTGTTGCATAAACTTCACGGCGAAGTGTAAGTCTTCGTTCCAATCACTCATCTTGTTAGCTAAAGCTCATATAATTCCATCCACATGATCGAACATGTCATTGTAGACAGTGACAACGTGAAGCAGAGTAACCATATACCTGTTCGACATCCACAGGGTTCAGTGTCGGAATAACCTCAAAACTTCCATGATGTACTTGACAATGGTCCATTCATCCTGTGTTGTGATGAGTGGCCGGGATTCACTGGATTTTAGATTCTTGAGCCTCTAGCAGCTGAAATCTCATGTTTGGAAGGCTCACTCAAGCAACTCCTTTGTCGAATTCCACAGTGTTTTCAGATCCATACTAGGTTGTACTGTGATTCGTACTTTGGCTTTTTCACAGTCGATGAACTCATTTCAACAACCAGGTGTCAGTGTAATCAATTCAGCAAGCATTCTCTGCTATATGAAGGTCAGTTTAAGGTCTTTGAAAATGTCTTGAAATACGTACTTTCTCAATAATCCTTGCTAAACCTGGTCTCATAGCCGACACCTTGTTGATTCTAGCATTGCCCACTTTTCACAGTCTTTGACTCTTCCCAATGTCAGTGCCTTCATTCTCTGCATTCTGCTGATCACGCTCATGGGCTTCCCAAGACTTGGTGCAGCCTTTTACACCGAGACTGCTCATGAATGCACCCAAAGCAAGTTTAATGACATGAGCCATGCATGGTATGTGGTTTCTCATTGCAGGCCAGTCGATTATGGAGGCCTCAAGGGTTGTTTGTAGTTTTCGACTCATCGAGTAATTTGAAGAAGCATTTTCAGTCATAATTCCAAGTAAACAGCTGTCGGTAAGCTTAAAACAATCAACAACTTCCTTCAATTGTATGGCTAACCTTGCTCCAGTATGTTGACCCTTGACCTATTATGCTTAATTGCCTTGTGGAATAGGGAAAGAAGTTGCAATCAAGCTTGTAGAATGCGAGTAGTACTTCTCTCAATGCCCAATTTTGATCAGTATAGTACACTATGACTAACATTCTGGCTAATTTGTTCGTTGATGTCCACCCATCCAAAGCTAAGCTAACTTTATTTCTTGATGGCAATTGCTTCTTATTTGCATCCACTGTCAGTGAGTATTCCCTCCACCAAATGTTGCAAAGGGTGCTGGCAGACAGAAGCACCAGCTTGCTGCGTAATGCATTATGTGACCACCGTACCTCTAGGTAGGATATCGCATTGCATGGAATATGAGCCGAAACAATCACGGACATGAGGTAGCGATTCCAGGCGTCTTGGTGATATTTCATTGTTAGGAAGTCCTTTGCTGCCAGTTTCGAGAGTTTTGTCTGTCACTTGTACTAGTATAGATATGATCTAACTTTCAAATGTGAATTTCTTTTGTGAACTTACAATTGTAATTCCTCAACTGCCTTGCCTCTTCAGCATGGCCAAAGCTGTTTCATCAACAGTTGTACTTGTCAATTCAGAAACTTCCACCTCTGTTAATTCGTTTAACTTTGCAATGTGCGCTTTTGCCAGCATGTGTTTGCCCATGGAGCTGGTCCCATGTTCCGATGGAAGGCAAAGAGCTTGATGACAAACACTCCATATGATGCCACGGCTGCTGGTCTCCTCAATTCCACAATGCAAACAGAACCGCCATGATGGCGCATGTCCAGAATCATACCAAGCAATTGGACGCTTTGAGCCTACATTCATAGAAGCGCACCAACCATCAAATATGATTTGTAAAGTAAGGTCACTCAAGTCATGAATAAAGACACTGTCATTCTTAGAACATATGATAACCTCTGGCAACGAGGTATTTAAAGATTGGGAATCCGACATGGTCATAGGAATTTAAAAGCTGCGTAATTCCAGTTGAGCCACTGTCAAAAGTTACATTATTGCTAAGTAGATCAATGGTTCTCAAATACTCACTCTGGAGCTACAGGCCAGACAAATGTAAACCCTGTGAGACATTGCATGCATAGTTGTGAAGTTGTATACAAGGGCATATTGAAATGACTGACTGTTAAAAACTCGATTTAGAAATGATGCATGGCTTTTTTCTTCTGTGGAGCATACTGAGCCCCCAAAAGCTGTTGCCGCTCCGCTGACGGTTATTGTCAGGAGGTGGTAGCAGACTTGTCACTAGCATCTTTGCCCATCGAGGGGGCCAATACTTCGATTATGGGTTGATATCGATGCACAGCCCTTGGATGATGCAAGTTCCAAGACCAAAAATCTTTGACCCTCCTTTGACTCTCCATTGACCCTCATCTCTAGGACATAGTAGTGATGTTGTTACATGCATTTGTGCCTAGAAAGGTGGCCGATAGTTCAATTATGGGTTAATGTTGTTGCACAACCCTTGGATTGTCCAAGATGCAAGGCAAAAAATCTTTGATGCTATATTGACTCTCATTTTTAGGATGGGGCACCGAGCCTGTCGCTTGCCTCTTTAGCTATAAAGCCGACCGTTTCATTTACTTTGGAAGGATGTGACAATGCGGCCCTTTGATTGCCAAAAGTGTAAAACTAAAAATTGTTGACACTCCGTTGACCCTTACATTAAACACATCG
>Ga0307515_10008906_pt1 | contig 19495 bp, 20 predicted proteins | sample 17_EM_MG_FD_194513 | JGI IMG/M metagenome (GOLD analysis project Ga0307515, IMG submission 194513) | Populus trichocarpa ectomycorrhiza microbial communities from riparian zone in the Pacific Northwest, United States - 17_EM | ecosystem: Host-associated > Plants > Roots > Unclassified | place...
CATTCTATAGAGTCGGCTCGCCACGAGCCTTAGATCTCTAGCGATAATCTTACCTATACATCTACATCTACTATCACTCGCATCCACGTTTGCAACCGTATTGCTATAATTACCATACGTATACCTATGAGGCCGAACGCAGGCATACGTGCCCTTACAGTATATTGAGCTCGGATCTATAGTATCGATATATGTATTCTACGAGTGGAAGGTTGTACATCGAAAGACGCTCATTCTTGACAAAGATGCCATTTCGTCTGGGGGATCGAAGCCTACGGACTTGGATATTTCCCTCATCACCACGGAAGCTGAGGGGTAAATCCTCCGGTATCGGCACTTGCTCACGGTTGCATTTGTGGACAACTATTTGATCCTTTGGTCGATAAAACTGAAGTGCCTCATGGATTTTGGGGGTGCAGTGGCCTTCCCTAACCAGCTGCCTGAGATGAACGAACCACATCCGGAGGACATGGATGCGCGAGCAGTCGTTGAGAATCTGCCGTTCATACTGAAAGTTGCAATTTGACCGGCGATATGGGCCTATACACATTGTTGGATGGTTCATTTCCTGCGTTTCGGTGCTGTCTTTGACTCAGTGTCCAAAGCGCTGAATTGATTCTTCATATTGCAGCATGAGGTGAATTTTGACGAAGTCGAAGCTGGTACGTTCATGTACCATGGAATTGTAGACTTCCTGTAGGCGCTTGTTGTCCGCTGCCTTTCGGTGTTCCTTGTGGGCCCCCGACAGAGGTTCCCCGCGTTCTGCCCTTTCTTCATCCTCGATGGCATGTTCAGCCATGAGTTGCATCTTCAGGTTCTTCATGCGTGCATGGGCGATTGTATCTGTGGCCTTTGACGTCCGGTAGGCGGTAAAAACATCATTAGTTGCATGTGATTCCTCTAAATAGTCCGCTAGATAGTAGAGAGTCTCAGTTGTGTTGGTTCGGGATTGTACCACACGACTCCAGTAGACCAGTGACCAAACGCAGATCCATGCTGTCGGGAAGACAGCTCGGTGCCGGGGCAGTGGGTCGTGCAATCCTCCTGCCAATGCTGGGTAGATGTTTCGACCGAAATTTCGCATCCCTTTACCACTCCACTGCGAAATTTGTCAGTAGGCTTTCCCACAGTGACAGAAATTGGGGTATGGAGGAATGCCAGCCCAGATCTCATCAAATACCATGGCTTTCCCGTGGCGTTGTAGGAAACCCTCGAGTCAGGTCATCAGGTGATCAAACATTCCGGTGCATATGATGTGGAGGATATCAGGCCAGTGGACGTCGTAAGCTTCGACATGCGCAAAATCACAAAAGATACATCGGCCCAGCCTCGCGCTGAAGGAGTCGAACCAGTCGTTGGTGATCTTTATAGCCTGACGCTCTCTAGCAGATTTGGCATTTTGGTACTCCCGTGATATCTGCTGGAAGACCACTGACTTTCGCCGGTGGGATTCCCAGTCTGGCGGAAGAATAAGCGACCCCAGTTCTTCCTTTGGAGTCTGACCCATTGGGCAAGCATTGTACTTGATGCCCATGAGGTTGGCATGCTTCATGTGATCCACTAGCCAAGACGCGAGGATTGGCCAGCAACGGCGCATTTTGCCGTCGGAACAAGGCCACAGAGCACCACAATTGATATCTCTTCCCTCGGGAAATCTTGTTACCGCCTCCAGTACAATTTCAGCGATATCACACAGCACCTGCTGGTTCATATCCCTCTGGACTCGGTTATCGGTTGCGGAATTCTGTTGTACTTTGGGTGGCAGCATGCGGAAGGCAAGATCAATGTGGACGAGGTAGCTGTAATTGTTCCGTATAGAGTGGATATTCCCCGTTGTCAGGTAGATCGGCCAGGCATTCTTGTCGGCGGAGAAATCCGTGAGCTGAGTCTGGTCCAATCCACAGATCAGTGGAACAATTGTTGCCCCCGGGGGAAGTCAATTCTGTGTCTCCCACCACCAGTCTGCAGAATTCATCTCAGAATACACTCGATCGCCCTCGGCGTCTGCGGCCCGCGTTGGTCCATAGACCATGTGGTCTTTTCATGGGCCTCGGCGAGGTCGGTACAGCGCACATTCTACCGGGTCTCGAAAATAAATAAACCTCAGACCGTGTGGCGTGGAGTTGGATGCATCTCTCCATTTCCGCAGCTGGTTATCTATCCGGTAGATTTGATTGTACATCTTCCATCCGGAGGTGTAGGAAAAGTGCTCGGGAATTTTGCATCCGCATTTGTTGAAGTGGCGATCAATTTGTGATTAGGGATAGTGGGCTTCGATGAATCTGAGGGCCTGTTTGAAGTCTTCGGCGCAATGGAACGGTTGCCACGGGTTATTGATGAGATCGCGGAACTCATTGAATTCGGGATCATCACCGATGCTCCTCCCAGCCGTGGGATGTACCTCGATTTCAGTATTTTACTTGTCCATCAGAGTTTCACCGGGGTCAGCCTCCTGCGTATCAGATTCCTGGACCGGAGACTGGGGTTGCGGGACGTGTCGCTAGAGGCCATCGTCTTCGGAGTCGGTTTCCTCTGGAATCTCTTCGAATGCAGGGGCCGGAATCTTGCCATCAGGTTCGGGGGTGTCTGTAGGACTCTGACGATGCGGTGAGTACAGTCGTCGACATGGCGGTTGGCGTTGTCGATGGCTGGCCGGTGGCGGCAGCTGACCCTGATGGCTGATTCGCAGGTTGCGTTTAAGGTTTCCCCACCTGACAATCATCCTCATGCAGTCAGGATATGGGCATTCGAGCGCATCTAGGGAGCTTGTCCGTGCTCTGCTTGCTCGTGGCATGGCTCGAGGTCTTCCAAATGGTTAGAGGGTGTTTGCGGTCTGTTGGATGAATTCACTTACCAAGTTGCCTGTTCCTGCACACAGAAAGCCGAGGAATGGGTCAATGGCAGTACGTTTGATGAAGTGGTTATAAGAAGAGCGCTGGAGATCTGTTAGAAGGTCAGAGAGTCCGTTGAAGAATCGAATGCTTGAATAAAGAAGAGCCATCCTGTCGATCATTTTATCCTTTGTTCATATAATGTTTGACGATGCATATATAGTTCGGCGATGTGTATAAAGTTTGGCAATATAAAGTTTGACGATAGACTCCATGCCCGGTGGATGAGATGGGTCTAGCGGGTTGAGAATGACTATGGCTTGCCTTGGTTAGCTTCGGGTACCAGCGGCAAATCTGGGTGTGGGTGCACGTGCACGGCAGACTGACGTCAGCTAGTTCTCCGCCTTCTCTTTGTCTCAAGAATGTTGACGACCATCAACTATCGCTGGTCTCAAGGATCACCATAGGCTTTCTCTCATCTACCGGAAGCGCGGAAATCAATGAATCTGCTCTCCTTATCAACATATCCTTCAGAGATGCCGGTTCCAGCGGGTTTCATTGTTCGAGTGGTGATATAGAATTCGTATACCGACGGAAGTTGGGAAGTTCATAGGAAATCCTCCTACATCTAGTTTACTATCGATATGCCCACGGTCGATGCTGATAAGTAGTATGAATAGAGACCATCTCTACCGATCACACCCATTTCCTCCATCTTCCTTACACTTCCCGCGCTCCACATTGGCACGCACAACGACTGATGTTCCAACGGCACCGATTCTACAACTTTCAGATCGATTCCACACTGAAACCACCGCCTACTGATACCGATATCACCCTGTCTACCTGGTCATACTCACCACCAAATTATGGTCACAACTACAACAGGGGTTCCCAAGGCAGGTTACTTTGATACAGCCTATATACCGTGGCATCACTGACTGATAAACCCAAGCAACTGAACCTCAAGCAACCTGGAGGCCATCGGTCGAAGAAGGACCACGAGAAGAAGACACTGGCAGGGCTTCAAAGGGCAAGCCGGGGCTAGCCAAGGTCAGAACCGGTGGCTCGATCTATGCCCAGATGCCAAAATCAATCAAGGCAATTCCCATCTCCGATGATAGCGAGAGCAAAGAGGAGCAAGAGCAGGAGTTGAAGCAGCAGCCAAAGCACGCACAGCTAGTGTTAGCAACAAGTCCGGGTAACCCGCCAGCGGTCCGGGTTTTCCCAGGCGGTTCGGTTCAGTTCGGGTCGTTACCCGCCCAAGAACCTGAACCACTATGTCTTGGCGGGTTTGTTGCCCGGACCGGACCGAAACCCTGGGTATTTTAGCCGGGTCCATTTTACGGTTCCTACATTTTTGGCTCCAATTAAGTATTTGAGTGCTGATTGTATCATGACATGATGTATATGTAGATTGTGTAGTTTAAGCCAATCTTTCACCACCCGCTTTCAGAATTGAGATCCGACTGATATTCGTTGAGTGGCTGTCAAATAAGCGTAGATTTCCAGCAAAATTCGCGGGTTTTCAACAGCGAGTCAATGAATATTTGTCGGATCGCAAATCTGGAAGCGGCAGGTGAAAGAGCGGCTAAAACTTCACAATCTGCGTATACATCATGTCATGATAAGATCAGAACTCAAATACTTAATTGGAGCGAAACATCTGGGCTTGCAAAGGCCGGGTTTTGAGGTGGAAACCGGCCCAAATGCCAACGGTCCGGGTTTTTCATGTGGTAAAACCGTTGCCACGGTTCGGTTCCGGTTCCAACCCTAACCCGGAACCGTTCTAGCGGGTTGGAACCGTTGCAAACACTACACACAGCCGGTGGTGGAGACAGACGAGGACGAGGACAACGACGATCAGGAGGATGATTATATGCCCTATATCAGCCGTTAGACAGTGGATGGTTACCTAGTAAGAATTATTGGGCATCTACAGGAATATACGTGACCGCAGTATATGGATACCGGTCTCTCAGATGAGGTGTTCTGTATAACATGCCGCGGGCTACAGCCGAAGCCATCCTCGGAGTCGACGAAGGATTGTTGAAGACCTGCCGACAGTTCACTCGAGAAATATGGTACAACACCAGGGCTCTCTCAATCGTCAACTCCGCCAAGGGCACCAAACGGTTCCACGAAGAGGTGACGGAGGCCCTGACTCTATTCTCACAACATAGCCCTCGACTTGACGCGGTAGCCGAGATCTACTCTAGAGCAGCCACTTGGGAAGACTTCGATGACATGGTCTCGCTTAGGTGTGGAGAGGATCTCGTCTGGTGGGCAGTGGAGACACTAGGTCGCCGGTGGCTGGAAAATACCGAACAGCAAATGGCACTTCGAAACTGCAATGTTTCCGATGATCAAGATGATGACGACGGCAGTGCCAATTCGAGGTGCGGTGGGCAATTCAAGGGAGCCATCACCGGTGAAGGAAAGGAACCTGTTGAGCCAGATCAAGGCGGCGAGGATGACGACAATCATTCCGAGGACGATGAGACCAGAGCCCTTGAGTGGTTGCCCATGTGCTCTCGAAAAGAGTCGGCGATGGAACTTGTAAGTCCTCTATCCGGAATCCAGCCAATGTAATGAAACTGACCGTCTAGACAACAACACAACGCGCACTCCCAAGCATGAAAGTCACATTGTCCTGGCTCGTAGTCCGGAAGCCATCTGCAGATGAGACGGCACAATGGGATGCAGCCCGGAGGCACGCCGTGGACCAATTTCAAGCGTTGGACTGCCGGAAAGTTGGAACGACCAACCAGAATCCCTTGGGGTTAGCAGACTTCTGGACGGTGACTGACGAGGTTGTCTTTGGACTAGCCTTATGTGGCCGGTTCCGTGGTGCGTGGAAGCGTGGAGCCAAAAGAAGCAGTAGCGATGGTTCGGATGGTCAACGCAGGGAGGATGCTGTCGGGTGGGCACTGATGCACATCTTGGAGGAGTTGGCCAAAAAGAGCCAGCGGAAAAGAAAGAGGACCGATGACACCCCCGGGCCAACCCCTGAGAAACCAACGACCTCTGGACGTCCTGGACATCCGGGACCCTCTTGACAACCAGAACCCTTGACTGCTGACTCTTCCATTCGCACTCCCACGGTCAATCCTACTCCTGCGGCCGATCCCTCACCCGCAGCTGATCCCACTCCTGCGGCCGATCGTACTCCAGCGGCCGATCCGACTCCCGGAGTTTGCTCTCGCATCGTTGGAAGTCCTCCAGTTGGCCCTCGTCCGGTTGGCCCTCCTCCTGTTGGCCATCTTCTGGTTCGCCCTCCTTCCCGTGCTGGGTGGATTGCTTGGTGGCGGGCTGGAGAGTTTGGATGATCACAATCCACCGGCAAAATGGGTAGCACAATGTTGGCCGATGTGGCACCACCACGCAATGTATCTCGTGAACTGTGTCAGATACTGCAATGATGATGAGGATACTATCCTCATGCTGGTTTTCCGGTGGTCACATGGCACTATCTGCGGGCCGACATTGCAGGATGTGAGTCCATTGGGCCGGCCTGGTGCGAGGTATATCGGCCAATTATATAAGTCTGGGGGGCTTCCACGGTCCTTGCCTCTGGAGACAATGGTCTTTATCGAGCGGGGCGAGGATGTCTCAACTTGGCTCAAACTTACCTGTAACGAAGATATCCCGAATCCGGTTCTCCTTGTGTTGCCTCAGGCTGCGCCCGATGCCGATGCAGTTAGCCTTCTGGCCTCAGTTAGGTGGATCCTGTGCTGACTGCAGTCACCAGCATTCACCCGGTTGATGAACCTCCTCGGCATGTGGTATACACCGTGGGTTTTTGAATTGGTTCATGTGTCTTTGGGGTTATTGATATTGGATGGTATTCCGCGGGCTTTCGTTTGGTTTTCCGCCGGTCATGGATCAAGGGCCACTGTTTGTGCCATTTGGAATGTATTTCGTACATTTTTAGTTGGTTTTCCTGCCGGTCATGTATCTTGGCGCTGGATATCTGTTATTCGGATCGTATTCCGTTGGCTGTGTGATTTTGTTTACTTGTTTATTGTCGTTTGGATATCGTCACATGGATATCCTTACCCTACCTGTATATCGTATCTCTTCCATATCAATCATATCCTATCGTTCTCGAATGTTTTGTGAATCACTAACAGTGGCTTGTGAGGCTCATCCGGTGGATATAAGAGTATGGAGATCTAGATCAAGCTCGTCTAGCTGAATTTAGCTGATGGAGATCTGGATCAAAGTCTTCGTGCAGTGGGAACAAAGTTACAGAGATCTAAGTGTTCGCATAGCGAAATTAGGTTATGGAGTTCTGGATCAAAGTCTTCATCCAGTGGGAACAAAGTTACGGAGATCTAAGTGTTCGCCTATCGAGATTTAGCTTATGGATATCTGGATCATAGTCTTCATCCAGCGGGATCAAAGTTACGGAGATCGGGATCAAAGTCTTCATCTAGCGGGAACAAAGTTACCCAGATCTGGATCATGGTCTTTGTCTAGCGCGAACAAAGTTGCTGAGATTAGAATTTCTGTTTTAGACATCTAGATCAAAATCTTCGTCTAGCGGAATTTAATTGAGAATCACTGACGCATGTGGAAGATCCGGACCCCAACTAGTTACATATACTATGACGAGTGCACTCCCCAGGACACTCTCCCTTCCTCCTCCTACTACTTTTGCTATTCTTTCAACAGACCTCATCGATTAGCTTCGAAATGGCAAGAAGAAACACTCGGAGACCCAGGAGCAATGCTGTGGCCAAATCCAATGCCACCAGCCGATCGACGAGGCTGCTCAAGGAAAAGGAACATCGGGAGAAGGAGGAAGGTATCCCTTCTGCTAGAAGCGAAGATGAGTATACTGAAACCCCACGCCCTTTGCCCAAGTCTTCATCTCGGCCACTGGTAAGCTTATACCCTGTGGCCTGGGTGCCAAGCTGATGTGGGATAGAATCCACCAGATGTCGAACTCACAAATGACCAACTGTCAGATGTACCAGACGATTTTGAGGATACAGATGACGAACTTCTCTGAGACCCGGTCACTCCTACTCCAAATCCTCCAAGGTTGACAGCATCCACTGGACGCTTGTCGACCACTGCTCAAAAACCACCAAAGCAGAGCTTATCGAAAGCAGCACCGAGAGGCAGGTCAGCCTCCTCTCTATCATCGCCGTCGGTGGATAATCTCCTGTCAACGCCGGAATCTGGTCCTGCTAGTGCCGGGCAAAGTGATAATTCCAGCGAAAGGGCCTTGATGCCCGTGACCTTCGATTCAAGCCCCCGGAGTTCCCATCAGAAACGTGCTGCGGCTGATACTGATTCCGAACCTCGGGAGGCCAAAGAGACTAAACAAGGACAGAACTTGAGTGGTATCAACCAGTTCAAGGTTCCGCGGGTTAGACAAGTTGCGGAACAATCTTCCATAACGATCAGGCGGAGGACATTGTTCGATAACCCCTTCCTGAAGGATATCGAAGAGATGGCTGCCGCGGCCTGGATGAAGGCCCACGGATGGTGGAAATTCGATGACAATGTCCCCCAACATCCGGCGCCTGATCTCGTGGCCTATGCAAGTCCCCTAGACTTTCTTTGGTACCAATGTTGACCACCAGTTACAGATCAGAGGATTTCACTATTCCGTGTGAAGCACCGCAGTCTCGCAGATTAGCATAAAACTGAAAGAGATTTACCAACTCCTGGGGATGGAGGCCACAAAGAGGAAGGGTAAGGTCCGCTGGCGGCTCGACAATGAACGATATACCTTTGAGAAGCAAGACGTAGAGGCAGGTATCATACGTCCATTGGTAGGAATAATGGTGATATGTGTCCTCAGACTAGCAAGGAGCCATACGTTAGCATCTACATTGCTACCGCCATTTAACAGTGTTTTCTCATGGAGAACATATCACTGGGCATCCAAGATTTGCGCTGTATGGCGCAAATGTCACCCGAGTTCGTCTGTCTAATGCCAACCGCTCTCAAGTGGCACCTCCACACCTATGTTGCCACTGGCAAGGCGGTACAAGCGCAGCTATTTAACTCAATAAATGCCGGCGGTGAGTGAGCTTTCAAATGGCCCCTGCACAATAACTGACCGTCGCAGCGATATATGAGAGGCATCAGGAGATGTGGGATTGTGCGTATACGATGCCAGAATCATCAGACATTGCCATGGCCTTAATAAGATATAAGGTTTTGGATATCAGAAGACAAAATGGCAAGGCGGTTCAATGTATAAGCCTCCCAAAACCGACGGCATTCCTGGCATGCATGGCAAACCTCGGCAAGATGGAGGAAAGACTAACGGCTTTAGAGGCGCGGCAAGCCTCGGATGAGTATGAATGATGGCCATCATCTGTAAGGTAAGGAAGTATACCCAAGGTCATGTGCCCCAGGCTAACTAGTTTACTGTGGAATACACAGAACCTGGGGTAGTATTGATGGTAAGATTCGAGAGGATGGTGTCCGTGGGTTTGGCTAAGAAATGGAATTTAGTTTTGCAATGTGGAGTTACGGTTTGGCTAAGGAATGGAATCAAGTTTGCAGGGTGCGGTTACGGTTTGGCCGATGGACTAGACGTGCTGCTAAAAGTTTTGTATTCGTTAGTGAAAGCTTATATTTTATTGTGAATTGTATCGTTCTGTAGCTCCCATCCAGCTACCGGAAGGCCATGATCATTGTGCCATAGCTCTCGTAGACTACTGCAACTCTGTGACCATCGTACCATAGGTCCACTGGAAATTGTACATTAACCCTCGTAGGTTACCGCAACTCTATGACCATTGTGCCATCGCTCCACACCGAATTGTACCATAACCCTCGTAGACTACCACAAGTGTGTGATCATCGTGCCATAGCTCCACTGGAAATTGTGCCATAGCTCCACTAGAACTCCATTGACCATTGTGCCATAGTTCAGGCGGAAATTCTGTGAATATACCGATAGCAGCAGATGAAGCCCATTCAGAACATTCATAGCTTTAGTGTGGACTCGACTTGTAGTAGCTGCACGCCCCTTGTGCTATCACAAGATATCCCTCCTTCCTCCGGCGGCATAATCTAATCCTATAGATTTAGCCTGGGCTCGACTTGTAGTTGCCGCGCACTCATTGTGCAGTTGTAGGATATCCACCCACCATCTAGCGGCACTGCAGCGTTCTCTATACACGTAGTGGCCAAAAAGAAGTACTCATACTGGAAAATAGAGGGCTGGGTACATCCACCGGATATCCGGATATCCAATCTACCAATGCAAACACACTGCGGGCACGCACAGGACAAGATCAGACCTATGGTAGTCCACTCATAGACTCACCGGTCGTAAAAGCATCCATAGGCCCATGCGCAGATGTCCATGGACCGACTAGGGATGACCATAGGCTGTGCGTCGGGCCGGGGTCCACGGGAAGGTTGTCATGAGCTGTGCGTGGGCGCGTGTGCGCGTAGTGCAGTCTATAGTGGATTTGCACTTTTGCCGATGTGTGTTTGTACAGGTTATCGATTGCATCCACGAGTTTTGTTACCTAACAATTTGTGATTACATGCTGCCTACACAATCTGAGTGAGACATGATGTGGCCCTATATCATTCCTGCGCTTTCGGGCGGCAATTTACAGCATGTAGATCATTTCACTAATTTTTGGCATATATAGCTGCACTTCCTCATATTCCATTATCCAGCTTCTTCTCCTCGGTTTCCATGATGCACCATCAGCAATTTCAAATCTCTCCACCATGTGAACGAGGGTTGTGCGGAGAGTTATTCTGTTGGATACATTCAGGAATGCAGCATGATGGTTGACACTCAAACGAATTTGTCATGAGGACATACTGGTCTTTCTATGACACGTATGACATCACCTGCTTAATTTCTGTTTTTATATTTCATCACCAATATAGCTTTTGGTTTGTAGCTTAACGGTCACTTGCCAATAAAAATCAAACATTTTGCCCGTTTTTCCTCGTGGTTTGGATTCTAGACCTTTCACATGGTGTGTTCGACCCTTTCACATGCACAGACGAATTATCATGTCTCACAATTTGGTCACTGAAGTCAAGAAAAAGCTGACACATAGCAAATTGGTAAACAACTTGCTTTCCACCAAGATATGACGTCAAAAATTACACTTTGACTATCGATTCCACCCCTGACACAGGAGCCGTCACCATTTCTTTGCCCGAATCCGAAATCTATCTGGTGATCAGCTGTGGGCTATATGCAGGGGTAAAAGCTTACTGAATCAACCGGCTTTGCTTTCAGCAAAGGTGACGTATTGCGCTCGGCTGCGGGCTGAAGACCGGATATGCTTGTTCGCGTGTGCGGCTTCACTGAACCTGGTCAAATATGACTACTTCCTGCTCGCGAAGACCCTTGCGGCATTTGCATTATTCTCGGGACAATCTAAAGACAATCCATAAGCTCCCCAAATGTTGTCGATGCAGGTGCTGCAGCGTCATCATCAGTTTAGGGTTGAACGACGGCCGGAACCCTCAATTCAGATGTGCCATACTTCGTATCTCTTTCACGGAAGTAGTCGGCTGCATCGTCCCATCCCGGTTGTGTCAATTCGTCAAGCTTCATCTGCTTCTGCCGAAACCTCTCCATGCGCTGCATCAGCAAAATGTAAATCGGTCCGGAAGCCACACGCAATCCTCCCAGAAACTCCGGGCGACCTCACCAGTGCTTCTAAGTACTTCTAGATGCTCCCAGACCCCCCTGGAGCTGAGCAAAGTGCTCTCAGACTCTCCAAGAGCAGTCTCAGGTGCTTCCGAAAGCACCTGCAGTTATGGAGGTGCATTCAGGATGCTACGAGATTTGACTTATAGAATAGTCAAATTTTGGAGCTTCTGAGACCTCTGCGCAGATCTGCGGGAGACTTCGAGAGCAGCCGAGCTGCTGCGCAGCTCTGCGGGAGACTTGGTGCCGTATTCTCACAGCAGTGGGTCTAACATAACCACAAGGCATTTCGTCTTACCATATTCGTCTTTGTTACAGTCACAAGATTCGCTACATCATAATATGGCATGTATTATTTAAGTCTCTCTAGATATATATACATACGGTCAATCTGGCCGCAGATGGTAGTCGAGCATAATCGGAGGAGCACCTGGACACGACCTTTGAGAGAACTTAGAGATGCACCACTTGGAGCCAGAAGGCAGAGAACCCACCATCAACACTCCGCCGCACCTCTCGCGACATCCAAATGGAATTCATGAGAAAGAGCGGTTCTGCCTCGAGCAGCGTAGGAATCGGGTGAGAAGATATGATACTACCCGGCGTTGAGGATCCACGAAATCTCGGACAGAGGGAGAGAGACCAAAAGTTGGGAAAGATAGAGTGCGTATGTTCGTTGTATGATAAGATGAGATGGAAATGAGATGATGTCTATCTACTCTGGGGTCTGCCGAATATATACTCCCTGTCACTCTGTCCACCTCCGTTACCCCTGTATCTCCGTACACCCGCCGTCGCTCCTTAATGATGTACTTCGAGACTAAGATCGAGTGAACTCAGAGATGCACTTGGAGGCCGGGATCGAGCGAGTTTGGAGATGCATTTGGAGACCGAGATCGAGTGAACTCAGAGATGCACTTGGAGGCCGTGATCGAGCGAGTTTGGAGATGCCCTTGGAGGCCGAGATCGAGTGAACTCAGAGATACACTTGGAAGCCGTAATTGAGCCTGTTGGGAGATACACTTGGAGGCCATGATCGATCAAGATTGGAGAAGTACTTGGAGGCGGTAGAAAGGGAGGGAGGCGCGACGGGAGCTGAGGAGACTCTATTCATTGGTTAATTCGTAATTGTGGGAATGTACAGAGTTGAGTACATCTGCCGAGAGATGAGAAACTGGCTGGGAGCGGGAGACAGTCGATCACGGAATGATGCAGTACTTGGTATACGCTGTACTCCGTGTTAACTCACGATCATCGCATGGGGAGATAGAGAGGGATGACATAACTTCATGTTCTCAGGTGATGGTAGAGTTGAGGATAAGAAAGAGAGAAATGAGAGGAGATGGGGGAAATCATCATGAGAAACTGGGACATAAGAGACTTTCGTGTGCCAGTCAATTAATCATCCACGATACGGGAGATACGAGTCCCGATCTGGAAACATAACATCACCGACACGCCGTCTTTTAAACCCAATCAGGCAAGTCCTACTCCTGAGTTCTCATATACGCTCTTATCCTCCATATCGTTCTTATCTTCTTCCCCCATCTCTCTCTTTCTCACCCACAACTCTACCAGCATCGCAGAACACAAAGTTAAGTCATCCCTCTGTATCTCTCCATGCCATGATCATGAGTTAACACAGAGTTGTACCATACACCGAGTGCAGCAGACACTGAGTGCAGCATACACCGAGTGCAGCATACACTGAGTGCAGCATACACCGAGTGCAGCATGCAATGAGTACCGTACACCTACGGTTGTTTGTCGTCCCATCATTCTCACAATTACGAGTTGACCACTGAATATAGCTTCAACCACCGGTATGTCTCCCTACACAGATTGCCCGCCACCAGCTAGTTCTCCAAAACAGTTGCAAAGGTAAAGTCACCTCGTCACATACCCACATTGTTGAGTTAACTACCCGATAAACACAGTCTCAGCAGGCAGTGTGCCTCCCATCAACCGCCTCCAGATCGACCACCTCCAACATCTACCACCTCTAAGATTGACCACCTCCAAGTACTCCAACAATCTTGCTTGATCACAGCCTGCAAGTGCATCTCCACACTGGCTCGATCACAGGCCAAGAGTGCATCTCTAAGTTTTCTCAATCATGGCCTCAAAATTCATCGTCAAACTCGCTCGATCACGGCCTCCAGGTGTATCTCCAAACTGACTTCATTCTGGCCTCCAAGTTCGCACGAGCATGTGCTCCAAGTGAATCTCCTAACTCACTCAATCCCAATCTCGGAGTGCATTTATAAGTTCACTCAATCGGGGCCTCCAAGTGTTATCGCCAAATCGGCTTGATTCCCACCTCCAAGTGCATCTCCAAACTCGCTCGATCACAGCCTCATATTGTAACTCTGAGTTCACTTGATCACCAGTTCCAGGCGCATGTCGAATTGCTCTCAAGCACTGCCTGCAGCCAGTCCAGATATACCGTGTGTAGATGGGTAGCATATAGATACAAAAATACATTGATACATAGATACACAGATGAGAATACAAACTGAATACATGAGTTTTAACAATGATTGAATGATAAGTAGTAGCTATGATTTCCAGGCGCACCAGCAGCGTTCCCAAAGAAGAGGTTGTTTTTCCCAGACTGCTCTGCAGTGATTCGAGGTGATCCGAGACATGTCACCGGCACTCCAAGGCTTGTCGTCGGCACTCTCTGGCTTGTCGCTGGCCCTCCCAGGTGCTCCCAATGTTCTCTCCAGCGCTCCGAGGTGTTCCAAATCTTATCACAATCACTCCCATGCTACTCCTATACAAATCATCAGAGATTTCAGTTACTCTGAAGGCCAGCTGGAATGCCTTCCTAGGGTCTAATACTCTCCTGGAATTGACGCCTCTAAGTTTACACTCCACATCCTCTCAGACTATGCTGGAGGCTTCCAGAGACTAAAATACATTTTGCTGATGTGCTGTACCATTTTGGTGATTGTTCCAATCACCCAGCCTGGTTCGGCATCTTCGCTCAGCTTGCCCTGCGCTGTCTCTTCATCATCCTCATCTTCCCCATCCTCCCAATCATTGGAACTTGCAAGATCCCTCAGACTGTCACTAAGAGCAACCATCATCTCCTCAAATATCTTTTCGGGCTCTCTGTTCATCAATCCCAAGATTTCAGCATGCTTCATATCTTCTTGCTCTTGTTGGACTGCTGCCTCTGCATCTTCAACTCACTTTCTTGCCCCAGCGGGTTCACTTTAAATATAGTCTGCAATTCATTTGTTTCACTCTGCAGTGCTTAGGAGGTGTGCATCTCGTCGTTTCTCCACCGCAAGCGAATTGTTGGATCCCAAGCTATATAATGCCCCAAAGGCTCAGACTCACTCTGCCACCAAGCCGCTCTTGTTTTCATTCGCTTGATGACCTCGTTGGGTAGACAACTTTATCGATTTGCCATATCTGGCTGCAGGAAGTGGGGAAAAGTTCTTCTTTGGAGCATTAACCATTGTAGTTTGCGTTAACGTTGCTGTTGGGCGAGATTCTGGATATTGCATGATATGGACAATATGGAGGCAAGCTGCGTCTTTTATGTCTTGGTTAGTACGCTTACTGATCTAGAACAAAGCAAATCCTCCAGTTTGCATGTCAATATATCGGGAATAGTTAGGCGAACCGTACAACATGACCTCATTGGCAGCGTAAGCTTCATGTATTATCCTTGGCGTTGTTTGAGACAATCATCGGAAGACGTCCTTTCCATGAACATTGTGGGATTTGTAGAGGACAATCATGCGATTCAGGCTGTCGTAGACCGCAATTTCTCCCTGTTAACAAACACACAACAACGGACCGACATATTGCAAATCCCGGGGCTATGGGGAACCACTGCAACTGGCAGCTATATGCAGCAGAATTCATCCTGAGTATGACGAACATGTTCACAGCAAATTATACTATTCTGACATGAAGCTACCTTTCTAATCCTCAGGGCTTCCCACTTCTTTTCTTTATCATCTTCCTCTCCTATTCCACACAAGCAAATGATGGATACACAACAACCTCAGCCGTGCTGAGCCTATCCAAATCCAGTCGATTGGCAGGCGCTTCACCAAATACGTCACTTATCGCCACACAGCTACACAGCAGATACCAGTTAGTCCACCGCATCACTGCCACTGAACCTTGACAGTTCCAGGACCCAGGATGCACATTTAAACGTCGTCCGGAATACTGGAAGTAGCATGCCGAGGAAACATCATGCAGTTGGATGTTTGTATATCCATACCATGGTCAACGGCCGTCAATTAACCGGATACCTCAGAGCGGGTGTTTGCCGAGAGCTGTGTGACCAATAGATTGCTGTCCATAATGGGGAGCCTCCATAGTCGACCAATGAATTTGTCCACACATTCCGCGAAATTGAACATCATGATGTTGAATGCTCTGGCAATTTCATGAAAAGATTTCCTGAGAGGCATCCTCAATAGTGCACGATACAGGCTGCAATCACATTTGATGAGGCTATGGAAGCGTGTATGGTCAACGTAATAGCCGCAGCTCATTGTTGGAAGCCGCAACTAACGTCGGCTAGGTGTTCTACATGTCTGCTACGATGGCATCGCAGGGAGATCGGGTACAGCTGGAACAGTCCGACATGCTCCTGGCATTGATCATGGCAAAAATGGTCAAAGAAGGGTTATCGCACGGCGCAAAAGAGGACACGCGATATCTGATCACGAAGACTCCCGTTGAGGTCATAGAAGATGTGGGGTGTTGAGTATTCTTGGCATAACATGGTGAAGGCTACGTTTGAGAAACACCCAGCTATGCTTTGTCAAAACCACAAGCATGGATTTCATCCTTGCCTGGGTGGCACCGCATAACCTCCTCAGACACGCTGGAGATGCAATGGTGCCGGTGCACCTCCGCCCAATCTACACAGACAGCAGACTCCCGAGCCAACACCAGAGCAAACTCGATTGCTGACGCCACCACTGTCCGGAACAGCACCCGTCTCAACCTATGACACTTCCGGTGCTCAACGTCTCGAAATCAGCAATTTGCCAGCCGGATATGCATAATCAGATACATGTCTCCCCTCTGCTGAATCCGTTACGCTGGTTACATCTGCTCAGGATAGCAAGCACGATACAGATTTGGATGCAGCTATGTGGCGTGATCAAGCAACATCCACCGGTTAGTACACTATCTGCTGTGTGGTACTGCACATAACATGCTTTTTGTAGACCAGAGCAGCCTATAGAGTGAACCTGGCAGTGATGACTAACATTGATCGAATGTGATGGCATTGTGGAGATTATTACTATCCTGAATTCGCCGATACTGTACAGTATTTTTTAAAGTATATATGTATATGTATTATTAAAGAACAATGTAGTGATCGAGAAGAAACTAAATGAAAATGCTACAAAGGCTGCGAAATCACAGTGAATGATGGGCTATGACAAATCTAATCATTGCATATTGTGGATACACCCGTGGCAAAATGAGGGTCAATGGAGTGTGAATGATTTTTGGTAATGTATCTTGGGTAATCTGCTGGGGCAATAGGTTGGAAATCTCATAAATGAAGTTTTGGCTGCCTTGATGGGCAAAAGAGAACTTGAAACGCTCACTGCCCCATGATGCAAATGCAGGTCAACTGAGTGTCAATGATTCTTCGTCATGTATCTTGGGTAATCTGGGGGGTGATATGTCGCACATAGTCATAAACCAAAAATTGGCTGCCGTTATAGGCAAAGGAGAGAGGAAACATTCTCTGCCCCATCTTGAAAATCAGTGTCAATGGAGCATGAACAATTATTGGTCATGTATCTTGGGCAATCTGCAGGGGGATGGGTTGCACATGGTCATAAACTAAGTCTTCGCTGCCTCTATAGGCGAAAGAACAAGTGAAATGCTCTATGCCCTATCAAGAAAATGAGCATCAATGGAGTGTCAACAATTGTTGGGGTTCCATTATAATCAATTACAGTGCGATGTGGGCAATATTGTCTATAGACATGGTTTTGACTGGTTTGGTATGCTAAGATGCTCTCGAATACTTAGTGGTAGATCAGTAATTGACATCAGTTGTTACAGTCCCGGAGGATGTGGTGGGAATATTCTATACATATCTGCCCAGAAAGGCTGCCATATTCTTCTGTATGGATGCTTGTGATCAAGCGACACTCAGATTACGGAAGATGCAAGACCCTATATTGTGACACTCCGTTGACGCTCATTTCCAAGATGGGAACTTAGGGAGCATTTGACTTGCTTTTGTGCAATAAAGGCGGCCAATACTTTGGTTATGACTGTATTTGACCTATCACACCCCCAGATTGCCCAAGATACACGGCCAACAATCGTTGACGCTCCGTTAAGGCTTATTTTCAGAATGTGGTAAGCCCTGTGTGTCTATTCGTTTGGATCATTAAGGCGGCCAATATATCGACAATAGACAGTGATGTATCAATGTCAACATTTAATGATCAACAGTAGTATATCTGAATGCGACTATAAATGTGAAACCGGCAATGCTGAACCGGAGATTGGCTCAGACAAATCTAGCCAAACCCGGCGCGACCAGCATGTTGTTGGGTACGGTGCCGGGTTTGAGACGTTAAGAGCCAGCAGGTTAAGGTTTTGAAACGGTTTTGAACTGAACCGACCCATTTTGGCAGACCAAAAACCGGACAGCTAATGGGTCACCCGGACACATTGCCAACAGTACTCATGAATGCCCCTGATGCCAGCTGTATGCATGCACCATGCACGGGATGTGGTTCCTCAATTCAGGCCACTCAATTCCGGAGTTCTCAACTGATGATTGCAGCTTACATGTCATTAAGTAATTTGAGTCAGCATTATCACTAGTAATTACAGGCAAAAGGCTGTCGGTAAGCTGAAAACGACCAAGCATGCCTGTCAGATGCATAGCTAGCCTTGTTGCAGTATGTGGGCACTTGACCTATCATCATTAATCAGTGTTCGAAACCGGAAAAGAGCAGGTGTTCAACCACATTGAGGGCGAGTTGTACTGTAGGCAACACCCAATTTCAATCCAAATACTGAGTAATTTCCGACGTTATGATGAGTTTGTTTCTTGATGTCCATCAGTCCAAACTTGAACTGACTGTATTTTGTGACAGCAATTGCTTCTTAATTTCATCCACGGTCAGTGCATATTCCCTGTGGCAAATGTTGCTTGGGGTCATGGCAAACGGCAGTATAAGATCACTTCGGAATACTTTATACGATTATTGCAGCCCAAGATTTAATATAGCATACCTGTTGTGAAGAACCTGTTGAGACAATTGATTGATTGATTCTAAGTCTAAGATGACATGTAGCCGAAATAGTAGCCGCCAGCCCTAATGCATAGCCACGTGATGACATACTCTACAATGACTCTGTCCAAGAATTCCAGGGAATATGAAGTGAAACAAATCCTAACCTGAGGTAGCGATTCCATGTGGCTTTGTGCAATCTGGAAGTGTCATAGTGCTTACCTGGCATTTTGGAACATTTTGTCTGTCATTTAGATCAATATTCAATATGCTGGATGTCAAATATGAATTTCCTCTGCAAACTTACTATTGTAATTCCTCAGCATCCATAGCGCTTCAGAATCTTGAAAGCTATTTCAACAACCTTTGAACTAGGTGATTCACAAACATCTGACTCAGTTAACTTCTTTACCTTCGTGACGAGAGCTCTTGCCAGCAAGTGTTTCCTCATTCACCTGGTCTCATGTTCTGATGGATGGCGAAGAACTTGATAACAAATGATACATATGATTCAGGGGCTGCCTGCCTCCTCCATTCCGCAGTGCAAATCAAATCCCCATCATGACGCATGTCCAGAATAACTCCACGCTATCCGACGTTTTGATCTTACATTCATTCAAGCCAATCAAGCGTTGAAGTAGAGTTGTAAAGTATGGTCGCCCAAATCACGAAAAAAGGCAAGTGTATCTTTGGAGGAGATCATAAACTGTAGCAATGTCGGATATGAAGATTTCGAATGCGACATT
>Ga0307515_10008907_pt1 | contig 19494 bp, 3 predicted proteins | sample 17_EM_MG_FD_194513 | JGI IMG/M metagenome (GOLD analysis project Ga0307515, IMG submission 194513) | Populus trichocarpa ectomycorrhiza microbial communities from riparian zone in the Pacific Northwest, United States - 17_EM | ecosystem: Host-associated > Plants > Roots > Unclassified | place...
TCTAGATTGGGCATAGCTTCGGGAGAGCCCAGGCCTTACACAAGTTATATAGATCGGTCTGGAGCCCTCAGAGTCTTCAACAACTCGGACAGGCACGACAGACACACAATACACTCTTTTCTTTCTTTCTTACTGCCTGTTCTACTGACTGATTACGACCGACTAACCGACCGACCGACCGACTGACAGACAGACAGACAGCACTGTCACTTTCCTATCTTAGAGAGGTCGTACCCTCCCACACTACTAGTCCGCCTATAGACTAATATCTCTATTAACTACGTCATTAATCTACCTAAGTGCCTTTATAATGGCAAAATATATAAATATATTGTTATCGTTATTAACCGCCTAATAAAGATAAGATACTTTATTTCTATCACTAGCCTAAATACTAAGGAGCTTATTAAAGAATTTATTTACACTATCTATAAGTTATACAGTACTCTAAATACTATTATTTCTAATAGAGGCTCTTTATTTATTTTTAACTTTTAATATCGCTTAAACTAGCGCCTAAAGGTAACCTTAAGCCCTAGCTTTGCATAGTACCCTAAAATAGATAATTAAACCAAGATTATTAACGCAGTAATAAATAAGTACCTACGCGCCTTTATAAGCTTTACCTAAGACAACTAGGTAGATTAGCTCCCCCTTATTAAGTTTGCTATAAATAACTAGGTTAATAAGACTACGGAAATCTTACTATTCTTTGCCAACTATAGCTATAACCCATATCTAGGTATTAAACTAGCAGGCCCCTAGCTATTAGACCTATCTATATATATAAAGAAGGAGTACCTATAAGCTAATACTATTACTAACCGCTTTAAGCGCATCATAATTTAGCTTAAAGCCCTAGCTTATATCTCCTAGCAACGCTATAAAGATAACACTAATATAAAATAAGATAAGGGTATAATATTTAAAAAGGATAATATAGTTATAGTTAGCCTTAAAAATATAAAGACTAACCAGCCTAAAAGGAAGTAGAATAATAACTAGGATAGACCCTAGCCCGTCCTAGCTGCCTACAGAGAAGTAATTATAGTTAACCTCTTAGACTATATCCGTGTTAATAAGTCTTTCTATACTTTAAAAATCCGCCTCTAGTTCCCTAAAGAGATCTTTAGTTAAGTATATATTAATAAAGAGGAACGTTATAATATTATAGGTAGGATAGCTAAAAGGGATAATAACGGCAATATTACGGACAAGTAGGAATTTAAAAAGATCCTTAATATATATAATAAACAAATAAACGAGCACGGCTTAACATATTATATTAAGTAAAAGTATTATAATAAGGAAACCTAGGAACCTAAAAAATCTCTAAAAGGGTACGAGCGCGCACTACTAAAGTTTTATAAATAACACCCTAAGAAGCTAGGACCCCTAAACTAGGTATAAGATAAGGGAGAGTTATATTAAAACTATAGCCAACTATAAAGATAATTTATAGTGGTTAAGATCTTATAGAACTTTAACCGCCAGTTAAAGTTATTTAATTAGTTAGTTTTTTGCTAAGAAGCGCTATATAGTAGCGGTATAGAGTTCTACTAACTTTATTTATTAAACTAATTAATTAAGATTTTCTATACCTAGTATAGAAAATTGCTATTAGCTTAGTTAAGAGTGGTAAGTAAAAGTAATATCTTTATAGTAAAAATAAGTTACTTATTTAGTTTAGGGACCAAACCTTCTAGAGAGGGAAGTACTATTGTAGTGGGGTAAAATGGGCCACTACTTAGTGCCTTGGCATTTTCCTGTATATATTGAGCTTTGGCTTCTCTTCTTCTCTCTATTATAACTTACCGGAATGCATTCTTTCCTTTCTTCTTACTAACTGCTTTTCTACTAATTGATTATAACTAACAACTGAATAACCGACCGACCGATAGACAGATAGCATTATGACTTCCTATCTAAGAGGGACCGCGTTTACCACCATATATGGCATTCCACTTAGGGATAACGGCAAGCTCTTTAGATTAGAAGTCTGGCACTCTATATATAACTATATATATAGGAGATATATAGGAATATACTACAGCTATAGAAGAACTGCTAGCTGCAGAAGAATAACTAGCTGTAAAAGAACCGCTAGCTAGACTAATAAGATAGCAGAAGTAGAGAACTAGGCGGTATTGGACAGCGAGGGGAACCAGGAGTCCCTAAATAAAAGATAGCGGAAAAGACGGATATTAGACTTAACGTATAAGCTAAAGAGTGGCAACGGTCTTGGAAAGTTATGTATAAGGACGTTAAGCGAACCAATAAGCTAATTAGACGACGTTGACTGGCAGTTGGAGTTACCTAATATCTCACCACCCGCGCGTGCACGAGCATGGCTAGAGCTTTATTGAAGATGTAAAGACGACAATAGGTAGCTAAGAGCCAATTAATTAGATGGAAATGAGATCTAAGGCATCTAGCGGCAGAGGAAGTTAGCGCTGCCCTTTAGGAATAGAAGAGGGAATACCGGGCAGGGTTATAAGTATATAAGATTAGGTCTCTCCTTAAAAGCTTCCTATTCTAGCTTAACTTTATCTTCTTTTGAGTTATCCGGATTATATTAGCGGCGGCTTAAGAGGTGTTCCGTTGAGAAGTAGATATAGGTAGAAGCGTAAGGCTTAGCAGCACCCTACTGCGTGGAACAACAGTAGGCCGAAACGGACAAACGCATTAGGACTCGGCGGCAGTGCTCTCCTAGAGAGACCCCCCCTTAAGCGTTAAGAAGCAGGTGCCTTCCGTTAGAGATGTAGCTATATAAGTAGACCAGCCGCAGTAGTTACCTAATTAGGCGGCAAGGGAAGTATACTACGTATTCTTTCCAACTGTAGCAATCCTAGATCTTTTTAGGTAAGGGGTCCTACGGTTTAACAAAAGGAATATCTCTAGGTTTATTAAGGACTACAAGGGTATATATCAAAGGTATTATATAGGCGAAGAACGTAGGCTTATATATCTCCCTAACTATTACGAGGATATATACGCGGAAGATATCTAGGTAATACTAGAGTTTAAGTAAGGAGAATAGAAAGGGCTAGTAAACCGCCTTAGAGCCAAGTACCGAGTAGACGACTACTATCGACGTATAGAGATAAGAGACTTTGTAGAAGCTTTTGTTTAAAAATCTGCGGAATAACTAGGCGAATTGCGTTACTATATGTAGGACTTTACTACTATCTCAGACAAAGCGGTAGCCGTAGGAAACCTTACTAAGCAAGAGAAGGGGCGATGGTTTATACGAGGTCTTCCTATTAAATACCGCAGGCACGTAATAGAAAAGACAGGAGCTGTAACAAACGAGCCTAGCACCTTTATATTTGAAGGACTAAAGGAGGCTGTAGAGTTAAGGATAGTGGCTATAGAGGGCGCTAAGCAAATGGAGGTCCTTCTAAAAGAAGACGCCCTAAATATCCGGCTTATATAGGAGCTACGGCAGTAAAGGGATAGGCTTAACTGTAGGAGAGAAGGAAGGCTTCTAGACTTAGGTGTACATAAAGGAGCCCTAATGCAGTAGTAGTTACCTGCTACGGATTAGGCTATAGCTTAAGGCCTAGTATAAGGATATAGCCTAGCACTAGGATATAAAGACTGGTAGAACAGCACCCGAGCTCCCTTTACTCTATAAGACTTTTAATATCCGTACGATTTTTAATATCTGTAAGACTGTTGACCTCCGTAAGACTTTTGATATCCGTAAGATTCTACTACCTTTAGACGGCCGTAGTAGGACGCATAGGGTTAGCAAGGTACGCGAGGACAAGGCCTATAGACCTGTTTTAGATGCGGAGGAAGTTATTATTTTACTAAGTACGAATGCCAAGGGCTTAAGGATCTTATTTAGTAAGGACTTGTATATCTATCTAATTGAGGAAGGCTAGTAGCGGGGACGCGTGATTAACCTAGACCTATACTTCTATGGCTCGGCAATAAAGGACGACTAAAGGGTATTAAGGACTGGCTTTATACGTACTAAGGAATAGACCTAGCTATAAATTAGAAAAGGGAAGAACAAGAATAGATATAGCAATGGGCGCCTATAGGATAAACGGATTTTACTACTTTCTATAACGGAGTAGTGCTAAAGAATAGTGACAAAATATGTATGAACTGGGAGAACTGCTATTAAGTACGGCCCACGGACTTAGTAACGCCTAGCTAGTAACGTCCGCAGACTTACTTAACCCTTAGAGACAGCCGTACAACCAGGATAACTGTTAAGCAGCAGTAGGCACAGCTATAGGAGAGGAATATACGACCGGGAGATTATATCTAGATTGGGTTATAGCCTATAGATAAGACAGCTAAAGCTAGGAAGAAGAATAAATTATCTAATCCTTAGAGATAGTCTTAGAGATAGACACTTAACTAGGTTAGCTATTGACCCGCAACAGGCTTTATAGGAGGTGTAGGATGTTTAATTAGGGGATAGTTAAGTTTTAAGATAGGGGAGGGGATATAGGTAATAGCCGTATAAAAGATTTCTATTTGTCTACTTAGTTACAGTATTTCCTAAAGCTCCTTTTCTTGTTTACTTTCTTAATCGTAACGCATTAAGACGCGTTAGTCGCGACGACCTACTGTAAAGATATTAGCTTAGCTTACCGCCTATTACTAAGCTAATAGCGATTTTTTATACCCGGCACGGGAAATCCTAATTAGTCTATTTATTAGTAGAACCGGTAAAACTCTATACCGCCCCTAGAATTTAACAATACGCTAGCTATATTGTAACGGAACCTTATAGCAAGAACTATAATGGGCTCGTTAATAGGCTAGGTGTGTAGGTGATATAAGTTAAAGTTAATAACGTAATAATAACTAGTGGAGTGGTTGCCCAATAGATTAACTCTAATTGTATTCTAAGAATTACTATAAGGAAGGAACTATCTAGGTAGGGACTAAGGGTCCTTAAATACATAACCGTACTCCTATAAAATCCTTCTTATATATAATAGACGTCTTATATATAAGGTACGTAAGTTCCTTCTATTCCTCTTATTTAATACGTAGCACGTTATATAACCTTAGTTACTATTCCTTATTATATAGCTCTACCGGTTCCATTCTAGACTATGCCTAAATTAACTAACTAGCTTCTTTCGACTCTTCCCTAAGTAGTTATAATATCGTACTTAAAGCGTCCGTAATACCATCTCCCTCCTCTTTATCTTCGTTCTTAAAGATTTAAAATATCTCTAAGTTGTTTACTAGAGGTATAATGTCCGTTTAGTTAATTTAGTTAATATTGTTACTTATTATACCTAAAGCTTCTTCTTCCTTATACGCCCAACGTCATACTCGCACTATTGCTACGATATTATTTCTTAGTGAGATTATACCGTCTCTATATTCTCGTTGTTTAAAAGAGGGATTAGTCTATATTACGTTGGCGAGTCCATCTTCGCGATAACTGTTCTTTTACTTAGAGTGCACTAAAGCGAATATTTATTCGTCCTATGACGTTTGCTCTACCTCTAATGCTAAATATACGCGACCTATTACTCTTAATAGTTGTTTAGTTCCCTAATTAATTTATTTTAGGGTCTTATATTTAATCTACTACTACGTAACTAGATAGTAAACTGTCTTAAGCCCTTACTAAGTTAGAATGTTCTTAGGATATAGAACAGAAAGCCCTAGATGCTTAAATTGCGGCATCTACTTATTTGCTCCGTCTTAAGAAGGTTTATAAGAAGGTTTATTTTAAGGAGTAGAAACTTATAGAATAAGGTTTATAGGAACTTAGCGATAAAAGAACGGATTCTTCTTTAATAGAGAAGGAAACAGATCCAAGTAGCTTAGCAACTACTCTTCTTAGGTCCCCCTTAGGTGACTTATTCTTTAGTAATCCTTTTTTATTAATACTGCCTAACCTAATCTCTTCCGATACTCCTATACTTTTCTTATAGCGTTCTTTAAATTTTTTAGTGGCTCCTAGGTAGTCTTAGTGTAGCCTATCTACTTAACCTTATATTATATTTCATTGTTAATGTCCTTATAACTAACGATCTTTAAAACTTACTATTTGTCTTCTTCTTATTCTTTATACGTGTCTGCTTTATAGACTAGTAGCTTAATATTCCTATATACTGGCTCTAGTATTGTGATATACTGTATAGGGTAGATCTTTATTTTAGCTAGTAGGTTTAACTTAAACGTAACTAGTAAAATCCTCTATATAATTTTAAAAGGTCCTAGTCTAACGTGGTCTAACTTCTTGCTTAATCATTAACTCTTAAAATTTTTATGTAGTAGCTATACTTTATCTCCCTCCTTAAGATCTAATCCCGTAGATCTCTTAGCATTATAGTACCTTTTTATTCTTTTTTATACTTTCTTTGCTAATTCCATAAGGTCTATATAAAGATTCATTAACGTCTTTATTCTTTTTTTGGCTGTACTACTTATCTTTTTCGCTTATTATAGTGACAACGATGTTCTTAGCTTATATCCGTAATTTGCCTTAAATAGTAATGTGCCTATCCCTTCCTGTGGCGTTATATTGTATATAAACTATATAACTAGTAATATTAATACCTAATTATTCTATATATGATTAATATAATACCTTAAATACTATTCTAGTGTCTAATTTAATCTTTCCGTCTAACCGTCCGTCTGCGGATAATATATAGTAGAAGTTGCTGCTTAAACTCCTTACTCTGCTAAGAATACTTCCTAGAATGCTGCTATAAATCTTAGATCTCTATCCGATATAACCTTACTTAGTGCTCCATGTCTTATAAACACTTCTTTAACATAGATTCTAGTAACATCTTCTGCTGATATTTCTTCTATATATACTATAAAGTATCCCTACTTTATAAGCTTGTCTACTATTACTAAGATCGCGTTATAATCTTGTCCGGTAATAGGATCTCTTAACTTTAGTAACTTAATAATAAAGTCCTATAATATAACCTCCTATAGCCTCTCTAGTATTTTAATAGGTTGTAGCCCTCTATATAGCTTATGCCTCGTTAGTTTATTCCTTTAGCAATCTAAATACTCTCTAGTAACCTTCCTAGCTATCCTCTAGATTCCGTCAATAATGTATTCCTCTTAGAGTCTTAACACTAAGCCTATAGCTCCGTTATGTCCTTAAGTTAGTCCCTTATAGAAGTCCTCTACGAACTACTCTGCTATGCTTCTTAGGATATACTTTACTTCTCGGTTCTTATATATATCTATTTATAGATCTTCTAGCTATGCCTTTAGAATTCTTTATTCCCAAAAGCTTTCTAGTATCTCGTAAACCTTATCTAGTTTCTCTTAAGTTGCTATAATTTTTGGATAATTATACCTAATTAGTCTATCTATGTCTTTTCGCAGTAAAGCCCCTAATAGTTTTTTATCATTTTGTAGTTTAGCTTTTCGACTTAGAGCATCTACTCACGTGTTATCTGTACCCTTAGTATACTAAATCTTGAAATAGTATTCTGCAAGCATCTCTGCCCATCTAACCTATCTTTAGTTAAGTTCCTTTATTATTAGGAATCCTATTAAGTTCTTATAATCCGTCTTAACTATAAATAGTTTCTCTATGCCTTGTAAGAATGCTCTCTATTTCCTTAATACTGTAACTATACCTAATAACTCCTTATTGTAAATGTTATAGTTTAACTCTGGTAGTGTTATCTTTTAACTATAGTATGCTACTAGGTGCCATCTATCTTAATATCTCTACATAAAGTATACCCCTAGTATATAGTCTAATATATCCGTCTCTACAACCGTTTCTAGTCCTAGTTAATAGATCTTAAGAACTAGCTCCTAGGTAAACAATTCTTTAACTTTTTTAAATAGTTCCCGTTATTCCTCTCCCTATACCTATAGTTTTTCTTTCTTTATTAATCGCGTAAATAGTTCAATATCCTTTAACCATTACGCTATAAACCTTCTGCAGTAATTGCAAAACCCTAAAAATAACCTTAACTATATTATATTCTCTAGTTCTTGCCAATTCACTATAGCCTCGATCTTTTTTAGATCTATATTAAGTTAGCCTAGTTTAATAATAAATCTAATAAAATCTGTCTTCCTCGTAAAGAACTCGTATTTCTTGATTGCTACTAGCATCTGTTTTTCTTATAGTCTCTTTAAAACCCATTTAACGTGTTCCCCATATTCTTCCTTAGTCATTAAGTAGATAATAATATCGTTGAGGTATACTATAACAAATTCATCCAAGTGTTCTCCTAATATATTGTTAATTCGCTTCTGGAATATTGCTAATACGTTTATAAGCCTAAATTACATAACTAATAGTTTATACAGTCCTTCCTTTAACCTAAAGGCTGCCTTTTATTTGTCGCCTTCCTTAATCCGGATCTAATAGTACGCCTATCTTAGATCTATCTTCGTAAAGATTTATACGTTGCCTATTCTATCTTAGATTTCGCTAATTAAGGGTAAAGGATACCTATCCTTTCTGGTAATGCTGTTTAACTATCTATAGTCGATACATAGCCTTAGTTTGCCGTTCTTCTTCGGTATAAATAGTACTGGATAACCCGCTAATAACTGCGATGGTCTAATATATCCCTTTCGTAAGTTTTCCTAAACAAACTCTTTTAATACTCTACCCTTTTCTTTAGTAAGCTTGTAGATTAGAAAGAACTTTAAACTTATTCCTAGTTCTAACTCTATCTTATAGTCCTATACTATATACTTTAATAGCTTTTTACTTTCCGGTGACTATAGTTTCTTACTATACTTATAGTATCTTTTCGGTATATAACTTAAGCTTCGCTTAGTTTCTTCATATATTACTCCGACTTAGTACTATACCATCTTAGCTTGTTATTATATTTTATGGCGTTAAGTATTTCTAATATCGACCTAACCTATAATCTAATTAATCCTTGGATTGTATTCCTATAACTAAGGCATCCCTAATACTGCCTTATCCCGTCCCAATGGTAGGATATTAAAAGACATTTTAATTTATCTTCCTTTAATGGTTATCTAAATAGGTCCTGTTTTAAGGTTAATAATCCCTCCTCTATAGGCTATTAGATCTCCTAAAATCGTAACTAATAGGTAAGGTTGCTCCTTCTATCTATAAGGTAAACCTATTCTCTTAACTACTGCTAGTAAGATATAGTTTCGCGTTGCTCCACTATCTATTAGCGCTTTAAACTGCTGATCTTGCTATTTAATTTATAAATTTAGGTATTATCCTTAAATTTCTTTAAGGGTCTAAGCTCTACTACTAGCTCCCTCTAGTCCTGTAGGCCTTTACTTTTCCTAACTATTAGCTGCTTAATCCTATTATACTTGGCTTACTCTTTAACTAATACCTAGTTCGCTTTTTATCTTTAATATACTATAGACACGTATTCTCTGGGTATTCCTACTACTATTATCCATCTAAGCATTCTTCTATAAGGAATCTTCCTGGTTAAAGTATTAAATCTCCTTCCTCTTAGACTTTTGCTGGATGCCATCTATGTATGTATTTGGCATTCCTATACTATTATTTATCCGTTATCTAGTATATCCTTATAGGGTATTTCCGATTCTTTTCTTTCGGATTCTTATACATCTCGCATATATTATTTACGCATGCAATCCATAATAGCGTATAGTGCGCTAGGTGCTTTAGGTTAACTCTTAACTTATCTTTATCCTTAAGTTTAAACCTTTATTATGCTGATATAAATGTTATAACTTTATTTACAGGTACTAAGATGCGTCTCTCGCTTCTCTAGTCCTCTAATCGTTCCTCTAGATCCTTTAACGTTATAATTAAGGCTCCTTTAATATAATTTATGGCCTTTTCTATAATCGGGTGGTCTTGGATAACTCTTTCGTCTAACTATATATATAAATCTTCCCACTCGTCATTGTATCGCTATCTATACCACTTTTAGTACAGCTATTAGAGTATATACGGCTTGTCCGTAAGGAAGTATCTTCTTATTACTGCATTATAACAGCCCTTTATATGTCGTTCTTTAAACCTAGTAGGAATTCCTAAATCCTCTTTATTTTCTAGTTCGGTAAGCTACTTAGCTCTTAGTAAATTTACAAATTTATTTTTGAGTTGAAAAGGTGTATCTAAATTTAATTTTGTAAAGGTGCAATATGCAATTAATCTATAATAGCTTTCTTAAAAAAAAAGATCATGTTATTCTAATATATTGTATATGTATTCTATATACCTACTCTTAGCCTATTAGTAATTCTTTATACTAGCGCTCTGTCCCTTATACGTTCTAATGTGCTAAATCTCTTATCTAGTTTCTGTTCTTGCCATGCGATAATCCTTTGCCTAAACTCTTCTATAGTTTCTTTTAGTTTGCGTCTCGTAGACTAATCCTTAAAGTCTTCTTACTTTTTAATCTTGGTATTGACTTTTTAATCTTTAGGCCGAACACTATATTCCCCTAGTAGGTCTTCTAGGTCTATATATCTATCTCCTAGTCTAATCGCTATTTACGCTGCAGATTCTCTAATCTATAAAGAAGCTCCTTACCTTTTACTTATAGGTATCCTAATTCGCGCTCCAAATTCTTGACCCTTTAGATTCTTTAATCCTAAGCTTGCTTCTATCTTAAGCTTTGCTCTAGCCTTAGTCCAACTAGGCTTACTTAGTATTCTTATCTCATCTTAAGAGTCTTAAATCTCACTTATCTTATTTTAAGAATCTTATACCTTTAGGAAACTTCGTCCTAAGCTCATTTGTATATTACTAAACTAAGCTATTACTCTGCTCTATCGGTTATCGTCTATTATAGGTCCTTAAGCTTGCCTTATCTCGTCTTAAGAATCTTAGTTGTTTCGTATCTTGTTGTGAGAATCTTAAGCTTGTGGCCTTTTGCCTTTATTAAGTGCCGAAGTAGCTCGCTGTCCTACTTCTCTTGCATCTTGTAAAGCGATAGACATCGTATCTAGTAGGGTCTCGATCCCTACTAATATTCCCTATTCTATAGTGGAATTATCCTCTACCTCTAGTATAATATCTCCGATAGCTACGTGTTCCTAGTAAACTACCTTTATTACCTTATTGTTACGGAATGCTTCGCCTGCGTTAAATTTATCGTCCTTAATGTCCGATCTGCGAGCTGGTTCGTTGGTTCCTCTATATTCTATAGGTGCTGGCTCCTATAGCTAATAGCTTGCGCCGTACTTAGCGTCCTTATGAATTTGGCATGCGTTATTATAATAAAACGCGAAACTTTTAATTAAATATTCTTTTGTTCCTCGCAGTATATTATTATCCCTCTGTACGTATATATTGTCTACTAGTCTTATCCTTTTTACTATATAGTAACTCTACCTACTTCTATAGTCTCTAATATAATAACCCTGTTTCCCATAATTTATGCAAGCTCCCTTTTTAAACTATTTTTCTTACTGTGGAGTCCGCCTAAATGTCTTCTACTGTTAAGATCCCTGATTTAGCCTCTGCTCCTTAGACCTCTAATTACTTAATCCTTGTCCTCTGGGTTTCCATAGTCGTTTACTCTATCTCTTATAGGCTTCTTTAGTACTACTTAGGTCTATTAGCTCTGCGCTATACCACGGTTTTTAACCTGGCTTTAGTTGTTATGTGCTCTACGCCTTATATAACTATAGAACTCTGTCCTAACTTCTCTTAGTCTATTCCCTTTAGTAGATCTAATTATTAATCTTAATTGCTTAATCTATTAGTTCCCTTAGGGTATCCGCATCTTCTATTAGGATAATTACGTCCTAGACTTTAGCCTTAAGTCCCTGTTTATACTATGCCATAAGCGCCATATTATTCCACTCTACTTATATCGCTAACGTCTGGAACTACGTTGTGTATTTAATTGCTAAGGTTCGTTGCGTAATATCTTGGAGTTTTCTTTCTGTTATAGTTACTGCCTCCAGGTCTCTAAATATCTATATAAGTTGTTCTACGAATCCATTCTAGCTTAAGAACATAAACCGTACCTCTTAGTTTGTAGTTATTATTCTATTTACCTAGATTTCCGTAAGGTAAGGCTTAAACTACTTAAGTGCTCTTCCTATTAGGAACAATCCCGTATACGCTATTTGATCTATAGGTGTTGCCAGCTTTGCTCCCTCTTATATAACCTTAAAGTATATTTACGTAAGGAATCCTTTAAGCTTTAATCTCTCTCTTAAGTGTCTTTCGATTAATAGTAACTTAACCTTTACTGCGCCTATCCCGTTAATCCTATTTTCTAACGTCGCATTATTTTCTATTAGCTAGTTAACTATCTCTTATAGTTGTCCGACCGTCACAGGTTGCTATAAGTTAGTGTTTACTATACTAGTGTCGTTACCTAACCTTAAAGTAGTTGCCGCCGTCGATAGCGTTATAGTGGCTGCTTTTAGTGGCATGTTATTTGACTTTCTGTACTTAATACTATAACTAGGTAGTAATTATATAACGGAACCTTGTAGCAAGAACTACGATGGGCTCGTTAATAGGCTAGGTGTGTAGGTAATATAAGTTAAAGTTAACAACGTAATAATAACTAGTGGAGTAGTTGCCTAACAGATTAACTCTAATTGTATTCTAAGAATCACTATAAGGAAGGAACTATCTAGGTAGGGACTAAGGGTCCTTAAATACACAACCGTACTCCTATAAAATCCTTCTTATACGTAATATACGTCTTATATATAAGGTACATAAGTTCCTTCCGTTCCTCTCGTTTAATAATATAGCACGTTATGTGACCTTGGTTACTATTCCTCGTTATATAGCTCTACCGGTTCCATCCTAGACCGTGCCTGAATTAACCAACTAGCTTCTTCCGACTCTTCCCCAAGTAGTCGTAACATCGTACTTAAAGCGTCCGTAACATATATAATGGAAACAGATACTAAGAGCCTTAATTAATTACATGGATATAGAGCCAATTATATAATATAAAGCTAGATATAAAGCTATACGCAGAGCCTTAATTAAACGACTATACGGAAGCCTTAGTCTCGAGTGACTGTATAAAAGCTACGGCTAGTTAAAGGGTAGAATTAAGCCAGAGCCTCAATATTAGCATGTCGTCGTCACTAAAGCGAATCAGTTAAATGTTGTTAAATTAGAGCCTTTAACCGGGCCGACTTTGTTCCTTATTTAAATAATAGTTAATTATAGCTCTACCCTACTACCCGAATTTAGTACTATACTAGCTGTACAACGAGAACGGACACTGTAATAAGGAAGGGACTTATATAAAGGCAGTAGCACAATATTAGTAACAAAGTGCCGCGTGCTTAGGCTATCCTTATACGACCAAAGATAGGATAAAGCCGTATCTGGCTAAGCTAGTAAAGGACTTTATTAAGGATTATAAGTAAAATAGGAATTGGACGTATAGGAGCTAGCACTTATTAGAGATTGTCTTAATAAAAAGGCTGTATTGTGGATATAAGGATAAGGGATATATAATAGAGGTAAAGTATAGGACCAGTAGGACAATAACAAAGAGACTAAGAGTAGAAGACAACCCTAAGAAGGCTCTTAAGCCGGAAGAAGATTAAGGATACGTAAGCGTACTGCTAGTAGCGGGGATAAAGAAGCAGCCGCAAAAGCCTAAGGATGTACTAAAAGAGTTAAAAGCAATAACGGCCTAGGGAGGGAAGAAAGTAGCTATAAAAGGCGTCCTAGAAAAGCCACGGGCCCGCGATAGTGGTCTACTAGAAGCTGCCGTTTATACTTATAAGAAAGGACGTCTTAAGACAGGTCTTTAGATTAGACATCTAGAGGATACTAAGAGCCTTAATTATACGATGCGGAGCCTTAATTAATTGTATAGATATAGAGCTTTAACCAAACGACTGTATAGCTAGAGTCTTAATCGGTTGTCTACAGATATAAAGCCTACGGATGTAGAGCCTAGGTCGTATATATAGTAAAAAACACCTTAAGTTAAGCCAGAGCCTTAGTTAAATCCTAATCAGCTAAACGCCGCCTGCATAAGTTAAGTCGTCAAATTAGAGCCTTTAGTCGGGCCGACCTAATACCCTATTTAAACGACAGTTAATTATACGTTGTCACAGTCAAATCAAATTAGTCACCGTCACCGTCAGACGTCTTAGATCGGTAGTCAAAGATACATCACCACAGGCATGTAGACACGCAGTCAAAGCAGGCACACAGCAGTGATCTAACTAGACTAGAGCGCCTCTAGAGCTCCACATTAGATCCTTTTTTGCATTAGATTTGGAGCTATCAATTTTAAGGCTAAATTAGAGTGGATCTAACTCGTTTAGAGCTCCTAGAGCTCCAGTTCTATACCTAATTAGAAGGGAGGATAGGCCGCTAAGGAGTCAGTACTTAGTATTAAGGCTAAATAGAGCCAATCGGCGACGCTAGCGCTCAGCGTTAGTAAGCTCCTATCTCATAAGACGATTAATTTACAAGAATTAAGGACATCTACTCATCCTCTACTATCGCTCCTGCATCTATACTCACTGCTTTAGTATTTTATTCCCTCCCTTCCTCGCCCAATACTATGGCGGCCGATATTACACATTACCTTACGCACCACTCACCTCCTGCATCTAACAACTTTATCCTTACTCCAAAATCAATCAATCCGGCTCGTAATAAGGCAGTAGAGGTAGAGGAGTTTAAGCTGTACAACAAGTACTATATTCAATATAGCGCCTTAACAAGAGAACCAAAATATATAAAGCAGCGCACCTCGCATATATAGAAGTGGGGGGAGGATATTTAATTAAAGTCCGGTAGTAATAGTATAGCTTATTACTACTGCTATCTTTATAAGCAAATACAGCGTAAGTAGGAGCTGCTTGTAGTATCATCTAGAAGGACTACTACTATAGACCACCTAGTAGATAACCACTATATAGATAAGACAACGGGCGTGCTTAATACTTACTAAAAACCTAATAAATCTAACTAGCTAACAATTAATAAGTATCTAGAGGAGAGGTCGCTTAATAGAGCTTATAACTTTAAAAGGTTTAAGCAGTTACTTATTCAGTAGATCGTTTGCTACCATATCGCCTTCTTCCAATTTAAAAACGTCTACTTCCGCAAGCTACTATATTTTATCTACCCCAGGCTTAAAAAGTTCCTACTAAAGGCAGCAAATATAATACGATTATAGGTTATAAACGAATAGGAGTAATAAAAGGAGTTACTAAGGAAAGAGCTAAAGGCCGCTTACAGCGCTATATTAATATCCTTTAACCTATAGACCTTACCAAACGGCCATACGATTCTTAGTATTATCGCCCATTTTATAAATAAGGACGGCAAGCGTCGCCATATAGTATTAGGCCTTCGTAAGGTTGTTAGTAAACATACTAGTAAGAATATAGCAGCCGTTCTAGTTACTCTATTTAGGGACTATAGAATTATAGGCAATATTAGGTTCTTTATAGCCGATAACGCTAAGTCAAATAACACCTACATTAATGCAGTTCTTCGAGCCCTATATCTAAAAATATTAGTAAAGAAATGAAAAGCATATTAACTTCGCTACTTCGGCTATATAACAAACCTCTACGCGTAAGCTTTTATTATTAGAACAAACGCTAATAAAATCTATAAAGAAATAGCAGCTGTATACCGCAATTAGAATTATAGCAAGGTTTAAGAGCTCTAGAAGAAGTAGGGACTGGTTAGTTTACTTTAAAATCTCATCCGGTATATTCATATAACCCCCTAGCATTATAGTTTCTTCAGAAGGATTCAAATAGGAGGTCCTTTATCGGAATTCAACAACCTAAAGGTACGTAATAGAGCCATAGTATTAAGATTTACTGCCTGGCAGAACGTCGGGTAAGTCTTTAATTAGCTATAGCGTCAGATTTTATATCTACCGCCCTTAACGGTCGCAATCTAAGCCTTACGGTTATAATATTTAAACTTATAATACCACTTATAAAAGCGATACTAACAATTTACTAGCTTATCTAAAATAACTAAACGCAATAGAACTCACTTTTCTCAGCTATCTTATAATTTTTAAACTATAGAGAACGAATTACTATGTTCTATAAGACTTACAAACCCAGCAACAAAGCTAGAGCGCTTACTAGAGACGACCTCCTCCAGCCAAAGCACTAGCTCTAGCTCAAATCAAAATCCAGTCCAGTCCAGTCCAATGAGATCACTGGCACACAGACACGTACATAGACCCACATATAGACACGGACGCAGAATATACCATACAGAGCTACTAATGCACGGCCAGATGCGTAGCTAGACGTACAGCTAGATATAGGGCCTAATGCAAAGCCACGGATAGAGCCTTAATTAGGAGCTATATACGATACAGACCAATACAGCTAGGTACAAAGCTTTAATATTAAACAACCAGCCAAACCACTAAGTCGGGCTATAGTCTCTACCATTTTAATTGACTATCCTACCGCTGCCGCTACTGCCGCTATTCCGTCCAGCTATTCCGTCCTTACTGTCTTAACCAACTACTATCTCTGCCGTCCTAGATCTATACCGCTGCTAGGTCTATTTACTGCTAGATCTACTAGGTCTATTATACCGTTCTATACTACTATTCTAACCAATCTATTCTACTGCTACCGACTAGCTATTCTGCCGCTGCCACTACTGCTATTACTATTCCGACTGTTCCGTTATATTGTTCCGATTATTCTATTGCTACCGTTCTCACTAACTGCTACCAACTAACTGCTACCAACCGTCTGCCGCTACCAAGATTTCTACTACTAAAAGTTCTACTGCCAGATGTCCTACTACTTACTATATAGACCAAGTTCTTCTACCGACTATTTTATTACTGACCGCTCTACCATTAACCGTTTTGCTTTATCTTACTACGCCAACTGTCTGCCTTTTACCATTACTACTACCGTTACTATTACTGCTGTTACTGCTGCTACTGCTACTACTGCTATTATCATTTCTGGGTTATAGCTATTTTGGTTACCGCTAGTAGGAAGGACACTATAGGATAGTTTTATAGGAGGGCTAAGGATAAGGTTACCTGTATTCTTTCAGGGATATACTTTCCTTTTTCTATTCTACCTTTGCTATTCTTTTATTTGGCTATTCTTCTATAGTATAAAACGTTAGGGGACAACGTTCTTAGTAGGGGAGGTATATAGTGGGGTAAAATGGGCCACTACTTAGTGCCTTAGCATTTTCCTGTATATATCAAGCTTCGGCTTCTCTTCTTCTCTCTATTATAACCTACCGGAATACATTCTTTCCTTTCTTCTTACTGACTGCTTTCCTACTAATTGATTACGACTGACGACTAACCGACTAACCGACCAACAGATAGATAGCATTATGACTTCCTATCTAAGAGGGACCGCGTCCACCACTATACTATTACGGCACTAACCTAACGCATACTATTTTATACTGTCTTGTACTGTCTTATACTATTTCCTACTATTAACTAGCCCACTACTAGCGCCTTAGCGGCTGGCCCTACTATTTATATACAATACCCCCTTTTACCTTCTTCTCCTCTTTATACCACAACGTAGTTATTTAGTCTACTTTATTGCAGCACTATAACAGATAGATAAATAATAATTTAGGCCTAAGATAGCTTAAATAGGTATTTAATCGCGAAATAAAAGTAAAGGCACGTTAATCCTATCGACTCCTAATCTTAGATAGTTATGGATTATATGTTATAATGGATTTTATAAAGTATTATAATGATAATAAAATCCTTCTAGCAATATACCTACCTTATTTAACCTATACGCTATAGCCTCTTAATATCTGCATATTTAAACCTCTCTTATAAGCATATTTAGCTACCCTGGCTAATTTTATAGATTAATACTAAGGTCTCTTAAGTATATCTAAAAGAGACTTCTTCCGCCTGTTTAATTAGGCCTAATAAGCCTCCTTTAAGTTAAAAACTATCCTATTAGCCTTTAAAAAGCATAGACTTAGTTTATTTAATCTATAGAGAGTTTTGGCTTAATTTAATTAAAAGCAGAAGGATTGCTATTTTTTAAGTAAGTCTTCTACCTTAGTACTTAGCGCTAGAGACTAGAGAAAGATAAAGAGACTTCTCAATAAGGTTGTTACTAATATATATAATAAACGCTCTTAGCAACTTAGTTAAACTATCCGCTCTATATTAGTGCGTAATATACTATTAGAAAATGAGAATAATCGACTCTAAGAGGCCCTAGTTAATAAGAAAAAGAAGCGATAGCGTAGTAAGGCTCTTTTACTTAAAGCATTTACTTAATATAATAGCGGTGCAATCTTCTAGTTGCTAAATAAGGTATAGGAGGCCCGTGATTAATAAGCATAAAAGGATGCTAATAAGAAGGCTTTATAATAACAAAAATAGGTGGAATAGATATATAAGGAGGCTGAGAAGGCTAAGAAGGCTCGTATACTAGAGGAAAGGAAGCGTGCTTAGGTAATTATAAAGGAAATTAAGCTCTAAATAGTAGCTAAAAAAGTAGGTGCGTAAGCTGGCTAATAAGCCTTTAATTTTATATAAAAAGGACTCTAAATATAAAGGTAAATTAAAGGTAATTATACTAGAAAGCTATATAGATAAGGAGGATGCTAAGGATAAGGATTCTAACAAGGAATTAATAATGGAGATAGCTGCTCCAACACCTGCTTAGAGTCGTCGCATAAAAAATATTAACCTCCCTAAGAGGTATTGCAATTAATTTAACTTGCCTATAAGACTCTCCGCAATTGATTAATTATTACTCCAAAAAATTAGATTCATTTACGATATTTATAGCGCTGTACAGCTTTAAAAGTTGTGAGTTAAAACACCGAAAATCGTGCGTTAGGTGAGACCGTGCGTTAAGCAATATTCTACGGTATAGGCAAAACTCTTTAGTACGATACTGGGTATATAACGATACCATTAGTATTACAATCTACACGCCCTAATTAAGCCTTTTTTAGTGTAATTAACGATAATCTAACTTTTAATAATATCGTTAGGTGCCTTTACTAAAATTGGTATAACTAGTTTTAATTTATCGGATTTAGCCTTACCTTACTATTACGGAACCCTACTATAGGGGCCTCTATAGGAGAGCCCCGTGCTCTTGCATATACCTCGCGTATAGCTTATATCAGCTACGCGTAGGTATATCACCTCCTTACGCCCTTAACCCTTACGATTAATCGCGTAACGTCTTATAGACTCCTTAAATACATACGCTTTGTAGCTACTGCCCCTATCCCGTAATATTACGTTACGCCTTTTTTACTACTAATACTTAGCCTATAACTAATTTTACGTCTCTATAATACTATAGGCGCTGCTAAAAGCAGCGTACCTATAAATTACCTTACTTTATACTTTTAAGGAACCTATAATAGTAAGACAATATCCCTTACTAGCTACTATATTAAACCTAAAGAACAATCTAATACCTATACTTAACCTACAACGCCAATCAATCCCAGGAGAATTTAATTTATTAGCCCTAGCCTTAACCCTTAAGAAGATGGACACTAATAATATCTTATCTTTTATTAACTATATAACTACGGATAAGCACATAAAAGGG
>Ga0307515_10008908_pt1 | contig 19494 bp, 23 predicted proteins | sample 17_EM_MG_FD_194513 | JGI IMG/M metagenome (GOLD analysis project Ga0307515, IMG submission 194513) | Populus trichocarpa ectomycorrhiza microbial communities from riparian zone in the Pacific Northwest, United States - 17_EM | ecosystem: Host-associated > Plants > Roots > Unclassified | place...
GGGCTGGTCGATTACCTGTCGGATGTCTTGCCAAGTAACGACAACCCTTCCTCGGGTCCCAAATCCCGACCGCGCACGCCCCGCTGTTCAACTCAAGCCTGAAATTGACCTAAAGGGGGCGTGGGCTAGGGTAAAGTGAGAAATTACCCACGTTTCAACTAACAGTTACTAACTTTCGTGTAAGGCGGTCCATTCCTAACAAACATCCTAACCGGTTACTAACACACATTCTAACACCGTATATACACACAATTTCTAACAGCCATGGAATTACTAACAGTGAGAAATATAGTGAGAAATATGTCGTATAACACGGTCATCACGTATTTTCCCAACATCCTCAGATGGTTTGCGACCCTTTGGTTCCATCCCAACGTTTGCAGCGAGGGTCATGGCACCTTTGAAGCCCGGCACTAGTTGCTGATCTGAAAGCATGCCGCTAAGAAATGGCGATGCGAACCAACATCATCATCAAACCCAAACCCCTCACCATTACCTGCAGGACCTTTATGTTCGTCCTCGTCCCAATCATTGTCGGTGTCCTCATATCCCTTTGGGAGGGCCCCGCTCCATACCTGGCCAAACCGAGATGCCGTCGGGCTAGAAACACTGCCTGTTAGTTCTAGACTATACAATCACCACGTAAATAGACGTTCCACCCGGAATCACCTCGATGCGGGCGGCCTCAGCTGGTCATAGGGATAAGCGATGTTAGTAACAGGCCATTTGAGCCCCCAACTCCCTCGTAGTTAGTAACAGTTACTAACACTGTTACTAACAGGCCTGTTAGGAAATCATGCATTTCTCACTTTACCCTAGCGTGGGCTGGCAGTCATGAGCAACGCTCCACGCCCATCCATCGCTTTTGTATATAGATGAGCCTGTTGACGTGTTCGCCGGCCTGTAAAGTACAGAACAAAATGTTACATTGTATCACTGGCGCACACTCGCACCTGTTCCACAACCTCTCCATTCCCCGCTCCGAATTCTGATCGGGTTTTCAGTTCTTATGTATCCCGACACTGCCGCTGACGGACCGACGACATCTCCTAGTCTCGGCGCAAGCCCGGATCCGGCTCCGCGGGATCCACCTCACGCGGGAGGAGGATGCCTCGATCGGGAGAGAGTGATTTGTAATCACGGGTTTGGTACGAACCTACCAGTGTTGTGCGAGTTATTGACTTGTCACTGACTCGCGTAACTTAGTGACTTTTGACCGTGACCTGGGCCATGACTAAAGTTATTGGCTTCGCCGGGCGTGAGAACGCGGCTGGCGGCCCATCATCTGTCAAACATTTCGGGATTTCGTCGGGATGCGGTGGCGGAGACCCGATGTCAAGGTGTCGCTCAATGCTTAGAACTTCAGTGGAGTAGCCGGCTGTCGGTTTCTGCATATGGTATCTCCGAAGACCCCGGGGGCCATAAATCAAAGTCAAGTCATATTACTCGAGTTACCATAACTTGACTTCCGCGACTTGATGACTAGGTCAAGGTCAGTAACTCGCACAACACTGGAACCTACGACATCTCCATAAAAACTACTATTCTGTGTCTCGAATGCCAAACCAACCTCAATACCTCCGTCCCTGGGGTACAGAAGGCACACCCCTGACGAGAAATCGAGCAGCGACCTATATCTGCATCTCCACACTCAGCAGGAGTGATCAGGGACTCGAACAGATCCCAAAATCGAAACTCAGTCACGAACTTTATGGTTAGGGGCGTCGGGCAATCGACGGTCTATATATTCATACTTGCATGTACATCGGTAGTATCACAAACGACAGAAACCAGGACAAGGCCGGCACATTAATATTTAATACCCATACGGACTCTGGTGACCACCGCAGGAAGCGCCAAATGTGTAGCTGGGTATATCAAGGTTCCCAGCGACACAGAAAAAGGTATAAGTATATGAACACGACAACCAATCCAGAATTTATTTTTTCGGAGGAGCATCGGACGTAGATAGCTGGAGAGATAAAAAGGGGACGAGGAGAAAGGCAGGATGAGTTCAATTAATGGAGTCGTGAGGGGATGCAGGTAAGATAGCACAAGATTATGAAAAGACAACGGTCAGGGGGGAATATAAACAGAAGAGAAGGGGAAGGTCGGATAGAAAATATACACAACGAGAAGGGTCAAAGGCAAAAAAGTAATATGCACATACGATAGGAGCGAGAGCAAGAGAGGCCGAACACACAGCGACGGGGTAGTGATGATAGGAAAACGGAGACACGAGATGAGGTCCAGAGACTGGGGTGTAGGAGACTATGAGATATAAGTGACGTTGGTGGGTGCCGTCGTCCGGTATAAAACAGAGGAGGGGGACAAAATTATGAGTAGCACCAATAAAGCGGGATAGTAAAATAACACAACAGCCGGATGAACGTTCGCGACCCACACGAGATAGAGAGATAGGGAAAAAAAACAGAGGGGGGAAAAGATAGCAGTAAGGACAGAACGCGGTGAGATACCGCAGAATCATACGCTGGTCTCGATGGGGACGACGTTCCACACAGTTTCCTTGGCTACAGGGGAGGGCTCGGCTCGGTGCCTCTGGAGAGGGATAGACGCAGGAGGTTGAGAGGAAGGTCGTTCCTCGGCCTGACGTGGGGATCGAGGGGGAGAAGCCGAGACCGGTCGAGAAGGTGTGGGTTGTCGCGATCTCTGAGCTGCGTGTTGGCTGAGAGCAATTGCAAGTTCTCGCTCACGCATCTCATCCATACCACGACGAACACCTTGCATCAACCACTCCGTGCGGGCGAGCATTTCTTCCAGGCGAGACTTCTCCTTGCTGAGGTCCATGAAGTGCCTCTCGAGTTCAGCATGTGAAGGGATCGGAGGAGAGGAAGGAGACGATCGGTGGTGAGGAGAACCATTGCCATAGATACCAGAGGCCGCGTAGTGCAGAGGTGGCAAGACGTAAGCGTTGCTCGGCGAGTGAGCACGGCTCGGAGCAGCACTTCCGCTGCGCATGTAGCTCGAGCCAAAGTCCCTGGGAGGTCCCACATAGCCAGCGGAGGTGGGGAAAAACGCACGAGACCCGTTGAGAACCATGTGGTTCATCTCGGGGGCAGCAAGGGCAGCATTCAATGGAGGCAAATCGAAACCACCCACATGAGAGGCCGGGTGGAGGGATGGCGAGTTGGCAGTGTAGCCTCGCCCATATCGATCAATATGAAAAGCGGCGCGACTAGAGCTCCTCGAGAGACTTCCAGCACGACTCTCTGCAAGAAGGATATCACGCTGAGATCCCTTCTTTCGCCTCTTGCTGCCAGTATCAACGTCATCCTCTGCTTCATCCTTGTCTTCGGGGGTAGGTTCGCGGGTAGAAACTTTGGTCCTCGCGCTCCTTCGCCTAGCCAGTGAAGCGGGAGGGTTCCCATTCGCACCGCGCTTGGCCCGCTTCCTCCTGGGTTCGTCATCGTCCTCATCTTCATCATCTTCTGCACCGCTCTCTTCGCCGGAAGGACGTTCCTGGGCGCGCGAGACTGAGACAAGAGCCTCTGCAGCTGCTTGTTCGGTCAAACGAGCGGTGGAAGTAGGGGAGGTGTTGGTGCTGGCGCTAGTACCGGAAGCAGCCGGCACACGTTTCCGGCGTTTGATAACGGTCTTTTTCATAGAATTTGGACGATGGGTGCCGTGTAACTTGTAATAGAGACCTAGAGATAAGGTTGACGCAAGCAGAAAGAGCGCGGAAAGTATGGGGTTAGATCTCGGGAAGATCAGAATGGACCTCGGAGGATCAGATGCTTACCACACGCGTTGCAGATGTTGTTTCCGACATCGTCCCTTCGCCATAAGGGGGTAGTGCTTGTACCACAGTTGGCGCAAGACAACGCACCGACCGCACCTGAATTAGCAGAACCCTTGGCACCCTTTTTCCCGTTCGTAGGGGGATTCTTTGGGGCGGGGGCGGGGGTGGGGTTCGGAGGTGCCGGATCATCCTTGACTGGTCGATCCACAGAGCTGTCCTCAGCGGAGGGGCGAGTAGCCTGGAGAGCGTTGTTAAAGGTGGGGCAGCCGGAACAGGCATCTGCACCGCCGGTTCCGTCACATCTGCCATCGCCAGGGCATGTGCCGACGTGGTGTGGCTTTGGTGACGGAGAGGCTGCAGGGGTGGGGATGACTTGTGCGTGCATCGGTTTCACAGGCACGGGAGACTCAGTGGTGGGTTTGGGGGAGGGGGAATGAACGGGGGGGAGACGCGTTGGACGTGTCCTATGGTTGAAGGGGTTGTAAAGAGCTAAAAAAAGGGAGATAAGGAAGGGACACGCTCGGGGTGCGTGGAGGACGTACCGCAGTTGTTGCAGACGAACGAGCCGTCCTTATCACGCCTCCAGTTGGGGGAGGATGTGGAAGCACAGTTGGTACAGGCGGTGCCGGGTGGAGGGCGGGGGGATGGGGCATCCTCGTCCATGGGGTCTACTGGAGACTGAGGACGAGAAAGGTCGCCGGTACGGGAGTCGGAGGCGTGGTCTGACGGAGGAGGGGTGTGGATGGCGGGGGACATGATCTGGGGGAGGAGGGAAGGGGAAGGGGAGGTTGCGCTGGCAAGGGAAAGCAAATTATTGAATATATAATCGCACCCAATCACATACCGCTCATTCAGGAAATCTAAAGATTAGATAATCCCTTTTATTATCTAATAAGTATTATCCCAAATCTAATCTCAATTTCAAATCTGATCAAAATTATTATGCTCTTCCTTCTCGACAACGGTGCTCATTCTATCAAGTTCGGTCACGACCACGAGCCGATGTATTTTATTTTGTTTTTTTTTCTCCAAAAAACAAAAAAATCATACCGCACTCCCTCAGCGTGGTCCCAAACGCTGTAGTCCGCTCAAAGGGCGACAAACAGACCTACTACGGTCACGAGATCCCCTTCTGCCGGGACAAATCGTCTCTCCATTACAGACTCCCGTTCGAAAAGGTCCAATATACTTCCGAGACATAATCCCCGTCCCGTTTGCTCACTCTTATCAAGGGCTATGTCGTTGATTGGGACGTGCAAAAGGCAGTCTGGGATGGAATGTTCCTTCAATTCCTAAAGGTGGCCTCGTCTACTCTTGGTCACCGGACACGATCTCTGACACGAGCTGCGTCAGGCGGACATCTCAGAATCCTCCATTCTGATAACCGAACCTTACTTCAACCTCCCCCAAATCCAGCGGATCTATGATCAGTTCATCTTTGAGGAATATGGATTCCAATCATACTACAGGTGTACCCGTCCGTGCATTCCGCATCCCAAAGAAACACGTTTTGGATTCACCCCTCCGTAAACAGCTGCATCACTGATCCCCCATGGTTCATTGCTTACCGCACCGCACAAAGCTCCCAACGGTGGCCTACCCCCGCCCCCAGAATGCATGTTAGTCATAGACTCTGGCTTCAGCTTCACGCACATCGTCCCCCTCATTTCGGGGTCGATCGTTTGGAACGCTGTAAAACGGTAAACACATCTCATCCTGGCTGTATCTCATTCACGAACGTGTGTTTAGAATCGACGTTGGCGGAAAGCTCCTCACGAACCACCTCAAAGAGATCACCTCCTACCGCCAATGGAACATGATGGACCAAACGTACATTATGGACGATGTCAAGGAAAAGTGCTGTTACGTATCTGCTGACTTCAAGGCCGACATGGAGCTCTCACGGTATGTCCCACCCAGTGTTAACCCAACGCCGCTCCCGCGTTTTTGGTCCGAACCGTTGCCATGCTAGGGTGGGGCCGCCCAATAACCCTATCAACCTCCAATACCTTCTCCCTGATTTTTCTCTCAATCGACCTGGGAAACTGCTCGAACCTGGCCAAGTCGTCAAGGATGTGTCATGGCAGATACTGGAAATGAACAACGAGCGATTTACAGTCCCCGAGCTGCTCTTCACACCAGCCGACATAGGCATGTTCTTCTTTTGGCGTCAAATGAATGAACGTGACTCTGACCAGGGACCGAACAGGGCTGGATCAGATTGGTTTGGCTCAGGCTATCGCTCACTCTATTTCGCTCCTTCCTGAAGAGCTGCATGGAATGTTCTGGGGAAACATCGGGCTCATCGGGGGTAACACGAAATTCCCAGGTTTCGTACAACGACTGTGCGTTAAATCCGATTCCCGCCAATCTCTCTCTGTTTTGCTCTATCTTATCTCTCTACTCGGACATCGCGTAAACCCTAACGGATCAGAATGAAAGAGCTTCGAAGTCTAGCATCGGTCGATTATGAGATCGTGATATACCAGTCGCCCGAGTAAGTGTGAGCTACCACCTCCCCTCCTTCCCACCCCCAGCCACCGAGCGCTGTTCGACCCGAGATGTTCATATTTCTAACCTTATTTCCTTTTCTTCTCAACCTTTCATCTCTGATGCTCCACCCTTTTAACTCGTGTATCTCATCCACGACCCCTCGTGACCCCCCACCAATCTTCACGCCTCGGGAGCAGTCCGATCACCGAGGCTTATCGTTCCGCTTACGAGTTCGTCACATCCTCACCTTCGCTTTACGCTCAACGATACGCCATCACGCGGGAAGATTATCTTGAAATTGGGAGCGATATCTCGAGGAGGCGCTGGAAAGGACCCTACTCTGACGTACCATTGCGTGTTGACAGTAGATTCAAAGAGTGATGGTACGGGGTTTCCCAGAATCATCACAATCACTATATGGTTTGGGGAAGATGCTTCCTTACTTCACTCACATATCTTCCCATCGACAGCCGATCTGGCTGAACACTTCTCGAGGAAGAAACCTCCCACTCGGCCACTTTTCTTGACGCGGGCACCAACCAGATCTCTCCCATACTATTGTACATATTGTATGTGTAAACTTGTGGGAAACAGAACTTTCCTCGAAGTCGTTTCTCCTCTCGATCTGCCCCCAAAGAATCTTTGTGTAGTCTATTGAACCGTTATCAAGGTCATCCCTCGATTCGACCTAACCATAAACGTGGGAGGGATGAAAAGTAAAAAAAAAAAAAAAAAAAAGCTCTTTGTCTCCGGAGTTCTTGCGGTAAGAGAGGTATGCCTTTCAGCGCGGCTTCAACAGCTTGGTTTCGGACGCAGGGGCCCTACACACAAGACAACAATACAGCCCGTTCGTCCGTTCTAGCGACATCGCGAGAGTGAAACCCGTGTTGTGACCGATCTTTTGTGTTCCCAGGCTGGACCGCATGGGCCGTAATACAACGCACTTGCCAAACGCATGGGGATACAAAAAATTATCTCTATTCTGACCGGGAGGTGGGAATTCTCAGTGTATTACCACCGCAGCACGCGAATCTGATATCCACGATGTCCTGCTCACGACACCGAGTGAGATAAGTATTCGCGGACCCTGTTCGTCGAGGTCAAATCAGATAGGCAAACGCCGGTGACCCAACTGAACGCCGCGCACGCGTACTTACACACGTCCCCGACGTTTGAGAAGGTCCTCTTGTAACCCGTGGCTTCAAGTTTGAGCGATCTTCTAGGGGACTACTACCGGGCGAATGGTGGATCCGTCCCAACCCGAGAAAAAAAGGGAAGAAGCTAAAGGAAGCAAACGCGGAGTGTTTCTACCTCCATTCCCTTCCCCTCCAGAGACGATCCGCTCCGTCCCTCTTTTTCCCAGATCCAGGTGAAACGCACCCTGGGATCAAAAAAACAGCCAAAGCGAGCTCGGAGGTTGTAAAAAGATTATCATATTCATGTCATAATCTACCCGAGCATCGGACTCTTAGACTTCTTCCCCTCCGCCGGGTTTCCCGTCCTGGACTTCCAAGCGGCCCAGGGAACAGAGGTGTAATGAACGCAGGCCGGTACGGGAGGTGGTGTAGAGTTCGCGCCGGGAGATATGCACACCCCGAGGGCTAAAAAAATGTGGGCGGAGCCAGACCTTCCGCGTAGAAGCGAGATTCGGAGAGACGAGAACAACCGACGGGTCACCGCACACATGTATCACGGGGGAAGGGGGGCTAGCATGCTGTTCTGTGGGACGCGCTGACCTCTCCGACCGCCGTACCATCTCATGACCGCATTGAATTGGATCAGCGACCACCTCTTCCGACACAAAGACTCAACCGAACCCACGCACAAACACCAGGCTAGATGATCCGTCCCCTCGGACTCGGAGCTAAAGTTGAGGACGTTTCCCGGAGTGGACCTAGTCGATGGACGAGGACGGGGTTTCTAAATACCTAGTAACCTACCTCGCCTCGCCACCATTCGGCATCAAACCTCTTATCTTACCCGGAACAGCACGCACCTCGAATTCGCATATTCGAAAACCGACAACCGACAGCCGGGAAAGGTGATACGCACAAAAACGGTGCCACACAAACAACGTGCCCGGATAGTCTGTGTTGGGGTGCGATGCAGCAGGCTGTACTTACGGCATGCGAACCATACGGGGATGACGAAAAAAACTACGCACCCCCATGGGGCCCAAGGTCCTCTAAAACAGCATGATCCGACTCTCGGATGATACTGATCCATCGGGCCAGACATTCTGAGTATACTGTAAACGTCGGACACGCTTCTCGTCACCCAGCCGCTCAGGTGAGTGGCGATAACGATAGCTTGACACGTAAAGCGACAAATCCAACCCCCTATTCGTCTATCGGTGCTCGTGTTCGTATATTGCAGTGACCCGAGCACCGTAGCTCTCACTCGACCGTGTCACGAACATACCAGTGTCGACCGGAAGGTAGTCGGTGTTGGGATAGACCCGGATCCGTAGCACGATCACGCCTTTGTCCATGCGATCGTCATCAACGAAATAGCGCTCGCTAGTGTGGGCAGGTTCGGAGAGGGACGTAACCTCCACGCCACACAGATATCGTATTGTACCGTATCAGATCATATCATATCTATCATATCATATCGGTTCCGTGTATAACGCAAAACCGAAGGCCACCCTGCAGGTAGGTTGTGGCACTGCGGCCAGAAATCCTGCTGGCCAACCGCGTGTCCGTTCAGAACCTTCACAGCACGGAGTTACGTTTTGGCATCTGCTTCGGAAATGCCCGAGCCGCGGGATTGAGGCCCTCTCTTTCGGTTTCCCCGAACGGGAGCAGGCGTGGCGTGCGTTCTGCATAGGCGTGGAATGAGATAAGGAAGGATAAGGATAACCATTAATCAGCCTTCGGTTGGCACTCCAGCCCAGATTCCCCTAGGCCCGCTTTATCTATATTGAAAGCGAGAGTTAGATACACCGATGACCTACTCGATGACCATCCAGGTGTGTCGTTTCTTCGTTTCGTGGATATTTGGGTCCCTATGAAACGACTTCCCACCCTCCGGTTTCAGGGTGCGCCACATTTCTTTTTTCGTCCTCTCCTCCGAGTTGTTGATCCGCACCGTGAGTCTAGCCCAGATCATGGACCACGCATGTAGTGCCTGCAACGAGGAATGACAGTGTCAAAGAGTCAAGAAAGTGCGAGGAAGGGAAGGACCCGTCAAATATTTAGCCTTTAGCTTCCGATGGTCATGAGGCAACTGACGAAAAACACAGCTCTGCACACGTTGCATCGTTGCCTAGGCCCCCCGCCGGCCACGATGTTACACACTCGTGCACCGCCTCCTTCCAACATACTCAAAAGGACAATAAGTGGGCCCGCGTATTCCACGTTCCAAGGAGATAGACCGCACAGTGCGTGAGATGGGTGGCACGCTGGGACCTCGTGGCATGAGGGAGCCCGAGTTCCCGTCCCTTGAACCTCGAGGCATCAGAGGACGGAGGTACAGACCTTTATCAACTTCCGCCGCGGACGATTGCAGGGACATCAACGTGAGCAAGCGACCCGCGCTATCGGTTTCTCGCGTACCTATTTCACGTCTCTGTGGGTTCTCCCTCAACTGACACGACGGCGGAGGCAAATCCGAGAACGGAGTGTCTGACCCTGGCATCCGTTTGGTGGCGGTCCCACTTGATTTCGAAATTCCTTTCTCCTTGGTTTGGGCTTCCCCATGTCCGAATGTACGGGTCATTGGTAGGAGGTAAGCAAAGGAGCTCCGAGACAGACCCAAGACCGCGGTGTGCTTTGAATAGATCACCGTACTTGATGCGTCTTCCCATCCTCCAGATTACGGGAGGGTAAAGGCGCCGGAGTTCTAGCTCCGTCGGCGATTAGATTTCACGGAAGCGTGGCAATTGCAACCAGGCAACGAGGATCTAAAACCGTGCACCCTTCATATCAAATCCAACTTCCCTATGAGTGTCAAGTTGCCCTGGCAGCATAAGTCATGAAAGACAAAAAGGAAAAGCTCCAGCCCCAGATATCACGGTATGTTTCCTTCAAGGGTTCGATAAGTATGCGGCTGCCTAGATACAAGGCTATACGCGGGTGTAGCCATCAGCGGGAGTACCGAACGACGTTGGGACCAGGATGGAAGGGAGGGGGTCAGCGCGGCGCCGCCCGATTGATGACAGAACGACAGCGTCGTAAAGCGGACACGGTTAGATTTTCAGTCACTGAGCGAGCCCGTTGACGTCTCCACGTTCCCCGACCCGCAACATGGAAATCCCGTCAACGGAGATGAGCCCATAGAATCGACGCACCACATCGAGAGACGGAGTGAGGTGAGAGGGCGGCGGGCGTTTTCCAGTTGGCAGGGACGGTAGTATGGAACTTTCGAATCAGAAGGGCGATACGCGGTGGTGGAGACGTATAGCGTGTCCCTGCGTTTCCCCCCCCCTTTCAGAACCGAGTAGGAGAACCGTGTTACGACAGGAGTGGTATGCAGCTCCCCCCTTCATTCAAATCAGACTTTGTTCTGGATGTGGAGAAGATAAGGACAAACGTCGATTCCCACAGCCACAGACGTTCTCGCTCGTCGAATAACCACCTTTAGCCATCCTAAAAAAAGACGCCGCAAAGCGATAACGCAGGGAAATGTGGATCTCCTAACCTTCATTGAATCTGTGGTTCCAAAAAAGCGAGAAACCCATTCAACCCGTCCAACTTCCCTCCTCCGGAACGCACGTATCGCGCCCTGGCCGTGATCCACGCATGCGATCGCGGAGTATACTGTATGATAACACGCGCTGCTCGGGCGGTATACACACATATCACAGATCCGAGGATAGAATCTACCCAACACTGAGAGGCGAAACCAGACAATAACCGGGACCGTGTACGTTATCCGCCGGCGGGTGATATCGACACACTTCGCGAGCGAATTGTACTACGATCCTGGGCCAAAGCGCCTTCGACATCAGCCCAGATAAACGGGAACCGACGCGCTCCTCGAGGCTCCTCGGCAATCTGCAAAGCATTGTGAAGTCTTTGGACTCCCAAGAGCGTCACGCCACATATCAAAAAAACCTCCAAAAGGATCAGTTACTGATGGATCTTTCCCGAGACTCGTTTACTGTGCCGAAATCCGTTCGATCTGATTCTGATGCAACTCAACTCTTCGGAGGATCTAGCAGACTAATTGTACAAGCTCGCTCACTCGAAGAGAACGGAATAACCACTGGGTGGTTACAAGTTACCGGTCCGATAGTACGCTGCCTGTCGTGTGGTCGGAGTTGACCAAAGAGCAGATCCTCTGACTCAAACAAACTCCCGCCTTTGATCGATATCGCCGGCATTCGTTCACATAAGGATCCTCTTGCCGGCGGATCTACGGCCGAAAGGAGATTCATTGATTCCGCAGTAGTCAAGACCCTCAAGGAAAGAAGAAACGACCGGAACCGTCCAGCTCCACCTTGGTGTGCAGGCAACCACTCAACAAAGAACGCTCGAAGTCACATACCCACGATTGGGTAGGACCAACGGAGCGTTGCACGTCAGCGCAGTATCTTATCAGCCCCGAACTGAATGAGATGAGAGAAAGATAATCGAAGTCTCAAAGACTTGATGTATGATACTCCAACGTTCTCAGATACCCCCATATAGATGAGTCTTCCGACCTCGCTCAAACAGCGAGCGAGCTAAAACGGGAAAAACATTCAACCGCCAGGGGAGAGAAACTCACGTCCGGAGCTGCAGGGAGAGCAATAGAGTCAACAGCCATATGAAAAAGTTCCTTTCGCCGTTAGGAACCGTCCAGGCCCCAGACCATTCAAACAATTCGACTCTAGACGAAGTCTATTCGTGCTATTTGCCACCGGCGTGGGCCGCATTAGTTACATGTTATGTCTCGCTTTCGTCATCCTCCACCTCGCTGTCGTGAAGTCGGGCGGTAGGGTAGAAGTAAGCGCGTGCAAGAGAGAGAGGAGTCCGGGTTTAACTGCGGTATTCTCCGTTGATCTTCACGTATTCCTAAAAAAAGATGGAAAGCGGAGAAAAAAACACAGAACAATTCAGTACCCACAGGCGTAAAAGTAACGTACAAATGGTTGGAAATAAGGAACGGTGAAGAATGAATGAAACGAGGGGAAGGCTGATCACATGTCGACGCCCAAAGATTTTCCCCGTCGATTCTTTTTTTCTTTCTTTCGAAAAGGGATCCGCAAAGAAAGGGAGGATAGACTCACATAGCTGAAATCGCACGTCCAATACTTTGCGCTTTCCTCTCCAATCCCCAGCTGAATCTTGATCTCGAACTTACCCTCGCTGAGGATCTCCTTCGCACGGTCCTCATCCACGTTCTCAGGTTCGCCCCCAACCAAGACGGGTAAATCGGCTGAACCATCGTCAGGGACGAACAGAACGTTCACCCGCGCTGGTTCGAGGGGTTTGGTGAGACCCTGGATCGAACCGACTGCGGCGAGGACCCTCCCCCAGCTGTGTTAGACGGTGTTAGGGAAGAGTTCGCTATGAAAAGTGGGAGATGGGGATCTTACTTTGCGTCCTCCCCATAAAGAGCCGTCTTAAGCAGTGCCGAAGTTGACACTTTGGACGCGATCTTGTGAGCATCCTCGAAGGTCGCAGCACCCTAGATGGTCGGTTAGGGTTGAGCCTTGAAACACGGCCACTCCGAGGACCACCCCACCTCAACATTCACGGTAACAAACTTCGTCGCACCCTCACCGTCCCAAACGACCAACTGAGCCAACTCCTGAGCGAAACTCGTCAACTCGTTCCGGAAAACTTCATAACCTTCCCAATCCGTCTCCTTGTCGATCTCCCTTTCTTCCGGTTGAGCGGCCCCGTTCGCGAGAACCACGACGGTGTCGTTCGTCGACATGTCTCCGTCCACGCTGATCGAATTGAAACTCCTGTCGATGGCGTAGTCCAAAGCGGTTTGGAGACTCGGCGGCGAGACCGCGGCATCTGTTATGATGCATCCTAGCAGCGTCGCGTGCAAGCCGGAGGTAGATGGAGGAGAAGGTGTAGGAGGACCCATATCAGGGTGGATCATCCCAGCGCCTTTGTCGATACCCGCGATAGCGTACTCCTTATCCCGGATTTTGAACGTCCTCGCACGCAGTTTGGGGAACGTGTCAGTCGTCGTGAACGCCTTAGCCACCTTTTCCCAGTCTTCAAATCTGTTTCCGAGAGGTCGTCCCTTTAACCCCTCGATAGCAGACGTTATCTTCTTGATGGGAAGGGTCTGTCCGATGACACCCGTCGACATCACGAGAGTGGAAGGTTGGGAATGGGTAGGAGGGGGGTCGAGCAATTCGTCTGTAAATTTCACCATCGCCCAAGCGTCCTCCAAACCCTGTTTTCCCGTAACGGCGTTCGCGCAGCCGCTGTTCACGACCACCCCCCTCGCCCTCCCCTCATTCCTATCGAGAACTTCTTGAGAAACGAGAACGGGGGCGGCTTTGAACGCGTTCCGCGTGAACGAGGCTGCCGCGGAAGTCGGTCGATCCGAAGTCGACAGTATGACGGCCAAGTCCAATGCTGGGGTCTTTTTGACTCCACAGTGCACACCGGTCAACACGTAACCCTTCGGAAACAGTTCGTCCGAGAGTGGGCCGTGAAGGTGGGCTTTTGAGGGGAGTGGTTTCGAGTGGTATGTGAGGGTGCCGCTTGATGAGGTGGAAGACATCCGCTTCCAGATAGCTGGAAGTGTGGGAGGGCGGGTCATTTTCTTAGTTCAAGCCGCGGACCGGTAGCAGTCAACGGTTGGAAGAGACTCGGTCGAGATGTCGCAGTTGACCTGCAATGGGCAGTGGTGGAGATTTCCAGCACGAGTCATGATCGAGCCAGGGAAGGAAGATCTTCCAACGCATCTTTACCTCAGCGTCCCCGTTGTGGTTCCCTGGTATCAAAGAAAATCGTCTTAGCTTTGCGTCCAGGTGACTACAGTACATGCATGGGATGACTACATTGTTTCGGGCTACGATAACAAACGACAAGCACGGTGGGCGCCCATGTTCACTCCGGGGGAAACCGGGGAATAAGAATACGTCAAACAAAAGGTTGCTAAAAGTGTCAGTGGATGGAGGAAGAAATAAATGGGCGTGACATAGTACAATCTACAACTGAATGCGGGGTGATGAGCGTGTAGTGATCACACCTATGGACTCGACTTGACCAAGTTTTGAAGGAAATGTAGAATGAAGCGTTTTGGCTACGTGAGCACATCCCACACAGCAAGACCACCGAAAAACAAGCCAAGGACCACAAGGAGGCTCGAGTATGCGGCCGTGTGGACACCAATTCTTGTAAGGACTGGCGGGGTGAACAACACGGCAAGTCCCATGTGTATCAGGCAGACAAAGGGGAAGGTGATCCAGAAGGAAGAATCGGTTTTTGAGATGCGCGTAGAATCTTGGGTGTCGGATGATATGAGAGACATCGGCGACCGCAGATAGGCCCAGGCTATGAGGAGAGTTGTTCCGAGGGAAAGGATTATCGAGTCAATCCTCTGCAAGCAGGTGATGAAGACTGGAATGTTCTGTGACACGGGTCGATTATCAGGGAAAAGCAAGTGAGGACAATGAAGGAGGGCTCACGATGACGGGTACGCCATACACCTGCTCCAGCTCTTCTCTTGACTTTATGCGGGTGATTTTATCCAGGTTTTGTTCCAGTTCATCATCCTCGTTGTCCGATCGTTGTACCGGCAGCAGGAAGTCCGTGGCTGAGATCCGACAATCAACTCATGAAGCAATAATGGGATCAGACGGGATCAGACTTACAAGCAGCAAGATCTGTGATCGGGATCTCGTCAAAGTCTCGTTCCTCTGGTGGGACGGCAGCTCTGAGGAACTCCTTGACTTTCGAGGACGGGATCATAACGTCCTTGTAGAGCGCCAATTGTTCGTACCCCTGCCAGATCGCCACGACAACCTCGACGAACGACCAGCCAAGAGAGGCCCACCATACGCGGAAGAACGCATAGTCTGAACAGGTGGGGAATCTGTGTTCCATGTCATTCCGAATGCCGAGGATCGGAAGGGCGGCAAGACGAAGCAGGTTGTACACAATCACGTGTAATGAGGCATGCAGGATCACAGCAACATTCGAGTTTGCTACTGCTGAGGAGATTAGGGAGAAGAGGGGAAGACGGAGCTGGTATGAGAATGACCAGAGTGCTGCGGAGGTGATGAGCTCTGGGAGAGGGGATGGGAAAAATTTTGGGTGGGGATGATGCGGTTGCCTCGGGATGAAAGCAAGAGGGACGAAGACACCGAGTAGGAGCCAGGTAACAAGGGAAGTCAAGGGAACGAAGGTGTACAAGCGGACCAGACGTGGATACGAGCCTACAAGACACATGTTGTGGCGAAGCACGATTAGATGAGAGTGAGGTCGGACGGGACTTGCTTACCAACGAAGTATCCCTGGTCCTCAAGATCCAACTCGACCTCTTCCTCAGCGTCCTCGATGGAGATGAAAGTAGGGGGTCGTTCCTCTGGAACTCTGTCGAGTTTTGGGCTGATGCTTCCAGACGTGCGGCTTGGAGATCCTATCGAGCCATAGGAGGGGGTGTTGGGAAGCTGGGGTCTCTTGAGTAGGCTCATTTCCTCAGTTTCCGGTGGAGGAGACGTGGAGGTGGAGGTAGCGGGGGTGGTGGAAGTTTTGGACAAAGGCTGGGCTCCAGTCATGGGGAAGTAGGAATCAGGGTTCGAATCGGAATCAATTGGCGAGTAGGAAATGGAGACACATTCCGGTCGCGTCAGGATGGCGAATTCCAATGGCCAATATCCGATCACAGCCGCCCTCTATTATCGGCTGCCCTCCTTTCCTCCTATAATTGACCCTTGCATCGTCGACGAGGAGGTTCAGGGAACCACCCTGGGTCACATCGGGTCTCGGGCGCTCTCGGTTCGTCTCTTTCACGTACTTGAGATCCGCACATGGCCACTATCAATCGACATTCTATATTACGACCGACGGTGTTTTCCTCTTTCTGCATGCGCCCATAGGTAAGTACACGCTTGCTCCGTACACTCGCCTCAGTCGGGAGCTAGTTTCCGGAGGGCGGGGCGATGGCCGTGTCTGCACTCTCATTCGCGTCCATCCCCTTCTGATCCATCACGCATCACGGATCGAAGCCCGCTCGCATATTTGCGCTTTTTCTGCCAGTCGCCTCTGCGCGATCAGCTAGCGCGTGCCCGGCGTACGTCGACCTGGCGATGAGGTAGGGGTGGAGGACTGGAGGAGACTAGAGGGTCCAAGATGGCCAGGTGATATTGTTTCGTATCTTTTACTGCTCAAGTGACGGTCCTTACGATATCGTGGTCGGATGAAGGTGTATCCCAACCTAGCTGTATGTATCGGCTCGTGGTCTATTACATTCATTTATCCCGACCTCATGACCTCCATTAGCATAACTTTAGTCCACTGCCATACAGTGCCGTCCGCAGAAATCCCCGGCGCTGTTGTGATCATGGACACAGGATTTGGCTATTCCCCTGCCACTTCGTTTCCACAGTCACCCAGAGTTGGAGTCTGAAATCCCCGAGGCGAGGTCACCCACACCACAAATCCGCTGAAGATGATGCAAAATCTGTCGCAAGCCCTCACGCAGAGATCACAATGTATTTCTATCAATCGGATGATGTGCAAAAGAACGTGGACACCGAGGGCAACGATCGTCGGCTCCTCCGGTTCGATCGGCTCCTCGAACCTCGGCGGGGGAAAGCCGCCTCAACCGAGGTCGTGAGGGGCCGTCGAGCGTGCTGGGTCTTGTCGACACACGACCTGACGATAATCTCCTTCTCGCTTGGCCCAGTCTCCGGGCCCTACACCTCATCTGATCATTCCGTGGAGTCTGCGCTTTCCTCCCACCACAGGCTACCCGGCCCCCCCCGCCGCACGTGCACTCCCGGTCCATTTGAACAGTGTCGACCTTATCTCGATTTTTTGTTTGTGATATTACCGATGCACGAGTACGAATAATATCATTGTAGACCGTTGATTATCCGATGTCCCGGCCATAAGGTTTGTGACTATGGATATGGATGTTGGGGTCTGTTCGAGTCCCCGATCGGGCCCTGTGGGAATGCCAATGCGGGTCACCGTAGCTTGCTCGGCTCCTCATCAGACTTGTACCTTCACATATCTCGATGGCAAAGATATCGAGGTTGGTCTTGCGTTTGGGACACAGGATTCCAGTGCTTATAGAGACGTCGCCAGCGGCAACATCGAGATGAGTGAGGACTGAAAACCCGATCAGAATTCGGAGCGGGGAATGGAGAAGTTATGGACTCCGCGGATGCGAGCGCGTAGTGATACAGCTGAGTAACATTTTGTTCTGTACTTTACAAGTCGGCGAATACATAGACAGGGTTACATGACGGACGTACATTTCCTACACGCACCCCTTTCACATTCCAGACGGAACCCGGATTCACACCTCAAACACGATCTTCTCCGCGCTCACTTTACCTGTCGCGATGTAGTTAAACCCGTCGCTGACGACCTTCTCCAATCCTCCATCAAACTTCTTCACCGGGATGTGCTTCAACTTTCCGTCCCTGACCAATCCCGGAACCTTCTGCAGGAACGCGGACAGAGCACGCCGGGCGTCCTCGTCGGGCCCTAGGCCACCGTAACCGTAACCGTAGGAGGTGAACATGTTGATCACTGTCATAGCGAGAAGGACGGTCAGTGGTTTGGATTGGGCAGAGGATTCGGAGGTAGACGAACTCGTGAGTTGGACGTCCTTCCTGACGTCTTGGATCCCTTCAGCTTGAGGAAGCACAAGGACGATCTTTCCGGGTTTATCTTCCGCCAGTATTTTTACAGAGGCAAACTGGGTGTCGTTCCCGGATTTGGCATCAAGCACATGTGAGATCTTATTTCCCGCTGCGTCCTTGACTTTTTGAACTACGTCAGGATCCTTGTACTGCAAAGGTGCGGGTACATGTGCGTCAGCCACCAGGATTGGAACGTCAATCACGTGGTGAGGATACGAACGTCAAAGACTGCATCCGCTCCAAGGCCCTTCAGGAGCTCATGATTGCGAGGGGAAGCGACGGTGACGACCTTGTAACCCGAGAGCTTGGCGAGTTGAATTCCGAACTGACCGACTCCAGAACTTCCTCCGTAGATGAAAACCCACGTATCATCTGTCCCTTTTCCGGGTGCAGAGTCGAACCGTTGGGTGAGTCCCAGTTCCTTAACCCCGTACAGTGCCTGGAAGGCTGTGTTGATGCTAGTGGTTCATATCAGAGACCTTGTGCGAAGGGAAAATCGCACGGGCGGAAAATGAGTGACGTACGGAGTCCCGAAAGCTACAGCCTGTTCGAACGAGAGCGTTCCCTGTGGGATCTTCCAGACAAGGTCGGAGAACGTCTTGACATACTCAGAGAAAGCACCACGCCCGCTAACCGCGTCTAACAAACAGGGGTTTTGAAGGTCAGCGGACTTACCCTTAGGACACGCAGGATAGGTCGAGTGCTCACCGCCGGCGACGGACCCACTGACTCGATCTCCAACCTTGAGATCGATTTGGAGGTTTGGTCCGAGCTTTACGATCTCTCCTGCCAGATCGCACCCGATGTAAGCACCATCTGAGGGGAAGAACCTGTACACTGGATACCACACAAAGTGGGGTAGGATTAGAGGTGAGATCGTGGGTGTTCTTCAGAAGAGTTCGACCTACCGGCAACGTCGACGGGATTGAGACCGATGGCTCGAGTCTTGATCAGAACTTCGTTCTCGCCTGGTTCTGGTACAGGCGTTTCCTTGAGAACGATTTCTTTTCCCTTGGAATACCGTTAGAGGTCATTAATATCCCAAGCGAGCGTTGCGAACCTCTTGGACGAGGGTCTTGGATGTAACTGGGATGTTTTTAGTAGAGGTGGACATGGCGAAGTGGGTGGTTGGGTTAGACTGAGATCGCACCGCTGTCTTCATTAAATATCCCCTGGAGTTGGCCACTAACGATAAGGCTAATCGACTGGACGATCCAAGCCGTTGACATATCATTGGATGACACTCCGGGCGAGCAGTGCACGACAACCCCTGAGGTGGCTGCTCGGTCATCTAAAATATCTGTCGAACGTCATGACGTCGTCAAAAGGCGCCATAACGTGGGGTGATAACGGCCACTGTGAGAACTCATAGACACTATAGTACTGTGAGGGTAGAATAGGTAGAAAGTTAAGGGGTTGTTAGTAAAGATCGGATTTCTCGGGGTTTGTTGGATAAGAGTCAGAC
>Ga0307515_10008909_pt1 | contig 19493 bp, 16 predicted proteins | sample 17_EM_MG_FD_194513 | JGI IMG/M metagenome (GOLD analysis project Ga0307515, IMG submission 194513) | Populus trichocarpa ectomycorrhiza microbial communities from riparian zone in the Pacific Northwest, United States - 17_EM | ecosystem: Host-associated > Plants > Roots > Unclassified | place...
GATGTGGCTCTGGCCGCCGGCGCGGTAGATATCGTCGTGCTCGACGAACATGGTGGCGGGCAGGACGATATCGGCGATATCCGCCGTCTCGGTCATGAACTGCTCGTGCACCGCGACGAAGAGATCATCGCGGGCGAAGCCCTGCCGCACAAGACGTTGTTCGGGAATGACATTTGCCGGATTGGTGTTCTGGATCAGCATCGCGGTGACGGGAGGACCGCCCTGCAGCGCGGTCTTGTCGCCGGTCAGGACGCGGCCGAGTTCGGTCTGCGACAGGTGCCGGATCGAGGGATCGACGAACGACGCACCGGTGAGCAACCGGTTGTCCATGCCGAACATGCCGGAATTGGAGTGGAAGCCGCCACCGCCCTCATACTGGAACCCGCCGAGCACGACCGGTACCGAGAGCGCGGCGTGCATCGATACCGCGCCGTTGCGCGAGCGGGTGAAGCCGTAGCCGAGGCGGAAATAGGTCTTCTTCGTCGTGCCAACCAAGCGTGCGAATGTCTCGATCTCATCCACCGACAGGTCGGTGATGCCGGCGGCCCATTCGGGTGTTCTGGTCCGGAGATGTGCTTCGAGACCCGAGGGATCGTCGGAATATTTCGCGAGATATTCGCGGTCGGCATAGCCGTCACGAAAGGCGATATGCATCACTGCGCAGGCGAGCGCGGCATCCGATCCCGGCCTGAGGATCAGCTTCATGTCGGCCTGCTTCATCGTCGGATTGTCGTAAATGTCGATGACGACGATCCTGGCGCCGCGCTCCTTGCGGGCGCGGATCGCATGCGTCATGACATTGATCTGGGTCGAGACGGCATTGGTGCCCCAGATCACCACGCAATCGGATTTCGCCATTTCGCGCGGATCGGGGCCGCGCAGCGCGCCGGTGCCCATGACGACGCCGGTCCACGCCTGGTTGACGCAGATCGAATCGAAGAAGCCGGAATAGCGCTTGGCGTGACGCAGACGGTCGATGGAATCGCGCTGCACCCAGCCCATCGTGCCGGCATAATAATAGGGCCAGACAGCCTCCGAGCCGTGGCTCGCCTCAGCCTTGACGAAGGCGTTTGCGATCTCGTCGAGCGCGTCGTCCCATTTGATCTGCTGCCAGCTGCCCGCACCCTTGGCGCCAGCGCGGCGCATGGGATGCATAAGCCGGTCGGGATGGTAGAGCCGCTCGGCATAGCGGGCCACCTTGGCGCAGATGACGCCTGCCGTGTAGCTGTTTGCCTCCGCGCCTCTCACCCGCCCGATCCGGCCGTCGGCGCCGATCTCGATATCGAGCGCGCAGGTGGAGGGACAGTCGTGCGGGCAGGCCGTATGACCGATGGTGACTTTTTGTATGTCTGGGGCCAGTGTCTGGCCGCTGGGGGTCGCAATATTCATGGCATTTCTATATGCGATGCGACGGGCGCCGAAAAGCGTATCATCTCGCAATTGCGAAAAATCATTGAGGATTGAAATCCGTTCAAACAGATTTCGACCTCGGGATCCGGGAAATCATGAATTACCGCCACATCTATCATGCCGGGAATTTTGCCGATGTGCTGAAGCACGCGATACTCGCGCGGCTGATCGAATATCTCAAGCTCAAGGACAAGCCGTTCCGGGTGATCGACACCCATGCCGGCATCGGGCTCTATGACCTCTCGAGCGAGGAAGCGCAGAAGACCGGCGAATGGCTTGGCGGTATCGGCAGGCTGATGGGCGAGGACCTGCCGAAAAACGTTGCGCCACTGTTGGCGCCCTATCTCGACGCGGTCAAGGCGCTCAACGCGGCGACCAATGTCATGCTCTATCCCGGTTCGCCCAAGCTTTCCCGCATGCTGCTCAGGAAGGAAGACCGGCTCTCGCTGATGGAATTGCATCCCGAGGATTACGAGACCCTTCACGGCAATTTCGAAGGCGATTTCCAGACCCGCGTCACCCATCTCGATGGCTGGCTGGCCCTCAACGCACATCTTCCGCCGAAGGAGAAGCGCGGGCTTATCCTGGTCGATCCGCCCTTCGAGGAGCCGAACGAGTACAAGCGCCTGGTGGACAATTTCGCCAAGGCGTGGCAGAAGTTTCCCGGCGGCGTCTATTGCCTGTGGTACCCGCTGAAGAACACCGCGCCGATCCGTGAATTCCACGAGGCGCTTTTCGAACTCGGGATTCCCAAAATCCTGGCCGCCGAACTGACCGTGAAAGGCCACCGCGAGGAAGGGCTGATCGGTTCCGGGCTGATCGTCGTCAACCCGCCCTATACGCTGAAGGCCGAACTGGACATCTTGCTGCCGTTCCTCAAGGAGCGGTTGGCGCAGGACCGGTTTGGCCTGTCACGCTGCTGGTGGGTCAGAGGGGAGTGAACAGACCACGCCGGCATGTCATCGGCTTGACGCCTCAGTCGAGCTGGATGCCGCTGCTCTTGACGATCGGAGCCCATTTGGCGAGCTCGGCCTTGACATGCTCGGACAACTGTTCCGGCGTCGAGCCGACGATCGTCGCACTGAACTCACCCATGCGGGAGACGACTTCAGGGTCCTGCAGCGCTTTCGCGGCGGCCTGCTGAAGAGTCGAAATGACCTCCGGCGGCGTACCTGCCGGTGCGAACAGGGCGTTCCAGCTGTAGGTTTCATAACCAGGAACTGTCTCCGCAATGGCGGGAACATCTGGGAAGGATGCGACACGCTCCTTCGTCGTTACGCCCAGGGCTCTCAGGCTCCCGCTCTTGATATGCCCTGATGACGACGGAAGATTGTCGAACATCATGGGGACCTGATTGCCGAGCAGATCGGTGAGCGCAGGTCCCGACCCCTTGTAGGGAACGTGCTCCATGGTCAAGCCTGTCATCGTCTTGAACAGTTCGCCGGAGAGATGGAGCGGCGTTCCGTTGCCCGAGGACGCATAGACGTATTGATCAGGATTCTTCTTAAGCAGTGCGATCAGCTCATTGATGTCCTTGGCGGGGAACTGAGGGTTCACGACCAGTACATTCGGCACGATGACAAGCAGTGATACGGGTGCGAAATCCTTTTCAGGATCATAGGGCTTGGTCTTCAGAATCAGCGGGTTGAGGGCATGTGTCGCGACGGTCCCCATGAGAATGGTGTAACCGTCAGGCTCTGCCCGCACGACTTGCGCTGCGCCGATATTGCCGCCGGCACCCCCGACATTCTCCACGATGATTTGCTGGCCAAGAAGGTTCGACATCTTGTCGGCCACGAGCCGGGCGACCAGATCCGTCGAACCGCCTGCCGCGAAGGGCACGACCATTTTGATGGTGCGCTCGGGGAAGCCGGCGGCCCAGCTTGCCGAGGCCGATACGAGCAACGCCATCAGCGCAGCAAAACCCAATATCTGCTTTCGAAAATTCATCCTCGTCCTCCTCCGAATATGACGTGTAGCGTACGACCAATGCAGTTTGCAGCATTACCCATAACCCTACGAAACGCCAGCAGTGCAACTTAGTTTCCTTGAGCCTCAATCCACCCGCCACTTCACCTTGTGCTGATCGAGAAAATCGACCGAGTGGATCACCGTCGAACGCTCGTTGATCATGCAGACATTGTAGTTGGGCACGAGGTCACCGTAGCCCATGCGGTTGGCGATGCCGGAGAAATCAGGCCAGCAGGTGTGGCAGGTCGAGCGGGGCGCCGAGAACGGGATACCGTCGATCATGCCGCTCAGCGTATAGTGGCAATGGCCGAAGAATATGTGGCGCACGACATCGCGATAGTCCGAAATCAGCGCCTGGAATGCGGCTTCATCGACCAGGCCGATCTGGTCGGCATTGGCGACATGCACGGCGGCCGGATTGTGATGCATGAAGAGCCAGGCCGGCACGCCATCTTCGCGGGCGAGATCGAGCACATGGGACAGCCATGCGCGGCGCTCCTCGCCATAATGGCCGGCATGGGTGCCCTTCTCGGCTGTGTCGAGATAGATGAAGCGCCCCGCGGCGACATCCTCGTACCATTGCACATGGCCATTGTGGTCGGCGGCGGCTTCGGGGAAGATGGAACGGAATATGTCGCGATCGTCGTGATTGCCGATCAGCAGGCGTGGTGCGAGCCCGTTCTGCAGCGGGCTTTGGCCGAGCATTTCTCTGAGTTGTTCGTAGCTTTCGCGCAGGCCGTGATGGGTCAGGTCGCCGGTGATCACAATGCGATCGGCGTCGAACTGGAATTCGGCGACATGGTCGATGCAGGCCTTGAAGTTGGCCACGGGATCGATCCCAAGGACCGGCTTGGGATCGATGTGGATATCGGAGATGTGGACGAGCTTCATGGACTTCTAACCTTCAACAGACGGAATCGCGGCGGGGCCGATTTATAGACCAGCATGTGTGACAGGTTTGCACTTGACCCGGCATTCGCATCCGGATCAAGGTGCCGCACTTTCAATCACGGAGTGACGGTGATGTTTCTGGCCCGGATTGCGCTTTCGCTCGCGCTGACCCTGACGGCGTTTGTGCCTGCGGGCAATGTTGCGGCGGACGGATTTCGTCTGCCGGACCCGACCGACTATTGCACCACGCCATGGGTCATCGAGACGCTGAAGAAGAAGGTGGATCACAAGTTACGCGGCGTGACCAAGACCAAGATTTTCCTCGTCGAGGTGATCCATCCGCGCGAGCGGCTCGACCGCAAGCGCGACGAGACGCACACCGTCGCCCGCAAATGGTGCCATGCCAAGGCGCGGATGAACGACGGCACGATACGCGACATGTGGTATCTCCTGGAAAAGCCGTGGGGCTTTGCCGGCATGCCGCCGCTTTCAGGTCTTGAATTCTGCATCGCGGGGCTCGATCCCTGGCATATCTACGGCAAGGATTGCTCGACGATCCGCAACACGATCGGCTGGGAACCCGGAAACGACGGATGATGCGCATCGCTGCCCGGTTGCTCCTGCTTGTGGTCCTGCTTGCCAATGGCAGCCGGGCGTTTGCCGATGACTTCGACTTCTATGTCCTGTCGCTCTCGTGGTCGCCGAGCTGGTGCGCCAGGAATGACCGCGACGGCTCCACGGCCCAGTGCAGCGGCCGTCGCCCCTATACGTTCATCGTCCACGGACTGTGGCCGCAGAACGAGCGCGGCTGGCCGGAATATTGTTCAAGCCGCGAGCCGGAGCGCGTGCCGCAGGCTCTTGCGCAGACGATGTTCGACATTATCCCGTCGGCAGGACTCTCGGGCCACGAATGGCGCAAGCATGGCAGCTGTTCGGGGCTGAACCAGCGGGCTTATTTCCAGACGCTGCGGTCGGCCTATCAGAAGGTGCGGCTGCCGCCTGTCGTCTTCGACGGCCGGATCGCCCGCAGGCTTGCCGTGGATGAGATCGAGACCCTGATGACGAAGGCCAATCCGGGCCTGACGCGCAAGAGCGTCGCGGTTACTTGCGAAAGCGGTCGGCTCGCGGAAATTCGGGTCTGCATGACGAAATCGCTTGCCTTCCGAGATTGCGACGAGACCGACAGGAATGCCTGCCGCGCCCGCATGATAAACCTTCCCGCCCTGCCCTGAGGTCAACAATGAAACTGCTCTATTCGCCCACCTCGCCCTATTCCGCCAAAGCGCGGATGGCGGCGAAATATCTCGACCTCGATGTCGAGAGCGTCACCACCAATACCGAAGAGGCACCTGATCTGCTAACCGGCAACAATCCGCTCGGCAAGATCCCGGTGCTGATCCGCGAGGATGCACCTTCGGTCTATGACTCCAGGGTGATCATGCAATATTTCAACCGCATGACGAAGAACCGGCTTTATCCGCGCAATCCCGAAAAACGGACCGAGGCGGAAGTGTTCGAAGCGCTTTGCGACGGGATCACCGATTGCCTGCTGGCGATCGTCTATGAGAAGCGCATGCGGCCCGCGGAGATCGTTCACCAGCCGTGGATCGATCGGCAATGGACGAAAGTGACGCGCGGGCTCGACCATATCGAGGCCAACCTGCCGAAGACCAACAAGAACCTGCATGGCGGCCACTTCGCGCTGGCGGCGCTGATCGGTTATCTCGGCCTGCGCTTTTCCGGCCAATGGGAAAAGGGGCGCCCGAAGCTCAAGAACTGGACGAAGAAATTCGAGAAGTTTTTTCCTGACCATGCCGACATGAAGCCGCAGCCACCGAAATAAGATCGGGGCCGGATTTTCACCCGGCCCCTCGTCCCCCGACGATCGGGTGTTGTCAGATCAGAATTTCACGCCGAGGCCGACATTGATCTGGTGTTCTTTCAGACCGCGATCGGTGGCGCCAGAATCGAGATCGAAGGTCTGGTTCTGGTAGTTGGTGAAGCGGTATTCGGTGCGCGCCGTGATCGATTCGGTGATCTTGGTTTCCACACCGGCGCCGAGCGTCAGGCCGATCAGGTTCTTGCTGTCGCTGGAGGTCGCGTCCTTGCTTTCCAGATTGGTGGCCGCAATACCGCCGGTCGCATAGACCAGAGCCGGCGACAGGTCGTAGCCGACGCGGGCGCGCAGCGAACCATTGACGCCCTGCTCGGATTCGACGCCGTTATACGCCTTGTCGATGCCCGAATAGTTCACGTCGGCTTCGACACCATAGACGATCTTGTCGTTCTGCTTGTTGTAGCCGGTATAGACGCCACCACCGAAGCCGTTGGCATCGTAATCCTTGGAGTCCTTCACCTTGCCCCACTGGTGGGTGAGCTTGCCGCCGACATAGGCGCCTTCCCAATTGCTGTCGGTGACGGTTTCGACGGCTTCAGGCGCCAAAGGAATCTCGTCGATAGCATCCGCCGCACGGGCGACGCCGGCAGCGGCGGAAACGAGGATGGCCGAAGCCGCAAGGGCCTTGATGAGGTTACGCATTTACTACTCTCCTTATTGTCTCATGCCGGAGCGGCCAGACGGCCATTTCCAACATCAGTTCTGAACACCAATCCGCATCCGGACTGAAAGAATTGATGCCCATTAAATGGAGCAAATGAAGTTACCAAAGCATGAATAAATCATGGCAATGTTGTGTTATTTTGCCCTCCGCGCAGACAAGAAATCAACTATTCGTTTACTATACATGTGGATTTGTGGCTATTCTCGCGGAACAACTTGCCATTCTATGAAACATAAGATCGAATATTACGGTTAAAAAATCCTCTACGTTGGGGTTTGTACCATGGGAAGCGGCACTATATCTATTAACGAATGTCCAAACGTGATTCTGAAGGTCCTGCATTGACATCCCGGCAACTGAAGACAGTGCTTGTGACCGGCGGCGCCCAGCGCATCGGCGCGGCGATTGTCAGGGAACTCGCAGCCCATGATTATGCCGTTGCTATCCATGCGTCGCGGTCTGTCGACCGCGCGGTGGCGCTCCGCGACGAGATTGTGGCGGCGGGTGGCCGCGCGGCCGTGGTTTCCGGCGACCTGACCGACGGGAAAAAGCGCCAGTCGATCATCGAAGAGGCGGCTGCGCTGATCGGGCCGCTCGACGTGCTGGTCAACAATGCGTCCATCTTCCGCCGGGATAGCATCGAAGAATTCGACGAGGCGCTGTTCGACGAGCATTTCGAGATCCATGTCAAGGCGCCGTCGATCCTGACACGCGATTTCGCACGGCAACTGCCGGAATCCGTCAGCGGGCTTGTGGTCAACATCATCGACCAGCGGGTCTGGTCTCCCACCCCGCGATTCTATTCCTATACGCTTTCGAAGGCGGCACTCTACATGGCGACCAAGACGGCGGCGCAGGCGCTGGCCCCACGCATCCGCGTCAACGCGATCGGCCCGGGCCCCACCCTGCCGGCCGCGCGCCAGACGCAGGCCGACTTCGAAAAACAGACCGCCGGCCTTATCATGAAGAAGGGCGCCGATCTCGAAGAGTTCGGCAGGACGATCCGGTTCCTGCATTCGACACCGTCGATCACCGGCCAGATGATCGCGCTCGATGGCGGCCAGCACCTGGCCTGGCAGACGCCCGATGTGGCGGAGGTCGTGGAATGAGCGGACGCACGCCTGATGATGGCGGCATTCTCTATGACGAGAACGCGATCGAGGAAGAGGACGACTTTGTAGCGGAGGCGCCGGCGGTTGCCGCCGACGTGCCGTTGACGGACGCGACCGGCGCCACGATCGCCTGGAACGAGACGCCGCGTCTCGAGACCAGCCTGACCGGCATGGAACTGATCGGCGAATTCGTCAAGCACTTGCCGAACAGTCCCGGCGTCTATCGCATGCTGAATGCGGATAACGAGGTGCTCTATGTCGGCAAGGCGCGCTCGCTGAAGAAGCGGGTCGGCAACTATGCCGCCGGCCGCGTGCATTCCAACCGCATCGGCCAGATGGTGCGGCTGACCGCCAATATGGAATTCGTCATCACCAGGACGGAAACCGAGGCGCTGCTGCTCGAAGCCAACCTGATAAAGCGGCTGAGGCCACGCTTCAACGTGCTGCTGCGCGACGACAAGAGCTTTCCCTACATCCTGATCTCGGGAAACCACCGCGCGCCTGCGATCATGAAGCATCGCGGTGCGCGCGTCCGCAAGGGCGATTATTTCGGGCCCTTCGCCTCGGCGATCGCGGTGGGGCGAACGATCAATTCGCTGCAGCGCGCCTTCCTGCTCAGGACGTGTACGGATTCCGTGTTCGAGAGCAGAACCCGGCCGTGCCTGCTCTACCAGATCAAGCGCTGTGCCGGCCCCTGCACGCATGAGGTCAGCGACGAGGATTATGCGGAGCTGGTCAGCGAGGCGCGCGACTTCCTGTCGGGCCGCAGCCAGTTGGTCAAGGCAACCATCGCCAAGGGCATGAACGAGGCCGCGGAAGACCTCGATTTCGAGCGCGCGGCGGTCTATCGCGACAGGCTGGCCGCGCTCTCGCACGTACAGAGCCATCAAGGCATCAACCTCGCCTCGATCGAAGAGGCCGATGTCTTCGCAATCTACCACGACGGCGGATTGTCCTGCATTCAGGTGTTCTTCTACCGGACCGGCCAGAACTGGGGAAACAGGGCCTATTTTCCGAAAGCCGATCCGGCGATGAGCGGTGCGGAAGTGCTCAACGCCTTTCTGGCGCAATTTTACGACGACAAGCCCTGTCCGCGACAGATTTTGCTGTCGGAGGCGATCGAGGAACAGCAGCTGCTGTCGGACGCGCTGACAGAGCGCTCCGGCTTTCGCGTGCATATCAACGCGCCGCAGCGGGGCGAGAAACGCGAAGTGGTGGAGCACGCGCTCAACAATGCCCGTGAAGCGCATGGGCGACAATTGGCGGAGACGAGTTCGCAGGCGCGGCTGCTCAACGGCATGGTCGAGACGTTCGGCCTGCCCTATACCCCGCGCCGAATCGAGATCTACGACAATTCCCACATCATGGGCACCAACGCCGTGGGCGGCATGGTGGTGGCCGGGCCGGAAGGCTATGTGAAGAGCCAGTATCGGAAGTTCAATATCAAGAATGAAGAGCTGACGCCCGGCGATGACTTCGGCATGATGCGGGAAGTCATGACCCGACGGTTCTCGCGGCTGATCAAGGACGAGGGCATTCCGGACCGGTCGCAGCCGGTGCCGGAGGATGCGCCCTTCCCCGCCTGGCCGGACATAATCCTGATCGACGGTGGGCAAGGCCAGATGACGGCGGTGCGGGCGATCCTCGAGGAACTCGGCATTACCGACAGCGTGATCGCGATCGGCGTCGCCAAGGGGCAGGACCGCGAGGCCGGCCGCGAACGATTCTTCCAGCTCGGCAAGCAGAGCTTCTCGCTGCCGCCGCGCGATCCCGTGCTCTATTTCGTCCAGCGCATGCGCGATGAGGCGCACCGGTTCGCTATCGGCACGCATCGGGCGCGCCGCAAGAAGGAACTGGTGAAAAACCCGCTCGACGAGGTGGCGGGCATCGGCCCGACGCGCAAGCGGGCGCTGCTGCAGCATTTCGGCACGGCAAAAGCGGTCTCACGCGCGGGGATCACGGATCTGTTGTCGGTGCCGGGGATTTCGGAGACCGTGGCGAAGGTCGTCTATGCCCATTTTCACGACAAGCTGCCGGATAAATAGCGGCACGGAGACCCGCCAAATAGAAAACGCCACCGCCCGTTCAGGCGGTGGCGTCTAATGGGGGTCGGTCAACAGTAAAAGCAGAACGAGGACTCCGCATATATTACTAGCTGACCGACCGGCCCCACGACCCAGGAGATGCGGCGGACCTGAGCATCATGGGGTATCCGAATCTGTGAGCAGTTAGCTCCCGCTCCCACGCATGGTGAAACATGCGCTGAAACCGAGAGGAAATCAACGGGTTATTAACCAACGCGCTGCAAAATTGTACAAATGGTTAACGCTCGGGCAGACGCCTGCCCTGTAAACCCGCATAGCGACACTTGGATCGGGTTGCGGAATACTCACTCTATACGCCAGTATTGAATAGTCCCGCTGATTCCACAAGACACAACTGAAAGCAGCAGGGTATACGGTAGGAAAATCGAGTAAGAGAGAGATATCCGGTTCTTAATTTGGCTTTTATCAACTTGAAGATATTAGCTGAATTCCAACTTTACTACTTCTGATAGATATCGGTCAGCGACGTGTAATTTTAGCTAACCTGAACTCGGAGCAATCGCTGCAGCATGCATATGTGGCGCGAAAATTCACGGGAATTGGCTGTGGATAACAGCCTGAATCGAAAAAAATGTAATCTTCGGATGCTAAGCAGCTGCCGCGACAACCCGATTTCGGCCGCCGTGCTTGGCTTCGTAAAGCGCACGGTCGGCCTGCTTGAGCAGTTGCTCTGCTGATTCGGCGCCCCAGACCGTCGACGATATTCCCAGCGACGCGGTGATGGTCAGTGTGGCGCCATTCCGCAGCTGGAACGGCTGCGACTCCACGACATGGCGCAGGCGTTCGGCGATGGCGGCGGCTGTTTCCGGCAGCGTGTCGGGCATGATGACCACGAATTCCTCGCCCCCGAAACGGCAAGCGAGATCGGCGCCGCGCACGGTGGATCGGATGCGGGCCGCGAATTCCTTCAGAACCTCGTCGCCAGCATCATGGCCATGGGTGTCGTTGACTGATTTGAACCGGTCGATGTCGGTGATGCAAATGGAGAGCGGGCGCGCACGCGCCATCGCACGATCGAAAAGCAGATTCAGGTGCTTGTCGAGATAGCGGCGATTGTTGAGACCCGTCAGCCCGTCAGTCACCGCAAGCTCGATCGTCTGCTGCACGCTTTCGCGCAGACGGTCGTTGTAGCGCTTGCGCTTGAGCTGGGTCAGGCAGCGCACGAGCAGTTCGTTGGGATCGATCGGGCGGAGGATGTAGTCGTTGACGCCGAGTTCCAGTGCCCGCACCACCATGCTTTCACCGCCCTGATCGACCACCAGCAGGACCGGGACAACGCGCGAGCGCTCGATCGAGCGGAGCTGCGAGCAGAGGCGAAGCGCATCGTAATCGTCGAAATTGGAATTGACGATGATGAGGTCGAAATGGCCCTCGGCGGCCTCGAATATCGCGGCCTGCGGGTCGTTCATGGCCGTGATGTCGGCGACGGGCCTGAGCGCACGCGCAATGCGCTCCTGGGAATTGGCGCGACCATCGACCAAAAGGATGCTGGCGATCTCCTCGGCGGGTGCCGCACGCGCATGGTCGTCGAGGCCGATCGAACGGGCGGTCTCGGCGCGCAGCCTGAGTTCATCGGACAGCATCTTGAGCCGCACGAGGCTTTTCACCCGCGCCATGAGCTGCATGTCGTTGACCGGCTTGGTGAGGAAATCATCCGCCCCCGCCCTGAGGCCGCGCACGCGGTCGGCGGGCTGGTCGAGCGCGGTGACCATGACGACGGGGATATGCGCGGTCTTGGGATTGGACTTCAGCTTCTCGCAAACCTCGAAGCCGTCCATGCCGGGCATCATGATATCGAGCAGGATCACATCGACCGGAACCTTGCTGCAGATATCGAGGCATTCATAGCCGTTCTCGGCCGTCAGAACGTCGAAATACTCGGCCAGAAGCCTGGCTTCCAGGAGCTTCACATTGGCCGGAATATCGTCAACGACTAGAATACGCGCGGTCATACAACAAATCCGTTACTTCTAGTTTGAGTCAGGACCTAGGCGTCGCCGAGATAGGTCTTGATGGTCTGAAGAAACTTCGGAACCGAGATGGGCTTGGAGACATAGGCCTCGCAACCGCCCTGGCGGATGCGCTCCTCGTCTCCCTTCATTGCAAAGGCCGTCACCGCGATGACCGGGATGACGTGCAGATCGTCGTCCTCCTTCAGCCATTTGGTGACTTCCAGGCCCGAAACCTCGGGCAGCTGGATATCCATGAGGATGAGATCTGGACGATGCTTTCGCGCCAGATCGAGCGCTTCCATCCCATTTCGGGTCTGGATCGTCGTATATCCGGACGCCTCGATCAGGTCACGAAAGAGCTTCATGTTGAGCTCGTTGTCTTCGACAATCATAACCGATTTGGGCATAGCGCCGTTCTCAATTCCAATTTTGCAAGCTGTTTCCGAAGCGTATATAGGTATTGTCATTCGGATTCTTAAATGTTTCAAACGGCACCTTACGGGCATTAGGTTTAAAAAGAAGAAATATGCGAGACAAAATACCCATGAAGGGCAGCATGGCGCCAAGCACCGAAATGGCCGAGGAAATGGCGATCAAGGTGCTCGGCTGGCTGACGCAGGACCCCGATATGATGGGCCGCTTCCTGGCGCTTTCCGGCATCGAGGCCGGATCGATCCGGCAGGCAGCCGCAGAACCAGGTTTCTTCGCCGGCTTGACCGGCTTCCTGATGAACCATGAGCCGACACTGATGACCTTCTGCGAGCAGAACGATGTGAAGGCGGAATTCGTGGCCGCCTGCCACCACAAGCTCAGCGGGCCGGGAGCCGAGGCGTGGACGTGAATAGTGCTATCATCAGCGAGATCGCCGGATCGTCGCGGCCGCTCGTCGTCTGCGACGTGGATGAGGTGGTGCTGGAATTTCTCAATCCGCTCGACCGCTATCTGAATTCGGTGGAGCACAAGCTCCATCCGGACAGTTTCCGGCTGCATGGCAATATCAGAAGTATTGCGGACGGCCTGGCGGCCACGGACGAACAGGTCTCGGAGATGCAGGAGGCCTTCTTCGCCAGCCAGGACAAGTGGCAGACCCCTGCCCCAGATGTGGTCGATGTGCTCAAGAGGCTGGCTGCAGATGCCGACATCGTGTTCCTGACGGCGATGCCACCACGGCATCACGATGTTAGGCGGACCGTCCTCGATATGCATGGGCTGACCTATCCGATGATCGCTACCGAGGAGCCGAAGGGGCCGGTTGTGGCAAGCCTGATCGGTGGGAGGAACATACCGGCCGTGTTCATCGATGATATCCTGCGCAATCACGGTTCCGTACGTGGCAGTGCGCCCGATTGCCTGCTGATTCACCTGATGGTCAATGCTGTGTTCCGCAAGATGCTGCCGAAGGCGGACGGGGATATCGTCATCGCCGAGGACTGGGCGGATGCGGAGCGGGTGATACGGAAGTATCTGGGGTTGATGTAATGTGGATGGCATCCGCATTTGACAACGGACTTAGGGAGCCGCTTTGAAGGCTGGAGGGCACTGTGACAGATGACAATGGTGAATTTGGGGTCTGGCTATTCGCCCTGGTTTGGAAATTCATGAGTGGCATTGGAATAGTTACGTTGGTATTCTTTTTCGCCTTCGTAGCTTTCACGATTTTCCATTCAAGGAAACTGATCAATACAAAAAATATTGGGCGAGATGACACAGGCATTCTTGGCCGATATCTTGAGACACGTTTTTCTAGGATTCATGCAAGATTTTACATTCTTACGCTGGGCATTTATGTGGTGACATTCTTGTGCAACCAGATTTGGAGCAATCAAGCGCCATAGTGTCAGCCGCGTGGACAGCCGCCGACTCGACGAGGGGTTCCAACTAACACATAAGACGCTGCTGTCGGCAGGTGTCACCATCTCCGCTTGAGCCCGGGCCGCGCCCGTCGTATCGTGCCCGCCTTACTTCCCGGTCCGGCGCGCGATGGGCAATCTAGACGACATACCCGGCTTCTGCCGCGACTGCCTGGCGCCGGTTTCCGGCGCTGGACGGCGGTGTCGTGCCTGCGGGTCGCCGCGGCTGATGGTGCATCCCGAACTCGACCGGCTGACGATCGCCCATGTGGATTGCGATGCATTCTATGCCTCGGTAGAAAAACGCGACAATCCAGAACTCGCCGACAAGCCGGTGATCATCGGCGGGGGAAAGCGCGGCGTGGTGTCGACCGCCTGCTATGTCGCGCGCATTCATGGCGTCAGGAGCGCCATGCCGATGTTCAAGGCGCTCGAAGCCTGTCCGCAGGCGATCGTGATCAAGCCCGACATGGAGAAATATGCCCGCGTCGGCCGCGAGGTCCGCAGGATGATGCAGGACCTGACACCGCTGGTGCAGCCGCTGTCGATCGACGAGGCCTTTCTCGATCTCGCGGGCACCGAGCGCCTGCATCACGATCCGCCGGCGCGGACGCTGGCGAAGTTCGCCCGGCGCGTCGAGCAGGAGATCGGCATCACGGTTTCTGTGGGGCTTTCCTATTGCAAGTTCCTGGCCAAGGTGGCGTCCGACATGAACAAGCCGCGCGGCTTCTCGGTGATCGGCGAGGCGGAGGCCTACGGCTTCCTGAAGGAGAGGCCGGTGACGCTGATCTGGGGCGTCGGCAAGGCGTTTGCGGCGGCGCTCGCCAGCGACGGGATCACCATGATCGGGCAGTTGCAGGAAATGGACGAGGCGGTGCTGATGCGCCGCTACGGCGTGATGGGCAAGCGGCTGTTCAACCTCTCGCGCGGACAGGACGACCGCAAGGTGCATCTCAACGACGAGGCCAAGACGGTTTCCGCCGAGACGACGTTTTTCGAGGATTATTCAAAGCCCGAGGACCTGGTGCCAGTGTTGCGCGCGCTTGCCGAACAGGTGTCGCGGCGGCTCAAGAAGGCGGCGATCGCCGGCCAGACCGTGGTACTGAAACTCAAGACCCAGGATTTCAAGACCCGCACGCGCAATCGCAAGCTGGAAGCCCATACCCAGCTCGCCGATCGGATTTTCCGCGAGGGTCAATCGCTGCTGGAGCGCGAACTCGACGGCACCAAATACCGCCTGCTCGGAATCGGCGTCAGTGATCTCGCCGATTCCGCTACCGCCGATCCGCCTGATCTGATCGACCGCGACGCCGGCCGCCGCGCCAAGGCGGAAGCCGCCATGGATACGTTGCGCGACAAGTTCGGCAACAAAAGTATCGAGACGGGCTATACGTTCGGCAAGGGCAAGCGCGGGCATGCATGAGGACGTGGCGGGCGGAATTCACACACCTGAAGGGTCCGCAGCGCGATGTTCACAATCAATTAACCGTGATACCAGCCATGCCCCCTGTTCCCCCGGTAACTTACGGCATTGCAAAGATTCATTAAATCAAGAATTCTATTCTTCGGACAACCAGTATTGCGTGGGGACACACACATGCTTAGCCGTCTTGCCTTTTCGCTCGCCCTGACCGCTTCCACCGTTTTCGGCACAGCGGCTCTTGCCGCCGACGATACCGCGCCGCTGCAGATTTTCGTGTCGAAGGACACGCAGACGCTTGTTGTCTACGATGGCGACCAGGTCGTCACCTCGACCAATGTTTCCACCGGCAAGCGCGGTCACACCACGCCATCAGGCATCTTCTCGATCATCGAGAAGAAGAAGACGCATTTCTCTAACCTCTATGACGACGCGCCGATGCCGTGGATGCAGCGCATCACCTGGTCGGGCGTGGCGCTGCACGAAGGCAAGTATGTGCCGGACTATCCAGCCTCGCATGGCTGCGTGCGCCTGCCGCGCAAGTTCGCCAAGATGCTGTTTCCGATGACCAAGCGCGGCTACCATGTGATCATTTCCGATCGCGAACTGGTGCCGCAGCGGATCACGACGGCCGATCTCTTCATGCCGCGCTTCGCGCAGCCGGAAGCCGAGCTGCTGAGCGACGCGGAACTTCGCCCCACCGTGACGGGCGACACGCCTGTCGAGGTGGCATCGAACGACAACCTGCCGAAGAACGGCGCGCTCGCCGTGGCCGCGATGCCGAAGGCCGAGCCGCCGATCAAGATCCTGATCACGCGGGTCGGCGAGCGGCAGAAATTCGCCGACGCCCAGGCGCTGCTCACGCGGCTCGGCTATTATGACGGCCCGCATGACGGCAGCATCGGCGCCAAGACCCGTGGCGCCGTGAAGGCCTACCAGGAAATTCATGGCCAGAAGCCGACCGGCATCATGGACCAGGCCTTCATGCTTTCGATTCACAAGGTCATGAACCGGAAGCCGCTCACGGGCTGGCTGTCGGTCCGCCGCAACTTCAAGCCGGTTTTCGACGCTGCGGTCGATCTCGACAGTCCAGAAGTCGCGCTCGGCACCCATTTCTACACGGCGATCCGCGTCAACCCGGCACAGCGTTCCGCCGAATGGTATGCCACGACGCTCGACAACTATATCAACGACAAGGCGGCAAAGCGTCTCGGGATCACGGTCCCGGCAGATTCGCTGGCTCCGGATGCCGCCGAGGCTGCCTTGAAGCGGGTAACAGTTCCCAGCGAATTGCGCGAGAAGATCGAGACCATGCTGGGCAACGGCTCTTCGCTGACGATCACCGATATCGGCACCGAGAGCGAAACGGGCCAGGGCACCGACTTCATCACGATCACCAAGCCGGCGCCGAAAACCGAGGGATAGCCGTTCCCCGATTTTTACGCCGCGCAACATTGATTGAATGGCCATTGTCGAACAAATCGGAGAACCCGCACGTTTCCGATTCATTCACGACGGGAATTTGCGATGATCAAAGCACCTCGCGAGGCTGGTGAATACAGCCTCAGACATCACGACTGCCTGAAGGCAATGGAGCGCCCCGCCAACGTGGTCCTGCGGGACTCGTGTGCGCCTTTCGTTGACTTTTCCTCGCTCCTGCATGCGATCCTGCCCGAAGCCACGGCTGCGGGCTGGGACGAGAAGGAAGTGGAGGTGGCATTGGTACATATTGTCAAAGAACTGCGGCCAGTGACGCACTGATACCAAGGATCGATGATAGGCCTCGCAACAACTACACCAGTTCCACATCCACCACGCCGGGGCTGGCTCTCAGCGCCGCGGCAATCTCCGGAGAGATGCGGTATTTCTCCGGCAGTTCGACCTCGATTTCCTTGCGGCCGTCCTCCTTGATCAGGATGAAGGAGACGAGCCCCTCGCCGCGTGCGCCAAGATGGGTGGTGACGCTGCGGAGCGGACCCGCGTCACGCAGAAAGACGCGCATCGCCTTCTGCATCTGCACCGATTTTTCCTCGAGCGACTGCAGCGAGTTGATCCTGAGGCTGATGCCTTCCGGCCGCTCTTCCGCTTCAACGCCGATGACGAAGCTCTTGCCCGTCTCCAGCACGTCGCGGTACTGCGCCAAGGCCTCGGAGAACATCACGGCCTCGAACTGGCCCGACGAATCCGAGAAGGTGACGATGCCCATCTTGTTGCCGGTGCGCGTCTTGCGCTCCTGCTTGGAGGTCACCGTGCCCGCGAGCCGGCCCGGCGCCTTGCCTTGTTTGACGGCGTTCGAGAAGTTGGCGAAGGTCTGGACCCGCATCTTCTCAAGAAGGCTACCATAGGTATCGAGCGGGTGGGCGGTGAGGTAGAAGCCCAGGACCTGGAATTCCTTGAGCAGCTTTTCCGATGGCAGCCACGGACTGACGGGCTGGAAGATGATCTTTTCCGGGCCTGAACTCATTGAGCCGAAAATATCGGACTGCCCACTATTTTTGTCGGACACGGCCTTTTGCGCATAGCCTAGCAGGCGATCGATGCCGCCGCTCAGTAGCGCGCGATCGACGCCGAAACAATCGAAGGCGCCGGCGAAGATCAGGCTTTCCCAGACGCGGCGGTTGACGAATTTCGGATCGGTGCGCAGGCAGAAATCCTCGAGGCTGGCGAATGGCGTGGTCCCGCGCGCCTCGACGATGTGCTCGACCACCGCTTCGCCGACGCCCTTGATCGCGGCGAGCGAGAAATAGATGCAGTTGTCGCCGACCTCGAAGGGCCTGAACGACGTCTGCACCGATGGCGCCACGACCTTGATCCCGAGTCGCAATGCATCCTGGCGGAAGTCGTTGACCTTCTCCGCATTGCCCATATCGAGCGTCATCGAGGCGGCGAGGAATTCGACCGGATGATGCGCCTTCATATAGGCGGTCTGGAACGACACCACGGCATAGGCGGCCGCATGGGATTTGTTGAAGCCATAGTTCGCGAACTTGGCCAGCAGGTCGAAGATATTGTCGGCCTGCGGCTTCGACACCTTGTTGGCCATCGCGCCCTGGACGAAGCGCGAGCGCTGCTGATCCATCTCCGCCTTGATCTTCTTGCCCATGGCGCGGCGGAGCATGTCGGCTTCGCCAAGCGAATAGCCCGACAGGACCTGAGCGATCTGCATCACCTGTTCCTGGTAGACGATGACGCCTTGGGTTTCCTTGAGCAGGTAGTCGATCATCGGGTGGATGGATTCGATCTCTTCGTCGCCATGCTTGCGGGCGTTGTAGACCGGGATGTTCTCCATCGGACCGGGACGATAGAGCGCCACCAGCGCGATGATATCCTCGATACAGTCGGGCTTCATGCCGAGCAGCGCCTTGCGCATGCCGGCACTTTCAACCTGGAAGATGCCGACCGTCTCGCCGCGCGACATCATTTCGTAGGATTTTGGATCATCGAGCGGCAGCAATGCCAGATCGATATGGACGCCCGTGCGGGCGATCAAATCGACGGCGGTCTTGAGCACCGTCAGCGTCTTGAGGCCGAGAAAGTCGAACTTCACCAGACCGGCCTGTTCGACCCATTTCATGTTGAACTGGGTGACCGGCATGTCGGAGCGCGGATCGCGGTATAGCGGCACCAGTTCGGCGAGCGGCCGGTCGCCGATGACGATGCCGGCGGCATGGGTCGAGGCGTGGCGATAGAGGCCTTCGATCTTCTGGGCGATATCGAGCAGGCGGGCGATGACCGGCTCGCGCTCGGCCTCCTCCTTCAGCCGCGGCTCCTCCTCGATGGCCTTGGAGAGCGGCGTCGGATTGGCCGGATTGTTCGGCACCAGCTTGCAGATCCGGTCGACCTGGCCATAGGGCATTTCCAGCACGCGGCCAACGTCGCGGAGAGCAGCGCGGGCCTGGAGCGAACCGAAGGTGATGATCTGGGCCACCTGTTCGCGGCCGTACTTGGCCTGGACGTAGCGGATCACCTCTTCGCGCCGATCCTGGCAGAAGTCGATGTCGAAGTCGGGCATCGAGACGCGTTCGGGATTGAGGAAGCGTTCGAACAGCAGCGAGAAGCGCAGCGGGTCGATGTCGGTCACCGTGAGCGCATAGGCGACCAGCGAGCCTGCACCCGAACCACGGCCCGGCCCGACTGGAATGTCCTGCGCCTTGGCCCATTTGATGAAATCCGCGACAATCAGGAAGTAGCCGGGGACTTTCATGCCCTCGATGATGCCGA